>OGHO01000991.1_pt1 | contig 30278 bp, 27 predicted proteins | sample 1571421 | NCBI WGS metagenome assembly OGHO01 (sample SAMEA2581937, study PRJEB24529) | metagenome | biome: Human gut stool | place: China | collected 2011
TGTTCAACTACGTGTTTGTCCGGTCCTCGGTGGAGGAGATCTTCCAGATGAAGCGCACGCTTCCCCTATACAATTTCCTTCCTCGGGTCTCTTCCGGAGGCATGACTCATTTCCCTTATCTGTCGGATGACGAGATGGGGAATTTACGTTGGGTGGCGGAATCTTATTCCAACGAGCTTCCGGTGTACGTTCCTGACAGCGGCCGCCTGCTGAAGGGTGACCGTGTACGTATTACGTCCGGTTATTTTACCGGTATGGAGGCGGAGGTGGTGATCCAGCCGGGTGGCGGGCATAAAGATGTCATGGCGCGTATCCTCGATTGCATGTGGGTCCCCTTGTTGGAGGTGAAGCCGGGCGAGTATGAGCTGATCGAGCTGAACACCAAGGGCAAGCACGCCTATACCCATCTGGATAACGACCGTCTGCGGGAGGGTTTGCATGATGCCTTGGGACGTTACCATGCCTCCGGCAGCGTATCTGAGGAGGATACTCGTTTGGCCCGTGAGGTGTTGAGATTCTACGGTTCGCTCCGTGCGGAGACGGACGTGATGCGTTGCAAGATCTGCTCATTGCTTCTTTCTGCCTACAAGTTGTTGGGCGATGAGGAGGAGTTCACACGTTTGCATGACACGATGCGTGGTATGCTCCCGGTGGTGAAAGCTCCGCAATCCCGTGCCTTGTTGCTGGTGACGCTCTACGGTTGCACGGACAGCGCCCTTTACCGGCAGATGGCGCATGAGGTGGTGGATCCTTGGCGGGGTAAGTCCTCGTCCAAGAAAAGTAAACAGACTTTAATCCGTCGCTTGGACGATTACGATCGCTGGCTGAGACATAATGAATAAGGAATAATGAATAATTCAAAAAACATGTCTTCCCTTCCTTCTGGCGTTCGTTTGGTGGCGTTGCTGAACGAGCATTTGGGTGATATCATGAGCCGTGAGCGTACGAACACTGCCTCGATCCACCTGTATTGCACGGGTCCTTACTGGGTGGCGTTCGAGTACTCGGCCTATCAGTTGCGCCGTGTGTTTCTGGACAGCGAGGTTACGCCGATGCGCTTGTTCGGCTACCCGTTTCCTGTGGTGATGGTGTCCGTTACGGATTGTTCACTCCGCTCGTATGCTCGCAGGCATATCTTGCGAAGAGACGATAAGGATTACAAGCAATTGACTGTACCCGGACTCTCCCTCGTGGACTACCGGGAGTGGCACGCCGGCGAGGTGAAAGGGTTGCCTTTATTGAATGAGAAAGTATGAGAACATGCCCCCAACGCTACGAAAGCCGAGCAAAAAAAGTAAGTTAACTTACTTTGGAAAAGGGGATATAAGGTGGGAATACCCCTATTGATGTAGAGAAATAGACTTAATTTTTGTAGTAAAAAATACTTGGAGCGGGCTATGAGACTTTAAAAAACGAAATAGCTTGGCGATGAGCACTTACCAATGTTGAATATAGATCGTTTCGTGAGCGAGAGTATAACTTCTCGCTCCGGTAGTATGTTTGCCGTGGATATTGAGGCAAATAAAGAACAACTCAAGCAAGAGATAGAGGGAAAGAGCCTTTTGGTGATAGGAGGAGCCGGTTCTATAGGTTCTTCTTACATTCGAGCTGTCCTTCCTTTCAAACCCTCAAAGCTAGTAGTGGTGGATTTAAGTGAGAATGGTCTCGTGGAGCTGACCCGTGACCTTCGTTCCACTCATGGTATGTATATCCCCAAGGAATACCGTACCTATACTTTGAACTTCGCCGATCCTATTTTCGAGCGTATTTTCCGGGAGGAAAAAGGATTTGACATTGTTGCAAACTTCTCAGCACATAAGCATGTGCGCAGTGAGAAGGACAAGTATTCCGTACAGGCATTGATAGAGAATAATGTCATAAAAGCAAAGGAATTGCTTGATTTGCTGGCTGAATACCCGCCAAGACACTTCTTCTGTGTCTCCACGGACAAGGCGGCCAACCCTGTCAATATCATGGGGGCGAGCAAGCGTATCATGGAGGACATGATCATGGCCTATACCACCAAGTTTAAGGTTACCACGGCTCGTTTCGCTAATGTGGCTTTTTCCAATGGCTCGTTACTAGCAGGCTTTGTTGATCGGATCATGAAACGCCAACCTTTGGCCGCTCCGCGTGACGTACGCCGTTATTTCGTCTCTCCGGAGGAGAGCGGGCAGATCTGTATGCTTGCCTGTATACTAGGGCGTAACGGTGAGATATTTTTCCCGAAGCTTGGAGAGGAAAAGATGATGACATTCTCGTCTATCTGCGACCGTTTTCTTGAGACATTGGGCTATGAGAAAAAAGAATGCGCCACTGATGAGGAGGCCAAGAGATTCGCATCGGAGATACTAGAGGGCAGTAAGATATATCCGGTCGTTTATTTCAATAGCGACACTACTGGTGAGAAGGATTATGAGGAATTCTATGTATCTGGAGAGAAGTTGAACATGGAACGTTTTAACAGCTTGGGAGTGATTGAGGAGGTGAGCAAACGCCTGTTGGAGGAGATCGATGCGTTCTTCGTGGAGTTGGAAGCGATCTTCGCAAGTCCCTTTTTCACGAAAGAGGAGGTTGTGGAGGCTATCCGACGCTTCATTCCCAACTTCGAGCATGAGGAGAAAGGAAGGAATCTGGACCAAAAAATGTAAGGAATCAAGATATGGCTGATTATGCGAGAGTCGTGGATTTTATCCACGAACTATATGACAACTCAGAGTTCGTTCCCTTGAGTGTGCCGAAGTTTATCGGTAACGAGAAAAAGTACTTGGAAGAATGTATTGACACGACGTTTGTCTCAAGCGTTGGCAAATTCGTAGACCGTTTCGAGGAGGAGATGGCACGATACACCGGTGCGAAGAAAGCGGTTGTATGTGTGTCAGGCACCAACGCTCTTCATATGTCATTGCTTCTTGTCGGGGTTGAACGGGATGACGAGGTGCTTACCCAAGCGTTGACCTTCGTAGCCACTTGTAATGCGCTTAGCTATATCGGCGCTCACCCTGTTTTTATTGACGTGGATCGGGAGACGATGGGACTTTCTCCTCAAGCGTTGCGAGTTTGGTTAGAGAAGAACGCTGAGTTAAAGAATGGTGTTTGTCATAACAAGCGTACGGGCAGACGGGTGAAAGCATGTGTTCCCATGCATACTTTCGGACATCCGGTTAAGCTGGATGAGTTGGTGGATGTTTGCCAAGAGTGGCATATCGAGTTGGTGGAAGATGCGGCGGAAAGTATTGGGAGTTTTTATAAAGGGCGGCATACCGGTACATTCGGAAAGGTTGGAGCCATTAGTTTCAACGGGAACAAGACCATTACGACCGGAGGCGGTGGGATGATGTTATTCCAAGACGAGGAGCTGGGTAAACTAGCCAAGCATATCACGACTCAAGCGAAGGTTTCTCATCGTTGGGAGTTCTGCCATGATCATATTGGCTACAATTACCGTATGCCCAATATCAACGCTGCCTTGGGCTGCGCCCAAATGGAGAATCTGGAACGTTACGTACAAGATAAACGGGAAACGGCTGCGAGGTACGAGGAGTTCTTTGCCTCAATTCCAGACGTGACATTTTTTACCGAACCAGAGTATTGTCGCTCTAATTATTGGTTGAATGCGGTCATTCTGAAAAATAAAGAGGCTCAACTCAAATTTTTGGAATATACCAATGACCATAGTGTTATGACACGACCTATTTGGGAATTGATGAATCGCTTGGAGATGTTCAAGATATGTGAGACGGATGGTCTGGAGAATACCCGATGGCTGGTGGACAGGATTGTTAATATACCGAGTGGTGTAAGATTGTAATAAAGTATAGAGATGAAAATAAGTATTTGCAAAAGAGAAGATATCCCAGCTCTTCTTGACTTTATCTGTACACACTGGAAAAAAGATCATGTTTTTGTAACATGCCCAGATTTATTGCGTTGGCAACATGAAAATAAGGATGGTGGATTAAATTTCATGTTAGCTAGGGATGAGGTGTCGGATGAGATCTTAGGGATATATGGATTTATTCCACAATCTTTTTATGATGAAAAGATTCATAGAATATCGGGATATAATGAGGCGTGGGGAGCGATCTGGAAAGTAAAAGAAAATTGTACGATACCGGGATTGGGAGTCTTACTTTTAAAACAAGTTGCCCGAGAATTTGATTTCTTAGGTGGAATTGGATTAAGCGAAGATAGTCAACAGATATATAAATTGCTTCGATGTAAACTAGGCGATATGAATCAGTATTATGTTCTTAATGATTCATTGAAAAAATATAATATTGCTGTAGTAAATGCTTGTTTGACAGCGAGGAAAAGTAATGAAAGGAATTGTGGAATAGAAAAATTGTCAGTTCTCTCAGGAATTGACCTAAAACATGCCTATCGCCCATTCAAAACAATTGATTACTTGCTTAATCGATATATGAATCATCCTTACTATGAGTATAAATTTTTGGGGTGTTATGTAGCTGATATATTGGAGTGTATCTTGGTTGTTCGGAATGTTTCTCTAGGGGATAGCCATTGTGAGAGGATTGTGGATGTTTATGGTAGCTTAGAGAAAATAAGGGATTTAGGGGGGGCTTTAAAACAATATGCTATTTTGGAGAATGCTGAATATATTGATTTTTTTAATTGGGGAATTGATAAGTCGTATTTTTTAAATAATGGTTTTCAATATTTGGACCCAGATAAGGATGAAATAGTAATACCAAATTATTTCGAACCTTTTCTTCAGAAAAATGTCCGATTGAATTACTTCTATATATCTAAATTTGAATCTAATCTTTCTTTTTTTAAAGGAGATGGTGATCAAGATAGACCCAATATGCTTTAATTTTATATTGGGGATTTTTATAGCTGTTGAAACTATATGGAGAGTATTTGTTTTGATATAATTTATGAAATTAATGGAAAGTGTTGGTGTAATTAAAGATATTGATGTCTTAGGAATTCAGCAATATCAGCAAAATAGATATCCTTGTTTATTCATTGATTATGTGTGCGAGCTTGTTCCGGGGAAGTTCGCCAAAGGATACAAGAATTTTTCTTTTAATGAATGGTTTTTCCCTTGTCATTTCCCTGACGAGCCGAATGTCCCGGGTTTTATTCAAATAGAGGCCTTGACACAGATGTTCTTGATGACATTTTTATCGCTACCGGGGAATAAGGGTAAGAAGACTAGTTTTGTTACCGTTAACAATGCGCACTTCAAAAAGAAGATAGTTCCGGGGATGAGACTTGATATTGAGTCGACCTGCAAGATGTACCGTAGAGGTGTGGCGATTGGTTGCTCAAAGGGGTACGTGGATGGTGAGCTAGCCTGTGAGGCTGAGTTCACCGTGGCAATTCCCGATGTGTTGAATCAGTTCAAACCAAAAGAATAATGGAAAGAGTAGCGGACTACGTGATAAATAGGCTTGTGGAGGAAGGCGTGAAGACCGTATTCTTGATAACGGGTCGAGGGATACTGTATCTCTCGGATGCGATAGCTAAAAACGAAGAACTACAGTCTGTGTCGGTTCACCACGAGCAGGCTGCGGCTTTTGCAGCGAACGCCTATTCCCAGTATAGTGAGAATCTGGGCGCTTGTATTATTTCTACAGGATGTGCTTCGACAAATGCTATTACCGGAGTGCTGAACGCATGGCAGGATGGCATTCCTGTGGTTTATATATCGGGTCAGAACAAGCTGAGGGAAACGGTGGGGTACACAGGCAAGACGGTGAGAACCTACGGCCAGCAGGAAGCCAATGTGATTCCTTTGGTGAAGCCCATCACGAAGTATGCCAGCTTTGTGATGGACCCCCAAAATATTGGGGTGGAGATGGACAAGGCCATTTACTATGCCAAGGAAGGATTCAATGGTCCAGTATGGTTGGATATTCCAGTGGATGTGCAGAACATGCGGGTGGAAGAAACGGAACTTGACCGTTGGTCACCTGATGTCAGGACTAAGAGCCAAGAGCGAAGGGGTAAGGAGATAGATGATGTCACCGCTATGATAGAAAAGGCAGAGAGGCCAGTTTTCTTAATCGGCAATGGCGTGAGAGCGGCTCATGCTGTGGAGGATTTTGAGGAATTAGTAAGGAAGACACGGATTCCAGTCGTGTTCTCAAACTCGGCGGTAGATATTTATGGAACCGCCAATGAGCTGGGTATTGGTACTGTCGGTGTGCTCGGCAATAACCGTTGCGCAAACTTTGCGATCCAGAATTCAGACTTGGTCATTTCCATCGGTTGTCGGCTATCCACCATTACCACTGGTTCTGAGTATGAGAAGTTCGCTAGAGCGGCCAAGATGGTTGTAGTTGACATCCGCAAGGAAGAACAGGATAAGAATACAATCAAGATTGATAAGCTCATCATTGATGACGCTAAATCATTCATTCAAGAATTGCTCGGTAAGGAACTCAAGCAAACAAACGAGGCCTGGACGGACAAATGCAAGCATTGGAAGTTGATATTCCCCAAGTGTGAAGATATTTATAAGCATAGCGATAAGGTCGATATCTATAACCTCTGTGAAGTCCTTTCTAGGCACTTGGAAGATAATGCCGTGGTACTGAGTGACGCCGGCATCGAGGAATTGCTTGTGCCTTCTACGATAGACTTCAAAAAAGGCCAACGCATGTTGCATCCCGCCTCACAAGGTTGCATGGGTGTAGCCCTTCCCGCCGCAATGGGAGCATATTTTGCCTGTGGTCATCCGGTTACCACTATCAATGGCGATGGTTCCATCATGATGAATCTTCAGGAATTGCAGACCATCGCTTATAACAAGATGCCCATCAGGATTGTGGTGGTGAACAATAATGTTTACTCCGTGATATGGAAACGCCAAAAGGAACTTTTCAGACGAAGGACCATTGGAACAAATCCAGAGGATGGTGTTGGGGTGCCCAACTTCCAGAAGCTGGCTGAATGTTTCGATATCAAATATATGAGGATTGAAGGAACAACTACATTGGAAGAAGGAATCGTGCGACTGATGAAAGAGGATGGTCCTGTCATTTGCGAAGTCATGGCCGTGGAGGAACAGGATTATATCCGCACGTCCGCCGCTTTCAACTCACGACGCAAATTCGTGAACAAGCCAATCGAGGATCAATATCCTTTCATCGATAGAGAACTGTTTAGTAGCGAAATGATCATTGAACCAATAGATTTATAAAGATATGGCAAGATTGACATTAAGAGACGGTATGGTCCTGGAGGACTATGAGAAACCATACATTGTGGCAGAGGTAAACAGCAGCCATAACGGTGATGTGGACTTGGCGAGAGCTATGGTTGACGCTGCTGCCGAGGCTGGTTGCCATTGCGTGAAATTTCAGTCATGGTCGGCGGAATCGCTTTATGCCGCTGAGTATTATAAAGAGAATCCTATCTCTAAACGTTTCTTTTTGAGGTTCTCGTTGAGCGAGGAAGAACTGAAGAGTATGGCGAACTATTGCCGTCAGCAAGGTATTCAGTTCTCTTCTACTCCCTATTCGAAAAGAGAGGTGGATTTTTTACTCGATGAGTGCGGCGCTCCCTTCGTGAAAATCGCCTCAATGGATTTGAACAACTATCCTTATCTGCGTTACGTAGGCAAGAAGAATGCTCCGATAGTGTTGAGTACAGGCATGAGTACAATGGAGGAAGTGAAAAAAGCCGTGGAGACAATAGAGGAGGTTGGAAACTCACAAATTTGCTTGCTGCACTGTATTTCAATCTATCCTCCAGATTTGAACACCATCCATCTTAACAATATTATTGGACTGAGAGATTTATTTCCGAACTATCCGATAGGTTTTTCGGATCATAGTATAGGTTGTGAAATTGCAAACGCCGCGACCGCTCTGGGTGCCGTATTGATAGAGAAGCATCTCACCCTTGACCATAAGAAAATTGGCATGGACAATCAAATGGCCATGGAACCCGGGGATCTGAAGAATCTCGTGAGAGGATGCAATAATATATATGAGGCTATGGGGCATAAGGAACGAGTGTTGATGGAAGCCGAGATTGAGCAGAAAAAGAAAATGCGCAGAAGCATAATTGCGGCAAGAGATCTTAAGGCTGGGACTGTTATCTCTGCGGATGATTTAGATGCGAAACGCCCGGGGACAGGAATTGCTCCTAGCCGTATGGATTCGCTGATCGGTAAAACATTGACTCGTGACGTGGCATTCGATGAGGTATTTAAGGAAGAGGATTTTGAGTGATATTTACACTAAGGTTTAATATTAAAATAAATTATAGAACAATGACAAATTTAGAAAAGTACACCCATACATTCGTTGAGACATTGGGTATCATGGCGGAACAGACAAATGGTTTGATGTATCAGGATGTGGAAGCATGGGATTCTGTAGGCCACATGACTCTTGTTGCCGCATTGGAAGATGCTTTTGACATCTCTTTAGACACCGATGATATCATCGATTTGAGTTCATTCGAGAAAGGCCTGGAGATTTTGGCTAAGTATGATGTTCAGTTTTAATGGACGTATTCTGGTTAAATATTGACGGTGAAGAAGTATTGCTCTACAGGTGCATTTACGCACCTGTAAAAAGCAATATGTTCATAATGGTTAATGGCAAGGAGGCGATAGTGATTGATCCTAATGATAATGAGGAGGGAATTCTATTGTTACAGGGTAAGAATGTTGAAAATGTACATTTGATACTTACGCATGAACATTTCGATCATACGTTAGGAGTACCGAAGATTCAAGAAAAATTCCCTCAGAATGATTTGTTTTGCCAAGAGGAAGCCGGAAGGTCTATTTCGAGCAAAAAGGGTAATAATCCGATGCTGATAGCTTTTGTGCTAGCCGAGCAGGATCGGACAGACGGAGGTGACAGATATAAGGATTTCAAATCCAGCTATCGGCCTTATGTCTTGCATGCGGACGATATTTTTGGAGAGTCTGTCCATAGAGAGATTTGTGGATTGAGATTTCATTTTATCCATACTCCAGGCCATAGCGGAGGCAGTAGTTGCGTTGAATTGGGGCATTATGTCTTCTCGGGAGACAGTTTACTGAAAGAGGAGCGGACAATCTTGAGGTTTCCTGAAGGGGAGAAAGAAAAGTATGAAAATATAACCTTGCCTTATCTGAGAGGTTTGGGCAAGGAAACGATAATTATTCCGGGTCATGGTGATCCGTTTAGAATAACGGAAAGTAAATTCTTATGGGATTGAATATCATTACCGACAGGGGTGAAAGATTCTCTGCGGCTGAGCTGAAGAGACTGACTGATGAGTTTGGCAGGCATCTGCCTCAAAGATCATTGGTGTTTCTCTTTTGTGAGAATGTCATCGGGTCGCTGATCGGCTATTTGGGTTGTCTGGAAAATAGAAGTGTTCCGGTGATGCTTGATGCGACTAAAGACTTTGACATGCTGAAGCATTTACTGGAGGTGTACAAACCGAATTATGTTTGGATGCCATTAAGGATTAAGAGCGAAAAACTTATAAGTGAACCTGTGTACGAGAGATTTAGTTATGGGTTATTCGAATATTGTAGAGATCACGTTAATCTGAATGATGATTTAGCTTTGTTGTTGACGACCTCTGGCAGTACGGGCTCTCCTAAATTGGTAAGACTGAGTAATGAGAATATCAAGAGTAATGCGGAGTCAATTGCTGAGTATCTTGATATTACCTCTGAAGAGAGACCTATCACTTCTCTTCCAATGTATTATAGTTATGGTCTTAGTGTTATCAATAGTCATCTTTTGAAAGACGCGACACTCCTATTGACCGACAAGGCCGTGATTCAAAAAGAGTTCTGGGCTTTCGCTAAAGAACAAGCGGCAACAAGCATTGCGGGTGTACCATATACTTATGAGATGCTTCGTCGTTTACGTATCTTCCACATGGATCTTCCTGCCTTGAGGACAATGACACAGGCTGGCGGTAAACTTAGCTCAACTCTCGTGAAAGAGTTTGTTGAGTGGGCTCAAGCGTCAGGACGTAGATTTATCGTGATGTATGGCCAGACCGAGGCTACCGCTCGCATGAGCTACACCCCTTGTGAAAAAGCGCTTGAAAAATATGCGAGTATCGGAATCGCAATTCCTGGTGGAGCGTTCTCTATTATAGATGCGGAAGGAAATGAGATCACCTCGACGGATACGGATGGCGAACTTGTATATAAAGGTCCTAACGTGTCGATGGGTTATGCGGAGTGTATCGCTGACCTTGCTAAAGGAGATGAGAATAAGGGCGAACTTCACACTGGCGATGTCGCCCGCTTTGATGTGGATGGCTATTTCTATATCACTGGTCGTTTGAAAAGATTTGTGAAAATATGGGGTAATCGTTGTAATCTGGATGCTATGGAACAGCTTGTGAAAGCGGGTGTTACTACTGAGTGCGCATGTGCAGGTGTAGATGATCTGGTTACAATCTTTGTTACCCAAGAAGGCCTTGAGCAAGATATCAAATCATTCCTTTCAAGTAAGATGGGCTTGAACGTCAGAGCGTTTGTCGTTAAGGTAATCGATGAGATTCCCAAGAACGCATCGGGCAAGACTCAATACGCTGAACTTCAAAATATGTTGTAATGGATATCAACGAAATTCTAAATATCGCTCCTTATTCATTGGATAAAGAGCAAAAACATCAGCTGCTTAATGATAGACTTCATGATTTGACTCTTCATCATTATGAGCGGTGTCCAGAATATAAGAGAATGGTTGATGCTTATGGTTTGGATGTCAACAATCTTCCAGACTATGAGGAACTGCCCTTCCTTCCGGCACGTTTGTTCAAAGAGTTTGAGTTGCTTAGCGTGGAAAGGGAGGAGGTGGTGAAGACGATGACTTCCTCCGGTACGACCGGCCAGCAAGTATCGCGGATCTTTCTGGATAGGGATACCTCCACATTACAAACGAGGGCCTTGGCTAAGATCGTATCCTCTTTCATAGGAACGAGACGGGTACCCATGTTGATACTAGACTCTAGTGGCGTAATAAAAAACCGTAACATGTTTTCTGCACGTGGGGCCGGTATATTGGGCTTCTCCATATTCGGGTCTAAAAAAACATATGCCTTGGACGATGACATGGGATTGAATATACCTGTGATACAGGATTTCTTGGAGGAGCACCTAGGGGAACCTATCTTTATGTTCGGCTTTACTTTTATGATATGGCAGCATTTCTACAAGCAGTTGATGGAGACGGGATATCACCCTGATCTAAGCAAGGGGATCTTGATACATGGTGGAGGTTGGAAAAAGCTGGTGTCAGAGTCGGTTTCCCCGCAGAGATTTAAGGAATGCTTAGGTGAGGCATGTGGTATAGACGCAGGTAACGTGCATGATTATTATGGCATGGTTGAACAGACCGGAAGCATCTATATGGAATGTGAGTGCGGGTATCTCCATTCCTCCATCTTTTCGGACGTATTGATACGTAAGGCGGATGATTTTGGTCTGGCCGGTATAGGAGAGAAGGGCATTATGGAGGTGGTTTCTGTTCTTCCACAAAGTTATCCCGGGCATGTTCTGCTGACGGAGGATGAGGGGGTTCTTCTTGGCGAGGATGATTGTCCCTGCGGCAGGAAAGGGAAATATTTTAAGATAATCGGTAGAATAAAAAATGCGGAAATCCGCGGATGCAGTGATACTTATGCGGCAAGATTTTGAAAATAAGGATATACAAGTCTTATACCCTGAGGGTATGATATGGAATAAATGGGAACAATATAGACCGGATGTCCCTTTCTCGGATGTGGTGATCGAATACTTGAACACGTTGTCTTCCTCTTTGCTGAAGGATCGGGAAAGCCGGTTATATCCGGATGTGGTGACGTTCGCGTTTTTCTGTAGGAAGGCCAATCTTTTGGCGCAAAAAAAGAAATATGTCCGGGACGGTAAGCTGAGATTGGGGCGTGGGGTATTGTTTCATATAGCTCCCTCGAATGTGCCGATTAATTTTGGTTATTCATTGGTAGCCGGACTTCTGAGTGGAAATTATAATATTGTCCGGGTGTCCTCAAAAAGATTCCCCCAAGTGGATTTGATAGTCTGGCATATGTTGGCTATGGAGACAGCCGGTATCTGCAAAGAGGTGTCCGATCGGATTGTATTGGTAAGGTATGATCGTACGAGTGATGTGACGGACTTATTCTCATCTATTTGTAACGTCCGTGTTATATGGGGAGGCGATGCTACGATTGCCCGTATCCGTCAGAGCGCAATTCCTGCCAGATCCTTCGATGTTGTCTTTGCGGATCGTTATTCCATGGCCGTAATACAGGCTGACGAATTGATAGGTGTTGATGATATGAGAATGAGGTCGATAGCCGAGGATTTTTACAATGATACTTATCTTTTCGATCAGAATGCCTGTTCGGCTCCACATCTAGTTATTTGGTTGGGTAATAATATAGAAGAGGCGCAGCAACGATTTTGGAATGCCATTCAAGAGGTGGTTGAACGTAAGTATGATTTCCCGAGCGTATTAGCTGTGGATAAATTGACAGCGTTTTATCGTCAAGCGATAAATATGCCGATAGAGCGGACGCAAACTAAGAATAATAAGCTAGTGCTTGTAAATTTAAAGGAAATGGATTTACATATAGATGATTATCGTTGTGCGGGAGGTTATTTTTCAGAATATATAGCTGATGGCCTTGACAAGATAGTTCCTATAATCAAGAATAAATATCAGACACTAGCTTATTATGGCTTCGATAAAGATGAATTGGAGGATTTTGTGAAAAATAACAGATTAATAGGTATTGATCGTATTGTCCCATTTGGAACTACGACGAGTTTTACATTGACCTGGGATGGTTACAATCTGATCGATACATTGATGAGAACCTGTTTAATTAAATAATATTATGGAGAGTAAACTAACAGTGGTAATGTACCACTACGTGCGTGATTTGCGTTATTCTCGTTATCCCGGCATCAAGGGCTGTGACATTCGTTTGTTCAAGGAACAAATCAAGTTCTTGCAAAAGCATTATCATTTCATGACGGTAGAAGAGGTGATACACGCTTATGAGAATCATGAGCCTCTGCCTCCACATTCCGTTCTTCTCTCTTTCGATGACGCTTACGCAGATCATTTCGAACATGTATTCCCTGTTTTGGAACATGAGCGTATCCAAGGGGCTTTCTATCCTCCGGTGAAAGCGGTCACAGAACATACGGTACTTAACGTGAACAAGATTCACTTTATTTTGGCTTCTATCCCGCAAGAGAAATTCGATCGGCTATTACGGGAGATCAAGAGCTTGATGGTTGAGAATACGGAGGAGTATGCCCTTCAATCTTATGATTACTATTTTAAGAAATTGGCAAAATCTAGTAGGTATGATACGGCGGAAGTGATATTTGTGAAGCGCTTGTTGCAGGTAGAACTTCCGGAATCTTTACGTAACAAGATGGTAGATGTTCTTTTTAATAGGGTAGTAGGGATTGAGGAATCGGCGTTTAGCCGTGAGCTCTATATGTCGATAGACCAGATAAAGTGCATGGTGGATTGTGGCATGCATATCGGTAGCCATGGCTATGATCATTATTGGCTCAGCTCCTTGTCTCGTGAGAAGCAGGAGTTTGAGATAAAGAAATCCATGGAGTTTATCAAGGAGGTAGGTGGCGATGTGAACAACTGGACTATCTGTTATCCATATGGTGACCGGAACGCGGAGACCATTCAATTGTTGAAGGAAAATGGCTGTAAGCTCGGCATGACAACGGACGTGGCCTTAGCCGATTTGGCGAACCACGAGAATGACGCTATCTTCAACCTTCCACGTCTGGATACGAACGACTTACCGAAGGATGCGAATGCGGATACAAATCAATGGTATTGAGAAACTTGCTTGATTAAATAGATGAGACTGTTTACCAATGTTTGAGAAGTGCGAGAAAGACGGCTTGGAGAATACCTTTGGCTTGTATATTTGGAGGTAAATATACCGAGTAGTGTAAAGTGAAATCTAACTAATAATCGGAGTTTATGAGAAAAATTGTAATTATAGGTGGAGGTAGTTTCATTGGAAATTTAATAAACTACATCGAGGGTATGAATCAATTCGATATTGTAGGTTATACAGATGTGGAAGACCATGGGGATTTTTGGAATGTACCTTATTTAGGAAATGATTCTATCCTAAGTGACTTGTATGCACAAGGCGTTACAAAAGCTGCAATAGCGATAGGTAATAGACTTAGTGACACAACTATCAAACAAAAAATAGTAAATAATGCAAAAGCACTAGGGTTTGAGTTCCCTGTCATTAAAGGCGCTAATGTTATCATTCATAAAGGTGTTGAAATAGGTGAAGGTTCCATATTAAGAGATGCTTGTATTATACAAGCAAATAGTAAAATAGGAAATTTTGTAATGATTGGTGATAGGTCTATAATATCTCATGATACATCAATTGGTAATTATAGTCAAGTGGTATCAGGATGTGTGTTAGGGAGAGGCATTTCTATTGGAAATAACGTTTTCTTTGGCTTCTCTACTGTAGTGACTAATGATCTTACTATCACAGACGGATGTACTATTGGTGCTCTTAGTTTGGTTAATAAGAATTGTTTAACGAAAGGACTGTACTTTGGTCAGCCTGCAACTTTAAAGAAAGCATATGACTAACGATAAGGTTTATATCATAGGTGAAGTTGGGCCTAACCACAATGGAAGTTTAGAGACAGCATTACTTATGGTGGAAAAGATGGCTGAGGCTGGTGTGGATTGTGTGAAGTTTCAGATGACCGATCCGTATAAGCTATATAGTGATGACTCTTTTAAAGCATCTTATCAGCAAAAAAATGATAAATCAAAAGGTGCAAGAGAGATGTCTCTAAGTTATCAATTGAGGCCAGAAGCCCATATTACATTATGTGAGAAATGTAAAGAGTGTGGTGTAGATTATATCTGTACGGCATTTGACTTGGATAGTCTTATATATCTTGATAGACATGTTGAAATGCCTTACTATAAAATAGCTTCAGGAGAGATTTTTTCTTTGGATATAATTGATTATATAAATAAACAAAATAAGCCAATCATTCTCTCCACAGGCATGGCTACTTATGAGGAAATAGGAAAATCTATTTTCATGCTAAATAAGAATTTCAAGAAAGAGATAACGATACTTCATTGTATTTCAAATTATCCGGCGAAATATGAAGAGGTCAATCTACTAAACATGGTTGAACTTAAAAATCGTTTTAAATGTAGAGTCGGTTTTTCGGATCATACTTTAGGGAATGAATGTGCCACTGCTGCTGTGGCAATGGGGGCGGAAATAATAGAGAAACACGTGACTTTTGACAAGAACGCAAATGGACCAGATCATAAGGCTTCCATAGATATTGGTGAACTAAAAGTATTAGTTAGTTCAATAAGGCATATTGAAGCATCAATAGGTGTGTCAGAGAGAATATTTAGTGATGCACAAAGAGAAATATCCAAAGTTGCTCGAAAAAGTTGTGTTACTAGTAGGAATTTGCAAAAAGGGGACGTGATAATGCGTGACGATATTTGTTTCAAACGACCAGGAACAGGCTTCTTACCTATAGAGATAGACCAGCTTATCGGAAAGCGTCTTCTTTGTGATATTGATGTAGATCGGGTTATTAAAGAGGATTTTTTAGAATGATAAATATAGGTTTTGTTACAGGCGCCCGTTCTGAATATGGTGTGATGAAACGAGTCATATCAGAATTTGTTTCTGATAAGGATTTCAATGTATCTATTATAGCTACAGGAATGCACTATCAACATAAATATGGAGATACAATTGGAGAAATAAGAAAAGATGCCTTGGCCCCTATTTTCGATGCGCCATGTTACACAGAATGCGAACAGGAAAAAGTCTTGGATTTTACATCTCTTGTTCATAAGCTGAATGATGTTTTGAGAGAAAAACAATTTGATATTATATACATTGTCGGAGATAGGTTAGAAGCCTACTCGGCTGCGCTTGCCGCACACTTCTTGAGAATACCGGTTGCACATTTTGCGGGAGGACAAATTACGGAAGGAGCCGTTGATAATATATATCGGTACAATATCTCAAATTTGGCTTTATTCCATTTCGTTACTAATAAGTACGCCAAAGAAAGATTGAGCCAAATACCTATTATCTCCAATGAAAATATATTTCTAGTCGGCTCATCCGCCGTGGATTCCATAAGTGCTTATTTGAATACTCCCCAAGAAGCTTCTATCATTGATGCAAGATTGAGACGAGGCAACTTTGTCTTGATGACATATCATTCGGAGACTAAAAATAATAGTATAAATACGATTCCGGCAGTGATGGATGTGTCAATTCAAAGCATTTTAGAAAAGGGGCTGAATATACTTGTCACATATCCAAATAATGATGATGGAAACTCTGCTATCATTGATGTGATCAATAAATGGAAAGATAATCCAAATATCATTGTAAGGAAGAATCTGGGTGTTCAATTATATTATGTCGCCGTTGATAATTCGCTATTTGTTGTAGGTAATTCAAGCAGTGGTATAATAGAAGTGCCATATTTTCAAAAATACACCATCAATGTAGGCGAAAGACAATTAGGGCGTAACGTTCCCAAATCTGTCATATCAGTTGGTAGTGATTGCGTATTGGTGAGAAATATCTTGGAAAAGATTATATTGAATCCTATATGCTCTTTAGAACAAGAATATATTTATGGCAATGGGAATAGCGCTGGTAGAATTCATAAGATCTTAAGAGATAAATTGATGTAATTATTAAGAATATTATGTGTAAAAGTAAAAGAGTACTGGTTGTTATTCCTGCTCGTGGAGGTAGTAAACGTATACCTCATAAGAATATTAAGCCTCTGAATGGAAAGCCGTTGATAGAGTATACGATAGATGTTGCTCGGCAAATAGTAGATGATGAAAATATTTGTGTGTCAACGGATAGTAAAGAGATTGCAAGAGTAGTGGAGGGTTATGGATTAAAAGTCCCCTTTATACGTCCGGATTATTTAGCGACGGATGCAGCAGGTACTTACGAAGTATTATTACATGCTTTGTTTTTTTATGAGAAGATGGGGCTTAAATATGATAATATACTTCTGTTGCAGCCTACCTCTCCATTCCGATTGGCTAGTCATGTGTACGAGGCCTTTTTGCGCTACTCTCCAGATATTGATATGGTAGTCTCGGTGAAAAATGTCTCTTCTAATCCTTATTATAATTGTTTTGAGGAAGATGAGGCGGGATTTCTTCATCTTTCTAAGGAAGATGGAAAATATACTTGTCGACAAGATATCCCGCAGGCTTGGGAATACAATGGAGCTATCTATATCATCAATGCTGAAAGTCTGAAACTAAATCCTCTTTCAAAATTTAAAAAAAAGGTGAAGTATGTAATGGATGATGTACACTCCATAGATATTGATACCCCGTTTGATTGGCATATGGCTGAATATGTACTAGATAATCATCTAATAGAGTTGTAATCATGGGAAATGAGCATATAATTTCTCATAATCATACATTACTTGATGCACTTAAACGTATAAATGATATAAAATCTGCTCCTTTAGTGCTTTTTGTTCTTGATTTTGACGAGGTCTTGTGTGGTACGATTACCGATGGTGATATACGGAGGGCTTTGATAAAAGGTCTGAGTTTGAGTGATAAAATCTCAGAGTGTATGCACCGCAACTTTAATTTTCTTCGTAAGGGTGTTGATGATGACGTGGTAAACTTACATCGCCAACGTGAACTGAAGATGAAGTTGGTGCCTATCCTTGATAAACAGAATCATATTTGTGATATTATCAATCTAGAAAAGTACCACTCCAAATTACCCATTGATGCGGTGTTGATGGCTGGCGGTAAAGGAGAACGGCTTCGTCCTCTCACGGAGAAAACCCCAAAGCCGTTAATCAAAGTGGGGGATAAGTGCATTATCGACTATAATATAGACCGCTTGCTTTCCTATGGGTTGGAGCATATATCTGTCACTATTAATTATCTGGGTGAGCAGATAGAGGAGCATTTCCTGAAGGAGCGTGATGGGCTGAAAGTTGCAACGGTGCGTGAGCCTAAATACTTAGGAACGATCGGTAGCATCAAGTTTGTGGATACTTTCTACAACGATACGGTTTTGGTGATGAACTCCGATCTTTTCACGAATATTGACTATGAAGACTTTTACTTGCATTTTCACCAACATGATGCGGATATGGGCGTGGCTACCGTACCTTATGTCGTAAAGGTACCCTATGGGGTGTTCGATCTTGATGGACGCTATATAAAAGGTGTGACAGAGAAGCCTACATACAACTATTATGCCAATGCTGGTATCTATCTCGTCAAGAAGAAATGCTTGGAGTTAATTCCTGAGAATAAGTTTTTTAACGCTACGGATTTTATGGATATGCTGATAAGTAAGGGTCATAAAGTGATACGCTATCCTATTTCCGGCTTTTGGCTTGATATTGGCCAGCATGAAGAACTGGCACGTGCGAAGGAGATGGTGAAGCATATGAGGGGATTTTAAAATGAATAAAGATTGTCTGCTTTTTTAAGTGGACTCATTATATGTAATGAAATAAAATAAAATGAAGACTGTAGTTATTATTGGTGCGGGACAATTGGGGAGTCGTTATCTTCAAAGTTTAAGTAGATCTGCTTATCCATTGGATATTTGGACAATGGATATAGATACGGCTTCCTTGGAAACGGCAAGGAGGCGTTATGAGGAGGTTTCGGGGAAAGATAGAAAAAATCAAGTACACTATGTTCAACGTATGGATATGTTACCTTTGTATATTGATGTGGCAATTCTTTCTTCAACATCAAAACCAAGATATTCTATTTTGTATGACTTGTTGAATAGGGCGAAGGTCTCCTACATCCTTCTGGAAAAATTCCTTTTCCCAAAAATGGTAGAATATGATAAAGCGAAAACTTTACTTGCAGAAAAACAGGTTAAGGCATGGGTTAATTGCGGGCGGCGTTTATTGGACTATTATCATTGGATCTGGGAAAATATTGATTTGACTTCTTCTGTTCAAATGACTTTTAAGGGAAAGAACTGGGGGCTTTGTTGTAATTCAATACATCATATTGATGCTTTTATGTATCTTGTACGAGAGGATACCTTCGCTGTTGATGTATCATCTTTATTACCTATTTTGCTTGAGGGCAAGAGAAACGGATATATTGAATTATATGGAGAGCTAAAAGTCATCACTCCAAAAGGCAATAAGCTATTCTTGACTTCTTTGGAAAATTATCAAGGAGAATCCATTATTTCTATAATGAATGGAAATAATACGTTTACCATAAATGAGAAGGAAGGCGTATTGTATCAAAATGATGAAATTGTGATGGAGTTTAGAACTCCTCTTCAAAGTGAATTGATAGGAACTGCGATAGATCAAATTCTTGGTAGTGGAACTTGTAATCTTTCTTCGTATGCGGAATCTTCATCTTATCATAAATTGATATTGACGGGGCTTTTACCCTATATAAATAATCTAAAAGGTGAGAACAGTGATTTTTGTCCAATCACATAATGTATTATATATCTATGAAATCTATTTGGTTAATCGGAGCGGGAGGTATTGCCGCTGAATATGCGAAAGTTTTGGATACTTTGGGTCTTTCTTATCAGGTGATAGGGAGAGGTATTGGGAGTGCTAGAAAATTTGAGGAACGTATGAACAGGCCTGTTATAACAGGAGGGCTAGATAATTTCTTGCGGACTCGTCCGGCAATACCTAATATGGCTATTGTCGCTATTGGCGTTACAGAGTTGAAAAATGCCATGGTTCTGCTGATGGAATATGGAGTTCGTAAGTTGTTTGTGGAGAAACCTGGATTTTGTTTCCCTAAAGAACTTGAAGAATCCTACGAGGTTGCTTCTCGTACTAATTCTCAAGTATTCTTTGCATATAATCGTCGTTTCTATTCTTCTGTAATAAAAGCTGAAGAAATAATAAATGAAGATGGAGGTATTCTGTCTTTCAATTTTGAATTTACGGAATGGGGGTATATCATTGAGAAAGGCACGTATGAATTGAATGTATTAAGTAATTGGTTTTACGAAAATTCAACCCATGTGATAGACTTGGCGTTCTTTTTGGGTGGTAAACCTGTTCAACTCTCTACTTATACTACAGGAAAGACGAATTGGCATAATCCAGCTATATTCACTGGAGCAGGGAGGACAGAAAAAGATGTGTTGTTTTGTTACCAAGCGAATTGGTTGGCTCCGGGCAGATGGGGTGTGGAATTATTGACGAGTAAGCATCGTCTTTATCTTAGGCCCATGGAAAAATTGCATATTCAAGAATTAGGCAGTGTGGAAGTCAAGCCTGTGGAAATTGATGATACCTTGGATATCTATTATAAGCCTGGATTCTATTTGGAAACACTGGCTTTTGTAGAAGGAGATTACAGCCGTTTATGTTCTATATATGATCAAAAGAAAAATATAGAAGGACTATATAATAAAATTCTAGGTAAATAAAATGAATAATTCGGACTTGAAATTGTTTTTTAAGTCTGAATTATATTTAAAGTATAATTCGGGCTTGGATAGTATCGTTAGTGTATTTATTAGAAATAAATTAAATAATAATAAATATCTTCTTAGGTTTAAAACTTGTTTTTCTTTATTATTGATAATGGTTTATCCTTTTTTGTTACTTGCTTGTTTACTTTTAGACTTACTTAATACTGCTTTTGCTGTAAAGAAAAATATTGTAAGTAAAAAGGTCTATTTGGTTTTATTTAATGCATATTACAAAAAGAAATTTGTATTAGCTTTAGATGATGATGACTTTGATAATTCTATTTGTATTTTTGATACTAAAGATTGTTTTACCTTGGATAATATGAGTCATTTTTTTTCTTTAAAGGAAGTGATAAGCGTGTATTATTCTTCTTTTTTTACATATATTGTTTTATTAAGACATTTAAACGTGCTTGATGTTCCTTATGTGTACAAGGCTCTCAGATTTTACAAGATCGGATTTTTTCTTGATAAAATGGATTCTACGAATAAATTGTTTTTCTGTAATGAACGTGATGAATATTGTGGATTGATAGACAAACCAGCTTCATTTGAAAAAATTATGATTCAACATGGTACTGCCTCTGTTTATCTTCCAATGACGTATCGATACTCAACAGTTGATAAACTATATACCTCAGATAGGGGAGGCTTGGATCTGTACTTGAAGAATTATTTTAAAGTTTATCCATGTATATATGATTTCAAAAGGCAGATAGATTTGGTAGAACTTGAAATGGATATGCCGGCTGTTCTTTTGATTTCTTATTCTAAAGCATATAGTAACAAGGAAATTGAAATTATTAAATATTTTCAGTCTTTAAGACGCTATAGGTTATATGTGAAATTGCATCCTTCTGCTATTAATAACCGTTATGATTCGTTTTCAAGTAAATATATTACAATAATAAAAAAATGTGTATATCCTAATGTTAAATATGTAATTTCTTATAAATCTCAATTGGCCCGAGAGTATGAGAATTTAGGAATAACTGTTTTTTATCATACTGACTTTCTGCTAGTAGAAGACTTGTTGGTCAAATTGAATAAATGATATGTTTTTGTTTTCTTTTTTATTGTTGATTTTTTGCTCATTCCTGAAAATTAAGAATCATAATAGACGGCATTTATTTGTATTATTATATATTTTATTGTCGTTGATGGTTGTTTTTCAAGATACAATAGGTGCTGATTTTTATGGCTATAAAGCATTATATTATTCAATACCAAAGAATTTTGAAAGAATGTCGTTGGCTCAGTTCGTGGAGTCTAATAGAGATCCTATGTTTTCATTTATCGTAATATTTTTTGATAAGATAGGGGTTTCGTATATTGGGTTTAGAATGCTTGTATCAGCTTTGATGATGCTGTTCTTTTTTCAGTTCATGAGAAAATATTGCACTTATTCAATTCTTTCCTTATTTGTTTTTTATGCGTTGTATTATATATACTGGGTATATAGTTGCTTTAGACAGGGCTTTTGTATGTCATATTTTTTATGTGTATTATTTCCGCTTGCAATAGATAAAAAATATACTAAGTTTTATTTGCTGTCGATACCAATGTGGGGAATCCATATTTCTTCCATAGTATATTTATTAGCTCCGTTTGTTATTAGTTATGATCTGACCCGTAAGAAAATTATATACATATTTGCACTTTCTATTATTGTATATTTCCTGTCATCTGGTTTTTCTTCTATTTTTATTATATTTGATAGAATGGCGGGATATATGGAGTTGGATTCGTCAGATAATAAGTATTTTGCATTTGCGTTTAGAATATTGATAATATTACCCATGTTGTTTGTTGATCCGAATAAATTTAATAATAGGTTGTTTAAAATATCCTGCAATGCTTTTTTGTTCTCATTTTTCTTGTATTGCGTCTTTTCATTCTCTGAGTTGATATCTGCTAGATTATGTTTGTATTATAGGGTTTTTGAATTGGTGTTTATTTCTTTTGTCTCGTTAGTCTATTTTCGAAGGAAATTTTATTTTATTGTGCCCTATTATTTGTTGCTGTATATATTCTTGTATGTTAAATTTATTCTTTTTTGCATTAATACCCAGATGTATCCGTCTGATGTTAATTTTTTTAATTTCCCATATCTGTCAATATTCTCTGAAGAGAGTGTGAAAAGCTATTATCGGGGATATTTTGAGTTAACTGCTGATTTTATGTATTATATTGACTATTTTTAGATTTTCACGTGTTGATGTTTATGAGTTCTAGGTTGGTATTATTGAAAAATATAGTATGGAGCGCTATTGATAAATTGTCGATGAATTTGATTCAACTTGTCACTACTGTCATAATGGCAAGGTTTGTGTCTCCTTCTGATTTTGGGGTAGTTGCTTTGATTAATGTGTTTTTAGTTGTCTCTCAGATTTTTGTGGATTCAGGGTTGAATATAGGATTAGTGCAGAAGAGATGCGAGGATAAAATAACTTTTTCATCCGTGTTTTATTTTAATCTTTCTGTTTCATTTGTTTTGTATTTTATTTTCTTTTTTTTATCTCCATTTATAGCGGATTTTTATGGTAAATATGAATTGACTTTTCTGATAAGGGTTGCTGCATTAAATATTATAGTATCAGCCTTTAGTTATATACAGAAGACAATTTTAGTAATGCGATATGAGTTGAAGGCTCAAGCGAAAATAACATTTGTTTCAATGATGTTAGCAGCAATGACTGGTGTGTTTTTGGCAATTAATGATTTTGGAGTATGGGCTTTGATCGCTCAAACACTGTTGTTTAATGTTTTATCAACTGTATTGCTTTTTACCTTTTCATATTGGTCTCCCGCTTTAACCTTTTCTTTTCAATCAATAAAAGGTATTTTTTCATATAGTTATGGGATTATGTTTACATCTTTATTTCAAGTACTTTATAATAATTTGTACACATTACTTATCGCTAAGTTCTACTCATCATCTGCTGTTGGATTTTATAATCGAAGTCAAACAATCGTTGAGCTTGTTTCCTCCAATATTTTCTATATAATACAAAGACCCTATTTTGTTTATCAATGTGACGTGAAAGATAACAAGAAATTATCTGCAACTGCTTTTATTGATTTCTTGAGAATGTCTATGCTTATGATATTGCCAATATTAGTAGGAGGGGCTGTTTTAGCTGATTCTATTATAGTGTCTCTTCTTACAGAGAAATGGATTGCGGCTATACCTATCTTTAGGATTTTGTGTGTTTCTTCTTTATTTTCACCTATAATACTAACTAATATGAATATTTTTAAGGTAGTAGGTGAGTCTGGTAAATTTTTAAAGTTAGAAGTGATAAAGAAAGTCATAGCTATCCTTATATTACTTTTTACAATAAACAAGGGAGTCCTGTTTATTTGTTATGGACTTTTCATTAGTAATATTATTGATTTGATCATAACAACCTTGTTCTCGTTTAAAGTTACTGGGATTTCTATAATGTATCAGCTTAAAAGTACTTGTGATATCATATTTTCTTCTTTTTTGATGGGAGTTTTTTTGTGGATTCTCTCCCTTTTTATAGAATCCTGTATAATTGAGTTTGTTGTTGGCCTATTGAGCGGAGCCTTTATTTATGCCCTTTTATTGCTTTTGATGAAAAATAAAGAAATATATAATTTGTATAATTCTTTTATTTTAAAATATATGTGATGAATAATATAATTATTTTACATGATTATTTAGCGGTTTTGTATCTGTCTGAATCAAAAGTGTTGATGTATAAGCGTAATAAGTTGTATTTGTACGATATAAATAAAAATGAATTTGAATATCTTACATCTTTTGAGTTTTCAATAAAACGCTTTTTGTTTGGTTCTATACCTTTGTTTTCTAGATTGCTTAGACTGAATACCTGTAATGCTGTATTGCTAGATAATAATCATATTTTACTGGTGTTTAACAAGTTATTTTATGAGTTTGATCTACGAAAGAAGTCTTTATCTAAAGGTACGTCTGTATCAAAAGGTTCTCGTCCTTTAAATATTGTTAGAGTTAATGGAGTTAATGGGTTTGATGATGGGCTTTATTACGGTGAGTACTTTGATAATGCATATAGGGGTGAGGTTTCTGTAAAGCAAATATTCGCAAAGGATCGGGAAAAGATAGTTTATACATTTCCTCCTAATACAATATATCATGTTCATAATTTGCTGCCAGACAAAAGTAATCAGTGTGTGTGGGTTTTTACGGGAGATTTGGATAATGAGTCTGGTATTTGGAAGGCAACAAATAATTTTAGCAAGGTTGAGCCAGTTAAGATAGGCTCTCAGTTATATAGGGCTTGCGTTGCTTTTATTGTTCCTGAGGGAATCTTGTATGTGACAGATTCTCAAGAAGAGACTAATTATATATGTTTGCTCTATGAGGAGGATGGAGAATATAAGGTGAGGAAAATCCAAGAAATATCCGGTCCTGTTATTTACGGTACGAAATATAGGGATGGTTATTGTTTCTCAACGACGGTGGAACCTGCCATCGTGAAAAAGTATTCAAGGAAAGAAATGCTTAGATATCTTCTTACCTTGAAAAAAGGAAAAGGCGTAAAAGACTATAAGTCTCATTTGTATTTAGGCTCATTGAAAAACGGTTTTAGGGATGTTTATTCAGCCAAGAAGGATTTGTTCCCCATGGGATTATTTCAATTTGGAGCTTTAAAATTTCCTGAAACTAATAATTTAAATATCTCAAAACTAGTGTTATATCAAATCTCAACAGTCAAGCATGATATGGATACATTGATATTGTTGGGTGAGTGATTACTTCCATACAGGACCGATTCGGTTGTTATATAGTAACAAGCAAGTCTTTGGATATCTATAGAGATGGTGTGATATACTGTTATAATTTGTAAATTGTTTATTATGAAAAAGGTCTTAAGGTTTTTTCTTATTTATGGTTTGTTTCGTACAATAATAAAGGTCGCAGGACGGACTCGGTGGGTGTTCTTACGTTTTTTTTTCAAAAGTAGCTATATTCATCAAAAAAAAGTAGTATCATTAATTGGTTGTGGTCAGTTTGGCTTTGCTACTATGTCTTATTTTCTCCAAAAAATAAAATATAACTGTTTTTTAGAATGCTTTGATATTGATAATACACAATCCGAGACTGCTGCTAATTTTTGGGGATATCGTAAGGTTGATGATGTGACTGATTTGATAAATAATCCCCAGTGTAAGTATGTTTATATCGCTTCGAATCATTGTACGCACACTCCTTATGCGATTCAAGCAATAAGAGCAGGTAAAATAGTTTATGTTGAAAAACCTATTGCTGTGACATATGATCAATTATCTGATCTCTTGATTGAATTGAAAAAGTATCCTACGCTTATTTATGCGGGTTATAATCGTCCTTATTCTAAAGCTATTTTACAGTTGAGATATTTCTTAAAGGATTTAAATCTGCCATTCACATTAGGGTGTTTTATTTCTGGACATAAAATAGGACTAGAGCATTGGTATAGAAAGCCGGAAGAAGGAACAAGAGTGTGTGGAAATATCGGGCATTGGTTGGATTTATCTATACACCTTTTTAATATGCGTGGATATATTCCAATGAAATATGAGATAAATGTAATCCAAAGTGATTCCACAGATCTGGATGATAATCTGACGATTTCGTATAGTACAGATTATGGGGATTTAGTTTCTATTACCCTTACTTCTAGAGAAGAACCGTTTGAAGGCATAAATGAAACGATTAATTTGCAATGTGGAAATGTTATCTCAAAAATAGACGATTTCCGTAAACAACAGATTTGGGTCGGGAATAGAAAGTATAGCTACTCTTATTTCCCAAAGGATGTTGGCCATGCGAGATGTATCCTTCAGCCGTTCATTAAAAATAATCGTGATTTCAAAGAAGTGATTTATTCTACGTTGTTGATGTTGAAAATAAAAGAAATGGTATTAGCTAAAGAGAATTTTAGTTGTTATGATATGTCATTAGATTTAGAACGTTTATGAAACAAATAATTCAAGATCTCAAATCCGGGTCAACCATCTTGGAGGAAGTTCCTGTACCCCAAGTGAAATCCGGTCATGTTTTAATCCAAACGACTCGTACGTTGGTATCTCTTGGAACGGAACGTATGCTTGTGGAGTTCGGAAAGGCGAACCTGATTGATAAGGCACGGCAACAACCGGATAAGGTGAAGCAAGTTTTGGACAAGATAAAGACGGATGGTTTGCAACCGACACTGGAGGCCGTGTTCAATAAGCTAGGGCAACCTTTGCCTTTGGGATATTGCAATGTCGGACGTGTGGTAGCTGTAGGGAAAGGTGTCGCGGAGTTCAAGGTAGGCGATCGGGTGGCCTCGAACGGGAACCATGCGGAGTTTGTTTGCGTGCCGAAGAATCTGGTAGCGAAGGTGCCGGATGATATTACGGATGAGGAAGCGGCCTTCACGGTGATTGGCTCGATTGGCTTGCAGGGAATCCGCTTGCTGAATCCTCAGTTGGGAGAGACGGTTGTGGTGATTGGCTTGGGATTGATCGGTCTGGTGGCGGCGCAGTTGTTGAGAGCGAACGGCTGTAAGGTTATCGGGGTGGATTTTGACCAGCAGAAGGTGGATATGGCCGCCTCGAAGGGAATCGTGGCCGTTAATCCGGGCAAAGGTACGGATCCGGTAAGGTTCGTGGAGGATTATACGGGTGGTATCGGTGCGGATGGTGTCTTGATCACGGCCTCCACGCAAAGCCATGAGGTGATCCATCAAGCGTGTGAGATGTCCCGTAAGAGGGGACGGATCGTGTTGGTGGGTGTTATCGGATTGAATATGCGAAGGGATGATTTCTATAAGAAGGAGTTGAGTTTTCAGGTATCTTGCTCGTATGGGGCCGGACGTTATGACGAGGAATATGAGAACAAGGGGCATGATTATCCGTTGGCTTATGTCCGCTGGACGGAAAAGCGTAATTTTGAGACGATACTCCACGCAATCTCTTCCGGATCGTTGGATGTCAAGTCGTTGATAACGGAAGAGGTTGACTTGGTGGATTATGAGGAGATTTACGGCGATATGAGCAAGAAAGGATCGATCGCCTCTATATTGCGGTTTCCCGCTGATTCAAAAATGGAGTCTGTTGTCTCTATCGGCAATAATACCTTTGTGAGTGGAAAGGGCAAGATCGGAATCATAGGGGCGGGTAATTATACCTCCGCCATGATCATACCTTGTTTGGCTAAGGCCAAAGCGAGAATCAAGTATATAGCTAGCGCCCAAGGCTTGTCTGCCAAGATATTGGCGAAGAAGGCGGGAGCGGAGAACGCTACCTCGGATTATCAAAACATATTGCGAGATCCGGAGGTAGATCTGGTGATGATCACGACACGGCATAACCTGCATGCCCGTATGGTGATAGAGGCTTTACGGAATGGGAAAAGCGTATTCGTGGAGAAACCGTTATGCTTGAATGAGACGGAATTGGATGATATCATACGGGCTTATCAAGGGGCTCCTGAGGGCACGACCTTGACGGTTGGTTTTAATCGTCGCTTCTCTCCGTTCGCCGAGAAGATGAGGCGATTGCTAGGTGACGGACCTAAAAATATAGTGGCGACGATGAACGCCGGATTTATCCCGCAGGAAGTGTGGGTGCATGATCTTGAGATAGGTGGAGGGCGGATCATTGGTGAGGCTTGCCATTTTATCGATCTATGTTCCTTCTTGGCGGACTCGGAGGTCGTGGCGGTCTGCATGAACGCGTTGGGCGAAAATCCGGAGGAGAATACGGATAATGCCAGCATATTGCTTCGTTACGCGAATGGGACGAACGCCGTGATCAATTACTTTGCGAACGGCTCGAAATCGTACGCCAAGGAACGTGTGGAGGTTTTCTCTCAGGAGAGGGTATTGGTCTTGGATAACTGGCGTAAATTGACCGGGTATGGTTTTAAGGGTTTCTCATCGATGAAGGCCGGTATGGATAAAGGGCAAAAACGTCAATTTACGTTGTTGAATGAACGTATCCGGGAGGGCGGTGAGCCTTTGATTCCATTTGGGAGTATATTGAATACGACAAAAGCTACTTTCGCTTGCATTACGAGCTTGAAAGAAAGATGTTGGGTGAATCTCTAAAATTATATATTTCTACTCTTCGGAACTTGAGATCTCGCCAAGTTCGTTATCAAGTCTGGTATAGGCTACGGGCATATATTAGGAAATACAGGAGCTTTCGGTATGTATTGTCATTACCGAGAGTGGGACATCCTTTGTCTTTTAAACTTTTCATCTCGAAATATACGGACTTGGATAGTGTTACGGGGCATTTCTCTTTCTTGGGTAAGGAATCCGCTTTTCTAGGATGGAACGATGAGAGCTTTGGTAAGTTATGGTCCTATAATCTAAATTATATGGACTACCTTCATCAAGAAACTATATCTTTCGAACAGGCCGTTTGTTGGATCGATAAGTTTGTTGATGAGATCGAGGAAAACAGGGATGGTCTGGAACCTTATCCGATCGCTTTACGAGGCATCAATTGGATCAAGTTCCTGTCGAAATATCATCCTTATATTCCGGCAGAGAATAAACGAGAATGGGACCCCTCCTTGTATGCCCAATATCAAATCTTACTGGATAATCTGGAATATCATCTTTTAGGGAATCACTTATTGGAAGACGCTTTCTCCTTGTTATGGGCCGGGCTTTATTTTAAGGATGAGCCGATCTATCAAAAGGCGAAAGACCTATTATTTAAAGAGCTGGAAGAACAACTCCTTCCGGATGGCGCTCATTACGAGCAATCACCGATGTATCATTGTATATTATTGGATCGGTTGCTGGATTGCTATAATGTCTCTATGAATAATTTAAGGTTTATAGGGCAGGAAGGTCTGAATGAACGCTTACGGGAGAAGGCTCGTAGCATGTTGGGGCATGTAGCCTCTGTCGTTTATAAAGATAATACGATACCTCTCCTGAATGATTCCGCTGAGGGAATCGCGCCTTCTCCGGCTCAATTGTTTGCATACGCCAAGCGATTGGATATGGACTGGGAAAGGCTTCCGATGGGAGCGTGTGGCTATCGGAAATTGATGGCGGGCCATTGGGAGGCTATCGTGGATGTTGGAGACATAAGGGCCTCTTACCAACCCGGCCATTCGCATGCGGACACGTTCAATTATGAGTTGCGGATAGGGGGTAAGCCTTTCGTCATAGATACCGGAATCTCTACGTATGAAAAGACAGCCCGTAGGCAATACGAGCGTGGCACGGCGGCCCATAATACGGTGATGCTAGGGGATAAGAACTCTAGCGAGGTATGGGGAGGCTTTCGTGTGGGGAGGCGGGCAAGGGTGACGCTTCTCAAAGATTCTCCGAATGAGGTGGAGGCTTGGCATGATGGCTTTGGCTCATTGGGTAGGCATCGGCGAAGATTTATGATCGATAAGGATCGTTTTAGGATAGAGGACTCTGTCTCAACAGCCGTGAAAGCCGTAAGCTTGATCCATCTGGCTCCGGACGTGGAGATCATGTCTTGTTCACGGACTGAGATCGTGACGAGTATCGCGGCGATAAGAATGGCCGGCGCATCCTCTGTCGAGATTGCAGACGAGCAAGTGTCATTTACGTATAACCGTTTTCACCTATCTAAGACAATTCGTATTCATTTTGTGAAGAGACTTTCTTATACAATAGGTTGATCGTTGTTGGACCATTCTTGATCTGCCTAAGATCTTACTTTTAAAAAATAACACATATTTCTTATGAAAGCATGTTTCATGGGGTTGGGCTATATTGGCCTGC
>OGHO01001024.1_pt1 | contig 29746 bp, 24 predicted proteins | sample 1571421 | NCBI WGS metagenome assembly OGHO01 (sample SAMEA2581937, study PRJEB24529) | metagenome | biome: Human gut stool | place: China | collected 2011
GCCGCGCCTCTTTTCGGGGAAAGGCCGCAGGTTCAGATGCGGCGGCCGCCTATGAAAGATCTGATGGAAACTCAGAGCCGGTCCTTGAGGATCCTGGTCCAGTCCTCAGAAGGTCTGGAGCCGGTATACTCGTGGGCGTTGGATGCCTCGATGATCTCGTAGTAGTACCAGGCGCTCTCGGGGTTGTCCGGCCAGACCTTGAAGTTCAGCAGCTCGCTCTTCTCGTTCACGCCGCGGTTCAGGACGGAGTTGAGGATGGTCATGGCCTCGGCGCGGGTGATGGTCCGGTCAGGACCGAAGGTGCCGTCCGTATAGCCGGCGATCCAGCCCGCGTTCGTGGCCGTCGCGATAAACTCATAAGCCCAGTGGTCCCGGGACACATCGGGGAAGGAGCACGCTCTGTCCTCCAGACCGATGAACCGCACCAGCATGGTCACAAATTCCGCGCGGGTGATCGGTCTGTTTCCGCCGAACGTACCGTCAGGATAGCCGTCGAGGTAGCCGCCGTTTGCCATGGTGGACACCATGCGGACAAACCAGTCCGTGGAGCTGACGTCGTTGAAGCTGTTGACCTCCGTGTCGATCTCATTCCGTCTGGCGTCGGTCAGCAGGCGGTAGAGCATGGTGGCCGTCTCCGCCCGCGTCACGGGGGAATCGGGGCGCACCGTCCCATCGGGGTAACCCGCCACATAGGCCACATGGTCCTCGCTGTTCAGACCGTCCGGCGCGTAGTCGTGCCGCCAGCCGGCATAGACCGTCTTGTCGCCGGTCATTTTGATGCTGGTGATCTCATCGGTCAGCTTCCGGTCCGCGTACCATCCGGTAAAGGTGTAGCCCTTGCGGGTAGGCTCCTTGTCCAGCTTCACCACGGTGTTCCGGCGGTAGCGCTCGTCCTTGTACTCGGTGCCGCCGTTGGAGTCGTAGGAGAGGGTGTAGTAGGTGGTTCCGCCGCCGCCGTGCCTGCTCCAGTGGGCGGTCAGGGTGATGCTGCCGGTCACAGGGGAGTTGAAGTCATACTTTTTGTCGCCCAGGTACCAGCCCTCGAAGTCGTAGCCGCCGCGGGTGGGGGCCGTGGGCTCGACAGCCTTCTGTCCCTCGGTCACGATCTGGTCGGGGACCTGGGTTCCGCCGTTGCTGTCAAAGGTGACGGTATACTGCTTCTGCTGCCAGGTCAGCGCCATGGCGCCGATGGAGTAGTTGTCTCTCTGATCCTCGGGAGGAGGATTGACGGTAAAGACGATGCCTTCCGGCTTCTTTTCGATGATACACTGTGTGACCTTGCTGTTTTTGATGTTTTCAAACACGTTTTCCCCGTAATCCTGCGCGGTATAGGTGCGGTTGAGCCCGCTGAAATGGTACAGGGCAAACTTGGTGCTCTGGTCGGTCCCGGCGGGATAGGGGATATAGATCTGATACCCGGACTGGGCGCAGACCAGCAGGTTGCTGTCATTGGCGTCGATGAGGTCCAGATACTTCATGGCGTATTTCCGGGTGCTGTCCTTCGTGACGCCTTCCTGTTCCAGCCGGTCGATCAGCGCGTCGGTATAGCTGTCCTGGCCCGGCTCGGTCAGCAGCTCATCATGGAGCAGACGGACGTCCGGGTTGGGGTTGAGCTTCTGGCCTTCGATATTGTTGACCAGGTATTCCACCTCGGGACCGATCACGGCGACGGCCTCTGTGACCTTCTGCGTGGGCGCTTCCGGCATGACCTGGCTGGCCAGCTTTCCGATGTCGTCGCCCACCTGGTCCACCTTTTCCACCTCGCGGATGTGGAGCAGGCTCAGCTCGGTTTTGACCTTGCTTCCATTGATGGTAATGTCTGTCAGCTTGATCCCGTCATTCGGCTCGACCCGGGCGATGTAAGTTCCGGCGTCATGGTCATCTGCCAGAGGGGCTTCAAAGTCAGCGTCTGTGAGGCCCTTCGGGAACTGTTCCAAGTCATAGTTTTCCGGCAGGGGATAGTAGATGATCTGGAAGGGGTACCGGCCATGGTTGGCGTCCTTGTCCCAGACCTCCCCGCCGACCATGATCGCCGTGGTATTGTCGATCTCCTCAAAGCGCGGGTCCGGGAAGCAGTTTTCGTCCTTCTCGTGGTCGTGGTCGCCCGCCATGTACTTGGTCAGCTCCAGGGGCTTGAGGAGGAACAGCCGCTCCACATACCACTCGTGCAGGGCCGTGCCATCGGAGACGGCGCGGTTTTGGGTGAAGTAGCCGTCCTGCGTACCCCCTTCATTCACCGCGAATTCAGGCTGGCCGCCCTGTGTGAACGCAGCTTTGGAGCGCAGGAATACGTCACCCTTCTGATAGCCGTCCGTGGGAACATACATGGCCCCGTCCTGTACCGTCACCGGTCCGCCGGCGACCAGCTCGGCGGCCTTGGGCATGGTCAGAACGCCCGCGCCGCTGAAGCTGCCGGAGATCTCGTTGGTCTGGAGCAGGTCCAGCGTTCCGCCCTGTTCCACGACAATGCTGGCGACCGTAGGCGTTCCGTCTGCCTTTTTGGCAAAGATCTGTACAGGATCCCTTTTGTCGTAAGAGGTATCAACAGTGGTATGTTCGTGCAGAGCACCGTCTTTTTGGATGGTGATCAGGGGAGCGCCGTAAATTTTGGAAGCTGTAAAGTCTCCGGTGACCACGATCTCCGTGTTTTCATTTGGAACGGCGGAATCATTTGGAATGGTTCCGGGGACATATTGCTTATCATAATTGTAGATCCTTTGCAGACTGGTGGTGCTGTCCTTGGACGCGCCGCCGGAAGCCAGCTCGATCGTGACCTTTCCCACGACAGAGCTGTACTTCCCCAGCGCGTACACATCATTCTTAACGCCGTCCAGCTTGATGGATACATCTTTGCCCACAACGGCGTTGCCTTTGCTCTTATGTCCTTCTCCGCCGCCATATACATAGGGGCTGTTTTTTTCATTGCCGCCGGTCACCTCGATGCTGACATTACCGCCGACATGTGCGTAGTATCCGCCGCCGTAGACATGGCCAAAGCTGTATCCATCTTTGACCTTGATGCTGATATTTCCGAACACCTTTGCGTTGTCCATGTTATCACGGTCACCGAATCCGCCGCCGTATACAGTTCCATCGTTGTTGGACATATCATTGGATACGGATATGATGGACACATCGCCGCCCACTGTGGCGGTACAGTCTTCGTCGCTGCTTATTCCGCCGCCGTAGACTCGTACACAGCCGCTTTTCGTATTTTCAAAATAGATCTCTGTATTTCCGGTCACATTTGCATTCTGGCCGGGATCTCTGCCTGCCGAGCCTCCGCCGCACATATTGTTTTTAACGTCTGTTCTCAATGCCGTGACATTGGTGCTTCCATTGATAGTTGAATCTTTGTTGTCGGCCTCTCCGCCGCCAATAACATATTGAACAGTAGAATCCTCCATCCAAATATTGGTGTTCCCGGTGAGGGTGCCATCATAGCATCCGCCCACGACGTATGTAACAGGCAGTGCGGTACAGATTTTGATGTTGGTGTCGCCTTCCAGGTCCTGCCCGAGCGACCCGCCGATGACATGAGCCGCATTCGTTCTGTTCACATCATAGATGTACTCTGCCTGTGCCGTGATCTCCAAGGGCTTGCCGTTCGCGACGATCGTGAAGGTTCCGGTACTTGGCATAATGCTTATGAGTCCGGGCTTTGTATAGTGGACATTCAACTTGATCTGATCTATGGTCAGAGGGCCCTGCATATCGATGTTTGCGCTGTGCTCACCTGCGGCACAATATTCAAACAGAAGCTCAGACTGCTCATCCTGACCAACGATCGTTGTATCAACCGTTGGAGACTTCCAATCCTCCACCGAGACAGATCCGATGACCTTGATGGTGACCGCCTCGTTCCCGGCATTTGCCAGCTCGGTGGCGTGGGCGAGGGTGGTCGCCGCGTCCACAGAGGTCCCATCGGCGTTCTTACTGCCCGTCTGGGAGACATAAATGACGTTCTCCTCCGCCGGGACAGTTTCCTCCGCCGTCTGTACGATCTCCTCCGCGGGCTTCTCCTGGGGCTCCACATACAGCGGGCACTCCGGGTCATGGGCTTCGCCCACACAGCCGGGAAGGGCTCCGCAGGCTGTGCCTTCCTCCTCAGAGGCCCCGTTCTCCGCAGCCTCCGAGGGCCCGGCGGGAGCGGCATACAGGGGACAGTCCACGGCGTGGACGCCGCCGCCGCAGTCCTCAAGCTGCGCACAGGCGCTGGCCGGGGCGCTGTCTGGAACATCATTCTCTGCGGCAAGCACAGACGCCGGCATCAGAGAAAAAAGCATGACCAGAGACAAAGCGCCTGCCAAGATCCGTTTTTTCATTTCTCTTTCCTCCTGTTCCTGATTTTCGCTGGGAATTAGAATCAGCTGCCCTGTCCACAGTTTCCGGCCCTTTTCCCCGTACGGCGGCCGGTGTGGTTTCTGTCTGCCCGTGCCGCCGCGGAGCGCTTTTTAAGCGGGGCCATTTGCTTTGTCGAGCCGCGGTCACCTCCATGTACCATATTTTTCATCACAGAATCAACATTCTGTCTTCTGGTTCTTCTTAATGGATCGGACAGAAAAGGAGCGGGCGCTGTAAAAAGGCCCCCAGGATTTCCAAAAGCAGAAAATAGACCGCAGTGACACAAGCCGCAAAAAGCAGTTCCTTTTGCGGTTTATATTGTTGCGCCACAAATAGAATCGTCACTTGTTTTTTTAAGTTATTTGTGGTACGATTTTCCTATAATACCATAGTCTTGGCTGTCCCATGCCCACAGTCGTTCAGACAGAATGTTGATTCTGTCCTATATGACCAGCCGCATCCGGTCCAGCTGCCGCTGGTGCTCTGTCCAGGAGGTCAGGAGATAGACGCGGGTGGTCTCGATGCTGCTGTGGCCCAGCACGTCGGCCAGACTCACGATGTCCCGGTTCACCCGGTAAAAGGACGTGGCGAACAGGTGGCGGAGGTTGTGAGGGAAAACCTTGCCGGGCGTGACTCCCGCCGCCCGGCACAGCCCCTTCATCTCCGCCCAGATCTGGCGTCGGTTCAGGGACCTCCCGCTTCTGGCGAGAAAGATCTCGCCGGAGGCGGTTTTTTGCTGTTTGGCGTATTTCAGCAGCTTGCGGCACAGCTTACCCGGCAGAAGGATGGTGCGAATCTTGCCCTTGAGGGAGATTTCCGCCTTCCCGGCCCTGGCCGCCTCCACGGTGAGGTGTTTGACCTCGCTGACCCGGATGCCGGTGGCGCAGATGGCCTCGATCAACAGGGCCAGCCGCGCTTTCCCCCGGGCCCTTGCCGCGGCGGTGAGGGCGTGGTAGTCGGTCCGGGTCAGGCCCCGGCTTTCGTCCCGGAACATCCTCCGCTGGAGTCTGAGGAACTTGACCCGGCAGTCCTCCCGGCCCAGGAAGCGGAACAGGCCGTTGAGGGCGGCCAGCGCCCCGTTGACGGTGGCGGGGGCGCGCCCCAGCTTCACCAGATGGGCCTTCCACTCCAGGGCCTGTGCCTTCGTGAGCGCACGCCTGCCCAGCCAGCGGGCAAAGGCCCGGACGTGCCGGAGATATTTTTCGACGGTGGCCGCGCTTTTCTCCTCCAGCCGAAGGTGATCCGCGTACGACTGAAGCTGTTCGGCTGTCAAACTGTGTTCATTCATGCTGGAACCTCCTTGAAGCATCAGAATATCACTATTTTACGGGTCCGGCAGAGCGGCGGCGGCAGATCCCGCCGCCATCCGCCCGGTTCTTGCTTTTTTCCACAAAAAAACAGGGAGGGGTCCGAAGGGCATCCAAGTTTTTTCCTAGAAGAACCAAAAAATTTCTATCGTTTTTTCAAGAAGCGGGGGATACAATAAGGGACGAAAAGCGGAAGGCTCCGCTTAGGAAGGAAATGTTTCGTACAGATCCGTACCACAACAGGAGGAATGAAAATGAAGAAGAAACTTGCTCTGATTCTCGCGGCCACCATGACGGTCAGCCTGCTGGCCAGCTGCGGCGGCTCCGGCTCCACCTCTGGAAGCGCTTCCCAGTCTGCGGGCTCCGGCGCCTCCGCCTCCGCCTCTCAGACCTCTGATCTGAAGGTCGGCGTGTTCTACTACAACTTTGCCGACGCCTACATCACCACCGTCCGCACCGCGATGGACAAGCAGCTGGAGGAGCTGGGCGTTCAGTACCAGAACTTCGACGCCCAGACCAACCAGGGCGAGCAGCTGAACCAGGTCAACACCGCCATCTCCGACGGCTACAACCTGCTGGTGGTGAACGTGGTGGAGAACGCCTCTCCCGACGCCGCCCAGAACATTGCGGACGCCGCCAAGGCCGCCGGCATCCCCGTGGTTTTCTTCAACCGCGACTTCGACGTCTCCGTGCTGGAGAGCTATGAGGAGAGCGCCTTCGTGGGCACCGACCCCGCCGAGGCCGGCCACATGCAGGGCAAGGCCGCCGGTGAGTACCTGGTGGAGAACTACGACAAGGTGGACCTGAACGGCGACGGTAAGATCTCCTATGTCATGTTCAAGGGCCAGGAGGGCAACCCCGAGGCCGAGATGCGCACCAAGTACGGCGTGGAGGACGCCAACGCTGTCCTGGAGGCCGCCGGCAAGCCCGCTCTGGAGTTCTATGACGCCAACAACGCCTCCAAGTACCTGGTCGACCAGACCGGCGCCTGGTCCTCTCAGGCCGCTGTTGACTACATGAACACCATCCTGGGTCAGTACAACGAGGGCAACAACAACATGGTCGAGCTGGTCCTGGCCAACAACGACGGCATGGCCGAGGGCGCAATCTCCGCTCTGCAGACCGCCGGCTGGAACGTTGAGGGCGGCGACAAGGTCATCCCCGTCTACGGCGTGGACGCCATGGATTCCGCCGTGCAGAAGATCGACGCCGGCATCATGACCGGCACCGTCAAGCAGGACGGCGAGGCCATGGCCGCCACCATCGCCACCCTGGTGAAGAACGTCATGGACGGCGCTGACCTGATGGCCAACACCGAGAGCTATAAGTTCGCTGTGGACGAAGTGACGGGCGAGACCATCCCCAGCAAGATCCAGGTCCCCTACGCCATGTACACCAAGTAAGCAACGCGGTACCAACAGATCGCCCCGATCTGTGAGAAAGCGGGACGCGGGGCTGCCCTCCGGGGCTGCCCCCTTCCCATCCGTGGAGCCTTTGCCTCTGCCCCATCTCATGGGAGAGGCAGAGGCAGCGGCTCCACGCAGAGGAGAGAGGAGGAATATTCATGGATCATCCAGTTCTGCTGGAAATGAAGGGGATCAGCAAGGAGTTCCCCGGCGTCAAGGCCCTGGATAACGTCAACCTCACCGTCCGGGCGGGCACAGTCCACGCCCTGATGGGAGAGAACGGCGCCGGCAAGTCCACCCTGATGAAGTGCCTGTTCGGGATCTATAACCGGGATGCCGGCACCATCACCCTGGACGGCAAGGAGATCCACTTCAAAAGCTCCAAGGAGGCCCTGGAAAACGGTGTGGCCATGGTCCATCAGGAGCTGAACCAGGCCCTGACCCGCACCGTGCAGGACAACCTGTGGCTGGGACGCTACCCCAAGGTGGGCGGCATCATGGTCAGCGAGCGCATCATGGCCAAGCGCACCCGCGAGATCTTCGACACCCTGGAGGTGTCCGTCAACCCCAAGGCGGTCATGTCCACCCTGCCCGTCTCCCAGCGGCAGATGGTGGAGATCGCAAAGGCCGTCAGCTATGACTCCAAGATCATCGTTTTTGACGAGCCTACCTCTTCACTGACCGAGACTGAGGTGGAGCATCTGTTCCGCATCATCGATATGCTGAAGAAAAAGGGCTGCGGCATCATCTACATCAGCCACAAAATGGACGAGATCCTCCGCATCAGCGACGACATCACCGTCATGCGCGACGGCCAGTGGGTGGCCACCCGCCCGGCCAAGGAGCTGACCATGGAGGAGATCATTAAGCTCATGGTAGGCCGGGAACTGACCAACCGCTTCCCGCCCAAGACCAACAAGCCCGGTGACGTGATCCTGGATGTGCAGCACATCGCCGGCAAGTACACCCGCCTGAAGGACGCTACCTTCCAGCTGCGCAAGGGCGAGGTGCTGGGCATCGCCGGACTGGACGGCTCCGGCCGCACTGAGGTGCTGGAGAACCTGTTCGGCGCCATGACCCGGGAGGGCGGCACCATCACCCTCCACGGCAGGGAGATCCAGAACCGCACCCCCAAGGAGTCCATTAAAAACGGCTTCGCCCTGCTTACCGAGGAGCGCCGGGCCACCGGGATCTTCGGAATCCGGGACATCCGGGAGAATACGGTGATCTCCAGCCTGAAAGACTATCTGATGGGCGGCATCTGCCTGAGCGACAAGCAGATGAAGGATAAGACCGAGTGGGCCATTCAGGCCATGCACATCAAGACCCCCACGCAGAGGACCCAAATCCGCTCCCTGTCCGGCGGCAACCAGCAGAAGGTCATCATCGGCCGCTGGCTGCTCACCAAGCCGGAGGTCCTGCTGCTGGACGAGCCGACCCGCGGCATCGACGTGGGCGCGAAATATGAGATCTACCAGCTGATCATCGACCTGGCCAACGAGGGCAAGGGAGTCATCATGGTCTCCTCCGAGATGCCTGAGTTGCTGGGCGTGTGTGACCGGATTATCGTTATGTCCGGCGGCCAGGTGGCCGGCGAGGTGGACGCCAAGAATACCAGCCAGGAGGAGATCCTCACCCTGGCGGCCAAGTATGTGTAAAAGAGGAGGAAAAGAACCATGAGCAACGAATCCAAAGAGTTGGCCGCAAAGGCCAAGAGCTTCGACTCGAAAAAAGCAGTTGATCTGCTGCTGGATAATGCCCTGTACATTTTGATGATCGTTGCAGTCATCTATATCCAGGTGTTTAAGAACTCCAACTTCCTCAGGCCAAGTTCCCTCATCAACATCCTCTCCCAGACGGCGGCCTATCTGCCCCTGGCCCTGGGGATCGCCGGCTGTATCGTGCTGACCGGCACCGACCTGTCCGCCGGCCGCTGCGTGGGCCTGACCGCCTGTATCTCCGCGTCCCTGCTCCAGGCGGTCACCACCTCCAACAAGATGTGGCCTGAGATCGGCACCCTGCCCATCCCCGTGGTCATCCTGATCGCCATGGGCATCGGCGCCGCGGTGGGCGTGTTCAACGGCTTCTTCGTGGCCAAGTTCAAGCTGCATCCCTTCATCGTCACCCTGGGCACCCAGCTGATCCTGTACTCCTGCCTGCTGCTGTACGTCAAGATGGGCAACAACGGCGGCATGGCCATCTCCGGTCTGGATAAGAGCTACAGCGACTTTATCAAGGGCTCCATCATCAGTGTGCCCACCGGAAACGGCACCAGCACTCCCATCCCCAACTATGTGTGGTTCGCCATCCTGCTGGCGGCCGTCATGTGGTTTATCTGGAACAAGACCACCTTCGGCAAGAATATGTTCGCTCTGGGCTCCAATGAGGAGGCCGCCCGGGTGTCCGGCGTCAACGTGCTGATGACCACCGTGCTGGTCTTTGCCCTGGCCGGCGCCATGTACGGCTGGACCGGCTTTGTGGAGGGCGCCCGCGTGGGCTCCAACACCGCCAACACCGGCCTGAACTACGAGCTGGACGGCATCGCCGCCTGCGTCATCGGCGGCGTCTCCTTCGTGGGCGGCATCGGCAAGATCCGCGGCATTGTGATCGGCGTGCTGCTGCTCCGCCTGATCTTCGTGGGCCTGAACATGGCCAGCGTCAATCAGGACCTGATCTATCTGGTCAAGGGCGGCATTATCCTGTTTGCCTGCGCCCTGGATATGCGCAAATATCTGGTCAAGAAATAATCGCATCGGACTTTTGATTGGGGCGCGCCGTGACAAGCGGCGCGCCCTTTGTGCCAGAAAGGAGAAACGGGCAGTATGCTGGAAAGATGGAGCGGGATATGGTATAATGGCCGGGAGAACGGCCATGAGAAAAAGAGCGCGCCGCCGGCCCGTGAGACTGTCTCTCCGGCGCCGGAGAAGCCGGCGGGCTCCGGAGCGGGGCCGGGGAAGGGGGCGAACGGCGTGGAGTGCTATCGGGTGCTGCTGGTGGACGACGAGGAGGAGATCCGGGCCGGGATCAGCCGGAAGATCGACTGGGACAGCCTGGGCTTTACCCTGGCGGGGGAGGCGGACAACGGCGAGGAGGCCCTGGAGCTGGCCGAGCTGGTCCGCCCGGATGTGGTGCTCACCGACATCAAGATGCCCTTCATGGACGGCCTGGAGCTGTGCCGGCGTCTGAAACGGGTCCTGCCTGCCGCCAAGACGGTGGTATTTTCCGGCTTTGATGACTTTGAATACGCCCGCAAGGCGGTGGGGATGGGCGTGTCGGAATACATCATGAAGCCCATCAACGCCCAGGAGATGAGCGGGGTGCTCCTCCGGCTGAAGGACCAGCTGGACCAGCAGCAGGCGGAGCATGGAGAGCCTGCGCCGCCGGTACGAGGAGAGCCTTCCGGTCCTGCGGGAGCTGTTTTATACCCGGCTGCTGGACGGCCAGGTCCGGTCGGAGCAGATCGGGGACCGGGCGGCCCGATATGAGATCCAGATGCCGGATGGGCCCTGGACAGTGGCTCTGTTTGATGTGGACAGTCTGGAGGATGCAGAGCAGCGGGACGAGCTGCTGCTTCTCTCGGTCCAAGGTTTTTTAACTAAGTATACCAATCTGGACTGCGTGGTGCGGACGGTGCTGTACAACGACAGCGTGGCCCTGCTGGCCCAGACCGATCAGACCTATACCCTGCTGGAGGAGCTGGAGCGCCTGCGGGCCCTGGCGCTGAACTATCTGGGCCTGGAGCTGACGGTGGGCGTGGGGCTGTCCTGCCCCGCCCTGGGAGAGTTGCGCCAGTCCACCGAGGGGGCGCGCTCCGCCCTGGACTACCGGGTGCTCATGGGGGGCGGCCGGGTGCTCTATATCGGCGACATCGAGCCGGGGACCTCCGCAGAGCTGTCCCTGGACGAGGATGACCAGCGGGAGCTGGCCACCGCGGTCAAGCTTGGGACGGCGGAGCAGGTGGAGGAGCTGGTATGCAGTCTGATGGAACGGCTGCGGAAGCACCGGATGGACCTGGCCCAGTGCAGCCTGTTCCTGCTGGAGCTGACCACCGCCCTGATCCGGCTGGCCCGGGCGGGCGATGTGGAGCTGGAGGCGGTGTTTGGCCCCGGCTTTACCGGGGTGGTGTCCATCTCTCAGTTCCGCTCCCTGGACGAGCTGGAGCACTGGTGCGTGGACCGCTGCCTCAACCTGCGGGAGCTGCTGGGCCGCCAGCGCAGCGACTCCGCCTGGCGGACGGTGGAGCGGGCCAAGCACTACATCAGCCAGCACTATGCCGACAGCGAGCTGAGCGTGGAGAGCGTGTGTACCCACCTCCACCTGTCTCCGGCCTACTTCTCCACCCTGTTCAAGCGGGAGGAGGGGATGAGCTTCATTGCCTATGTGACCAATGTGCGGATGGAGCGGGCCGCCCAGCTGCTGCTGGAGAGCGACGACAAGACCTATTTGATCGCGGAAAAGACCGGGTATACCGATCCAAACTATTTCAGCTATGTGTTCAAGCGGCGCTTCGGCATCTCTCCCTCCAAATACCGGGCAGGGGGCGAGCGGTAGGCGCGGTCTTAGGAAGGAGGGCGCGTGTGGGAAAACTGCTGCGTAAGGTGACAGGGCGTGCGGTGGGCCGCTATCGGGCCATGGGGATCCAGATGGTGATCTCCCTCTCCTTCACCGCGGTGGCTATTGTGGGCATGGTATTTATGGGCATGAGCCTGTTCCTGCGCTTCTCCACCACCACATACGAGCTGATGGAGGACAACAGCCAGCGGGTCCTGGCCCAGGTGAACATGAACCTGGACGGCTATCTGCGGCGGATGATGCGGGTGTCCGACACCCTGTATTACCGGATCATCAAGAACACCGATCTGGAGGAGAGCTCCCTGGAGTCCGGCATGAGTCTTTTGTACGAGGAGAACCGGGAGTCCATCGTGTCCATCGCCGTGTTTGACGAGAAGGGCCGGCTGGTCTCCGCCGCGCCCCTGTCCGAGCTGAAGCCGGATGCGGAGCTTCGGGACAGCGGCTGGTTCCAGGCTGCCATCAAAAAGATGGAGAATTTCCACTTCTCCACCCCACACGTCCAGAACCTGTTCCAAGAGCAGGACGCCCGCTACCGGTGGGTGGTCTCCCTGAGCAGTCAGGTGCAGCTTACCCGGGGCGGGGCCACCGAGACGGGGGTGTTGCTGGTGGACATGAGCTTCGGCGGCATCGAGCAGATCTGCCGGGATGTACAGCTGTCCAACGGCGGTTACCTCTATCTCATCGACGGCTCCGGCGAGCTGATCTATCACCCGAGGCAGCAGCTGATCTACGCCGGCCTGCTGGAGGAGAACAACCGGGCGGCGGCGGGCTACTCCGACGGGAGCCACCGGGAGAGCTTTCAGGGGCGGGAGCGGCAGGTGACTGTTAAGACCGTGGGCTACACCGGCTGGAAGCTGGTGGGTGTGGTGCCTATGGAGGATCTGGAGGCGGACTCCCACCAAATGGTCTTGTTTGGACTGTCGCTGCTGCTGTTCTCCATCTTCCTGATGGCCTTTCTGAATTTCCGGATCTCCGCCCATATCTCTGACCCCATCCGCCGTCTGGAGCAATCCATCAAGGAGCTGGAGGCCGGCCGGGACAACGTGGAGATCGAGGAGCGGGGGTGCTATGAGGTGCAGCACCTGAGCCGATCCATCCGGTCCATGGTGTCCACCATGCACCACCTGATGGACGACATCGTCCAGCAGGAGGCGCAGAAGCGGCGCTCGGAACTGGAGGTGCTCCAGTCCCAGATCAACCCCCACTTCCTGTACAACACCCTGGACTCGGTGATCTGGATGACGGAGGCCGGGCGGTATGACGAGGCAATCCAGATGGTGACCTCCCTGGCGCGTCTGTTCCGCATTTCCCTCAGCCGGGGGAGCAGCATCATCACCCTTGCAGATGAGCTGGAGCACGCCCGCCACTATATGAACATCCAGCAGATCCGGTATAAAAACCGCTTCACCACCGAGATCACGGCGGAGCCTGGCACAGAGGGGCTGTATACCCTGAAGCTGATCGTCCAGCCCATTCTGGAGAACGCCATCTATCATGGGATGTCCGCGGCGGAGGACGAGGGCGTCATCTCGGTCCGGGCCTACCGCCGGGGGGACGATCTGTTCATCGATGTGGAGGACAACGGCCTTGGGATGCGCCCCGAGGTGGCGGAGCAGCTGCTGGAGGAGTACCGGCCGGCCATCAACACCAAGGGCTCCGGCATCGGGGTGCGCAATGTCCACCAGCGGATCCAGCTCACCTTCGGACGGCAGTACGGGCTGACCATCCAGAGCGAGCCGGACGAGGGGACGCTGGTGCGGATCCATCTGCCGGCACTGGACGAGGAGGCGTCGCGGCCCTATCGGAAGGAGGCGGGCTCGTGAAAGATCGGAGAAACGGGATCATCCAGCTGGCCATTCTGGTGGCGCTGGGGGCGGCGGTGCTGCTGTCCCTGGCGGCCCCGGATCTGGAGGGACGGGACCGCAGCCGGGAGCCGGTGGAGGTCTCTGTTCTGATCCGCAGTGCGGACAGCAGCCTTTGGGCCAATACCCGCCTGGGGATGGAGCAGGCGGCGGGCGATCTGGGGGCGGAGCTGCGATTCCTGACACCTGGGGCGGACAATGACCGAGAGGAGCAGAAGGAACTCCTCCGCCGGGAAGTGGAGCGGGGGACCGACGCGCTGGTGCTGGCTCCGGTGGACCCGGCGGACCTGGGCGCGGAGTGGGAGACCCTGACGCGGGGCACCCCCACAGTGACCCTGGAGTCGGAACTGCCCGAAGCGGTGGCCCTGATCACACCGGACAATGAAGCGCTGGGCTGGGCGCTGGCCCGGCGGGCCCTGGAGGAGTACCGGGGCGGGACTGTCCTGCTTCTGGACTGCCTCCCGGAGAATACCGGGGTGCAGGCCAGGGTGGAGGCGGCGGAGGCCGCCCTGATCCGCGGCGGGGCCACGGTGCTCCGCTGGTCGGAGACCGGGGAGGAGGAGCTGATCCGCCTGGATGAGGAGGGGGCCCTGGCTCAGGTGGTCGCGCTGGAGATCGGGGCCACGGAGGCCGCGGCCCGGGCCAAGGAACGCGCCGGAAGCAGTGCGGCCCTCTACGGAGTGGGTGTGACCAGCCGGATCGCGGCCTGGCTGGAGCGGGGGACCATCTCAGCTGTGGCGGCCTGGAGTGAATACGCCGCGGGCTATCTGGCGGTCCAGCAGGCGGCGGGCCCGGGAGAAGACCGAGCCGCTGACAGAGACACTGCCCTTTTCGGTGGTGGGAGGCGATGAGATCTATGAATCAGAGTATCAAAAGCTGCTGTTCCCGGTCATGTCCTGACCGGAGGCGGGCCGCTGTGCTCCCGGCGCTGCTGGCCTGCGTCCTTCTGTTCACCGGCTGCGAGAACCGGGATCCGGAGAAGACGGAGACTGTCCGGGTGGGCGTGGCCATCTATCAGCAGAACGACACCTTTATCTCCAATGTGGTCCAGGAGATGGAGCGTCTGGCCCGGGAGAAGGAGGGGGAGAGCCTGCTGAAGATCAACTTGAGCATCGCCGACGGCCAGAGCAACCAGACCCTCCAGATGGAGCAGGTGGACCGCTTTCTGGACTGGGGCTGCGATGTGCTGTGCGTCAACATGGTGGACCGCACCGCGGCGGCCGTGATCGTGGACAAAGCGGAGGAGGCCGGTGTTCCGGTGATCTTTTTCAACCGCCAGCCGGTGGAGGAGGACCTCCAGCGGTGGGAGAAAGCCTACTATGTGGGGCCCAGAGGGGAGCAGTCCGGGATCTTTCAGGGGCAGATCGTGTGGGAGCAGTGGCAGGAGGACCGGGAGCGGGTGGACCGGAACGGGGACGGTGTGCTCCAGTATGTGATGCTGGAGGGGGAGCCCAGCCACCAGGATGCCCTTCTGCGCACAGAGTATTCCATCAAGACCCTGACCAATGCCGGGGTTTTGGTGGAGAAGCTGGCCAGCGACACAGCAAACTGGAACCGGGGCCAGGCGGCGGCCAAGATGTCCCAGTGGCATCAGGAGTTTGGCAGTCAGATCGAGGCGGTCTTTGCCAACAACGACGACATGGCTCTGGGGGCCATCGACGTACTGCTGGAGGCGGGCGTGGCCCCGGAGGAGATGCCTGTGATCGTGGGCGTGGACGCCACCGCCCCGGCGCTGGAGGCCATGGCGGCGGGAACGCTCAGCGGAACGGTGCAGAACGCCAAGGAGATGCCCCAGGTCCTGATGGATCTGGCCCTGTCCCTGTACGCCGGGGAGGACCCGGCCCAGGCTGCCGATCTGACGGCAGAGCACTATGTCTGGCTCCCCTACCGGGAGGTCAACCGGGAAAATTTTCGGAGCTTCCAGGAGGAATGACCCTCCGGGGGCTTGCGCCGCCCCCGGTCCTGTGCTATGTTATTTTTAGTAAAAATAAAGGGAGTGAATCACCATGGCTACACTGCGGGAGCTGGCGGAGCGGACGGGCTACTCCGCCGCCACCATCTCCAGGATCCTGTCAGGCGATCCGGCGCTGTCGGTGAGCATGGAGGCCAGAAGAAAGGTGCTGGAGGAGGCGGGGCGGCTGAACTATACCGCTACCCGGAGCCGCAGGGGCCGGGCGCCCAAGGGGGTGCTCCGGGTGGGAATCGCAGAGATGCTCACGCCGGCCCAGCAGCTGGAGGACCCCTTCTACCTCTATCTCAGCGGCTTTGTCCGCCAGGGATGTCTGGACCGGAAGTACACCGCGGTCCCCCTGGAGAGCCGGGGAGAGGGCTTCCTGCCCCCGGAGGGGGAGCCGCTGGACGGCATGATCGCCATTGGAAAGTTCCGGCCGGGGCAGATCGAGGCGATGGAGGCGCTCTGCCCCCAGATCGTCTTTTTGAACTCCTCCCCCCTGGAGAGCCGGTTTGACTCGGTGGTGCTGAACTTCTCCCTGGGGATCTCCATGGCGCTGGAGCACCTGGCGGAGCTGGGACACCGGTCGGTGGGTTTTATCGGCCCGGAATGGAAGCTGGATGACTTGGGACGCCGGGCCCCCGAGGTGCGCCGCCAGCTTTTTTCTCAGCAGTTGGAGGCCCGGGGGCTGGAGTGCCGGGACTGGCTGCTGGACTGCCCCATGGAGACAGAAGCGGCGGCTAGAGCGGTGGGAGAGCGTCTGTCCAATGGAGGGACTCGCCCCACGGCTCTGCTGGCGGCCAACGAGGAGACGGCCATCGGGGCCATCCGGGCCCTGAGGCTGGCCGGTTTGGACGCGCCGAAGGATCTGTCGGTGGTCTCCTTCAACGACACGCCCCGCTCCGCCCTGGTGGAGCCGCCGCTGACATCGGTGTCTGCCCATGTGGAGGAGATGGCGCGCACCGCCCTGCGTCTGCTGCGGGAGCGGGTGGCCCTTCCGGGGCGGGAGCCGGAGCGCACCGTGCCGCTGAAGGTGGTGGTGCCCTCATCTCTGACCGTGCGGAGCAGCACCGGGCCTGTCCCGGCGGAATGACCAGAAACACAGGGTATTTTCTGTCAAAGCCGCCGAACTTTCAGAATCTGTGAAAGATGGATTGAATTTTTAGTAAAAATAAATATACTGTGTAGTAGAAATGAGAAAGAGGTGACGTCTATGGGTTCCACGGGAGAGCTGTTACAGAAGCTGCAGGAAGGCAGGGGGGACGAGGCGCTTCGGGGGCTGTATGCCCTGGATGGAAGCGACGCCTCCCTGGAAAAGGGACGGGAGCGGGCGGTCCGGGTGGTCCGGGCCTTTGAGGCGGAGTTTGGAGCCCGGCCTGAGGCCGCGCTGTTCAGCGGACCGGGCCGGACAGAGATCGGTGGAAACCACACGGATCACCAGCATGGCCGCGTGTTGTGCGGCAGTGTGGATCTGGATATGCTGGCCTGCGCCGCTCCCAATGGGACGGACCTGGTCCGGATCCAGTCGGAGGGCTACCCCGCCCTGGAGGTGGACCTGCGGGATCTGAAGGTTCGGGAGGAGGAGAAGAACAGCTCCCCCGCGCTGGTGCGGGGAGTGGCGGCCCGGCTGGCGGAGCTGGGCTGCCGTCCGGCGGGCTTTGACGCCTATGTGACTTCCACAGTGCTGTCCGGCTCCGGCCTGTCCTCCTCCGCCGCCTATGAGATCCTGGTGGCTACCATCATAGACTGCTTCTTCGGCGGCGGGACCCTGGATCCTGTGGAGCGGGCCAAGGTGGGCCAGTACGCGGAGAATGTCTACTTCGGCAAGCCCTGTGGGCTGATGGACCAGATGGGCTCCTCGGTGGGCGGTGCGGTGGCCATCGACTTTGCCGACCCGGCCGCCCCTGTGGTGAAGAAGGTGGAGTACGACTTTACCCGGTCGGGCCATGCCCTGTGCATCGTGGACACCGGCTCCTGCCACGCGGATCTCACCGACGACTATGCGGACATCACCCGGGAAATGGGCGCGGTGGCCGCCCATTTCGGCAAGAAGTTCCTGCGGGACGTGGACGAGGGGGCCTTCCGGGCCGCCCTGCCCCAGCTGCGGCAGGAGTGCGGCGACCGGGCGGTGCTTCGGACCATGCACTTCTTTGAGGAGGACTGCCGGGCGGAGCAGGAGGCCCAGGCCCTGGAGCAGGGCGACTTTGCCGCCTTCCTGGCCCTGGTGGACCAGTCGGGGCTGTCCTCCGCCCTGAACCTGCAGAACACCTGGTCGGCGGCGGCCCCTCAGCAGCAGGCCATCCCGGTGGCCCTGGCCGTGGGGCGGGAGCTGCTGGGCGGCTCCGGCGCCATCCGGGTCCACGGCGGCGGATTTGCCGGTACCATCCAGGCCTTTGTCCCCAACGAGAAGCTGGAGACCTTCCAGCAGGGAATGGAGGAGCTGCTGGGTCCGGGGATGTGCCACATCCTGCACATCCGGCCCCAGGGCGGCTGTGTGGTTTTGAAGTGACGTCAGGCGGAACAGCGGAATAGAAAGGACGGAATGAAGAATATGGCGATTTTAGTGTTGGGTGGAGCCGGCTATATCGGCTCTCACACCGTGTACGAACTCATCGATGCCGGCCGGGACGTGGTGGTGGCGGACAACCTGCTCACCGGCTTCCGGGCCGCCGTGCACCCCAAGGCCCGCTTCTATGAGCTGGACATCCGGGACCGGAAGGCCCTGGACCAGCTGTTTGAGCAGGAGAAGATCGAGGGCGTTATCCATTTCGCTGCCTCCTCCCAGGTGGGCGAGTCCATGAGCGACCCTCTGAAGTACTACGACAACAATCTGGGCGGCACCATCTGTCTGCTGGAGTCCATGGTGGCCCACGGGGTGGACAAGATCGTGTTCTCCTCCACCGCCGCCACCTACGGCGAGCCGGAGCGGGTCCCCATCCTGGAGACGGACAAGACCGTTCCCACCAACTGCTATGGCGAGACCAAGCTGGCGATGGAGAAGATGATGTCCTGGACCAGCCGGGCCCACGGCCTGCGGTATGTGGCCCTGCGGTACTTCAACGCCTGCGGCGCCCATCCCTCCGGAGCCATCGGCGAGGCCCACGCCCCTGAGACCCACCTGATCCCCCTGATACTCCAGGTGCCCAACGGCCAGCGGGAGAAGATCTCTATCTTCGGCGACGACTACGCCACCAAGGACGGCACCTGCGTCCGGGACTATATCCACGTCACGGATCTGGCTCAGGCCCACATTCTGGCCCTGGACTACCTGCTGAAGGGCGGGGATAACAACGTGTTCAACCTGGGTAACGGGGTGGGCTTCACCGTCAAGGAGGTCATCGACGTGGCCCGGAAGGTTACCGGCCATCCCATCCCCGCGGAGATCTCCCCCCGGCGGGCGGGCGATCCCGCGCAGCTGGTGGCCTCCTCGGACAAGGCCAAGGACGTCCTGGGCTGGAAGCCCCAGTATGCTGATCTGGAGACCATCGTCTCCTCCGCCTGGGCGTGGCACAAGGGCCATCCCCACGGCTTTGCGGACTGAGGGGCAGGTGTGGCGACAATGATCGACGAAGCCGTTTCCAAGCTGGTCACCTACGCCCTGCGCACCGGGCTGATCCAGGAAAATGAGACCGTCTGGGCGGTCAACACCGTGCTGGACGCCCTGAAGCTGGACAGCTATACCGACCCTGGCAGGGAGTGGGGGGAGTTGGAGCTGGCTCCCATTCTGGAGGAACTGCTGGATGACGCCCACGACCGGGGTGTGCTGACGGAAAACTCAGTGGTCTACCGGGATCTGTTTGACACCGAGCTGATGGGACGCCTCACCCCCCGGCCCGCTCAGGTCATTGAGACCTTCCAGTCCCTGTACCGGGAGGATCCCAAGCGGGCGACGGACTGGTACTATAAATTCAGCCAGGATACCAACTATATCCGCCGGGACCGCATCGCCCGGGATATGCAGTGGAAGGTCTCCACAGAGTATGGGGAGCTGGACATCACCATCAACCTGTCCAAGCCGGAGAAGGACCCCAAGGCCATTGCCGCCGCCCGGAACCTGCCGGCCTCCAACTACCCCCGGTGCGCCCTGTGTGCCGAGAATGAGGGCTATGCCGGCCGGGTGAACCACCCCGCCCGGCAGAACCACCGCATCGTTCCCATCACCATCAACGGCTCTCCCTGGTTCATGCAGTACTCCCCCTATGTCTACTACAATGAGCACTGCATCTGCCTGAACAGCGTCCACACTCCCATGAAGATCGACCGGGCCTGTTTTGGAAAGCTGCTGGACTTTGTGGGGCAGTTCCCCCATTACTTCGTGGGCTCCAACGCCGATCTGCCCATCGTAGGCGGCTCCATTCTGGCCCACGACCACTTCCAGGGCGGCTGCTATACCTTCGCCATGGAGAAGGCCCCCGTGGAGACCCCGGTGACCTTCCCCGGCTTTGAGGACGTCCAGGCCGGCATTGTCAAGTGGCCCATGTCGGTGATCCGGATCCGCTCTGCCCAGGCGGAGCGGCTGGTGGAACTGGCCGACCGGATCCTGGCCTCCTGGCGGGGCTATACCGACGAGGCGGCGGTGATCCTGGCCGAGACCGACGGCGTCCCCCACAACACCATCACCCCCATCGCCCGGATGCGGGACGGGGAGTTTGAACTGGATCTGGTGCTGCGCAATAACCTGACCACCGAGGAGCACCCTCTGGGCCTGTACCACCCCCACGCCGAACTCCACCATATCAAGAAGGAGAATATCGGCCTGATCGAGGTCATGGGCCTTGCAGTGCTGCCCGCCCGGCTGAAGGACGAGCTGGCCGCCGTGGCCGACGCCCTGGTGACCGGGGCGGACCTGCGGGCGGATGAGCGCACGGAGAAGCACGCCGACTGGGCGGAGGGCTTCCGGGACAAGTACTCCATCACCCGGGAGAACGCACTGGAGATCGTTCAAAAGGAAACTGGCCTGGTCTTTGCCCAGGTGCTGGAGCACGCGGGCGTATATGGACGCAGTCCGGAGGGGAAGGCGGCCTTCCTCCGCTTTATCCAGCAGGTGTAATACGCATATCGTGAGAAAGAGACAGCCCCCGGAGCGATGCTCCGGGGGCTCAGCTTGTCGAAAAAGTATTTTCGACAAGCTGCCGAACTTTTGAGCACTTTCAAAAAGTGCTCAAAAGTTGTTTGATTGGACGTGAAAGACAACCCTGACGGTTTTCTTTTCACACTATCTTTCCCTCCGAATCCTTTGGTTGGAGGGCTTTTCGATAGTCTCGGCCCCCGGAGCATCGCTCCGGGGGCTGCACTATCTGTCGAAAAAGCGGCGCTGTTGCAGTTCAAGAGATAACGCCAAGGATCATTCCGCGAACATGGGGGAGGAGAGATAGCGGTCGCCGGAGTCGGGGAGGATGACCACGATGGTCTTACCCGCGTATTCCGGCTGTCGGGCCAGTTGGGCGGCGGCCCACAGAGCCGCGCCGGAGGAGATCCCCACCAGAACACCCTCGGTGCGGACCAACTCCCGTCCGGCAGTAAATGCGTCCTCGTCCCGGACCCGGATGACCTGATCGTAGATGCTCCGGTCCAGGGTGTCGGGGATGAAGTTGGCGCCGATCCCCTGGATCTGGTGGGAGCCAGCCTGGCCGCCGGAGAGCAGGGGGGAGGCGTCGGGCTCCACCGCCGCCACGTGGATGGCGGGGTTTTGCTCCTTCAGATAGCGGGCGGTGCCGGAGAGGGTGCCGCCGGTGCCCACACAGGCCACCAGCACATCGACCTTACCCTGCGTGTCCGCCCAGATCTCCGGGCCGGTGGTGCGGTAGTGGGCGTCCGGGTTGGCAGGGTTGTCGAACTGTCCGGGGATGAAGCTGCCGGGAATGGAGCGGGCAAGCTCCTCCGCCTTCTCCACCGCGCCCTGCATCCCCAGCGCGCCGGGGGTGAGGACCAGCTCCGCCCCGTAGGCGGCCAGCATGGCCCGGCGCTCCGCGCTCATGGTGTCCGGCATGGTGAGGATCAGACGGTAACCCCGGACGGCGGCCACGCAGGCCAGACCGATGCCGGTGTTCCCGGAGGTGGGCTCGATGATCACGGCACCGGGCTTCAGCAGTCCCCTGGCCTCCGCGTCCTGGATCATGGAAAGGCCCACCCGGTCCTTGGCGGAGCCGGCGGGATTCAGGTATTCCAGCTTGGCCAGCACCTGGGCGGAGAAGCCGTGCCGGGCTCCATACCGCTCCAGAGTCAGCAGGGGGGTGTGTCCGATCAGCTCTTCCACGCTGTGCGCGATCTTTGACATAGCAGTACCTCCTATTCAGTCGATGTGACTGGTATCATCAAAAGGATGATACCGCCTGCTCCGCGGCTTTGTCAACATTGACCTTTGCAAAAGAGGGCGGGAGGGGGTATAATACCCGGAGAAATGCTGAGGCCGCTCTGCAAGGGAGCGGCCGGGGCGGACAGTCAAAAGGAGGTATGGGGAATGAAGGTCGGTATGGTACTGGAGGGGGGCGCGCTGCGCACCATTTTTTCCACCGGGGTGCTGGACGCGATGCTGGAGAAGGACCTGATGGCGGACTATGTGGTGGGCGTATCCGCCGGGATCGCCTATGGGGTGAGCTATATCTCCCGCCAGCCCAGGCGCAATCTGGAGATCCTGACCCGCTTTGCCAACGACAGGCGCTATATGGGGCTGGGCAATCTGCTGGACCGGCATAACCGCAGCTATTTTGGGCTGGAATTCTCCTATGAGACCATTCCCAATGAGCTGGTACCATTTGACTATGATACCTTTGCCGCCTTCCCCGGAAAGGTGGAGGCGGGGGTGACCAATCTGGAGACGGGAAAGGCCGAGTATCTGGAGGTCCCCCGCCGGGACGACAACTTCCTGTTGCTTCAGGCTACCTGCGCCATGCCCCTGATGTTCCCCATCTACCGGCTGGGGGGAAAGCCCTATTTGGACGGTGGAGCGGCGGAGACCGTGCCCTATCCCCGGGCCTTTGAAATGGGCTGCGACCGGGCCATTGTGATCCTGACCAAGCCTAGGGGCTTTGTGCGGAAGCAGGAGAAGCTGCTGCCGGTGATCGAGCGGCGGTACCGGGAGTACCCCAATTTCTGCCAGACCATGAGAGAGCGGGCGGAGCGGGACAACCGGGCTCGGGAAGAACTCTTCCGCCTGGAGAAGGAGGGGAAGGTTCTGGTGCTGGCCCCGGAGGATCTTCGGGGTGTGAGCCGCATCGAGCGGGATGTGGAGAAGCTGCGCCTGCTGTGGGCGGACGGATACCAGCAGGGGATGGAACGAATGGAGGAGATCCGCTCCTTCATGGGCAGGTAGGGGGAGCGCTCTGCGGCCCCTCCGGCGCGTCCAGGGCGTACAGGGCCAGCAGATCCCCCAGCACAGTGAAAAAGGCGGCCAGGCGGTTCAGCTCCTCCTGAGTCAGCCCCCGGGCAAGGGATGCGGCGATTCCAGCCGCACCCGCGGCCGTGGCATCGCTCCCGGCCCAGTGATGAAAGACAGACAGACGGACCACCCCCGGACCATGCTATGCGGCAGGCCCCCGGGCGGTCCCTTTTTGCGTCCCGCCGCCGGGAGAGCCATTTCCGTCCTTCCCATTTGACGGGAAGTGTGGTACAATAAGCCGATAATACAAGGAGGGCGGCATGATCGTATTAGGCATCGATCCCGGAGTGGCCACCATCGGGTTTGGCGTGATCCGGGCGGAGCGGGGGAAAAATACCCTGCTGCGGTACGGCGTGATCACCACGCCGCCGGGGATCCCCCTGTCCAGCCGTCTGCTTCAGATCGACCGGGACATGGAGGAGCTGATCCACACCTTCCAGCCGGACGAGATGGCGGTGGAGGAGCTTTTTTTCTCCAAAAATATCACCACCGGCATCGCCGTGGCCCATGGCCGTGGCGTCATCCTGCTGGCGGCGGAGCGGCTTGGGGTGCCCATCTTCGAGTACACCCCCATGCAGGTGAAGCAGGCGGTGGCGGGCTACGGCGGGGCGGACAAGCGGCAGGTCATGCTGATGACCCAGCGCCTGCTGAGCATGAAGCAGATCCCCAGGCCGGACGACGCCGCCGACGCCCTGGCCATCGCCATCTGCCACGGGAGGTCGGCTACATCCCTGCTGAATACGGAGCGGGTCTTTGACCCGAACCGATACGATACCAGATGAATTAGGAATTAGGAATTAGGAGTTAGGAGTTAGGAATTTAGAATTGGGGAATGAGAAGCGAGGCTTCTTTCCGGGCTCCTGATTCTGAGCTTAACACAGGGGGAACAGCGAAATGTTTTACTATCTCAGCGGCACCCTGGCCCATATTGAGCCCTATCTGGCCGTGATCGACTGCGGCGGGGGGGGCTATGCCTGCCGAACCACCAGCTATACCCTCTCCGCTTTGAAGAAAGGCGACAAGGGAAAACTCTTTACCCATTTGAACGTCCGGGAGGACGCCATGGAGTTGTACGGCTTTGCCACCCAGGAGGAGCTGAACCTGTTCCAGCAGCTCATTTCTGTCTCCGGCGTGGGCCCCAAGGCCGCCCTGTCCATCCTGTCGGCCAGCACCCCGGCCAACCTTGCTCTGTCTATCATTACCGGGGATGAGAAGGCCCTCACCTGCGCCCAGGGCATCGGAAAGAAGATCGCCCAGCGGGTGATCCTGGAGCTGAAGGATAAGCTGGCCAAGGGGCAGACCATCTCCGCCAAAGGGGAGGCATACGGCGGCAGCGGCGTGACCGTCATCCCGGAAAACAAGCTGTCTGAGGCGTCAGCCGCTCTGGCGGTGCTGGGCTATTCCCAGGGGGAGATCAACGCGGCCCTCAAGGGGATCGACCTGGACAGCCTGACCCTGGAGCAGATCATCAAGGCGGCGCTGAAGAAGATGATGAAGCAGTAAGGAGGGACACGATGGCCAAGTACGAGACCCGCCTCCGGGGTGATTTTGACGAGACCCTGCGCGATCTTCACGACGGGATCCTGGACAAGAGCGCCTCCGCCAGCTTTGAGGATGAGAGTTATGTACAATGCGCCGGGGTGCGCTGCTGTGTCCGGGTGTATGAGCGGTACAGCTGGTCGGGAGGCAACCGCCTGTCCATGACCCTCACTCTGGTTGGGGATGGGGAGGAGCTGTTTCTGTCCGCTATCACCGCCGGCGGCAGCCAGGGGATGATCTTTAAAATCAACACCTGGGGGGAGGAATTTTTCCTGGATACCCTCCGGGAGTTGGTGGAGGACAGGATATGATCTCGCTGCTGCTGATCGGACTGTACTGATTTTCCGGAACGGAATATGAGAATGAGGGCCTGTGACAGGAATCCCCCAGTCACGGCTTCGCCGTGCCAGCCCCCTTTCGCAAGGGGGCCTGTGGAAAAGACTGGGGGCTCGTCTGAGAAAAGCCCCCTTGCCAAAGGGGGGAGGGCCACGAAGTGGCGGGGGGATTCTATGAGGCGGAAGCACAATCCAAAGCTGACTGGGCGGGCCAAAGAGCTGCGTAAGAATATGACGCCGGAAGAGCGGAAACTCTGGTATGACTACCTGAGAACGTACCCGATCCGTTTTTTGAGACAAAAGATCATTGACGGCTATATTGTGGATTTTTATTGCGCGTCAGCCAAAATCGCGGTCGAGCTGGATGGATCCCAGCATAATTCAGCAGAAGGACGAGAATACGATGCGGTGCGTGACAAGATACTAAATGCTTGGGACATTCAGGTATTGAGAGTTCCGAACCGTGTGATCCATGATGAATTCGAGGCTGTTTGCAGGCAGATCGATCATACAGTGAAACATAGGTTAGAAATATCTGACAGGAAGTGAACCCATGGCAATCGACTTTTCCGGAACGGAATATGAGAATGAGGAGCTGGAGCCTCTTGTGACCACCTCCCTCACCCGGGAGGACGAGGGAGAATACTCCCTGCGGCCCAAGACGCTCCGGGAGTACATCGGCCAGGAGAAGGCCAAGGGCAATCTGGAGGTGTTCATTCAGGCTGCCAAGATGCGGAACGAGCCCCTGGACCACGTTCTGCTCCACGGCCCCCCGGGTCTGGGCAAGACCACCCTGTCCGGCATCATTGCCAATGAAATGGGGGTCAATGTGCGCATCACCTCAGGCCCCGCCATTGAGAAGGCGGGGGATCTGGCGGCCCTGCTGACCAATCTCAACGAGAACGACATCCTGTTTGTGGACGAGATCCACCGCCTCAACCGCTCGGTGGAGGAGGTGTTGTATCCGGCTATGGAGGACTATGCCATCGACATCATCATCGGCAAGGGTCCTTCGGCCAATTCCATCCGGCTGGATCTGCCCAAATTCACGTTGATCGGGGCCACCACCCGGGCGGGCCAGCTGTCCGCCCCCCTGCGGGACCGGTTCGGCGTCACACTCCGGCTGGAGCTGTACACGCCGGAGGAGCTGGCACTCATTGTCACCCGGTCCGCCGGGATCCTGGAGGTGCCCATCGAGGCGGACGGCGCCATGGAGATCGCCCGGCGCAGCCGGGGCACGCCCCGCATCGCCAACCGGATGCTCCGGCGGGTGCGGGACTTCGCCCAGGTGCGGGCTGGGGGCGTGATCACCAAAAGGGTGGCGGATGAGGCTCTCACCGCCCTGGAGATCGATCCCCTGGGACTGGACTCCATCGACCACCGGATGCTCCGAAGCATCATGGAAAACTACCGGGGCGGCCCGGTGGGGCTGGAGACCTTGGCGGCCACCATCAACGAGGAGTCCGTTACCCTGGAGGACGTATACGAGCCCTATCTGATGCAGCTGGGCTTCCTCACCCGGACGCCCCGGGGCCGCTGTGTCACACCGAAGGCGTATCAGCATCTGGGCCTGCCCGTCCCCGGAGGGGAGTGCGGGAGCGGCCTGGACCAGCTGACGCTGTGAGGGGAGAGCCGGTCATTTTAAAATGGACCTCTTCCGATCGGGTCCGGCCGCTTGCTGAGAGGGCAGCTCTGTGGCGTGTCCTTTCATGAGGGGCTTTTGATCCACAAAAGCAAAACAAAGTTTTGTGTCAAAGTTCTTTTTGGTTCTTTTTCTTGCAAGAAAAAGAACAGAGAAAAATGAGGTGTTGCAATTATGGGAAAACTGTTTGGAACGGACGGCATCCGCGGCGTGGTCAACGCTGGCCTGGACGCAGATCTGGCATATAAGGTGGGACTGGCTGCGGCTGAGGTGCTGGCCAGCGGCAAGAAGGCGGGGGAGAAGCCCCTGGTCACCATCGGCAAGGACACCCGGATCTCCGGAGACCTGCTGAAGGGCTCTTTGATCGCGGGACTGTGCACCGCCGGAGCCGATGTGCTGGACCTGGGCACTCTGCCCACCCCGGGGGTGGCCTGGGTGACGGTGGACGAGAAGGCGGACGCCGGCATCGTCATCTCTGCCAGCCACAACCCCTTTGAGCACAACGGGATCAAAATTTTCAACGGCCAGGGCTTCAAGCTGTCCGACGAGCTGGAGGAGAAGATCGAGGACATCGTCCTCTTTGCCCACAACAACGTGCCCCGCAAGACGGGAGCGGAGATCGGCAAGGTGAGCTATGTGGCGGAGAAGGCCGCCCTGGACTACATCGACCATCTGGAGGGCACCATCACCAGTGACCTGGCCGGACTGCGTATCCTGGTGGACTGCGCCAACGGCGCCTCCTACACCACTGCCGCCCGTCTGTTCGACCGCTTCCCCAAGCTCCGCACTGATGTGATCAACGCCGACCCCGACGGGGTGAACATCAACGACAAGTGCGGCTCCACCCACATCGACAGTCTGGCTGCCATGGTCAAGGCGGGCGGCTATGACATCGGCATCGCCTTCGACGGAGACGCCGACCGCTGCCTGGCGGTGGACGAGCAGGGGAACCTGATCGACGGAGACCAGATCATGGCCGCCTGCGGCCTGGACCGGAAGGAGAAGGGACAGCTGCCCGGAGACACGGTGGTGGCTACGGTGATGTCCAACCTGGGGCTGCACGTCTTTGCCGGGGAGCACGGCCTGAAGCTGGAGTGTACCTCCGTGGGCGACCGGAACGTGCTGGAGCGGATGCAGGAAAAGGGCTATGCCCTGGGCGGCGAGCAGTCGGGCCACATGATCTTCCTGGACTATGCCACCACCGGAGACGGACAGCTCACGGCCCTCCAGGTGCTGGCCCTCCTGAAGGAGAGCGGAAAGAAGGCGTCTGAGGTGTTCAGCAGCTGCGCCCGCTATCCCCAGGTGCTGATCAATGTGCCGGTGGCCAGCAACGACGTGAAAAAGGCCGTCATGGCCAGTGACGCACTCTGGACCGCGGTGCGCGGGGAGGAGGAGCAGCTGGCCGGCAGCGGCCGGGTGCTGGTGCGTCCCTCTGGAACAGAGGCCCTGATGCGCGTGATGGTGGAGGCCAAGACGGAGGAGGCCGCTCAGGCCGCCGCAGACCGCCTGGCCGCCCTGATCCCCGGCCTTGCAGAGGGCTGACTTAGAAAAAATTGACAGGGATATGGAGAAATGAACAAATTTTTTCCGAAGAGCCCTTGACAAAACCAGTCAATTTGTTTATGATGTATAAGAACGAAAATACAAGTTCAGGAAACCCGGATTTCCAGTCCATGACGGATGAGGAAATATGCCTTCTGGCTGGAGCGGGAAGCACAGCCGCAGAGGAAGCCTTGGTCCAGCGCTATGGCCGCATGGTGCGTGCCTGTGCCCGCCCGCTGTTTCTGGCGGGCGGAGACAGCGAGGACCTCTTTCAGGAGGGCATGATGGGCCTGCTCAGCGCTGTGCGCAGCTTTGAGCGGGGAAGGGACGCATCCTTCCGCACTTACGCAGAGATCTGCATCCGCAGGCGGCTGTACAGCGCCATCCGGGCGGCCCAAGGCAGCAAACACTTCCCTTTAAATCACAGCATTTCATTCGAACCCCCTCTTTTTGACGGAACCAATGCGTACCTGTTTTCCAGCGAAGAGAGCCCAGAAGATGTCATCATTGGCAGGGAGGAACTGAGAGAGCGGCTTGCCGCTCTGAAGGGCCAGTTGTCTGAGTTCGAAGCCAAGATCCTGCCGCCCTATTTGAGCGGACTGTCCTGCGGAGAGATCGCTCAGCGGGTGGGACGGCCTCAAAAGTCGGTGGACAACGCGATCCAGCGTGTCCGCCGGAAGGTGGCCCGGCAATTTTCTTCCAGCGGATCCAGCGAGAGCTGATCGCAATATTACACCGCCCAAGCCATGACTATGGGCAACGAGTCAAAGAGAGGGAAAACCATTATGTACGAAGACAAGATCCTGGTATGCAAAGAGTGCGGCAACGAGTTCACCTTTACCGCTGGTGAGCAGGAGTTCTACGCGGAGCGCGGCTTCCAGAATGAGCCTCAGCGCTGCAAGGCCTGCCGTGATGCCCGCAAGAACGCGGCCCGCGGCCCCCGTGAGTACTTCACCGCTACCTGTGCTGCCTGCGGCGGCGAGGCTCGCGTCCCCTTCGAGCCCAAGTCCGACCGTCCTGTCTACTGCAGCGAGTGCTTCGCTAAGATGCGCGAGCAGCAGGGCTGAGCGTAAACAGTCTGTAAAAAAGGACGCCCAATGGGCGTCCTTTTTTTGCTGTCTCCCGGAGGAGGTCATTTCAGGTCGCGCTCTCTGCTCCGCCCGACCATATAATCGATGGAGGTCCGGTAAAAGTCCGCCAGAAGGATCAGATGCCGGACAGGGATCTCACGTTTTCCGGTCTCATAGCTGCTGTATACCCGCTGGTCGATGCCCAGCAGGGCTCCGATCTCCTTCTGCGTCATGTCCGCGTCCTGCCTCAGGTCTAAAAGCCGTGGGAAATACATGAAGCTTCACCTCACTGCTATTTTGACTACTATCGTTTGATTGTGTTGATTTTACTATCAAAAAGTAGTAAGATATTAAAAATGAAATGGATCGTGAGGTGCCTGAAGTGGATCATACCATGGATTGGAAAGAAAAGATACGGAGCTTGGTGAGGGCCATATTTAGGTAAAATACTGTGTGTGCAACCGCCGGTTGCGCAGATTCAACCTCTGGATGGTAGACTGAAGAAGCGAACTCTGCTACAATTCATTCAAAAGAGAGGGGGAGTTAGATATGACGATGGGAGAACGTATCCAATCCCTGAGAACTGGATGCGGTTTGTCACAGGAGCAGCTGGCCGGGCTGGTCGGAGTGTCTCGTCAGGCGGTGAGCAAGTGGGAGCGCAGCGAGGCTATACCGGATACCAATAAATTGGCAGCTCTGGCCGGGGCTTTGGGGACGACGGCAGACGAACTGTTGGGCGGTCAGGACCAAGAGGCGAGGCGGGAGGAGTACCAGGGTGCAGAGAAAGACTGCCCCGGG
>OGHO01001028.1_pt1 | contig 29688 bp, 40 predicted proteins | sample 1571421 | NCBI WGS metagenome assembly OGHO01 (sample SAMEA2581937, study PRJEB24529) | metagenome | biome: Human gut stool | place: China | collected 2011
GGTTTGGTCTGGGTAGGACAACGATGCAGTTTTCCGTCCGCCATGATTTCGGCCGGAATCAATCCCTTGTCGGTCAGGATGTCCCGAAAGATTTGCAGGGGATTACTCATGATTCTCTCCCTGACGGCCGAGGTTTTTGATAAATGCGGCAATGTCCTCCGCCCGCCAGACTGTTGTACGGGGACCAAGTTTCACGGGTTTGGGATAACGTCCGGTGCGACATCCCTCCCACCATGCGCTCTTGCTTATGGGAATTATGCTGAGAACCTGAGGCAGACGCAGAAGGCCGTGAACGGGGATGGGAGCTTGATGCTGTTTCATAAAAAAATCTCCTGAATCTGGTTGGATTTCAGGAGAATCTGGCACACGTCAAACGATTCCCGTGAGGGAATCGGACGGGAAAATGACGGGAAAATCTAAAAAAGACGGGAAAACGACAGGCTGGTCATGCCTTGACTATGGAGTATCCATTCGTTCTCTTGAGAAGATTGTCCACCATATTACGATAGGATTTTTCGTCCCTGTACTCTTTTTTCGCAAGCAGGCGACCCACATGTGTCTTCCGCCCCACTGAGGCATTATGGTCTGTCCCGGATGATTGGGAGCCGCACCAGTACAGCAGAACGTAGGCGATCACCTCAAGGGGATACTTCTCTTTCATGGCGTCACGGACAGCCGCATCCGGCCTTCCTTCCCAAACGGCTCCGGGAATACGAAAAACGAGTTTTCCATCCTGTGGCGACCTTTCACATAGGGGAACTGCTGCCGCTTTGTCGGCAACGGACGATTCCGGCGGAGCTGCCCGTAAAAGGGATTCCACAAGGGCGCGGGTGATGCCTTTTACTTCCCGGCGCAGGGGATAATAGCAGAGATGCCTGATGGCGGCGTCCCTGTCCACCATTATGGTATCGGCAAAGATATGCGCAATGAAGTGGTAACTTGAAACGGGAATGGAGCATACCGGCTTCTCAAACAGCATCGAGTCCGACGAATACTGCTCGAAGATTTTTTCTGTGTTCAGTCTATCCAGACTGTTGAACAGAACTTCTCGTTCCTTTGGAAATACAGACGCCGTATCTTCAAAGGATTCTTCAAGAATAACATCCAGTCCATATCGCAGGGAGTTAAGAGGAACAACTGTCGATATCATTCTGAAAAATTCCATCACGTCAAAGCCGAGCAGATACGTCTGAATGCCTGTATCCGGTTCTGGAGCTGAAGGAAATTCCGGTATCTGCGTTCCATATGCGGCGTGACTGCCAGCAATAAATGCCTGCCAGCAGGATTCATACGTTGTACGCCATAATTCCAGTGGCTGAACGGCGTCAGGCCAGAGTGCCTGAACAAGCATTTCACCTTCTCTGGCTGTCAGGCCATACGCCTGCCGTACTCTGCCTATGGTAATGTTCTGCCGGTCTGTCATAGAGGAAAGGATACCCTGTCGCCCAAAAATGGACAATAAAAAACAGCGGCAGGGATAGTCATGTACCTTCCGTGCCGCTGTTTACTGGAAACAGGCGTTATCAGCTATACCACGCCCGGATTATATCCATGTCGTCATAGCCGTATTGTCTCATACGTTCCTTTTCTTCCTCGCTCCAGCCGGTGTCGTTGCTCGTCACCTGCGTCTCGTCTTCTATTTTCCCGATGGAGATACAAACATCACGGTCGGTCATGGTGTCCTCTTTCATGCTTCCTCCCTGATTCTTTTCTGTTGTGTGTTGCGTAATCCGTCCAGGTAGTCAGCCCATGCCTGCATCATCTTTCGACGCTCAGGCAGATATTCCGCGTAATTGTATGCCGCCCGCACTTCGTCCTGCTCGCCGTGAGCAAGCTGCCGCTCAATCCAGTCCCGGTTATAGCCGAGTTCATTGAGCAGTGTGGAAGCGATGGAACGGAAACCATGTACGCTCATCTCGTGTTTCTGATAGCCCATACGCCGGAGCGCATTGAGCATGGTCGCATCGGAAATGGACCGTGCTTCTGTGCGGATAGAAGGGAAGAGGTATTTCCCTTCCCCGGAGCATTTCTGAAGTTCCCGAAGAATGGACATCGCCTGCCGGGACAGGGGCACAAGATGCTGACGGCGCATTTTCATGCGTTCCGCAGGAATGCGCCATTCCCCGGCCTCAAGGTCGAATTCTTTCCATTGAGCGGCCCGCAATTCCGTGGGACGGGTGAAGACCAGCGGAGCCAGCTTCAAGGCACAGACCAGAGGGAAATAGCCTTCATAGGCGTCGATATCCCGCAGAAGCTGACCGACTTTCTCCGGTTCCAGCACTGCCGCCCGGTGAACAGTTTTTCGCGGTCGCAAGGCTCCCCGCAGATCGGCTGCGACATTGTGTTTCGCCCGGCCCGTGATGACCGCATAGCGGAACACCTGACTGATGATTTGCAATACTCTCCGGGAAGTCTCGTAGTTTCCCCTCTGTTCCAGAGGCTTGACGACCTCCATAACGTCCCGTGTCTCAAGTTTGGCGATATGCGTCTTGCCGATGGCCGGAAAAATGTAGGTCTCCAGCCGGTACATGACAGTTCCCTGATGCTTTTCGGAAAACTCTGCCATACGGGTTTCATGCCATTCTCTGGCGATATTCTGGAAGCTGTCGCGTTCCGCGATGGCTCTGGCCTGCCGTAACTGCCGTTTATGGTCTGAGGGATCGATTCCCTTGGACAACAGGCGTTTCGCCTCTTCGCGGCGTTCTCTGGCGTCTTTGAGCGATATGGTGGGATATTCCCCGAAACTGAGCAGCTTGCTCTTGCCGTCAAAACGGTAGGCCATCCTCCAGAGCTTGCTTCCGTTGGCGGGAACGAAAAGAAACAGACCGCCGCCATCGAAATATTTACGAGGCTTCACGTCGGGTTTCAGACTGCGGATGTGGGTATCGGTAAGAGGCATGGGCACTCCTTGGCTGTCGTTGGACGAAGAGATACCCACATGGATAAAAATATTTTAATTCCGCGCGGTTATTCATGTAGGTATCGGAAATGTCGTACCACATTTCTACCTACGGATATACCCATAAAATGATTGGATGCAAGCGGACGAGGCTGGACTTCGGGAAACCATACCGGAAAGAAAAAACAAAGAATGCCAAGGCCTTTTGGACCTTGGCATTCTTCTTTGTACCTAAATTTGGCGTCCCCAAGCGGATTTGAACCGCTGTTGACGGCGTGAAAGGCCGTATGTCTTTCTAGCTACTAGTCTTTGATTCTCAAAGACTTTTTTTACCTACATGCGAATTTTTCCCTATATACCGCATGAGGTAAGAAATGGCAATACTGAAAGATGCTTGGCAATTTTATAATTCTTTAACTCTTTGTGATGACTCAAAAAAGGGAGTAAGAACCGAACTCCGTAGGTGGGAGCTTTATCTCTCTCACCTCGAACAGAGAGAAATTAGCTCTATAAAAAAATTCGATCTCGCTCGGCTCCGTTGTCATCTCGAAAAAAAGAATTTGAGCCCACAAACCATCTACCATTGTCTGAGCTTGCTCAGACGTGTCCTGTATACCGCAAAAGAATATGAACTCAGCGATACAAAATTGCCATCATTTCCGATGCCTAAAGTTAAAAATCAACGCTATCGCTTCCTGTCAATTGATGAAGCTAATATGCTGATAACCTGTTTATCAAATAGAAAGTTTTTTTCTAGTATGCTTTGACGAGATTTGACTGTGATGTCCCTAAATACAGGACTCAGACCAAATGAACTTTTTAATCTCAGGCGATATCATATTTCTTTAAAAAAATAAATAATATATGTTGCTGAGAGTAAGAATGGAGATTCAAGATACATAAAAATGAAACCTATTGTTGCCTCGATATGCCAAAAACATTTACCTGCCTCACGTGAGGCTTTGCTATTCCATAAGAAAAATGGAGAATCCTTTACGCAGGCAGGATCTCCATTTCGGAGAGCAGTAAAACTATGTAGGTTTAATGAAGATATAACCGATCCGTTATATAAAGTTGTTTTTATACGCTGCGCCATACTTTTGCGAGTTGGTTAGTTATGCAAGGAGTTCCACTTATATAGCGTAGGGAAAATGCTTGGACATAAGACAACGATAATGACCCAAAGATATGCTCATCTTTCGCCGGATTACATGAACTCGATAGATAAGCTGCCTGATTTTGATATAAAAATATAATTAGCCATCCGGCTGAGTTCAACCTACACTTCAAGCAAAGGAAGGGTGCGCCTGTCGGCGCATCTTCCGCGCCCTCGCTCCCTCCACTCCTGCGCTCCTTGTGCAACTCCGTACGGCCAGCTTTTTGCTGGCCGTACTCGCTTCCGCGCCCTCGCTCGCTACGCTCTCTCCGTCACGGAAGCAGGCCCGTTTTTTCAGAATCTCTTCCTTTTTTCTGGCGTTGAAACGCCTTTATCAGTTCCCCCCAGATAGCTTCTTTCACTCGTGAAAGCCATCTGGGGGGAACTGTTGAAAAGGCAGGTTTACAACTCCAGAGGAAAAAATTTGGTGGGGTACGGTAGAACAAAGGTGGCGGTGAGCCATCGGGCTGCCAAAATTAAAATGACGTGGATACTCTTCTGTGTGTCTTTTGATCAAAATAATATGCCCTCATTGGAATATTTTTACATATTTGTGTATGAAGTATTCTCGCTTTAGGCACATCCATTTCGACACGAGAACCAGTAAAGAAAACACTGGATGTCATCGATGAAACAGCCATTTCTGATACAAAAATAGTGATTATTTCTTCAGAAGGTACATCTTTTAAATCGAATTTTGATCTTGCATCAGCACTAAACAACAAACTACATTTGTTTATTTGTTTTAATTCTAATGCAATACATTGAATTTCTTTAACGTCAACACAGTCAAGAATGACTTCTTTTGCCTGTGCATGTACAAAAAAAATAAATATAGATATTAAGAATACAAACAACTGTACTATTCTATATTTTTTACTGTGCATAATAGTTGTGTATCTTCAAAATTTGTTACAAGTACAAGGTTCCAATCTACAGGATCTTCACGAAAATATGAAAACCTAAAAACAACGGAACTAAGAGGAAGCAAGTAAGAACTTTTTGATTCTTTACCCAATTCATTATAACTGTCAATATTTATATCTGCGCAACGTACTGGGTTAAAATTCTTTATATGTACATTAATAACTGAAGTTGCTGAAAAAACAAAAAGAGAGGAGAAGTATCTCCCCTCAAGAGATCTGTAACAATAGTTGTATTTTTTATCAATGCCTTTTGAGCTGTTTTTTGGGGTAAGATTCGTTGTATTTTACATTTGCAGTTTGGATGAGGACGTTGTGGTTTTTCAAAAAAAAGTTTTTTAGCAAAAGACTTGCATTTCTCACAAGCTCCTTCTTCTGGTTTAACAATCCAAATATCAGGCTTGAGTAGTAATTCTGGATCAAGTTCACGAAGTCTTTTAGATGCACGCTCTTCTTCAAGATCTTTTATTAGTTCCTCAAGTGTACCATCTCTGTACATAGCATCCTCTCTTACATTAACGTTGCTGGTAAAGAGTTGCTAGCAAAATTCAGACAAGAAAAAAGATTGAACAATGTCAGCATATCAAAAGTCTGTCGGCAGCTTCTTAAAGCAGCTATCAATAACCTTCCGGCGCTTTGCCGAATTTCGCCTGTCCCAGAATGAGCCAGCCCGCCGCCACCAGCCCCAAACAAACACCAGTCAAAATCATCAGCATGGAACGCACCGCCTGTTCATGGATTCCCCCGCAAAATATGGTGACAACCGCGCCCCCCAAAAAATGAGCGCGGTTGTCTTTCATGTCACTTCATGTTGGCGTTGAAGAAGTTCGTCAGCTTATCCCAGGGTATCACATTCACTCTGTCGTACAAATCTACATGCCCGGCACCGGGAACAATATACAGTTCCTTGGGTTCCGCAGCCTGCTTGTACACATCTTCACTGAAGTAGCGTGAATGTGCCGTTTCGCCGATAACCAGAAGAATGGGGCGGGGCGAAATAGACGGCAGGTGTTCCAGCAGCGAGAAATTCATCATGGACATGCTGCTGGTCATGGTGAACTGGGTTATGGAATTGGGGTGATAGCCGCGCATTGTGGAGTAGAACTCGCCAAATTCGCGCCCGATGGGGTCGGTTGTGTCGTCAAAACCGATGGGAGCGCCACGCGGGGTCATTACCGGAGCCGCGCCTTCAAACTCTGCATAGCGTTGCTCTGCGATCTGGTCGAGAAGGTTGTTGCGGTCTGCTTCGGTGGCGCTGTCCTTCCAGCCTAAGCGTTGCGCCCGGCTGATGTCGTACATGCTGATGGTGGCCACCGCCTTGATGCGCCGGTCAACCTGCGCGGCACTCAGGGCAAAAACACCGCTGCCACACATGCCGATGACGCCGATGCGATTTCTGTCGATGAAGGGCCGGGTGCCCATGTAGTCTACAGAGGCGCTGAAATCTTCCACAAACAAATCGGGGGAGGAGAGGTGTCGGGTTTCGCCGCCGCTGTACCCGTTGTTGGATGCATCAAAGGCTAGGGTGATAAATCCGCGTTCCGCCATGTTTTGCGCATAAATGCCAGCCCCTTGCTCCTTCACGCCGCCATAGGGCGAACCAATGATGAGCGCTGGGTATTTGCGTTTGGCGTCATAATTTTTCGGCATGTACAGATCGGCAGCCAGAGTGATGCCATATCTGTTCTTGAAGGTGACAGGCTATCTGGTGACGTTCTTGCTCAAGGTAAAAATGTAATTTCCTTCCCGAACATTTGTCGCCACAGGACTTTGCTGTTGCGCCGCAAGGCTGATACTCAGCGCTGACAACAGCGCCGCAAGGGCCATCATGGAGAATAAAGCCGCTTTCATGATTCGTTCCTTTGTTAGAGTTGAAAGATAATAAGCCTTGCACTGTTACACCAAAGCCCCGTTCAAGGTTCAGTCCATAGATTCCACCAGCTCAAGGTGTTCTTGCTCCGCAAAATCTTGTGGCTCCTGCCTGCACTGCATACGGCGGGAATGTACCATAAAAATGGCTATTGTCGCAGCCGCAAGGCACAGCATGGCCCCCCCGACAGCGTAGCGAGTGCCCATTTCCGCAATGAACAGCCCGCAGAGCGCCGTGCCCACGGCGGTGCCCGTGTTGGCCGAGGACAGGAAAAGTCCGTTGGCAAATTCCGGTACTTCGGCGGCGGAGCGCACGATCATGTACTGGCTGTTGTTGTTGGAAAGGCCCGTGAGGGTGCCGAAAAGCAGCACTATACCCAGCACCGCCCCGAACTGATCGCCCAGCGCAAAGAGCAGGGTAAACACGACGGCAATGGCGAAGGGCGTGCCCTTGATGGTGACGGGGGCGTTGTGCGCCAGCAGCTTACCCGCCAGCACATTGCCGATGATGTTTGCAGCCCCGAAGACGAAGAGCACCATGCTGATGGTGGTGAAGGGGATGACCGTGACGACCTTAAGAAAGTCAGCGAGATAGCTGAAAAAGCCGAACACCGCACCGTTGTTGAAGATCACCGCTGCCACGGCGTACCAGAGTACGGGCTTCTTCAACACCTGCAACTGTTCACCATAGGTAAGCCTGCCCGTCACTGGCATGGACGGCACGCAGAAGAGCGTGGCCACAAAGACCACTACATTCACCGCCGCAAAGAACAGCATGGTCATGGAATAGGATGCTTCACTGGCAATAAAGCTGGCGGCGGGCACGCCCAATACCATACCTGCCGAAACGCCGATAAACACGCGGGCCACGGCCTTGGGAGCGTCCTGCGCGGACACGGATGCCGCTGCCACGGTAAAGGCCATGGAGACGTACACGGGATGGAAAAAGGCTGGAATGGCCCGTGTGAGCAGCAGCACCGCAAAATTTTCGGTGAATGCGGCCACCAGGCTGGTGACGATGAAAATGCCGAGGGCCAGCAGCATGACCGTCTTGCGGTCGAATTTTGAAAAAAGCACAGGCATGATCGGCCCGGACAAAGCGACCACCAGCGCGAAGATGGTCACTACCCATCCGGCCTGCGGCACGGAAACCTGAAAGGTGTCCGCAATCAGGGGCAACATGCCGATGACGCCCATTTCGGTATTCAAAATGCCGAACACGCCCAGCGTCAGGATGAAGACGAGCAGATTGCTGCCGCCGCCCGCGTGTGCGCTTATATTTTTGTCGTTCATGGTCAGCTCCTTGCTATAATTATCCGCAATGCCGGGGCAACAATCAGCACACCGGCGTGGCGTGATTTGAGTGATACAGTGCGGGGTATTCTTATAGCAAATACTTATATCAAATATGATGAAATACTATTTAAGAATATCATCACCTTTGCCAGTGGGTCCCCGTTTCTATGCACACGAAACAGGCAATGTCTTGGACGAAACAATAGTGGCATGAGCCAAAGCCCCAAGGCGCTCTTTGGCTGTCACTCAGTGTGGTGTTGCGCCCGTGCGAGGCCTGCTGTACCAAAATCACTACTGGAGGTAAGAGATGCAGGCTGAACGTCTTTTGAAGATCATTTTTCTCTTGATGAATGGAACCTGCCGGACAGCGAAGGAACTGGCGGAAAGCTGTTCTGTGTCTGTCAGGACAGTTCAGAGGGATATGGATGCCCTGAGCCTTGCTGGTATTCCGGTGTTTTCCCATCGTGGGTATGGCGGCGGGGTTGGTTTGCTCAAAGAATTTACACTGGACAAAACGTATCTGACTGAACAGGAGCGGGCTGACATCCTTAATGGATTGCAAGCTCTTGAGGGCGCGGGGTATCCTGATGGTAAGGAGTCCTTGCACAAGCTGGCGGCGCTTTTTCATAGCGGAGCGGATGAGCGGTGGCTGCGGGTGGATTTTTCTTCCTGGTGCGGCTCGGGTTTCGGCAGGTAAAAGTTTGAAGTGCTCAAGGATTCAATTTTAAACAAAAAAGTGCTCAGCTTCAGCTACTACAGCTCTAAAAACAGGATATCCGAAAGGGTAGCGGAGCCGTTATGCCTCCTTTTCCGGGAGCGGGCATGGTATGTATGCGTCTTTGATCGGCACAGCAGTCGGGAGATGGTGTTGCGGGCCTCGCGCATCCGCAATATTCAGCCCACCGGGGAAACTTTCGAACGGGCCATGCAGCAAGACCCTATGGCTACGCCGGACTACGCGAAAAGTTACGCAATGGAACGCGTGGTGCTTCGGATACAGGCCGCATGTGCGTTTCGGGCATTCGATGAGTTCCCGGAGCAGGACATCCACTCACAGCCGGACGGGTCATACCTGATTGATGAGATGATGCCTGTCAACGAATGGCTGACCGGCTACCTTCTTTCCTTTGCCGACGGTCTGGAAGTGATCAAACCATTGAGTCTTCGGAATACGGTACGCGAAAAAATTCAGTTGATGGTCGAGAAATATGACAAACAGGTGTCCGGTTCCTGACGTAGAGTCCGTTTATGCAAACTTGAAACGGAGGCGAGCATGAACGTATACGAAGCTATTGCGGCCCGCAGAACCATCCGGGACTTTGCGGAGAGGCCGGTTGCCATGCCTGTTGTTGAAAAGATCATCGAGGCCGGGCTGAAAGCCCCGACCAACAACCATCTGCGCCAATGGGAATTTGTTGTTGTGGATGGAAAGGAGGAAATAGCCAAGGTTCTCCGGGTCACAAACATGACCGACAAAGATGAATGCGAGGCCATGCTGGATGGGTTCGGCATGACGGACACGGTGCAACGCGACATGTACCGTGTCCGTCATGCCGAGGCAGTTTTCCATGCTTTACAACGCCGGATGCCTGATACTTCCCTTCTTCAAGGTCAGAGAACCGTTGCTCAAGCCAAGTTCTTTGAGTTCGCTCAACGATTTTGCTTCCATCTAGTGCTGCATTGAAAACATGCTTCTGGCCGCCGCCTCAGAGGGCATACTGGGTGTAACCCGCATCCCCATGCAGGAGGAATCTGAACATATCCAGAGAGTCATAGGACATCTCGATGCCTATGCCATGCCCTGTTTCTGGCATTGGGCTATCCTGCTGAAAATGCGTCTATTCCGAAACAGAAAAACATACAGGCAAAAGATCGAATCCTTGACGTGATCCCCCGGCTAAGCCGGGGGGCTCCTGCAGTTTGACAATTCCCTAAAACAATAAACCTCCTTGCCGAACCGCTCAAGGCAGAACAAGGAGGCTTTTTATGAAGCAATTACAAAGTTTAAATCATACAGTTTGGGAGTGCAAGTATCACGTTGTTTGGATCCCCAAATACAGGAAAAAGATTTTGTACGGTAGCATTCGGCAAGAACTAGTAAATATGTTTCGAGAACTGGCGAACCGCCGAGGCTGCACCATTTTGGAGGGGCACTTATGTGCGGATTATGTGCATATGTTGTTGTCGATTCCGCCCAAGTATAGGGTGTCGGAGATAGTAGGCTATCTGAAAGGGAAAAGTGCCATTGAAATCGCGAGACGCTTTGGAAAAGTTCGTAAAATAACAGGAGAGAGCTTCTGGGCCAGAGGCTATTTCGTAAGCACGGTAGGAATGGGAGAGCGGGAAATTCGGCTCTACATACGAAATCAGGAAAAAGAGGACAGGAGAGCGGAGCAGCTTAAGCTGCTGTAATTCGCCGTAGGCGAATAGCAAAAACCGTTTTGAGCGGTCACCGCGTTTCAAGCCCCCGGCTTTGCCGGGGGATTTTGACTTCATATAAATTGCTGGAAGTAAGCGAAGAAAAAGCCCGTTCATGCGGGCTTTTTCTTTATGGAGACATAAAAGGCTTTTTGAGGAAACTGTGGCCAATCCTCTGTGTCTTTATTGAGTTCCGCCGAAACGCTCCTGAATCCTTTTGAGAAAGACTTCCGCCGCCGGGGAGAAGACCTGATATTTCTTCCAGACAATGTTCAGTCCCGTTTCAAGCCTTGGTTCCAACAGGCGGAAACAGAGTGTGCCGCTTTCCGTGGTATTGACCAGCCCGTCAAGACTGACGATATGCCCAAGCCCGGCCTCGGCCAGAATGGCGGCATTGTACACAAGATTGAAGGTGCCCACCACGTCCATTTTTTCAAAATCATCCTTGAACCATTCAAGAAATTCATTTTTGGCCGTGCTGCGCCGTATGGCCTGGCGTGACAAAAGAAGCGGCTCGCCGAGCAAATCCTGTCTGGCAATGGATCGCTTGGCAGCCAAGGGGCTGTCCTTGCGCGTAATGACGCCCCAGGCATCTTTTTCCGGCAGGTTGACGTAATCGTACTTGGTCAGATCGGCAGGCTGAATCAACACGCCAAAATCCAGCAAGCCCTTGTCCAGCCGCTCGGTCACGTCTTCCGAGTTGCCGCTGTGGATATGGTAACGAATGCCGGGGTATTCTTCCCGAATCTCGCTCATAATCATGGCAAGGTGACGCATGACCCGCGTTTCACCGCCGCCGATATGGATGTCCCCGCCAATGGTTTCTTCCTTGACGGCAAATTCGGCTTCCGTTTTTTCCACCAGCTCCAGCAGTTCCTCAGCCCGCTTGCGCAGGCGCATGCCATCCGGCGTCAGGGATACGCTGTGGCTGCCGCGCACAAACAACTTGACGCCCAGTTCTTCCTCAAGGTCTTTGATTTGCCTGGAAAGCGTGGGCTGCGTCACATGCAGAAAGTTCGCCGCCCCGGTCACGCTTCCTTCTCGCGCCACAGTAAGAAAGTATCGCAGCACACGTATTTCCATTGCTATCCTCCTGAATCTGCTTCGGTTCCTATCATGGGTATAAAATGCCTGTCAAGCATTTCATAATATTTGATATAAGTATTTGCTATTACACTGGCGCAGCCCTATTTTGCAATCAAGCAGGAGGTGAAAGGTGACTGTTGATCCCCAATTCGCACTCATCCGTAATTTGAACGATGCAGGATGTGACGCACATACCACTGAAAAAATTTTGCAGTTCCATGCTGAAGGGAAGAGAGAAGAAGAATTACGTCTCTTGAAGCAACACAGAAGAAACTTGCTCAATGAAGTTCACGACAATCAAAAGAAAATTGATTGTCTCGATTTTCTTACCTTCAAACTTGAACAGGAAAATTTCCTGTCCAACAATTCAAGGATACCGACATGAATACACCACTCATCGCCTATTTTTCGTATCAAGGGCACACCCGGCGCGTTGCGGCAAAGATTCAGTCCGTCACTGACGGAACGCTGTTCGAAATCAAGCCCGCCGAAGCCTATTCCACCGATTACGATACCTGCGAGGCGCAGGCCAAGAAGGAAACCAGAGACGGTTATCAACCGCCTTTGGCTGAAAACTGCCAATGCCTTGCAACAAGCCCGGTTATTCTGCTCGGCACACCCAACTGGTTCAATACCATAGCTCCGCCGGTGGCAACATTTTTAGCGTCTGGCAACTCCTCCGGCGACTTTTCCGGTAAGACCATCATCCCGTTCTGTACACACGGCGGAGGCGGACTCGGGCATGTGGTGCGGGACATACAGAAATTGGCGCCGGAGGCCACAGTGCTGGACTGTCTTGACGTGTACGAGGGCAGCGTTGACGACGCCGAGCGAAAGATTGCCGCATGGCTCAATAAGAACGGACTCACCCAAGAACAGACTCATCGGGAGTAAGGGGGAAAGTATGAATACCGTCATTAAAAGCCTGCTGGCTCACCGTTCCATCCGTACCTATCAGGACACGCCGGTTTCGCAGGAGGCTGTGGCTCAAATCATTCAGGCCGTGCAGGCAGCCCCTAACTGGGTAAATGTGCAGCTCGTGTCCATCATCGCGGTCAGAGACAAGGAGCGCAGAAAACGTTTCGCCGCTCTGTGCGGCAATCAGCGGCATATCTCTGAAGCCCCGGTCTTTCTGGTGTTTTGCGCCGACTACTACCGAACGTCTCTCGCATGCGGTCTGCACGGACAGTCTCTGGGAGAAGTACTGGAAGACCTCGACACCGTCATCGTGGGTGCTCATGAAGTGGGCATTGCGGTGGGCACTGCTGTAGCAGCGGCGGAATCCTTGGGGCTGGGAACCGTGGTCATAGGTGATATCCGCCTGAGCCCACTGGAGGCCATCAACGAGCTTGGCTTGCCGCCCCATGTGTTCCCGGTGTTGGGCCTTTGCGTGGGCTATGCGGCAGAAGACCCTGGCCTGAAACCCCGGCTCCCTCAGCGGGCCGTGTACTTTGAGGAAACATATAACACCGATCTGGAAGGCATGCTGAAAGAATACGATGAAACCTATGCCCAGTACCTCAAGGAAAGACCGTTCAACAACCGTGTAGGTACATGGACTGAGCTGGTCAGCGATTTCTACAGTACGCCGTACCACTACAAGCAAATCCTCGGCATGCTGCATCAGCAACACTTTTTGGGTAGTCCGGAATAGCTGGAACAAATTTCCATCGAATACAGGAGAATAATCATGAGAAACAAGATGAATATAAAGACCAACCATAGCAGACGCACAGTACTGAAGGGACTTGGAATGGCTGCTCTTGTAGCTGGGATGCTCCCCTTTACATCCCTTACCGCTCATGCAGCCCCTGAAAGTCCCAAAGTGCTGATCGCGTATTTTTCCCACACCGGAAATACCAGAACCGTGGCGCAGATGATTCATACCGCCGTGGGCGGCGACATGCTTGAAATCAAAGTACAGCAAGCCTACCCGTCGGAGCACAACCCCACCGAACGCCGTGCGCGGCAGGAGTTCGATGACAAGGCCCGGCCTGCTCTGGCGACTACTTTCCCTGCGGACATGGACAAATACAACATCATTTTTGTGGGCTATCCCAATTGGTTCAAAACGGCACCGATGGCCATGTTCACCTTCCTTGAACAGTTCAAGTTCGCCGGGAAAACGATTGTTCCCTTCACAACACACGGCGGAAACGGGCTTGCCAACAGCTCCCGCGACATTGCCAGCGCATGCCCGCAGGCCACTGTGCTTGAAGGCCTTGCCGTTAGCGGGCGAAGGGCCGCTAGCGCCCAGGAAACTGTGACTCAATGGCTGCAAGGCAATGCCCAACTCGTAGGGCTTATCCGCAAGTAACACGCGTAACTATTAGAGAGAAAATGTGAGCGCACCAATGGAATACGTTACGCTGAATACCGGTAGCCGTATGCCCATGCTAGGACTTGGTATTTACGCCCTTCATGGAAAAGAATGTGAACACGCTGTACTGAATGCCATTGAACTGGGATACCGCCTGTTTGATACGGCTCAGATGTACGGCAATGAAAAAGAGTTGGGCCGTGCTCTCCAGGAAAGCCTCGTCCCGCGTGAGGAGCTGTTCGTCACTACAAAACTGTACCGCCCCAACACCAGCTATGCGCTGGCAAAACGTGCCATCGAAATGTCTTTGCGAACCTTGGGGCTGGAGTACATTGATTTGTTGCTGATCCACGAACCCTACGCGGAAGCGGAGGATGTGTACCGGGCCATGGAAGAAGCGCATGGCGACGGACGGGTCAAAGCTATAGGCATTTCCAATTTCAATGCCGCCCGCTATGCGGATTTTGTCCATGCCTGCAACGTGATTCCTGCGGTTAATCAGGTAGAAGCACATATATTCTTTCAGCAGACCGCAATGCAAAGCACCATGCAGAGACGAGGCACATGCATGCAGGCATGGAGTCCTCTTGCAGCGGGCAAGAACGATTTTTTCGGCAATTCCGTGTTGCAGTCCATCGGGAATGCCTACGGAAAGTCATCGGCGCAAGTTGGCTTGAAATTCCTTGTACAGCGTGGTTTTTCCGTGATCCCGAAATCGTCACAGAGGGAAAGGATGCAAGAAAACATGGATATATTCGATTTTCAACTGAGCGAAGAGGATATGCGCCGCATTGTCGCGCTGGATCAGGGAAAAACACTGTTTGGATGGTATTGATTTTTTTATGCGAACACGGAGGAAGTCATGAATACAGCTTTTATGCCCGTCACGCTTGATCTGTTGGATTCGTACATGACGTATTTTCGGGCGACTTCATGTCGATCCGCCGACTATACCTTTACCAACCTCTGGGGCTGGGCAGATCACTACGGGTTGGAACTGAGTTTTCGGGATGATCTGTGCTGGATTCGTCAGACCCGCCCCTTCGTACAGTTCTGGGCACCTGTGGGGAACTGGGAGTGCGCCGACTGGGATGCACACCCGGAAGTCCACAGAGGAGCAATACTGCATCGGGTACCAGATGAGCTTACCGTCCTCTTGCAGAATCGGCTGGGCATTGAGCGGGTTGTTGCCCAGCCGATCAGGGAGCAGTGGGAATATCTGTACAGCCGGGAAGAACTGGCCACGTTGCCGGGCAACCGCTTTCACAAAAAGAAGAATTTGGTGAACCAGTTCCGCAAGCTTTATGGCATGGATTACCGCCCGCTGAACTGGAGTATGAACCCATCGGGACGGGAAGATGTGCTCAACCTTCAGGAAGCATGGATGCAATGGCGCGAAAGTGGGGGTGCTCCGTCACTTCAGGCGGAAAATGATGCAATCCTGCGCGTGGTGAACAACTGGGAACGCTTGCCGGGACTTATGGGTGGCTCCCTGTATGTGGAAAACACCATGGTAGCCTTTGCCATTGGCGAACCGCTTGATGAGCACAGCTTGGTGCTTCATTTTGAAAAGGTGCTTCCCGGTTACAAGGGGGTGTATCAGGCCATCAATAATGCCATGGCAGTACACGCACCCGAATCGTTCACTATTCTGAATCGTGAACAGGATTTGGGTGAAGAGGGCATGCGCCATGCTAAAGAAACATATAATCCCATAGGTTTCTTGCAAAAAGAGACGCTGAATATTGCTGCCGCTGAACGACGCTGCCCAAACAGGGGCAAATGCCGTACTTACGCGCATCATGAAATGAATCCATAGAAGGATAGCCAAGGCATCTGCATAGTTAACAATGTGATCTGAGCGAATCTGGAGTAGAGGGTCCTCTAACAGGATGATGCAAAAGTCCGTCCTGGGCTTTTGCATCTCGGCTTGGCAAAAACGCGGTTTTGCCAACCTTCTAAAATGCTGCGTGGTTTTCAATCGCTTCGCACTTCGGGCGCGCCATCCTGACGCGCACAGCGCCCGTTTCTCTGATGGTGCCGCCGTTCTCCAGCGAAAAAAATTACTACTCCCTTGCCGTCGATGCAGCGTTGGATGCTGCCGAGGTCTGCGCTCTGGGCGCGGGCTTCGGCGGCGACCTGCTCCATGCGTAAAAAGGCTTGCAGGCTTTTCTTACTGCTGGCGGAAAGCCTGGGCTGCTGTTGTAACTGGCGTTGTTTTTCGGCGTACTCGGCGCGGATGGCGACTGTGGCCGCGTAATCCTGTCCGTCTGGTTTACTCCATTTGTCGGCGCGGCTTCCCGTTCCACGGCCTCGGAGCGGGAACGCAGCACGGCAAGGGCTACCTCGTTGCCGTTTCCGGCTTCGTGTTGCAAAAAATTACTCCAAGATGTTGCGGTATTTCCCGGCGCACGGCTTCGCGTTCCGGCAATACAGCTAGCTTGGCCTTGGCAAGGGCTTCGGCCTCGTGCTTGTGGGCCAGTGTGAGCAGTTTACGGCGGTTTGTTTCAACAGGCTTGTATTTTCCTCAATCTCCCGCCGCTTGGCCGCCCACTTTTGCCGGATGGCGGCAAGGATTACGTCTTCGTGCTCCTTGATGTCTGCCAGTTCATTTTTTCGGCTTTCAATGCCCGCCTTGAAGCGGGCGAACAGTTCTCCATGTTCAGGGGAGCGGTGCAAGGGCTCTGCCTCATAACGCGAAAACTCCTGAATGGGGCGCAAGCTGTGGTACGGGCGGAACTCCCCGAACCGCTCCTATAGGCGCTTGGCCGAAAGTCTGCGGTCAATGATGCTGGCCTTGGCGTTGTGCCTGCCGTGTAGGTCAAACACCATAAGCCCGTGTCGTGGGGCTTGATGCCCATACCGTGAGCTTTCAGGGGTTCATGCACGGCCTGTCACTCCTGCGTTCCTTGTGCAGCTCCGTGCGGCCAGCTTTTTGCTGGCCGTACTCGCTTCCGCGTCGCTTGCCGTTCCGGTCACTCTGTCACGGAAGCAGCCCCGACCTTTGAGGAGCCGAACGGAGAAGGAAGGGGGTGCGCGAGTTCGCGCAACTTCCGCGCCCTCACTCCCTGCGGTCGTTCCGGCACGGAAGCAGGTCCGTTTTTTCAGAATCTCTTCCTTTTTTCTGGCGTTGAAACGCCTTTAGCAATTCCCCCAGATGGCTTCTTTCACTCGTGAAAGCCATCTGGGGGAACTGTTTAAAAGGCAGGTTCCAACTCCAGAGAAAAAAGTCCGGTGAGGGACATGGTGGAACAAAGGCGGTGATGAGTCGCTGGGCCTCCAATTAACAAATCAACCTTATAAGGAGAAAGATTATGCGTAACCAATTTGAACATTTGAGTTTTGATGAAATGCACTCCCTTGCCCCCTCTATTTTTGCCGAAACCCCTCATGAGAGCAGAAGTGACCGCTATGCCTACATACCTACGATCCAGATCGTAGAGGGGATGATGAAAGAAGGTTTTTTGCCTTTTTCCGTCATGCAAGCGCGGAGCCGTAGCGAATCCCGCCGAGAGTACACAAAGCATCTGATCCGGTTCCGTCACGCAGAAATGTTAAAAGGCACTCCTCATGTCGGACAGCTCTTCCCGGAGATCGTACTTATCAACTCGCATGATGGAAGCACCGCCTATCAGCTCATGTCCGGAATTTTTCGGCTTGTCTGTACGAACGGCATGATTACCGGTACCCAATATGGCGATTATAAAATCCGCCATCAGGGGGACATTACCGGGCAGGTCATTGATGCTAGTTACAAGGTGCTCAACACGGCAGAGCAGGTGATGGATGCCGCCGGAGAATGGAGCGGCATTCATTTGAGCGCACCGGAGCAAGTGGCACTGGCAAGAGCGGCACACCATCTTCGCTTTGCCGATGCAAAGGGGAATGTGTCTACCCCCATCCCCCCGGAGCAGCTTCTCCGGCCTCGTAGGAAAGAGGATTCAGGAGATGATCTGTGGTCGACTTTCAATCGCATTCAGGAAAACACGTTAAAGGGCGGACTAAGTGCTGTTTCCTATGAAGGAGGTAGGCGGCGCAAAGTAACAAGCCGTAAAATAGGAAGCATCACTGAAGATGTTCGGCTCAATAGAGCATTGTGGATGCTTGGGGAGGATATGAAAGCACTCAAGAGGGGGTAGGAGAGGGAAAGGGCCGCTCTTATAGTGAGCGGCCCTATATAGAGTGGAAAATTTGCCATCAAAAAAAGCGATCCGTTTCCGAATCGCCTTTTTTAAATAAAAACTTAAAGGGGGCAGGCAATGCCTAATTGGGTTTATAATGTTTTGGGTGCCCATGATGAACATGGAATAAAATTTATATTTGATAATTGTATAAATGATGACAAGGTATTTACGTTTAATAAATTGATTCCGATGCCACAAATAGAAAGGGTGTTCCCCTACAACAATATGCAGTAATTTTGATAAATTTAAAGAAAGATATGGAAAATATATTGATTTTACATTTAAAAAGGAAGGGATGCTTAGTTGTGGATATGAAACGGTAATGACGCCAGAATGTGCACGAAATTTACTGAAAAAATATGGTACGGATAACTGGTATGATTGGGCAATACGTAATTGGGGGTGCAAATGGGATGCAAGTATGTCTGATTCTATAGAGGATGGTAATTATGAATTTAGATTTGAGACCCCTTGGAGTATTCCTGAAAAATTTATTAAAATATTTGCTTTAAAAGCGTATAAAAAATGTCCAAATTCAAGTTTCACGTGGTGGTGGGAAGAGGAGCAAGGTTTTGGGCAAGAGTTTTTTATCGAATCGGGAGAGATTACAGTAAAAAAATTGGGAGATGTCCTCTTTCAATGAATATAACATTATTGCCCATCTTATTTCTGGAGAAGAACGTCATATTAAATTGACGAAAGTATCTGGAGGTGATCCAGATAGGTATGGAAATGGTGGTTGGTATGTCGATGACAATGAATCTTGCTATCACGAAACCGCATGGCAAGCACTTGAAAGTGCTGTTTCGCAACAAATTGTACGAATTGATAATATTGATGGACTAGCTGAAACCTTGAAGGAATTGATTCAAAAGAAGATTGCATAATGAGCTAAGGGCAACACACATTAACCATATAGGAGGCATCCCGGAAACGGGGTGCCTTTTGGGGGGGGAAGTTATGAATGGCAAGTTGTATGCGCGGACGGTCAAGGAATTGAGAAAGTAGATTGAAATGGGAGGAAGCCGAATTTCAAAAATGTATAAAGACGGGAAAGATTCTTTCGGGGCAGCCTGAGTAAATCAAAAATTGATTTCTTGTGGGACCCACCGTATCTTTCTCTAAACAGGGGACGAAACTATGAGTCTCGCAAGGATAAAGATGCAGCTTGAAAAGTGGGATCTGGCAAAGGAAGACGATGAACTGAGCATTGGGATCATGCCTGTTGGCCCCTATCTGTTTTTCGGGGATTCATCGGGCGACAATCAGTTGATTGTCTCTGAGGACTACGCCAGCCGATGCCTCAACTAGATAGCCTTCAGAATGGGGAAGCTCACCCGCGAGGAGTTCTGGAGTGGAAAATGGCTCGGGGAGTTGATGCGCTATAAAAGTCTCGAAAAACTTTGGGTCGGCATTCGGGCCGAGCCCTCCAACGTGTCCGTCGCGGTTCCTCGGACTACTGAAACCGTGGGCATTGGCAGAGCAAAACGGATCAGCCGTGACTGGTGGCTTTTCGAGTCCGAGAGCAGCGAATATGGGCTTGTGGCCACAAAGGATACGGTGAAGTGGATACTTGACTGAGGATTCTTCGCAATACTTTGGGCATCGGCCCGTGTTACAGGAAAAGCCCGGCATCACAGTTTGATGCCGGGCTTTTCCGTTGGGGTCAGTTCAACCGTAGGTCGTAATGGGAGATGCCGCCCCATAGGGTGAAGAGAACCTTCAGGCCGTCAGAATCGGAAAAGATGCCTTCTTGAAGAGAAAGGCCGCATTTGTTCTGGACGTAGTTTTGAATATCGCTCTTGGTAAAGTCTGAGGAGTGGTTCCAGAAGTTGATAAGGCCGTTTATGGCGGCGGCATATTGGGGGGATGCCTGCTCGTCTTCCGAGGTTTTGCCGGAGGTCTGGAGCATTCTTTTCATCACGGAAAAGACGGCATGGCGGTAGTCGGACTGGCGCATGTCTTCCAGGCTGGAGAGGTGGAAGAACGTGAGTAGCTCTTTGAGCGCGTCTTCAGGTTGGCGATTCTGGAGGAGGCATTCCATATTGAGGACACCGAGGAGGGATTCCGTCTGGGCCTTGGTGAGCTTTCGTGCGGAGCGGAAGAACTCGGGCTTCTCCCATGTCCGGGGGGGGGACTGTTCCGGTTCTTTGGGGGCCGTCTCTTGCCGCTGGCGTTGTCGGAGCAAGGCCGCTTCCATCGCATTGAAGGCTTCAAGGAAACGTTCCTTCCATGCCGCCGCCTTTTTGCCGGTGAAGCCCATCGCGAGGAAGGCGAAGCCGTCGCGGGTGAGACGGTAGGCGGGGCGTATTTCTCCTTTAGCGTCCTTGTACCCAACGGGCGCAAAATTGCGCTCGTTGAACTCTGGAGAGCATTCCATGTTGTATATAGCCCTCAATACATCCTTATGCTCCTTCTCGAACGCCTGAGCTATGACGAGGGACGTGGTAGTTGGAATACCGTTTTCGGTTTGGATCATGTCTTCAATGGTGGGCTCGAAGACTTCCTGAGTGGTGATCTGTTCAGTTTCCATCCTGCGTTCCTTTTTGAAATTATTCGTTTGGCGTATCGCTTTCTTCTTTGAGGTCGAGGGAGTTCTTCTGTTTTTTGAGTTTTTTGAGTTCTTTTGCGGTCATTTTTCCCCATTCATTGACAATGACGGCCTTGTGTTCGGGAAGAACCACGTTTCGCACCAGCGTATAGCCGTCAGGAATATGGCTGTGGTGGGGGGGATTCCATTTCCAAAGAGCGAGAACGGATTGCCATTCTTCGGATTCGAGAGGTTTAAGCAACAGGGGAAGGGGCAGTCCAAGAGAGTCCGAAATGGCTTGCATTGTATTAAGCGTCAGACCCGTATCCCCGCCTTCACTGAGGAGACTGTAGGTTCTTCCATATGAAATCCCTATAATCTCAGCAAATTGTTGTCGAGAATACCCCCACTCATGATAGAAACGGATGATATGGGATTGGAATATTTTTGAATAGTCTTCCACAAGACGATCTCCCTTCAGATTACATTAATCAAAAACAGAAAGAGGCTTAAAAGGTTCAGGAGAGCAAGAACGCTTCCTCCTATCCAAACTTTGCGCGGGATATGGACGACAACGGACATCTGATCCTTCAGGGTGGCTAGAGCGGTTTGTGCCAGCAGTTTTTTGAAAGAGGCTTCCTCCACAGTAGCCTTCATCGTTGTGGGAATGCTTTTCATCAACTGTTCGGCGCTGGAGCGGGCGAAGGAGAGAGCTTTTTCCGATCTCGCTTTTTCCGCGAGGTCAAGCTCTAGACAAAGGGTTTCGATTTTTCCGCTGAAATCATCGAGAATTTTTCTCTGGCTTTCAAGTAAATCTCTCTCAAATTTGGCAAGGATAGTATGGAGGATACAGATCGAGTCCTTCCGGTCAAGGCTAACGTGATTTTTCTTCGCAATAAGAGCGATATATTCTTCAAGAGAATCCATTTAGAGCACCCTTGCGGCGTCAAGCATGGTGAAAACACGCTGTCTGATCATACCGATGCGATGCCGAGTCATGAGGTCATAGTTCTGTGGAGCTTGTTCCTCATCGCAAACTTCGGCAAAGGTGAGGCGATCCTTTTGCAAGAGGGCAAAAGATTTGCCGAAGGTATCTTTTGGAAAATCGGGATAATATAATACCGCGCTTACGTGAGCCCTGTTTTCCCGGTATACGCCAAAGTCCTCAAAAGATTTTCCGCCCCGTTCAATAGTGCCAAAGAAGGGATTCAGCCAGACGATGATACGGGCTTCGGGGGCGAACTGCGTCACAATTTGTTTGAAGCCGTCGACCGTACCGGTGAGGTTGTCGCCCCCCACTATAATGACATGGAAGGTCACAGTATGTCCCATCGAAACGAGAAGGGGCGTAATGGCATTTGTTACCATGTAGTCCAACAGCGGCACAAAGGAGCTGGTGCCGTTGTCGATGACGAAATGTTCATTTTCCTCCCCTTGGGCAATAAGCTCGACGAAGCGGTCAAATTTGGTTTTGTCGATGTTGTTTTCCACCATAATGTTGACCCGCACGGCGTGGAGGGCTTCATAGGCGATGAGGGTAGGGGTAACGGGATCGCAGTCGATACAGGTGGTTTTGACGCCTTTGCTGATAAGGTATTGAGCCACGATGTAGCTGACGAGGCTTTTGCCGGTTCCCCCTTTGGGGTTCAGAAAGAAGTGAACATGGGCCATCATTTTTCTCCTTAGAAGAGGGTTGGATCGTCTTTCTTAGCAGGGTTCCAGTCGACCCCTTTGACGCTGAAATCCTTGAGAGCAGTGCTCGTTTGAGAAGCCGGAGTAGTCTCCGGCTTTTTTTCTGGCGTAACAGCTTTTTTGCCAGAAGGAATAGGTGATTCCACCTTGCCGCCGGTTCCTTGCAAAGCCCTCACGTTCGCCCTGAACGACTCATAGGAACTTGGGTATTTCCCCGTATCTTTTAGAGCTTTCCACACGCTCCTCAAAGACCAGCCGTCTTGGAGAGAGGTATTGATTTCAGCCCATAAAGAAAGAACGAGAGGGCGGCAGCGGCTTACTCTGTCGGAACACTTTGCTTTTCTTAGAGTTTCTTCCCTCAGTATCTCTGAAAGGCTTGCAGTCATAAAAACTCCCTGTTTGGTTCCTACTGTTAGGCTTATAAAATGTCAATTTAAAGAAAAAATATTGAATAAAATTTTATATAAATCGAAATATCTGATTCTGTAACTCGCTGCAATTTTTTTTATATAAATCTGTAATAATCAGTAATTATTTTATCTTATTCTGTATTTCTCTGCACAATTCTGTAAGTCTCTGTAAAACTCTGCAAGATTCTGCAAAACTCTGGATAACTCTATTTTTCGTATATTTTGACAGAAAATTGCAGAAAGTGATATACGAAGTACAACGATGAAAAAAGGGCAGGATGTGTGGCGTGGGCCTACGCCCACCCCACGTTCCCTTATTCGCACTTCCCGCCTTGGCGCGGCCTGTTATGTCTTTACGGCTTTTTTCATGGGGTTATGGGCAGCCACACAGTTTGTCGCATGGAGAGTAGCCTATCATCCTTCCCTTGGCCCTAATCTGCATGGAGTCTATCCTCCGTGGGATATTCTCGTCTGGTGGCGGCAAGGCGGGTATGATGCTTTCCCCGATCTTTTTTTGGCCGGAGGTCCGGCGGGCACGGGGATAACGGCGGTCATGCTGATTTTTTTCATTATTACAGGTAGTTGCTACAAACACAAGTCGAGCTGTGGAAACGATACACGGTTCAGCACGTTGGGCGGGCAGAAAAGACATTGAAGAAGCTGGATTTCTTAAAGATGAAGGTGTGTTCATCGGAGGCTGGAAAGATCCGGAAACAGGAACGTGTCATTATCTTCGTTTTAAGGGAAACCTTCATATTTTGGCCCTTGCTCCCACGCGCTCAGGAAAAGGGGTTTGCCTTGTTTTACCCACTTTGCTGACGTGGATGGAGAGTTGTGTCGTCACGGATATTAAAGGGGAACTTTGGGCACTCACTGCCGGATGGCGGCAGAAGTACGCCAAACAGAGAACATTGCGTTTTGATCCTGCATCACCATAGGGCTCCATTAAGTGGAATCCTTTGGATGAAGTCCGCCTGGGGACAGAGTTTGAAACGGGCGATGTTCAAAATCTGGCAGGTACTTTAGTCGATCCTACAGGCAAAGGGTTGGAAGATACAGGAAGTTTAGCTCACTTTAATAAACTTGCCCGTTCTTTACTTGTGGGGATTATTATTCATGCTCTTTATAAAAGAGAAAAAACAGGAGAAATAGCTTCATTAGATGAAATTGATATAATTTTACAATGAAAAGTACAAGATGATAGCTATTGGGAGGAATTAAAAAAATACAAACACATGAAAGATGAAAAAGGTAATTGGATTACGCATCCATTGGTTGTCAAAATAGCTAATGATATAATGGCTGTTAAGGAAAAAGAACGTGGATCTATTATGACGACAACCAAGAATATTCTTAGTCTGTATAGAAACAGTGTAGTTGCAAAGAATACATCGTGCTCTGAATTTCATATTTCAGATTTAATGGATTCCGAAAATCCTATTGCTTTATATATAATTGTACAACCTTCTGATCAAGTTCGATTGTCTCCTCTTGTTCGAGTTTTTATGAATATGTGTTGTCGGCTTTTGGCAAATAAGATGACATTTGAAAAACAGAAATCTGGAGATGTTCGAGCTGTATGTAATCATAAACATAAGCTCCTTATGCTTCTTGATGAATTTCCAGCATGGGGAAGATTGGAAAGTGTTGAAGAATCATTAGCTTATTTAGCTGGATTTGGCATTTATTTCTATATTATTGCTCAAGATATGCAACAGCTTATCAAGACATATGGTGAAAACCAGACGATTACTGCGAATACGCATATTCAGATTGGTTTTGCACCCAACAATCCTAAAAGCATAAAATATCTGTCTGAAATGACGGGGGTAACGACAGTTGTAAAACCGCAAGTTACGACAAGTGGTTCTCGAATAGGGGTATTCCAGAAACAGGTTAGCACAACATACCAAGAAGTCCGGAGGCAACTCATGACGGAAGATGAAGTCATGCGGATGCCAAAAGCAAAGATGGATGGCGACAACATGATCGAGGGTGGGGACATGCTCATCTTTCTGGCTGGTACGCCCGCCATCTATGGAAAGCAGATGCCCTACTTCCTCGATCCCATCTTGAAGGCTCGTACCGGCGTGGAACCCCCGGCAGATACCGACCGGATCATTGAGCCAGTGCAGGAACAAGAGGTCAATTTGGAGCAAGTTCCCAATACCTGCGAGGGCATCTTCGATGAAGAGCAGCCGGACCCCTCCTTTTTTGAAGCGTAGTCTCTTCGCGTTAGGCTTTATGCTGGTCCTCTTGGGGTAACAGGTTGTTTTTTCGTGGTGAATACCACACGTAGCTTTCCTCTTGGCGTTTATTTCAAAACACACGGTCCAGTTCATAAAGGCGATCTCGTTTTGTTCTGTCCCGAAGAGAACATGGTGGCGCGCTATGGGCGCGCACGCGGCCTCATTTCTTACGGCGTTTGTCCCGGCAGGTACGGCTACCTGATCAAGCGTGTCATGGCCACCGAAGGCGACGAGGTAAACCTTTCCGACGCAGGGGTGTCGGTAAACGGGATTTGCCTTCCCAACAGCCAGCGGCAAAAAGCCTTTCCCGCTTTTTCGGGCTCGTTGGTCCTGCATAATCAGGTTCTGCTCATGTCTGAACACCCACTCTCTTTCGACAGCCGCTACTTCGGCTTCGTCAGGGTTGAAAAAATATGTACGTCCCTGAACCCCTTCATTTTGTGGGAGTAATATATGACCAAAGCAGATGATCATTATGTGCAGGTGGCCGAGACGCTGATTGAAAAGCTGGAGCAGGGAACCGCGCCTTGGCAGAAACCTTGGGATAGCGGCGGATACGGTTCCTTGCCCATGAACCCTACGACAGGCAACCGCTATCGTGGCGGCAATGCCCTACAACTGATGATGCGGGAGTACGGCGATCCCCCTTGGATGACCTACCGTCAGGCGCAGCAAGCCGAGGCACAGGTTCGCAAGGGAGAGAGGGGACCCCCCATAATTTATTGGAAAGTTGAGGAGGAGCGATCTGTCCGAGGTGAGGACGGCAAGCCGGTTTATGATAAGGATGGAAAATCGCTCAAGGAAACGGTGCAGCTTGAGCGTCCGCGTAGCTTTATCAGCTATGTGTTTAACGCAGAGCAGATCGACGGATTGCCCCCCTTGGTAGCCGATAAGGAAAGAGTATGGGCGGACGTGCAGCGGGCGGAAAATATCCTTGAGGCGTCCGGTGTAAAACTTGTCCATAGGGCACAGGGACACGCTTTCTACAGGCCGGGGGAAGATGCTATTTATCTCCCTGAAAAAAAGCAGTTTTCGAGTGAGGAAGGGTATTATTCGACAGCCCTTCATGAACTTTCGCACTGGACTGGCCATGAATCTCGTTTGAACCGTGAATTCGGGCCGTTCGGTTCCATTGCCTATGCTAAAGAGGAACTGAGGGCCGAAATCGGCAGTATGATGATTTCCGGTGAACTTGGCATCGGCCAAAGTGTTGATGACCATGCCGCCTACGTCCAGAGTTGGATAAAAATTCTTAGGGATGATCCGCGTGAGGTTTTCCGAGCCGCAGCCGATGCGGAAAAGATCATGGATTATATCATGGAATTTGAACACACACAGGAATTGGGACAAGAGCACCAATCGGGTTTGGAAAAAACCTCTCTGGATATGCCGGAACAGGGGGGCGAGCTACATGCCGACATGCAAGAGCGCCAGGCGGAAGCCACGAGAAACCAGACTGCGGCATCATCAAATAACGAACGTGTTTACCTGAATGTTCCCTTCAAGCAAAAAGAGGAGGCCAAAGCCCTTGGAGCACAGTGGGATCGGCAAAAAACGTCATGGTATGTTCCAGCAGACACCGATACAGCAGCTTTTGCCAAATGGTTAAAGAAGGAGGAGACAGTGCACCCTCAGAAGGAAGCAAGCGAACAGCGTCGGGACCCCAACGGCTTTATTTGGCTGTTCCCTATCTGGAGCGGAAGGCGGCGAAGACGGCAGGGGCAAAATGGGACAGCATCGCTCAAAGCTGGTATGCCGGGCCACAGGCAGACATGGAACAGTTGAAAAGATGGCTTCCGGAAAATGTGAAGAACGAACAGCTTCCCGCGATGACTCCCCGTGAGGAGTTTGCGGAAGTCCTGCGTTCTGTCGGGTGCATCGTCGAAGGAGAGCATCCGTTGATGGACGGCGCGGCACATCGAATCAGGACGGAAGGCGATAGGGCGGGAGCCTCTTCAGGGTTCTATGTCGCTTATATGGGTGGGCGGCCAGCGGGGTACGTGAAGAACAATCGGACGGGAGAAGAGGTGCGTTGGAAAACGCAAGGGGCTTTTATAAGCCAACAGGATAAAGCAGCCTTCCAAGCCGAATGCGCCAGAAAACAACAGGAACGGGCCAAAGAGCTGCTTCTCGAACATGAAAAAACGGCAGAACGTGTGGCCGGGCAGCTCTCCTGGATGAAACAAGACGTGCCGACTCCTTATCTGGACAGGAAAGGACTGGCTCCCCGAAGAGGAGTTTTTTTTGCCACAGATGGAAAAACGACTTGCATCCCTGCTGTTGACGCAGATGGAAAGCTGTGGTCCATGCAGTATATTCAGGAAGACGGTACAAAGAGATTCGCCAAAAACAGCCGCAAGGAAGGATGTTTCCACCCTGTGGGCGGCATGGACGCCTTGCGTACCGCCCCGGCCATCGTGATAGCTGAGGGCTACGCCACGGCAGGAAGCATTTCTGATGCCATAGGTCATGCGACCGTCGCGGCTTTCGACTCGGGGAATCTTATGACCGTGGCTACGGCTCTTAAAGATAAGTATCCGGATAAAGCCGTAATCATCGCGGGAGATGATGATCTCCATCTCCTTAATCATCCAAAGGTTCGAGCCAATCCCGGACGTGAAAAGGCGGAAAAGGCTGCACAGGCCGTGGGAGGTAAAGCCGTTTTCCCTGTCTTTGCTCCCGGAGAACGGGAAAAAGATATGGCCGGTTTTACGGACTTCAATGACCTAGGCCAAAAGAGTACATTGGGTATGGCTGCGGTGGCCCGCCAGCTTAAACCGGCCATTGAGAAGGCCATCAAGGAAAAGGCCATTGAACTTGAGAAGAATAAACAACTGGTTCATTCCCACTCTGAGGAAATGAGCCGCTGAGGTGGGTCATGAGCGAAAAAACGGAATTGTCGGCACGAGAGGTGGAAGAGGCTGTGCGCGCCGCATACACGCGACCGGACGAAGCTACGACGCTCAGGGAGTCTGTCGAGGCAAAGTGTGCCCTGCTTTCCGTCCCCGGACTGGAGGTAGAATTTGATCCGGAGGAAGCGGAGCAGTGTGGCGCGTTCATGGAGGACGCTCTGAGCGAAGAAGAGGCGGCGGACGCATCACAGGATGTGATCTCTTGCTGACGAAAAAGGGCGTTCTCTTTAGAGAGAGCGCCCTTTTCTTTTTGTATTGATTGAAGTGTGGGGCGACAGTGTAAGAACCACTCAGTAGTGATGCGGAGGAGGTGTGTGCTGTCCATGATGTGGCGGAGGCGGTGTCACCGGTCCCCGATGATGAGGATGGCAACCATAAAGCCCTACGGACAGGGCCAAAACAGCCAGCAATAGAACCAGACGACGCATATTTTTCCTCCCTAATAGCCCTGTTTTTTCAGGTATTCATCAAGTGCTTCCCGGACGATATCCACTTCCTTCCGGCGTTCATCGAAAGCATACTTTCGGAGGCGTTCAGATAATGACCGAGATATGTTGTACATTTTTCTCTGGTCATTTTTCTCTGGCAGAGATTCTTGTGTTTCTGTATTTATAGTGTTCTGTATTTTTGTATCACTAGAAGTCTGTATTTCTGTAGCATTGGGTTCCGTCCTGGTGAACAGCCCGCTGAGGCTCCCTTTCTTTACTTGGTTCTTCCCTCTATCCCCGAGTCCCATAGCATCCCTCCGTCCTTTCCAGAAATTCGGCAGCAAAGGCCGCATAATCTTTTGCGCCGTAACTGCCTCGCTTGTAGCTGAACACATCCTGCCCATTACTGGGGGCTTCCGCAAGGCTCACATTGTCACGGATGCGGGTCGAGAACAGTGCGTCTCCCCATTCGTCCGCGAGGGCAGCGGCCACATCTTTGTTGAGTGTCTTTCGGGCATCAAAAAACGTCAAGACGAGCCCGAGGATCGCCAGATCGGGATTGAGATCTCGGACAAGCTCTGCCGTCTGCCTGATGAGCGCGAGTCCCGCCAGAGCGTAATATTCGACTTGTACCGGGACGAGCAATCCGTTCGCCGCATTAAGGGCGTTGACGGTCAAAAGCCCAAGAGAAGGTGGGCAGTCAATCAGCACATAGTCGTATTCGCCCGCAACAGAGGTGAGAGCCTTCTTCAACAGATTTTCCCGCCCCATTCGTCCCGCAAACGCCAGTTCCGCTTCTGCAAGGCGGATGTTGGCTGGAAGAATATCCAATCCCTCTTCCAGCGTGCTCTTCGCTTTGGCAATGGGGGCGCTTCCTGCGAGAACATCGAAAACGGTTCGTTCCAGCGTTTGCGGCTCAAGACCGCAGGCATCACTCAGATTCCCCTGAGCGTCCAAATCGAGCAACAATACTCGTTTTTTTGCATTTCTGGCAAGCTGAACACCCAGATTATGCGTCGTCGTTGTCTTGCCTACGCCGCCTTTTTGATTGGCTATTGCGCAGATATACATGCTTGTTCTCCTTGTAAATATGTATTTATACTATTGCATGTATACGTGATATTGTAAATACATATTTACATAAATCAGGATAGAGCATAAGACGCGAAGCGTCTTATAAAGGATTCCGCTGTGCGGAATCCTTCAGCAGCTCACCGTCCCCGGGTTGGCCATGTCCAGCCGGCAGGCCTTCAGCAGCTCACCGTCCCCGGGTTGGCCATGTCCAGCCGGCAGGCCTTCAGCAGCTCACCGTCCCC
>OGHO01001036.1_pt1 | contig 29543 bp, 15 predicted proteins | sample 1571421 | NCBI WGS metagenome assembly OGHO01 (sample SAMEA2581937, study PRJEB24529) | metagenome | biome: Human gut stool | place: China | collected 2011
ATTTAAGGAAAGACAGGGCCTTCTGTTTTTGCATAAACTTCTCCGAGGACACTAGCCAAGCACCGCTCACAGAGTAGAACTTCCCGTAACGATTGTCTTTCCCGAAATTGGTAGAGGCATCTGTACGGAAAGAAACCGAAGCCATATATCTGCCTTTATAATTATAGTTGGCTTCCGCGAAGAGAGAGAAACTTCCCGATTCACTCTCACTTCCACCCGGCACGTAAGAGGACTGTATTTTTTTCCCGACCTTCGAAAATCCCCCTACATTCCTCTCCCCGACAACACTTTGATCATACATCGACAGATTCGAACTACGGGAATGCCGTTCGTAGTATTCCTGCCCCAGAAGTCCCGATATGTTATGATCGTTAAAACGATATTCCATCCGAAGGATATTAGAAGTCAAAAAACTATCGTCCCGGGCATCACTGATATCCAATATCCCGTTACTGAAGTTATTGTTACTGTAATTCCCAGAATAAGTTCGGCTATCCTGATAATTATTCGTATTGGAATAAATTCGCGTATAGGTATTCACAGAAGTAAAACTCATCCAGTCGAAAGGTCGCAAGGTTCCGCTAAAAGACCCCATCAAATTGTCATTGCGGCTGATACTACTGTTATACCGGTTATCCATCAGGGGATTCACCAAGTCTACATTATACATGGCAAACCTTCTCCATTGCGGAATACTCTTTTTCAGGTTGCCATTCTCATCATAGGGAGAAAGCCAAGGATGATAGTCTTCAAAAGAACCACTGTTAGGACTTTCATATCTAGAAAATGTTCCGCTCAAATTGACCCCTAGAGTTAAAAACGGGGTAACATCATAATCCATACGTAATTTCAGAAAATTACGAGTCAGGTAATTATCAATTTTCGTTCCTTTTTCATCGAAATAATTATAAGATAAATAGTAACTAGCCCGATCACTACCCCCGGAAATATTGACACCCACGCTTTTGGTTACCCCATGCTGATATTGTAAATCCCTCCAATCGGTCGTACGGGAAAGGTCAAAATTCCGGGATAAAGAACCCAGAGTATCCCGGATAAACCCATCCCGATCCGGATATTTAGCCTGCAAACTCTTGTTGCCGTTCCACCAATTCGTAAGACTCATTTTTCCGTAATCGAGCAATTCTTCCGAAGTCATGTACCGCAATCCTCCAAAATTCTGCACGCTCAGCCCGAATTTCATATCCACGGATGTTGTCAATTTACTCTTCTGTCCTTTTTTCGTGGTAATCACGATCACTCCCATGGCAGCCCGGGACCCGTAAATGGCAGAAGAGGCGGCATCTTTCAATACGGTTATTTCTTCGATATCATTGGCAGCCACCACTCCGTTTATATTCGTAAAATCCGTAACAATCCCATCGATCACGATCAAAGGATACTGTTTACTATCATATAACGTTCCGACTCCTCTCAACAGCAAAGAATTATTCCGGGCCGGATTTCCGTCGCTGCCTGAAATCTGCAATCCCGTCGTATGTCCTTTCAGGGCTGACAAAATATCCCCGTTGACCATGTTATTGCTGATTTCTTTTCCATGAAATTGTTGTGCAGCCCCGGTCATTTCACTCACTTTCCGGACAGAATAACCGGTTACAACCACTTCGTCCATTTCCGTAACATCCTCTTCCATCGTCACATTGATTTCAGCCTGTTCCTTGTAAGGAATCTCCTGAGTTTTCATTCCGACAAGCGAAAATACCAGAATCTGGTTTCCTTGCGGGATTTGAAGACGATAAGCACCGTTCACATCAGTAGCTACCCCCAAAGTAGTCCCCTTTAGCAAAACAGTAGCTCCGGGCAGAGGCGCACCCGACTGGTCTCGAACGACACCTTTCACAACTCTCTCTTTCTTTGTATCTATCTGGGATACTGTAGATTTCAAAACGATCAATATCTGCTGATCCTTGTACTTAAAATCGTAATTACTGTTTTTGAAAAGAATCCGCAGGGCTTCCTCTACGGTCACACCGGAAACATCCAAAGAAAATTTCTGTCCTTTATCAATTACTCCTTCCTGATAGCCGAAAGAAATATTCGTTTGTTTATTCATTAACAACAGGATTTCATCCAAAGAAACATCCCGGACATGAATAGTAATCACCTTATTATCAAGAAGAAAATTCAATTCAGGCTGAACAGGGTCAACAACAGCCTTTGCCTGAAACGGCTGTAAAATCACTGCAAAAAGAAAATAAATACACCAGGCATTTTTTACTACATACTTTTTTTTCATAATTTTGTAAACCATTTGGTAATACGAATTAAGTTTTACTTATTCACACATTACTGAATTACCACCTTCCAGCAGATACCGACGCCAATCTGATTCTGCGGGAAAGTCCCAAAAGGGCATCCCTGGGATGCTCTTTTATTTTTTACTCCGTTTTATATTCCATATTTCCAGTTTTAGTTATTTTTATGTTCGTAATTTCCGTTATAAATCTAAATATCTCATCCAATGAATTATCTTTGTTCGTGATCAAAGTCAGTTTCGTATTTTTCAGATCCGGCCGCACTTCTACTCGCACCCCGTACCACACCGACAATTCTGACAGAATCCGTCCCAGACTTTGCCCTTTAAAAACAAACATATTTTCCACCCACATGGTATAATCTTCCGGGTTGACCTCTCTCACCCGGATCTCTCCAGTCTCCAACGGACAAACCACCATCTGAGAAGGCTTGATCCTGATCTCCTCCCGGTTGCCGGCTTTAAACCCTATACTCCCTTCGACCAACACAATTTCAAGATCACTGTTTTCCCTCGAATGTACATTAAACTGTGTCCCATAAACCGTTATATTATTCTCTCCCATTCGTACCCAAAAAGGCTTATCAGACTTAGCCACTTTAAAAAATGCCTCCCCTACCAATTCCACTACCCGTTTATCACCTGCAAAATTCACCGGATAGCGCAGCATACTCCCGGCATTTAGAATCACCTCCGTCCCATCGCTAAGGCTTAGGGTGTAAGTATACTTCGGAGGAACGATCAACTTATTGTAACGAAGGGAACCAGGCTGACCGGTCACCGTGTATTTCAACGTATTCTCCTGTGATCTTTCAATTTCATAATCTTGACTCACGATCGCTTCCCGGGCATGATCTGTCAGAACCAAGGAACTGTCATTCTCTAAAATCAACGTCGGTCGAGTATACTGTTCGGCTACAACCGGCCCCAAATCATCATATTCCTCCACCTCCTGCCCGGATATACCCCCCAAAACGACTGCAATAACCGCGGCGACCGCAGCCGCAACACGATACCACATGTTGATTTTTTTCCGTCCCCTCTTCTCTTTCCTTATTCGTTCCAATAGCAAAGCCAGATTTTTCTCTTGATTCTCTAGAGCCAACCGATCATAATATTCACGGTGAATTTCTGCAGAAGTCAGACGATCAATCAATTCTCCGGAAAGATGATTCTCCTTCAGAAAAGTGTCAATCTCCTTGTTCTCTTTCAAACTCAGATTTTTATCATAAGTCGACAACAACTCCCCTGCAAGGTGATGAGCCCGATGAAAATAACCTTCAAATTCTTTATCTTCCGATTTCATAAGATTATCGTTTTTATCTTTTACCTGTTTCAGCTCCGGAACGTACAAATACCCGCTAGAAATTCACACGCTTTGCACCGGGATCTTTACTTAGAAAACGAATGAAACGAAAAAACTTACTCCGGAATCGGATATTTTTTTACAAAAGAAATATTTACATCTGACTATCAATTATTTACATTGTCCGATTTTCTTTATTTTTTTCAACAACATATCTATTTTTTTTGAATGCAAACAGAGACAAATAAAATAAAGAAACTATAACAACTCCTTTTTGAATTTGCATGTTTCTGATTTTATGAATTAATTTGCTTTTCAAAACCAGACCCTATACTGATAAGGTGAGTATTTCTATCGGTAATAGATTTGACTAGTATGATGATGCCGGAAAAAGAGGAAACCATTCTGCTAAAAAATTTCAATCGCCGGATAGAGAAAGATTTCGGAAAAGTCTATTCTCTATTCTATAATGATTTATTTTATTTTGCGGCAAAACTATACCAACATACAGAGATCGAACCTCGTGATGCTATTCATGATGTTTTTTTAAATCTGTGGCAATCGGACTCTCTAAAATTCGAACGTTTAACCGATATCAAAGCTTATCTGTTCGTCTCTTTACGGAACCATTTCAAAAGTTACGTCAGACATCACCAATACGTTGAACAATACGAGGCCGATCAATTACTAGAAAAAGACTCATTTGAAGCAAATATTATTGAAAGTGAAACACTTTCAACATTTCATCATATCCTAGGATTATTACCGGAAGAAAGTGCTGAAATTCTAAAATTATTTCTCAATGGCTGGAAAGCGGAAGAAATCGCTCAAAAACTGGGCAAAAACAAACAGACCGTCTACAATAAGAAATCGGAGGCTATCGCTTATCTCAAAAACAAACTCTCTAAAGACTCCCTACTCTTTTTATTGCTCCTGACGGGCAACTTCTGAACGATAACCACATTGTATCCGCTTTACAAGCAACAAAGCCAAAGCGAAGAAACGATGCAACATCCCCCACGAAAATATACATAGGATATTTCCAAAACAAATATTGATATCAAGACACTTAACTTTATGTTTTCAAAAACTTGCTTACACCAAGGTAAAACTTGAGTTAAGCACAGTCTTAAGCTCTTGTATCAATTTGTTCGCATTTAACGGTTTGGAGACATAACTGTTAAAACCATTTTTCATAATCCGTTCTTTATCAGAAGCAAAAGCGTACGCAGTAACGGCGATAATAGGAACAGAATTAGAAAACTTACGGATCTCTTGCGTTGCCTCATACCCATCCATATTGGGCATGTTGATATCCATAATAATGATTTGAGGCTTATGCTCTTTGTATAACTCGACCGCTTCTCTTCCATCCCAAGCATGAATAAGCTTGTATTTCGTGTTGAGAATTGACTGAAATAACAAGTAATTGCTCTCGTTATCTTCCGCAACCAGAATCGTGATATCCTCTTGTTTTATGTCTTCCTTCTGGATATCTATAGCAAGAGAATTCTTCTCTTCTATCGCAACCGCCAAGAATGGAACCGTGAACCAAAAGAGACTACCTTTACCTTCTCCTTGGGATTCAACACCGATACGCCCCTCCATCTTTTCAACAATGCTTTTACAGATGGAAAGCCCTAGCCCGGTTCCTTGAGCAAAATCGTTCAACTTGGTAAAACGCTCGAAAACGCGAGTTTGCCCCTCCCGTGATATACCCACCCCGGTATCTCGCACGAAGAAATAAATATCGCTTTCTCGCAATTCATAACCGAAAGTTATACATCCCTTGGAAGTAAACTTGCAAGCATTTGTCAACAAATTTATTAATACCTGAGATAAACGATTAGGCTCCGTTTGGACGAAACAATCACCAGCACCAAGCGTGAAGTTTAACACCACCCCAGGATGTACTCGTAAACGTACTGTATTCTCCACCGTACGCATCAATTCATTCAGGTCTGTTGGCTGGTAATTAAAATCGAGCGTGTTTGATTCAACCTTTGCCAAATCGAGCACGTCATTAATTAATTGTAATAACAACTGATTGTTATTTTCGATAATTCCCACGAACTGCTGTTTCTGCTCCTCATCATCAGTCGTTGTCAGCAAATTAGAGAACCCCACGATGGCATTCAACGGAGTTCGAATCTCATGACTCATATTGGCAAGAAATGCGGACTTCAAACGATCGGATTCCTTCGCCCGCTCTCTGGCAGCAACAAGAGCCTGTTCCTGCTTCTTACGCTCGGTAATCAGCAATAATGAACCAATAAGAGCCGTTGGCATTCCATCACTATCGCATTGGGCCACGGCAGCATTAATTTCCAACCAGTCCACGTGTTCCCCCTCTCCTTTTTTAGAGACAATACGGAACTCGGCTTTCGTGTATTGTAACTTTCCATTCAAGAAATTAGCATGAATCTGTTTCACTCGTGCAACATCTTGAGGATGTATTCGCTGGAAATATTCACTTTCTTCGATAATATGTACCGAATGAGTCGATCCCTGCTGCTTGGTAAAATTCATATGACTCAAAACACGTTGCACCTCACAAGCGATTTTATGATTTTTCAAATCCCAACGCCACGGAATAATACGGGCAACGCTCAATGTCATATCCAATTTCCGGGCCGATTCTCTCAAATCATTCTCCGCCCGACTTCGGCTGGTAACATCTATGCCGAAAATATCGATCATATTCCTCTCGGCAGCAGGACAAATAATAAATTCATAAAAAGTATCCGTCTGTTTAAAATAATGGGTAAACGTCACGGAACGTTCCTTTTGGAAAACCACTTCAATGAAAGGTGAAACATATTCGACCGGGAAAAACGAATCCTGATGGTTTTCTCCCGAATTCTGATCAATTAAAACATGGAAAGACTCGTTCGCTGAATGATAATCCACATGCACCACCTGCCCGTCTTTTCCAAATTCAACCGTTCCCTGTGCGTAACAAATCGGCATATTACGCACCAGTATATTATGAGTTCTAAAAAGAGCAAGCTTTTTACGCTGAAACAAAGAATTTAAAACAGCCACAACAGCTAGTGCCGAAAGTATAACTATCGAGATAATTATTTGCCAACGATATTGCTGCCAGAGAGTTTTCGGTTTATCAATAAATTTCGTCCCTTCAGGACATCTCTCAACAGCAAGCCGATCTTGACTTAATTGAGAATAATTAACAATAGGATAAGATTTCGTGGAATAAATAAAAGGAATGTCACGCATTGATTCGCCTTCTAACATTTTAACCACAAGTGAAGTCAGTGCCTTACGTACTTGGTCTCCATCGGGAAAATAGCCTCCCAACACACCGTCTTGCAGGTAAGCACTTCGTAAAGCAAAAACCGGATGAGGAGATGCAGAAATCATACGAGTATCCCCAGAAATAAGCATAGGGAAACCATGTACACTTTCCCGCTCGTAAAACCAACTCGAAAAAAGCAACCCGATCGACAAATCCCGACTCACCAAGTATTCTTGTAAATAATCAGCATTTTGATTATTACCGACGAGCCACTCGTACGCGAGAGTCGGATATTTAGCTAATATATACGAATGAATTAATTTATCCAGATAACGATTCGTGTAAAGTTCGTCAGCAATAAAAATGAGTTTTTTCACCTGGGGTTGCATCCGCATCATCATGTCAATTGTCTCTTTATACAAATTCGGGACCTCGATAAATGCGAAATTGTATTGATCCCGAATGCGAGACAATGGGGTTAACTTACAGTCAGCCATATTTAAAGAGCCTCCCGTAAAATAGTACTCGTTCGGAGCGAATGAATCTTCATTACCAACCAAAATCATCGGGATATCACCCCATTCTTGTTTGATACGATCCCTTAATGTAAAAGCCATATTGCCAATTAACACCAAGTAATCCGGTTCTTTATTTTCAAATCGGACAAAAATACCATCTTCCATCTGCTTAAACAGTAAACTATCACGAATAAACGTGGCATTCATATGCACGATATCAGCTCGCACCTCGGGATTCTGAGCCGCCTTCATAGTAACAGGTGTTATCAACTCCTGACTCCACGGGGCACCTTCGTTATAAGAATTGATAATAAGTATGCGACGTTGTTCTTTTGCTTGAACTGCCTGAGGAACAAAAGCAGATATTAAACTCAAGTACGCGATTAACACAACCACGCACTTGAAAATAGAATTGTATTTCCCGTGCATCATTATAATAATGTATTTCACCTCACTTACAAGCTTATATAGAATTTATCTTTGCTATTTGATATTTATTTCGCTTGCAAAAATAGGGAAATCTCCTACTACAATCAAGAAAATATTCTACTTTATACACAAGAATTAACTATACAAACTCACGTCACCCATAAAAACTTTTACACCTGCTTGAAATAAAAGACTCGATTTATCAACAATAATTATCATTTCTTGACAATTTAAATACTCCAAACAAAGAATAACATGAAAAAAACACTTTTTAGTTTATTAATTAAACAGTATTCAAAAATTATGTGATTTATAACAAAACAATTTCATATATAATAATAACTATATTGCTTGATTTTCAAATTATTCGTAAATAAAAATTTACGCAAAAAAAGTATCATAAATCCTTCGATTAATGAGACAAAAATAATGATATTGGATTATAATGCAAAATTTTTATGTAATAATTTGGAACATACATAAATATGCACATTTTATAATTATCAAACAAATCGCTTGCAAGCGATCTTTTTTAATCATTTTAAACGAACATTTAATGCGATAGACTTGTATGAGATCTATTTAAATGATGAACAGGCGTTTACATGCGTGATAACATGTCAAATAGTTATATGAAATATTTTATTATGAATGCATAATAACAAATTAAATTGTAGAGTAGATGAAACTAAGATTTTATGTAGTCTTGTTTTCATGTTTGTTTCTCGGCGTGGGAGCAAGATGTCAAAATGTAGCCATAAAAAGTAATTTACTGTATGATGCGACCGCAACGGTTAATCTCGGGATAGAATTTTGTCTTGCCCCAAGATGGACATTTGATGTTTCCGGCAATTACAACGGGTGGACGATATCGGAGAATCGCAAGTGGAAACATTGGTTTTTACAGCCAGAAGCCCGTTATTGGTTTTGTGATCGTTTTGCAGGACATTTCCTAGGAATACACGCATTAGGGGGAAAATACAACTTCGGAAAATTGAAAAACAGCATCTCTTTTTTAGGTACTGATCTTTCTAAACTAACGAATAATCGTTACCAAGGCTGGTTCATCGGACTAGGAGGTGCTTACGGTCACTCGTGGATTCTTTCCAAGCATTGGAATTTTGAAGCAGAAATTGGCTTCGGGTACATTTACACACGTTACGATGTTTACCCTTGCGCCGAATGCGGTACGAAGATAGAAAGTAATCAATCACATCACTATGTTGGTCCAACAAAAGCAGCTCTAAGTTTTGTTTACTTGTTTTAAACGAAGGAGGATTATGAAAAAAATATGGCATATCAGTCTATTGCTATTACTATATGCAATTGGCGTTGACGGACAAGAAGCCGGCAAAAGTCTGGTCGCGATAAGAAATCTTGAAGTCGCACATGGGGAAAACACTCTATTCGTTTCAATGGATGTAGATGTTTCCGCTTTATCTATTGCTACCAATCAGGAAATTCTTCTTGTCCCGGTGTTAAAGGGCGAGCGAGATAGCATGCAACTCCCGCTCATGATTATTGCCGGACGGAATCGATATTACTACCACTTACGTAACACGCCCGTATCAGGAGAAGAAATTTTGGAACGCGCCGGACAAACCGATATCATTCATTATCGCACGACTATCCCACAAGAGAAATGGATGACTAAGGCAACACTCGTGATGGACGAAAGTTCGTGCGGCTGCCGAGGCAAAGGAACGGGAAAAGACCATCGAGTTCCATTGCTGGAACTCGTGCCGAAAGTTTACACTCCCGTGTTCTTGTACTTACCTCCTGAGGTTGAAGTCGTAAAAATACGCGAAGTAAAAGGATCTGCTTATATTGATTTCCCCGTAAACCGCACGGAAATATATGAGGATTATCGGAATAACCCGACAGAACTCCGAAAGATCAGAAATACGATCGACGTGGTGCGCAACGATCCGGATGTTCGGATCACCTCGTTGAGCATCAAAGGATACGCATCTCCAGAAGGCACGTACGCCAACAATACCCGTCTGGCACAAGGAAGAACGGCAACGTTGAAAACGTACGTGCAAGGCCTGTATCATTTCCCCGACAGCCTGATCCTAACTTCTTACGAGCCGGAGGATTGGAACGGTCTGGAAGCATACGTAGATAGTACTAACTTGAAAAATCGCAATGCCATACTGGGACTTATCCGCTCCGAACTGGAAGCGGACACGAAAGAGAAAATGATCAAATCCTCCTATCCGGAAGATTATCAATTCCTTTTGAAAAATGTATATCCCGGTTTACGTCACTCGGATTACGTGGTGAAATACACCGTACGCACGTACACAAGTGCAGAAGATATTCGACGTATCATGAAGACTCAACCGCAAAAACTCAGTCTTCGGGAATTATATATCGCAGCCCAAGGTTTGGAACCGGGAAGCGAGGAGTATAACGAGACTTTCGAGATCGCCGTACGGATGTTTCCGGAAGACGAGACGGCCAACCTGAACGCCGCAAATGCCGCCATGGCCAAAGGCGATCTCAAGGGAGCCGCCCGCTATCTGAAAAAGGCAGGCAACAAAGGAGAGTCCATTTACGCCAGAGGAGTTTACGCAGCGTTACAATCCGATTTCGAGAAAGCAGAAAAATTATTCACAGAGGCCTCTAACCAAGGTATTATTGAAGCGAAAGAGGTCTTGCAACAAATAATAGAATTGAAAAACAACCAATACTAATAGAAAAAAAAGATGAAAAGAATGTGGAATTATTTCGCGAGCATTCTCGTGATGGGTCTGCTCGCCGGGTGTAGCAACGACACCCTTACAGGCGATGAATCAGACGTAGATCTGAATGGATCCAAAGATGCCGTTTACATGAACGTATCGGTACAGCTTCCTGCCGGGGGAGCCGCTCGCAGTGAAACTGACACTCCCGACAATGGAGATTATGTAACTAGTGAAGACGGCATCGAGATCGGGAAAGATTACGAAAACGAGGTGAAAGAGATCTTACTCGTACTGGCAAAAACGGATAACACCTTTATAGCCGCCGGAGAGGCTCTAACATCGATGCAACTCAAGCAACAAAACAACATTGTAACGACAACTCAAAAAATAAGCAAAACAACGTTATCCACTTATTACGGTTCTGACGGGAAATTAACCCCCGAGGAACAAGAAATTAACGTGTACGTTTTCTGTAACCCGTCACAAGGAGTGAAGGATGTGATTGAAAAGGCTGCCAATGCACAGGACAAGAAAGCATGGATTAACGAGACCGGATTGGTAGAGGAAAAACCGAATGAAAAACAAATTTCTTCAATCTGGGGTGGAGCCGATCACAAGGGTGGTTTTTTAATGTCTAACGCAGTGATAGCCAAAAAGAGATTACCCGCAAACTTTGATGACTGGAAAGATTATTCATCAGAAAGTAAAGCGTTCAATTTAAGCGGGATAAACAACGCTAATTCGGATAAAGTAATTGAAAATGACGGAAACATAAAAGTGGAACGTTCCGTAGCCCGCTTCGATTTTAAAGATGGTAGTAACAAAAACAACACTTATGATGTTGTCAAAGATGCTGATAATAACTTGATTATGCAAATCCAATTGCAAAAGATGGCATTGGTTAACATGAGTAAATCGTTTTATTACTTGCGCCGAGTATCTACTAACGGCTTGTCTGACAACGCTCAAATCTGCGGTGTGGAAACGAGCACGAATTACGTGGTAGATACCGATGCTCAAGAAAAAAAAGGCGGTATAAAGAAAACGGATTACGAGCAACATTTCAATTTCTGTCTCGGGCACGTGGGAGACGACAGTCAATGGACAATTGATGCAAACGCTCGCAATCAATGGTTTACAAGTAACATCAATGATGTGTTAGAATCGACAAAAGACGAATACAACGATAAAGAGTATCATATCTGGCGATATGTTACGGAGAACACCATTCCCGACCAAGATAAGCAAACAAACGGCATCAGCACGGGTATCGTTTTTAAAGGTAAAATGATCGCTCCTGAAAATGCTAACGGAACTCTAGCAAAGGCACTTAACGAGGCAACAGGAGACTCCGATACAGATCCCATTCTCTACACGTATTTGACAAATATTTACGTGACATGGAAAGAAGTACGAGCCGCAGCGATAAATGCTGGTGAAAACAGTAATTTTTACATGGCTACCTTCGGGGAAACAAACCGTAAACCTGTTGCCGAAAAAGCTGCCGCAGGAGAAAACCCCGCGGTAGAAGCTGTTTACAGTGACGACATCAATAGTCCCGATTATTTATGGAATATATGGCATAATGAAAAGAATGCACAAGACGCTACGGCTTTAAAGGAATTTAAAAAAGCCGCTACAGGGGAAAAATTCACTCTCTATCAATCCAGCCAAGACGGGGACGATGCCGGTTACTATTGTTACTATTTCTACTGGAACCGTCATAACGACAACGGGAAATCCGGTGAGATGGGACCGATGGAATTTGGCGTGGTGCGGAACAATGTTTACAAGCTTGCCGTAACCGACATCAATCGTTTGGGACATCCTCGCATTTCGGAAAATGATCCGGATCCGGTTGACCCGGATGATCCGGATGAAAAAGACGATGTTTACCTCACACTTTCTGTGGAAGTATTACCTTGGGTAGTTCGAATAAATAATATCGAATTTTAAGAATTAACATGCAAAGTAGAAAACGAAATATAATTTCAAGAATCATCGGTGTGGCACTCTGTGTCGCATCGATGAATTTTGCCTTCTCTTCGTGTGAAAACATATATGAAGATCTTGATCCGTGTCCGCATGGGGTATCACTTCGTTTTATCTACGACTACAACATGGAGTACGCCAATGCATTTCACAAGAAAGTGGATTGCTTGACACTTTATATATACGATAATGAAGGCAATTATGTCGATACTCGTGTAGTGACAGGTCCGGAACTACAAGACGAAAACTACCGCATGAAACTGGAGCTCGCAGAGGGAGATTACCGATTCGTTGCATACGGAGGATTAGCTTGCGAGAAAAGTTCCTTTTCCACGATCCGAACACCCGGAACGGGGAGCAAGTATAGTGATTTACAAGCAGCGATGGACTCGGATTGTTTGACCGACCCGCAACGCAAGAAATTACATGACATGTACTGGGGACAACTCACCCTCTCCACGGCCGACCTGTATCAAGAGGGCGTGGTGGAGATGATGAAAAACACGAACAACATCCGGATCGTTCTGCAGCAAACAAACGGGAATCCGGTGGATGACAAAGACTTTGATTTCGAGATCACAGATGACAACACGCTATTTTCATGGGACAACGATTTAGTTCCCAATGGGATAGTAACCTACACGCCGTGGGCCCGCGGCCAAGTTCCCGCAGGACTGACGGGAGAAGGAGAAGAGGTTATCGTGGCATACGCCGAGTTCTCGACGTCACGCTTAATGACTAAAAATAGCCCGAAACTTTTGATCCGGAGAAAGTCTGATGGCAAAGAGATCGTAAACATCCCATTGAACAACTACCTGCTTTTACTCAAGAGTGATTTGTATGCCAAGATGGATGCCCAGGAATTTCTCGATCGAGAGAGCGAGTGGTCGATGATATTCTTCCTCGACGCAGATCAAATGTGGCTTAAAACATATATTAAAATTAACGATTGGACGGTTAGAATCAACGATGCAGAAATTTGATAATGAAAAAGGTTGCGTATGTTATCATATTATGGTTGACAGCACTCTTTATAGTAGCAGGGTGTAGCCGGGATGCAAAAGAGGATTCCGAAAAAGAAGTTCTGGTAAATCTCAATATCAATGTTGCATTGTCGGATGTGGCACAAGGAGAATCTCGTTCCGTGACCGATGATGCGAAAGCGGAAAACGACGACGAAAAAATGCAGACGTTACGCGTTATCGTAGTGCGAGAAAACGGGATCGTCGAGGATAACCGTTTCATAAGGCTTAACCAGGCGACAGAACTTTACAAAGACGTGTCTTTCAAAGTTGTTAGTAAGGAACAAAAACAAATTTACCTTTTTGTTAACGAAGAGACTGCCATTAAAATCGGTCATGGAAGCAGCAATGAATTGCTAAAACTAACGAATTATCTTTCAGAAATTAAGCAGGGGGATGAATTCCCCACGACAGAAATTTCCCAGCTGACCGTACAGTTAGATGCTAACGACGAACAGCTTAACGGTGCATTGCCCATGAGCGAATGTCATCTGGTGGAAGTTCCGGAGAAAGATCATGAATGCAAACTTTTCGTAACAAGAGCTGCCGTAAAATTTTCCTTCCGAATCACGAACAAGGGCGAAAATACCAGTCAATTGACAGGACTTACTATCAACGAGGTGGCCCGCAAAGAATATTACTTGCCTCATAATGCGAAATACGAGGATGAAGTGATTGAAGGCAAAACTTACCGGGCAATAACGGAGTACGAGGTTCCCGCAAATCCCGGTTATTATACCCACGAGCAAAAGTACAACACTTCATTACCCGTCAACAAAGAGGTTTCCCTAGCACCTATTTACTTGCTGGAAGGAAAATTCGAGGGGAAATATTCCGTCAGCGTTACGATAAACGGGGCCAAACTAGAAGGCGAACTCAATAACCTACCCCGAAATCTACCGCGGAACACGCATGTCGTGGTCAATATCACGCTTAACGACCATCACCTTGAAAGTATTATAGTAGATGTTGAACCTTACAGAGAAGCCATTCTTGAACCAGACTTCGGATTGTAACAGAAAATAGCAGAGAATATGGAACGAAATATAGTTTATAGTCTTTTATGCATGTTATTCATCTGTATTACCGCTTGCATGGATGAACCGCTAGGAGGGGAAGATGATTTTACTCCAGGAGGCAAGAGTATGATAAGTGCCACCGTAGAGTTCAAACCGTTGGTTCCTGCATTAAATGGGACAAGCAGAGCAAACGGAAACGCAATAGAAAGTATTAACAGCATTTGGATGCTGTTGTATGACACAGAAGGAAAGCTAGTGAAGGACTACAAAATCGAAAACGTCATCTCAACTCCTATCGATCGACACGAACTCACCGGAGGACCGTATGCCGAAACTGAAACTCATCGGGCGACATTTAACCAAGTCATTCCTCAAGGACGCTACTATATTTATGCCGTTGTTAACTTGGATCTTACTTCTTATTCAGAAGAAATTAAAACAATAGATGGTTTAAAAAACATATCTTTAGAATGGCAAGATAAAATAGAACTAAACAATCAGATGTTCGGCCATTTTTCAGAGGATTCGAAAGAGAATGACAACGTGATACATGTTACTCCCGAATTGCTGACCATCAATAAAAATATGAAATTACACGCATGGGTACGCCGTGCCGCTTCTAAAGTGACAATAGCTTATGACGGATCACAACTCGAAGAAGGTGTTTTCATCTATCTTAAATCTGTAAGAATTAAAGACATTCCACGTAAGTGTTTGTTGGGAAATGAAAACCAAATTACAGATACAAAAGACCTTATCGCCAACGGTGAAACCATAAACTATTATCCGGAGTCTTCCTCCGAACCGTTTAATTATGACGAAACATGGCCGGCACGTATCACCGCAGGGATGCCCTACTACCCATACGAGAAAAAAATCGATGAAAACGGGAAGACTATTTATGAAATAAGCAAGGATGCTCATTCCGAAACAGCCAATGCACTTTTTTTCTACGAAAACATGCAGAGGGAAGGACGAAGCAAAAAACAAGCTAATGCTAACGGCGGAATAGCTAATCCTGTTGAGATGGATGAGAACGGGAATTATAAAAAAGATGAAAATGGCAATGTCATTTATGACACCAAAAGCTATAAAGATGAAAAACCTTACGGCACTTACATCGAAGTTGAAGCATATTACCACTCTATCCATGAAGAACGAGTGGGTAGTGGGAGAATCATATATCGCTTTATGCTAGGGAAGGACACGGACAAAGACTATAATGCCGAACGGAATTTTCATTACAAATTAACCCTTTGTTTCAAAAACTTTGCCAACGACGTAGACTGGCATATTGAATATGAAGAAAAGAAACCGGATATTCTGTTACCCTCAAAGTATTATATCTCTTATCTTTACAATAATAGCTTGAATATGCCCCTTAAGATCAACACGGGAGGTCAAAAACTTGTAGCACTGAAAGCAGAGATTCTTACCAACAACTGGGCTCCGCATAACGCGACAAATTTAGATTATGCCAAAGCACATGATCATGCCGTGACGCCAACGGCACCAGAGGCTCCATGGAACGGTTTCCTTTCTCTTCGTAAAACGAAGGCAATAATACTTTCCACGAGCCAAGCGCAAGTCGATGTTTCACAAGGAATTGTATATGCAAAAGACAATGAATCATATTATAAGGAGCATAAACGAGGAGAAAGAGACTACGACATTGGAAATGGTACTCACGAAGACGATGAAAATGGCAACTACACGGTCAGTTATGATAACGAAAAGGAAATTGTTAACGTATCTATACCACTTTACACCCGAGCCAAACAGTTGATTACCAACACGGGCTATACCGGAAACAATCCTTATGTTGCCTATCAACGTCATGCAGAAGTGGAAATTACAGCCACCATCCAAGATGAAAACGAGAAACAAACAAAGTTGACAGGAACGTCCGATATATTCCAAGTGCGCCGTATCGTCAATCCCAAAGGTATATACCGAAGCGAAACAAAGAACACTCCTTTTCATGTAAAACTCATGCGATTGCCGCAAGAGAACGGCACTACATTTGAAACCTTTCCTTCTGAAGGAGCGTGGCGCGCATACGTGATTGCAGGAGACTCAGATTTCATCACTCTGAACGGGCAGAACGAAGCGAAGGGGAGTACCGGCTCGGAGATTGATTTTAAAGTAAATTTCATTGGCAAATGCCCAGAAAATGGTTCTCGCCACGCTATAATAAGGGTTGAATACCATAATTACTCCTGTCATCATCTCATTTTCGTACAACAAGGCAACGCTCCGGTAGAATTAATTCCCGGAGGTACAAAATGGCATACCTGCAATTTACTTTCTGCAACGGAAGAAGTTAGCACACCGGTTGACGAAGGATCCCTGTTCAAATTCGGCAATGTTACTCAACCGATTGCCGCATCGAACCAGACTCACGAAAAAGATGGTGGTTACTGGATAAACATTACCCCCAACGATTTTAAAGATGATGTTAACAAAGATTTTAAGATCGTGGGTACTAGCAAAACAGAAAAATGGGCAAACATCACGAGTTCTACAAAAACTAATTCTCCCGAATGGATAAATGAGTTGAATTTACCCAAGGGAGGACGCATAGCCAGCTATAATGATTATGCAGAATTGTTTAAGAGTGAAGAGATCGAACAAGGCTATGGAGTGCTTTATGGAGACGAAGCCAGCGAACCAGCTACAGATCGTAGAGATGTATATGAATATAGAAGCGAGGGTACGACTAAGGGACGAGGAATGAGAGGTTGTTTTGTTTACAATTCTACGACAGGCCGTAGTGTGTTTTTCCCGATAGGAGCTTCAGGATACGGACGCAGAAAGAATCAGGAAACAAACGGTACAGCAGTACTTAGATATGCTAATCGTACAGAGCAATACCCCCCTAAAGACGGATTAGCAAATAAACCACTATTCTATGATCTCTACATGCGACCAGGAGCTATTTACTGGCTTGAAAAAGAAGCCAAGGCTACAGATAACAACAATGTCATCGGCTGGGATTTTAACTTTTTTACTTTCGACTTCAATAAAATTGATACCGGTAACGTATTTAAAGTAGGAGCCAGCGATGGTTGTTTCGTCCGTTGCGTGGAAGAATAAAACTTATTATAAAAAGGAAGAGAAACATCTCTGTTTCTCTTCCCTCACAACGCCTTGATATTCATAATCGGTTTAATTGTATCGAGAATCACGGCCGTATCCTGTATTGCTTCCATGATCACATCCTTGTCCTTATACGCCATCGGAGACTCGTCAAGCGTTCGTTGACAGACGGAAGTAGAATAAATCCCGGACATTTCTCTCGTGAATTCATCCATGTCCAAGGTCTTGAAAGCCTTGCTTCGTGCTAGAACTCTTCCCGCTCCATGAGGAGCAGAACAGTTCCAGTCCGGGTTACTTTTCCCCTCACAAATCAACAATCCGTCACGCATATTAAACGGGATAACCATTTTCTCTCCCTGATAAGCTCGAATAGCCCCTTTTCGGATAATCCAATCCGTTGTATCAATAAAATTATGCATTGAATAAACAACATCCTCGGCCTGATAATCTTCTCCCAAATCCTTAAATATCGCCCAAGCCATCACTTTATGATTAAATTGCGCATAAGTCTGGGCAATAACCATATCAACAAGATATTCATACATATTCTCGCCTTCCAACAGATGCTCTTTTTTACCCACTTCATACCGACGTTTCAATTCTTCCAACTTCTTCGGGATATCACTTGTCGGCAACGTATTCTCCGTGATATACTTAAATTCTTCCTGATACTCCGCCGGGAGAATATTCGTTCCATACATTTTCTTGGCATGGTAATTACAAACCTTCAACCCAAAATTTCTTGAACCGGAATGTATCGTCAAATAATGCGCCCCGTCATTAGTGGATTCCCCCAGTTCAATAAAATGATTTCCTCCTCCCAGTGTTCCCACGGAATAATAGAAAATATTCTCTCTGATCTTTATTTTTTTACAAAGCCCGGCAATATACTCTTTATCAACAACGATAGCATCCTTCTCCTCTCCGAATCGTTGCGTCCACTCTTGTTGAAAAGCGGCGATATTCTTATTCACCTCTTCAAAATAAGCCTTCACCCACCAATCATCAAAGGTTTTCTCTTTCCGGATATGCATTCCCATAGGAATCGAACGCCTGATCGCATGGTCCAAAACAGGAAAACGCTCTTTTTCAATTCGTTTATTCAACTTATAGGTCGTGACCGAGCAACCGATATCCACACCAATATAATTCGGGTTAACCATTTTCGTCATAGGCATTGTGAACCCGATGACAATCCCCTTACCCTCGTGAGTATCCGGCATGATTCGTACCGGAACACCTGCGGATATCTCGTTATTCAAAATATTTTGCACCAGCTCGATGGCTCCCGTTTCAACCTCATCAATAAAAATCTTGCAATCTTGATTATATTTTCCTTTTAATTCTATCATAACTCTAATTTTATTAATATGCGGAGCGACCTGCGGGTAAAGTTCCGTGCGGGATTCGAACCCACGATAACCACTTGAACGAAGTAACTCTACCCTACGGCATCCACGTTTAGTTTACATTTAAAGACAAGGCAACAGGCAAAAAAGTTTATTTTAATTATCACAAGGATAAGTGGGATTTGAACCCACACAGATTTACATCTTTACCGAAGTAACTCTTTTTTACGGCACTTGTCCTGTATCTTAAAAAGCAAGGCAACAAACGAGAAAAGACTATATCCTGCTCTATCCTACTGAGCTACACTCCCGTAAAATTAATTCATCGAGGGAGTGGCGGGAATCGAACCCGCGACACGGGCGTAAATGCGAAGTAACTCTTATCTACGGCACTTGCTTTATACTGTTAATTCAAAGAACTTTCATGTTGACCATACAAAATTAGCATCCCGGTACGCACTCTTTTTGCGTAGCTTGATTTTTTTGCAACTCGATCTTCATTATTTCATTCACGACGGATGATCCCTGCTCGATGTAATATATCATATCAAAGATCTTTTCACTCCACCCGCTTACCAAAATCACGTTCCCATCGTCTTTCGTCATGCTGTTCCCGTATCCCCGCAAGTCAATCGTATAGATTTTCACAGCCGGGTTGATTTGCAAGTATTTCTGGAAGAGACGATTAAAATAATCACCCCGATGCCCCTTACTATCATACCAATTACATCCCGTCCCGACCTGACAGTCCGAAAATATCACAATCCGATCCACGATCTTTTTCGACTTGATCAAACTTTCCATGTAATCGAATATCCCGCGTTCTGTCGACGGTCCGCATTTCTTGGCGGCACGGTTAATGATGTTGAAATTCTCAAATACATTCACCGAACGATCCAAGCCGGCATCCACCAGGCGATCGCCGAACAAACCGACGTAAGTATCCTTGCACCTGTTCCAGTACAACACGGCAAACAGGTTGGCAATATCCGCCGATTTACGGTCGCTCATGGCCGAAACCAACGATTTTCCTCCCCGGTCACCGTACATACTCCCCGAATTATCAGACAATATCACAGTCTTTCCCCCACACACGGGAATGTTGTCACAACTGGCAACCAACGCCTGCTCCAAAGCTGACAACGTTCTCTTGATTTTGGCCTTTTCCTCTTCAAACATGGAAGATTCTTTGGTCAACTTATTTATTTCCAAGAAAGCCGACAAATAACGAAAAGGCATTTGCTTTGATCTCCTGATTCTATTTTTATCTGTCAAAACATCCAAAGCGATATCCAACGCCACGGAAGAACTTTTCATCACGATATTTCGTAAATTCCGCAATATCGCCATATATCCCAATTTTCCACTCGCTAACAACTCTTCCCACTTTTCAGAAACAGCCATAGCCCGCACCTTCTCGTTTCCGAACGACATCTTACCCAACTCGGACAATTCCGTCTCCCAGGTATAGGGAGTTGCCAGACTACCGGAAACAATTCGATCAAATATAGCTTGTTGAGCCTCATCCTTCGCTTTCGGGTGAACCAGAAACAAGGCATCCCGCAAACTTACTGCCGTCTCCCGGTTATATTTGGCAAATTGATACTCGTCAAATTGGTTAAACGACTCAATCAATCCTTTTTGTACCTGCTTTGACAAACGGTTCAGTTTTTTCGTCCCCTCACGTCCGTTGGCCACCTGGTAATACGCCAGGACCTCAGTAATTTCATCGGCACGTCTCACGATTCCCGATACGGCACGCTTCACAACTTCATTCCCGGAATACAATCTTGCCAATTCTACAACCAAAATCACCGGAACAGAACGTAAATTCATCTCCGTACGAGCGTACACGGCCAGTTTAGCCACGAACTCCGGACGGCATTTTGAGATCAGATTTTTGATCCGGTTTATCCTGTCAGCGTTTGATTCGTAATAAGAATCATCCACGACACAAGTTACCACGGTAGAATACAATTCCATTTCCGGGGTCATCTTGTAAGCCCTCGCACCCATGTAATTCACGGTCGTATCTTTTCCCTTGTTTGTAAAATTGAACCTCATAATTGTATCTTTTTTCGTTTTACACGACAAAGATGCATGCACGGGTGCGCAATCTTTTTGCGCAACAAAAATAATTTTCATATTTTTGAAAAAATAATTTTAATCTCATCCTCATGCCAGCAAACCGGAATGCCCTAATTCGCTATAAAACAATAGATAATTGTCTTCGCAACAAGTACAGGCGATGGACCCTTGAAGATTTAATTGACGCGTGTTCCGATGCCCTGGATGAATATGAAGGGATCTCTAAAGGAATCAGCCGCCGCACCATTCAAATGGATATACAGGTCATGCGTAGTGAAAAACTGGGATATAATGCTCCGATCGTGGTATATGACAACAAATACTACAAATACGAGGACGAAAATTACAGTATCACGAATACTCCCTTATCCGAGCAAGACCTGCACGTGATGTCCGAGGCCGTCGAAGTGTTACGTCAATTCAAGGGATTCTCGTACTTCGCCAACATGGGGGATATTATCAACCGACTGGAAGACCACGTGACCTCAGCCCGCCAGAAAACCATCCCGGTCATCGATTTCGAGAAAAACGAGAGCCTGAAAGGTATCGACTACCTGGATGTCATATATCACGCGATTGTCAACAAACAGGTGCTCTCCATGAAATACCGCTCCTTCAAGGCCCGTTCGGCCTCCACGTTCATGTTTCATCCCTACCTGTTAAAAGAATACCGGAATCGCTGGTTTGTATTTGGCATCAGACAAGGTTCCTCCACGCTTGTAAACCTGGCCCTTGACCGGATTCACCATCTCGAAATCGCCAAAGGAGAAACCTACAAAGAGAATACCCTATTTGACCTGACAACCTTTTTCGATGATCTTGTCGGGGTAACCAAAAACAGAGGCTCGAAGGCCGAAGTGGTTCGTTTTCAAGTCAACCCCCAAAATGCTCCATACGTTGAAACGAAACCTTTACACAAATCCCAAAGAATCGTGGAAAGGCTAAAAAACGGGGATATCATTTTCGAGATAAAAGTTGTTATTAACCAAGAACTACAACGTGAAATATTCGGTTTCGCCGAGGGGATAAAAGTTCTTTCCCCGCCTTCCCTCGTTCACTTCATGGCCTCCAAACTTCGTTCAGCAACAAAACTCTACGATGAAAAGGAGTAGTTACATTGGACACATGGTTCTTTCGATCCATCTATTCAATACCTCCTCTCTTGCAATCGTCCGGTTGCACACTAAATTGTCGAGTGATATTCAACCAGTTGATGCGAAGGCGGTACGGAAAGGACAAAAACAATCTTGTCTCCAAATTGTTTTCTATCTATTTTGATCGCCTTGTCGATCTCCTTATCAAAAGCCTCCACGATTCTTTTATGAAGGAATAACTCGTATTTATCCTGATTACAACACAAATAATCCAAATCAGCCTGTACCCCGACCGGAACTCCCTTATTGTTCACCCCGATATAAATCAATCCTCCCTCATCATTCAGATAATCACAAATATCCTGCATGACCGAATCAATCTGTTTTTCCACATCAACACCCCGTACCCCGTCTGTATAAACGATCGAATTTTTAAACTTACAAGTCTTATCCGTTATAACACCAGACTCTTGGGCACCAAGTAACAAATCCAACAATTCATCCTGAACGATACAAGCCCCACCGGAAGACTCACTTTTCACTTCCCCGGCCAAAACGAACTTTGCCACCTTAGCCAGATACTCGTTATCGGAATGAGAATAACGAACAATATCATTCGCCCGGGAAGCATCACCATACAACGCGAGCATTTTCACAATAGCCCATTGCGGTTCCAACGCCGGGAAAGTGCGGAAATCTTTTTCCAGTGCTCCCAGATCCATATCATGCAGATTTCCACTGATAAACTCGTACTTCACGATCAAATGATTGATCAGACACTCGTAATACCCTTTCAGTCGATTATCTCCCAACACGTGAGCTAACAAACGGAGATAATACTACAGATTCAGGTTTTGAAGATTCACTTCCCGGGTCAGGTAAAGTTGTAATAACCGGATCAATTCCCTCACATATTTACCGGAAACATCCGTGGAACGCTCTATCTTACCCGTGTTAAAATTCTCCGGCCCTTCTACCTGTTTTCCCTTCTTGCAACTCTCGACATACCCGCGTATCAGATGTGCCACGGCATCATAACGATCAAAACCTTCCGCTTGGAGCTGGACAATATTACCGTTTATCTTACCGAACGAAGGCACAGGAATTAACTCCAACAGACAATAATCGCCCTCTTCCACGTCAAACATTTCCGAAGTCCGGGTATAAACGATAAAACCGGCTTCTGCAAGCCACGTTAATATACCATTCCGCTCGTTCAACAGCAGAGCGTTACAACGCTCTCCCTCCTGCACGTTTCCAACCGAAAACCGCCCCAATTGCTCCCAAATGGAAAACCGGAGTCGCCCGTCCTCTGCCTCAATCACCGTGGCTGTCATGATATCTCCAGGCTGAAGTATATCTTCCAAACTATCTAGTTTAGCCCGCGTGATCTGACTCACGTGCAACGCACCGTCCCCTTCGTACTGATCGTCCACGATCGACACGAAGGCCAAGGTCGGCTTCATGTTATACACCAACTTTACACGTATATTCACAACAGTTCCTTCTACCGGGCGTCGCTTGCGTATGATATTTTTCTTCAATTCATCGGAAAAATCAGCATACACGCTTCTCCATGAGTTTACCACAGCCGTGAGTTCCTCCTCGAAGTTCAATTTATCACGCCCAGTCCCAACACGCAAAGCAACTCCTTCCACGTCCAACAAAGGCACAAAATTAGAAACCCCAGGCGAATTTATCGTTATGGCCTTATTTTCCACCAATACCTGCCCGTACCCCTCGAATAATCTTCGTTGACAATTCCTCAAGGCTTCCATCGTTTTCCCGGCAATCGCTTCCGCCAGCTCAGGGATAGAGAAGGTCAACAAATCCTCCCAAGCAAACAATGCCGTCTTCTGATTGAATAGCAAAGAATTAAAAGCATTTTCACGAATGGACGTTTCCTCCTTATCCAGTAAAACATACAAGTATCTGAAAAACATCGAGCGTAAACAAGCCAGTTCTTCCTGTACGGACTCTCCAAGCAAAATACGGGCTCCCAGAATCCATACCGTCTCCCGAAGCTGATCTTCCGAATACCCGTCAAAACATAATTTATCATCCCGTTCTCTTACCAATTTCACCCGTGCATTAAAACAATCCAAAATCTTGGGACAACTCTTGTTCAACGTGTGATATACCAGAAGCACAAGTCCCTGCACCGGCAAAAGATGTAACTTGGAACTAAGACGCACGATCGTCAAGATCGTGATCCATACCAATGATTTTTTATATAAATAACCGGAAATTGTCAACTTTCCCAACTTCTCCATGATATACTTCCCGTCATCCCCATCATGAATTAACCGGGCGGCCTCTCTCCCCGCGATAGCCTCATCCAGAAAACGCTCTACTTGCATACGTGCGTCATTCAATTTCACGCCGTCATAGTACTTCAAATAACCGGAACCCTCGAGCAACCATTCCAGAATACGAATAAACACGTGATTCAAAAGATCGTAATCTTCAATCCCTATTTCATCCCTGGCCAACTCGGACCGCATCACGCTCAACAGAGAAAAAATCCATTCCGGCCCCTGCTCCTCAACAGAAGTAAAATCATAATCACAAGTATATCTCTCGAAAACTTCCGCTTCATCGTCAGTCATCGGGATGACCTCAAACAAACGTTCGAGAGACACGAAATCTATTACTTTATTTTCCATGTCACTATTAATGATTGCAACAAACATTCAAACAAGCATTCCCCTCCCAATATCTACGTTTAACCCAAATAATTCATTACATAGGTACAAACTTTTTTTCGAAAACTGATACATTAAACCATAAAAAGAAAAAAAATCTCAAAATAAGATTTATTTATCTATATTTGTTTCAATTAAATAGTCTGTTTATGAAAAAGATCGGCCCTCTATTTTTACTTATTATTATCCTTTCCGGGTTTACTTTGAACGCACAAGTACGTCATGAATTCCTACTCCAAAAAGGTTGGAAGTTCACGAGAGAAGATCACCCCGATAGTAAATTACCGGAATTTGACGATCACCAATGGCAGCAAGTTTCCGTCCCTCACGATTGGGCCATTTATGGCCCGTTCTCCTCCCGCAATGACAGGCAACACGTCGCTATCACCCAAGACGGACAAACCGCACCCACGGAACACGCCGGGCGAACAGGCGGCCTTCCTTTCGTGGGAGTCGGTTGGTACCGGATAAAATTCAACATCCCCGATCACACTCCCGACAAACGGGTTTCACTTCTTTTCGATGGAGCGATGAGTAATGCCCGGGTATACATTAACGGTCAAGAAGTTGCCTGTTGGCCCAACGGATACAACTCCTTTCACTTCGACATCTCTCCATTCATTCGTCCCGGGAAAGAAATCACACTTGCCGTACGCCTTGAAAACCTGCCCGAATCCTCCCGCTGGTACCCCGGAGCCGGTTTATACCGCAACGTGCATGTTATCGTCACCCAAGAAGCCCATATTCCCGTTTGGGGTACACGCATAAACACCCCTGTGGTGAAAAAAGAGTTCGCCCGCATACACCTTCAAAGTCAAATCATAAAACCCGCGACACAAAAGCCAGAAGCCTACCAGCTTGTTACCACGATTCACGATCCGGCGGGAATGACCGTGGCCACCCGAACAGACAAACTAACGCTCTATGACGACGACACGTTCAAACAAGATTTCATCATCCCTTCGCCCCAATGCTGGGACACGGAAAATCCCGCCTTGTATACCGCCACCTCGGAACTTTTCGAAAACGGAATGCTGAAAGATATTTACACGACACGATTCGGCATCCGTTCACTGGCATGGGGAAACCAAGGATTCTTACTCAACGAGAAACCGGTAAAATTCAAAGGAGTCTGCAATCATCATGATTTAGGTCCCTTGGGTGCGGCCGTGAATGATGCCGCCATCCGCAGGCAAATCCGGTTACTGAAAGACATGGGGTGTAATGCCATCCGGACGTCACATAATATGCCAGCCCCCGAATTAGTCAACGCCTGCGATGAAATGGGAATGATGCTCGTGGCCGAAAGTTTTGACGAATGGCAAGCCGCCAAATGTCAAAATGGCTACCACTTGTATTTCAACGAATGGGTAGAAAAAGACCTGGTCAACCTGATCCGTCATTACCGGAATAACCCCAGCATCGTCATGTGGTGCATCGGCAACGAAGTTATTGAACAAGCATCGGAATCCGGGGCTAAACTAACCTTACGCCTGCAAAATATCTGTCACCGGGAAGACCCGTCACGCCCGGTAACCCAAGGGATGGATAATCCAACTGCCGTGATCAACAACAATTTCGCCGCAGTCATGGACATCCCAGGCTTTAACTATCGCCCATTCATGTATCCGGAAAACTACCGCAAATTACCGCAACCCCTTCTTCTTGGAACGGAAACCGCCTCCACGATAAGCTCACGAGGTGCATACAAATTCCCAGTCGTACGACGCTCCATGCACACGTACGATGATCATCAAAGCTCTTCTTATGACGTGGAACATTGCGGTTGGTCGAACCTGCCGGAAGACGACTTTATTCGGCACGAAGATTACCCCTATTGTATCGGGGAATTCGTTTGGACCGGATTCGATTACCTGGGGGAACCCACGCCCTACTACACGAATTGGCCCAGTCACAGTTCCCTGTTCGGGATCATTGATCTGGCCGGAATTCCTAAAGATCGCTACTACCTGTATCGCAGTCATTGGAACCCGGATCAGGAGACGCTACACGTGCTACCGCATTGGACATGGCCCGGAAAAGAGGGAGACACGATCCCCGTCTTCGTTTACACGAACTACCCCTCGGCAGAGCTATTCATCAACGGGAAAAGCCAAGGAAAAGTAACTAAAAATTCCTCCGTGAAAGCGGGGAACACCGAAAATAAAGAAGATCGACAAGCATTTACCCGTCAAAAACGTTATCGCCTGATGTGGATGAACACGATTTACGAACCCGGTACCCTACGAGTTGTTGCTTATAACTCCGAGGGACAAGCCGTTGCCGAAAAAGAAGTCCGCACGGCGGGCAAGCCACATCATATTGAATTGTCGGCAGACCGAACACAATTACACGCCGACGGGCAAGACCTCGCGTTTATTCTCGTTCGGATCGTAGACAAAGACGGGAATCTCTGCCCGGATGACGATCGCCAAATCTCGTTTACCGTAAACGGGAAAGGAAATTTCAAAGCTGTAGCCAACGGCAATCCCGCCAGTCTTGAATCTTTCCAGACCCCCAAGATGAAATTATTTCACGGGCAACTTACTGCAATCGTGCAAAGTCGGGAAGACGAGGGAGAAATTACATTCGAAGCCACGGCCCCCGGTGTAAAAAGAAGTACCTTGATTCTAAAAACTCAAAAAAAATAAACATGATCCGTCCATATAAACCACAAGACGAAGAGTCCGTTCTTCACATCTGGTTGGAAGCCTCCACTATCGGGCACGCCTTTATTCCCCGTTCTTATTGGGAAAGTAAAATTGATAATATGCGGGAAATATATTTACCTCAAAGTGAAACTTATATCTACACGGACACCACCACCGGGAAAATCTCCGGATTCATTTCCCTCGTGGGCGACTACCTGGCAGCTATTTTTGTCGCACCTTCCTGTCAGAGAAGAGGCATCGGGCAAGCATTAATGGCCCACGCAAAAAAGCTAAAAAACGAACTAGTACTAAACGTCTACACGGAAAACACCCAAGCCATCTTATTTTACAAACAACAAGGTTTTAAGATTGTAGACGAACAAACAGACGAGGCAACCGGACACAAAGAATTTAAAATGGTATTCCCCCAATAATAAAAACGAAAGCATCTTGAAAAGTCAATACAAACTTTCAGGATACTCTCGTTTTTTTCTAAATTTTATAGCTAAAGGTCGCTTCGTCCCCGCCTTCTATAAATTAATTACCAATAGAATCCAACACTTGTCGTAACCCCGTTTCTATTCCGATCTGATGAAAATCATCCCTCAAACTGGCCTTTCCCTGTTTATCCACAAACACGTAAGAAGGAATTCCATCTATCCCGAAATGATCACAAACATAGTTCCATTGCCTCTCGCTTAACCGATAATGATCTCCCTGTATACCAGTAATCATTTCCAACCATTTTACCTGCGGAGAAGACTCTCCCGTAAGGTACACGAAAACGACGTCATCATTCTCGAACCTTTTTTTCCTGGGTTCAAACTGGGCGATAGAACTCCGGCAAGGTCCACACCAAGTTGCCCAAAAATCGACCAACACCGCTTTTCCCTTATAACGAGACACAATCGCGTCAAATAATTTTTCAACAGGAACTTGCGGCACCTCCCGAATACGCTTACCGGCCTCTTCCTTACTCGCCGCCACCTTAGCCTCGATCTGCCGTTGTACCTGCTCGACAACTCGCGTGTAATACGGATCAATAGAAGCCAAGTTCTTTTGTTGCTCTTTTGTCAACGGCTGCATGTTTTCCAGTTGACCATATATACCTTGTATTTTAAAATAATCAAACAGAAATCCCTTGTTCGTTCCCAGCACTTTTTCCAACCGTTCCGACGTGTTTACCCGGTAAAAAATATCATTTATACTATAGGGGAAATCTCTGGAATACAAAACATTCAAATTATTCAGATCCAATTCTTTTAATATCGAAAAATGCTTATCCGTGAAAACCGGAGCTTCAAAATCTATTTCCCGTTGATCCCAATCAATACTATTGGCTTCTCGATAAGCACTCTCTAAATTACGTCCCCCGTCACAAATAAACCTGGCTGCAAAACTTTTAATACCAATTGCCAGATACTGACGTAATCCGGACGGGATTGTCGTATCGCTTGCCAAACTATCCAGAGAAGCCCGGTAAAGCTTCATCACGTATGCCGTATACTCATCAGCATTCATCCCGTTTATATCCTTGTAGAAAGACTCCGGGAAAAACTGATTTCCTCTTGAATAATTCTGCAAAGCATGATTCAAAGCAATATACTTGCTATCCCCGATGACATAAACCAACGGGTGAGCCTTAATCCGGTTGTTCTGGTAACGGGAAGCCTGCCGGGTTGCCTCCTGCAGATCCACGTATACCTCCACATCATCACCCGGGGCGAGCACAATCAACGTGCGAAAAAGCGCATTGCTCAAATAAACCCAAGTCGTGGAATACTGGTCAAACTCAAAAGTGCAATTATAATCCTTGTCAATTCTTTCCGTGAATTCCCTTCCCCCGCAAAACAAATCACTGACCAAAATTTCAACATCCCGACCATCCATCAATTCACGATAACCGCACAAGCACACTTTTACTCTCGTCCTTCCCATCTTCAATTCGGCAGGAGGCAGAACATCCGCTTCTTCCCAAGTCCGAGCCTCCATTTCCCGTTGTATCGAAGAAGATCGGAAGAGCGTCGTGTAGGGCAAGAGTGTAGATCTC
>OGHO01001045.1_pt1 | contig 29333 bp, 31 predicted proteins | sample 1571421 | NCBI WGS metagenome assembly OGHO01 (sample SAMEA2581937, study PRJEB24529) | metagenome | biome: Human gut stool | place: China | collected 2011
TGCCGACGCCTACCATGCCGCCCGGCTGACGGCCGCATGGACGGACGAACTGGCGGAAGCCCAGAGGGAGGCTGCGCTGATCCGCGCCTCTGACTGGCTCAACCGCAAGGTCATGTGGAATGGGCGCAAGGCTTCCCGCTCGCAGCGCATGGCGTGGCCCCGGTCTGGCGTGGCCACACGGGACGGTAAAATAGCCCTGGATGAAATCCCGGCGGAAGTCGTCGAGGCTTGCTGCGAACTGGCGGGCTTCTTCGTCGAACAGGACTACCTCGCGCCGCTCGACCGGGGCGGGGACATCGCCAGCCTGAGCGTGGACGTGATCAGCATCGCCTACAACGGCACGGCCCCGGCGGAAACAGTATTCCCCTCCCTGTCCGGCCTGCTCGCCGGGCTCGGTACCGTCTGCACGGGCAAGGGCGGGGGCATCATGGAGGTGGGAAGAGGATGAGCGCCGCACTCTACAGGCTCGCGGCAAAGACGGCCCGCGACATGATCAGAAAATTCGGCGGCCCCGTCACCCTGCTCATACCGCAGGACGAGAGCTTTGATCCCGTTGCGGGTTCCGTGACCTCCGGCACCCCGCTGGAACGCCGGGGCAAGGGGCTGCTGACTGGCTACAAGGACAACCTTGTGGACGGCACCGTCATCCAGCGCGGCGACAGGCGGCTGCTCCTTGAAGCGGGCATGGCCCCCACACGGACAACCGAGATCCGCATCGGCTCCGAAGTCTGGAAAGTGGTCGATGTGGATACCATCGCCCCCGGGCAGGTGACAGTCCTCTACACTGTGCAGGTACGGCGATGAACGGCGCCCGCGGCTTCCTCACGTTCAAGGAAAAGCTCCGCGACAAGGCCGCAAAGCTCATGCGCGAGGCCGTGCTGTCCTGCGGAACCGAGATCATCCTCGATACCCCGGTTGACTCCGGCCTGCTCCGGGGGAACTGGCAGGCGTCCCTGCATACGCCGCCCGCCGGGGTGAAGCCCCTTAAAGACCCGTCCGGATCCGAAACCATCGCCGCACTGTCCCGCGCCGTCGCCAGACTGCAACCGGGGGACGCCCTCTTCCTCGCCAACAACCTCCCCTACGCAGAGGCCGTCGAGTACGGGCAGCATTCCCGGCAGACCCCGGCGGGCATGATGCGCGTCAACACGGCGCATTGGGCCCGGACGGTTCAGGATGCGGCACGGAAGGCGGCCTCATGAGCAAACAGGCGGACTACATCGCGGAATGCCTCGTCAAGGCGTATCTCGACGGCGGGTTCAACCTGCCCACCGCCTACGAGAACCGGGCGTTCTCCAAGCCCGGCCCCGACGAACCGTGGGCGGCGCTCTTCCTCCTGCCGGACAAACCGAGGCCCGTCACCCTCGGCCCTCAGGGGGAGGACGAGCACCGCGGCATCCTTCAGGTGGACCTCCACTACCCCCTGAATTCCGGCACGGCGGGCATCAACGCCAAGTACAACGAACTGGCGGCATGGTTCACCGCCGGACGCCGGTTCATCCACAACGGGACAGGGGTGTCCGTCCGCTCGTGCGGCAGGGGGCGCGGGCGCGAAGACGACGGCTGGTGGACCGTCCCCGTCTCGATCAACTGGTACACGAAACTGCACAGAGGAGTATAGGCACATGGCAAACGGCAGCCTCCATACAATGGCGCAGGTCGCGGAAGCATCCTACGGGGTGACGCCCGCGACCCCGGCCTTCAAACCCATCCGCATCAACTCCACCACGCTCGGACTCAGCAAGAGCACCCTCGAATCCGGGGAACTGCGTTCCGACCGCAACACCGCCGACCTCCGCCACGGCACCATGCAGGTGGGCGGCGATATCGTCTCGGAACTGTCCTTCGGCTCGTTCGACGATCAGCTTGAGGCCCTGCTCTGCGGGACATGGGCCGAAAATGTCCTGCTCAACGGCGTCGAGCGGCGTTCCTTCTCCGTCCTCCGGCACTTCGGGGACATCGGGAAGGCCGACAAGCCGTATCACCTGCTCACGGGCTGCGAGTACAACACGCTGAACCTGCAAGTGACCACCGAGGCCATCGTGCAGGCCACGTTCGGCATCGTGGGCAAGGGGCTCGCCCTGCTCGCGGCGGCCCCGGCCGGCGCGACCTTTGCCGACCCCACGACCACGGCGCCGATGGATTCCTTCACCGGGGAACTGGTCGAAGGCGGCAAGACCATTTCCGTCGTCACCGAAATCCAGCTCACCATCGAAAACGGCATTTCGCCCAAATACGTCGTCGGCTCCAAGGAAACCATCAGGCCCTCCATCGGACGCTGCAAAGTTACAGGGCAGGTTTCGGCCTACTTCGAGGACAGCTATCTGCTCGAAAAATTCATCAACGAGGCATCGTCCTCCCTCGTCTTCACCCTCACCGACGGAGAAGCGGGGAATTCCATGAAGTTTACCATCCCCAAAATCAAGTACACGGGCGGGCAGCCCGACGTGGGCGACGAAGGCCCCATCACCCTATCCATGCCCTTTCAGGCCCTTCTGGATTCCGCCGCCGGCGGCGCACTCAAAATCGAAAGGATCGCACACGCATGACCAAGGACGCCAAGAACGAACAGGCCAAGGCCCCGCTCCCGATGGAGAGCTTCTTCACCCGCGAAAACGCCAACGAGGGCATCGAACTCCCCCTCCTGCTCCCCGACGGCACCAAGACGGAGCACTGGCTTCGCATCCGGGGCGTCGACGCCGACGGATTCCGCAAGGCCGAGGCCAGAAGCAAACGCAAGATGCTGGAAATCGCGGCGGAAAAGGACTTGGACAAACGCGACGCCGAGGTGGAGGACACCCGGCTCGCCATGCTCGCCGCGCTGGTGATCGGCTGGTCGTTCGACAACCCCTGCACCGAGGCGGAGATCAAACGCCTGTTCCGGGAAGCCCCACAGATTGCGGAACAGGTCGACCGCACAGCCTACGACCGCGCCCGTTTTTTCGGGAACAGCTCGAAGGGCTCTTCGCCCACGCCCGGAGAGTCTTCGAGCTAGAACGTGTACCCAAAGGCTCGAAAGTGAGCCTCCGCAAACACCTGCAACAAGTCCAGAAGACTACGGGCAAGGTCCCCCGGCAGCTTGCGGAGGTTCCCGAACTCCCGGAATCCGCCGCCTATATCTGGCACTGGTTCTGGGAGCTGAAGGGGAGCCAGCCGCTCACCTACACGGAGATCAAAAACTGGTCGGAACTCACCGCCACCCCGCTCACGCCCTTTGAGGTACAGGCTCTGGTGGAACTGGACAGGCGGTTCATCGCCGTACATGGCGTACCCATAATGATGTAGGAAAGCCCCGTCCGTTTCATCAACGGACGGGGCTTTTGTGCGGAGAAAGGGGATGTGAAAAAGCGCAGCCCTCATCGCCATGTGATGGAAGGTTTCATCTTCTTGGCGGCGCATTCCGCAAGGAAAGAGCTGATCAGGGTTTGATAGGGCATCTTCATCTCTTCGGAAAGGTTCTTGAAATAATTGACCGTCGTTTGATCGAGCCGGATGGTCACGGCCACCTTGGGCTTCCCGCACATGGGGATTCTTGGTCGCTTCGGAAAACCGGATGCCTCACACGTCCTGATCGGTGGTTCGGACCCCGCCTCCCGGCTGCGACAACTATTTACTATTTTGTATAGATAAATCTATATACCATACGGACATCTTCGGGAGGTATCCGTATGGGCAAACATGTCCTCGCCGCTGTGCTGGCGGTATTGTTCATGGCAAGCGGGGCGCAGGCCGCGGGCAACGTTTGGAACGACTCGTTCAACAAGGCCAAGAAGACGCTGGAGTGGCAGGTCTATTATGACCACCGGATCACGCTCTACTGCGGGGCCGCCTTCGACGAAAAGAAGGACGTCGCCCTGCCGGAAGGCTTCACGGCCCCGAAGCACGAGAAACGAGCCGGAAAGATCGAGTGGGAGCATGTGGTCCCGGCTGAAAACTTCGGGCGGGCTTTCCCGGAGTGGCGCGAGGGGGACGCGCAGTGCGTGGATAAAAGGGGAAAGGCGTTCAGGGGCCGTAAGTGCGCGGAAAGGGTGAACCGGGAATACCGCCTCATGCAAAGCGACATGTACAACCTCTATCCGGCCATCGGCGCGGTCAACGCCCTGCGCCAGAACTACAACTTCCAGATGCTGCCCGGCGAGGAGCCGGACTTCGGAAGCTGCGGGATGAAGATCGCCGACCGCAGGGCCGAGCCGCCTATCAGAGCGAGGGGACAGATTGCCCGGACCTACAAGTATATGGCCGACGCCTATGCCCCGCGCTACCGCATGAGCCGCCAGCAGGCGCAACTCATGGACGCATGGGACAGAATGTATCCGGTGGATGCGTGGGAGTGCACGCGGGCCAAGCGCATCGAGAACCTGCAAGGCAACGAAAACCCGTTTGTGAAAAGGCCGTGCCGCGAAGCTAGGTTGTGGTAGGCGAAAGCGCCGCCCTTTTTTGACGGACGGAGCTTCGCTAGGGAAGTATGTTTCAATAATGGTAACGGCATTGGAGTACGATCAGGCCTTCACTTCGTTCGTCCACTTTGTAGACGAGGCGATCTTCCTGATTGATGCGGCGCGACCAGCATCCGGCAAGATCGAACCGGAGCGGTTCCGGCTTCCCCATCCCTTCAAAGGGGTTTCGCATGGCATCACGCAGCAATTCATTGATTCGTTTGACCGTGCGCTTGTCCGTATGTTGCCAATAGAGGTAATCCTCCCACGCCTGCGGCGTCCACGTAAGCAGCATGATCAATCCTCCAGTTCATGCGGAATGGCCTTGCCTGTATCTGCGGCCTGTATCGCTTCTCTGAGGCGTACGGCATTGGCGGGTGAACGGAGGAGGTATGCCGTCTCCATGATGGAATTGTAGTCCTCAAGAGACATCATGACCACAGAGGGTGATTTTTGCCGGGTAATAATGACAGGTTCATGATGATCGCAGACACGGTTCATCGTTTCGGCCAGATTCTGCCGAGCTTCCGAATAGGTAATGGCCTGAGACATGGTATCTCCTTTTTGTACAAAAATATGTACAAATAAGAGCCCCGTCAAGGGAAGACGAGCCTAAAAACCGTCCGTCCCTTCACCGCCTGACCCATGTGCAAAGCCCCCTTCCTTCCGGTCGGGGTTTTTCTTCAATCGTCCAAGACGTTCCTGTCATGCCATCCTGGGCACAACGTCAGTTCCGGGCCTCTCCAAGGCCACGGGGCAACGATGCCTTTGACGGGCACCGGCACGACCTCACGCGGGTTGGCAAGCTCCCACGCGAAACCGTACATCTCGTCCTCGTAATCCTCGCAGCACGCCGCAACGAGGTCTTCCCGCGTCATGGGGCGGCATCCCACCACATCCACAATGCCGAGGGCCATTCCCACGGACAGACGTTTCCCGTTGTCCAGTTCGATGTTCGCGCTTTTCGAGGCGCAGATGACCAGAGGGCCGCGCCAGTTGAACGGTTTCGACCTCCATTCGATGGTCTTTTCCCCGATGACGATCTGCGACGCGAACGGCTGGCGCACTGACAAGGCTTTCATTTCCATAACTCCGCTCCTATGAGAAGCCGGGGGATCCACCCCGGCCTTGTGTGTTACCTGAGCCATCCCGCCAGCCATGCCGGGGCCGTCACCAACATGGGGCACGGGCATTGCATGATCCGCGATTCCCCGGTTCGATCTCCACCCGGTAGCTTTCCCGTTTCTTCGGCGTCTTCGCCTTCTTCGGCTTCGGTTCCTTCTTCCTGATGCGCTCCGCAATCGTCCGGCGCGGCTTTTCCTGTTCCAGCATTCCTTACCCCTTATGCAAAAGCCCCCGTTTCCGGGGGCCATCCGTCTACATTCCCATTTCCCTGATGAGCATCGTCACGATACCGAGCACATAGCCGCACATCCAGATTTCGAGGCGGGTGATCGGGGTCATGGCTACCACACTGTTTCCGCGATCTGGCGAAGTTCAAGGGCGTTGTTGAGCGCGTTGCGCGCCGCATCCACCATTGCGGCAGAAATCTGCACTTCACGCATCACGGCGTTATAAAACCGTGAGCAGTCCGCGCCGCGCAGAGGGTGCGTACCAAGACGCGCCTGTGAGAACTGCACATCGTGCATATTCAGCCTCGAAAGAATGGTATAGGCCGCTTCAATGCTCGCCGCGTATCGGTCATAACTTGCGAAGCGCGGCAAACTCCTCATATCGGGCAGGGCGAGCTCCGCAACCTTAAGTTCCAGCCCGATCAAATCCTCCACAGCCTCGGCCATCCTCTCCGGCGGCAGTTGCGTGTACTTGGCGATCTCGAAGTGGCGGGCGAAGCGGCTCCACACTTCGCCGTAGCCCTTGCGCTGGTGCTCCTTCGGCAACATGCCGACCTTGGCGTCGACCAGTGCCTTGAGCTGCGCCTGTTGCGACGGGGCGAGGGCGTCGGCGGGCGGCAAGGCTCCTTCCCGCTGGCGCTGCAACTCGGCCTCCAGCGCGTTGAAGGCTTCGATGTAGGCCAGCTTGATCACGAGAGCCTTCTTGCCCGTGTAGCCCATGACGAGGAGGATGAAGCCATCCTTGAAGATTATGAACATGGGGCGGTTCTTGGCTTGATCATCAAGGTAGTTAGCCGACGCAAAATTGCGTTGGCTAAACTTTTCCGGGCAGTTAGGTAGTATATTATTGATATCCCGCAAAACATCCGTATGTCGCTTCCCAAAGAACTTGGCGATCTCCAAAGAGGTGGTGGCGGGGCGTCCGTCGTGTAAGACGACCGAAGGCGCGGGCATGGGCATGAGTTCGCACTGTGACATGGCGCACCTCCTACAGGCCCACGGCGGGGGTAAGGGTCGCGGGGTAGTCGACGCCCGGCAGAACGCCGAAGTCTTCACGTGGGGCGGGGTCAGCTTCATAACGGCGGGTCACGAGAACGGCCGTCGCGCCCGTCCCGTCAGCGGCGAGTTCCGAAGCGAAGGTTTCCGCCGCCCCGCCCTTCCAGTACGAAGACGACACCTCCCCGTCATCCGAGCAGACGTAGTACTTGCCCGGCTTCATTGCGGCAAAGGTCGCCTCATAGAGCTTCACGAGGTTGCGAAGACGGTTGTTGTCGGCAGTGAGACGATTGACGAGAGACTGAAGATCGGTGATTGTGGCTGTAGCCATGATTCACTCCTGTGAAGTGAGTTTCTGGTTAGGCCCTCGGCGGTGGTAACGACACCGCCGAGGGCTGTTTTTGTTATTGCCTTTCCGATGGCTTTGTTGTAACTAATTACCTCATACTCTGTCAACAAAAATTACTTAATTACAACAAAAGTATTTTAAGGTGTACAATGTTTAAAAGTAATATCAGAGAGTTAATGAATAAAAAAGGCATTACAATACGTGATTTATCTAGTCAAACAGAATTATCCACGCGTACAGTTCACCGCGCTACCCAAGACGACACCATCGGCGGTTGTCAGCTCAACACGCTGGCGAAGATCGCGGACGCCCTTGGGGTAAAGACGAAACGGCTGTATGAAGAGGTGGAAGGGCAAGAAGAGAACGAAGTGAAACCTTCCTAAAGGGAGAACATAAATGTCACCAGAACCAAGCATAGAAGAGTTTGCAGAAGTTTTTTTACACTCTCGCGCTATGAAAGGGCCACGTGCGAAAATTCTCAGAGCCCATTTTGATTCTCCCGACTATATAGCTACTATGAGTCAATTGGCCCAAAAGGTCGGATACCAAAATTTCAATGCAGCGAACCTCCAATATGGAAAATTAGCTAAACATCTGAGCAAAGAAATCCATTGGAATGAAAAAGAAACCAGCAAAGAATATATGTCTTGGATTTCTCTATTGGTTAAATTTAAAAAACCATCAGGAGGAGATTGGGAACTGATCTTGAAACCAAATGTTGTAGAAGCACTCAAAAAAATTGGATGGAAACAGAGAGTGTTGCCTGTTTTCTCTTCCCGATCCGAGGCAGAAAATAATATTTTAGAGGAGCAAGAATCCTATTATGAAGGAAGTCGCAAGCTAATTTATTCGACAAGATATGAACGAGATCCCAATTTACGGAAACAAGTCATAAAATTAAAAGGAACAGCTTGCTCCTGCTGCGGTTTTGACTTTGAGCAAACATATGGGGAACTGGGCAAAGGATTTATTCACATACATCATACAAAACCATTATCTACATATGAAGGAGAAGAAGCTATCATTTCACCGGATGACTTAGTGCCTGTTTGTGCTAATTGCCATATGATAATTCATCGACAAAAGACATCCACGCTTTCTATTGAAGATCTGAAAAAGATATATGAATTCCATAAAGGCAAATAATATTGCTCTCTGGATATGGGCTTTCGCAGTGGTATAGTCAATAAATCACGGTCTTCCCCGCGTATGTGGGGGTGTTCCCACCGTCTTCTTTTCCGTTTGAGCATTTACTCAAAAAGAGTTATCATTAAACTACTATAGAAAAACTTTATGACGACATACTTCGACATCCCAAAGGGTTGAGGATAAAAGATGCTGCGAGCTCGCACAGCTAAAAAGGACTTCACAGCCTTACTCCTGACAGAGTGCCTCGCAAAAACATACCGAAATGCACATGGCGTAACAGCCGCGGGCCGCACGGTGCTTGACCATGCCCTCATTACGGGAGCGGTTGCGGCGCTCCTCTTGGAACGGCTGCCGAAATGCACATTGCCGTTTTATCCAGAAGGGGTGGATCGCATAGTTTCCGCTCATGATGTAGGCAAAGTGTGCCCTACGTTCCAGCACAAGATTCATCAGGCTGCCGGTTCCCTGGGTACCTTCCCTGAACTAGCGGACGCCGATCCCTCATTGGAGCAGGACTGGCGCGGGCACGCCTCCATCAGTTTCGCCGCGCTCAAGGCCGTACAGGGCAATGTATTCATTCCTCAGATCGTGGGCCGTCATCATGGCGTACCCCCCAAAGAAAGCTACACGGCTTCGTGCAACGCCTATGGCGGCGACGCATGGCAAAAACGGCGTGAGGAACTGCTCGCCCTCATTATGGGAGAACGAGGCTGGCCTGACGTGTCGTCAAAGACACAGGCATTGCTCCTGATGGGCCTGACCACGGTTGCGGACTGGATTGGTTCCGGGGAACTGTTCGACGAGCCGCAAAAGGACTGGGCTCCGCTTGTGCGGAAAGCTGTAGACCACGCGGGTTTTCTTCCCCTCTCCTTGCAAACGGGGCTTTCTTTTGAAGCGCTTTTCGGCTTTTCACCGAGAGAGGTGCAGCAAGCTTTCATTGATCAGGTTTCCGGGCCGGGCGTCTATATCCTTGAGGCCCCGATGGGGATGGGCAAAACCGAAGCAGCGTTGTATGCGGCCTATCGGATGTTGGAACAGGGCAAGGCCGGAGGGATTTACTTCGCGCTCCCCACGCAGTTGACCTCCAACAAAATCCATGACCGCGTTAACGCGTTCCTGTCTCGCATTCTCCTTCAGGACAGTCTCCAAGCCCCCCTCCTCCTGCATGGAAAGGCATGGCTCAAGACATTCTCCGAACAAGAAATGGGCGAGGACGCCGCTCCGGGCAAGCCGTGGTTCCAATCAGGCAAGCGCGGGCTTCTCGCTCCGTTCGCCGTAGGCACTATTGATCAGGCGCTCATGGCGGTGATCCGTGTCCGGCATTCAGCGGTACGGGCCTTCGGTCTTGCGGGAAAGGTCGTCATCATTGACGAAATCCACAGTTACGACACCTACACAGGGACAATCATTGATGAACTGGTCGCCCTGCTCCGGGAACTGAACTGCACGGTCATCATCCTGAGCGCAACGTTGACGCAGCCCCGCCGGGCCGCATTCCTTGGCACCCACCAGCCTGCCCGCACCGACTACCCTCTGATTACGGCGATTGACTCCCAGTCGGATCGGTTCATTGAAGTCCCCGGCGCGGACGAGAACGTCTTGAAGCTCGATAGAACAGTTACGCTTCACAGCGACAAGACGCAGGATGAGGCCCTCGAAGAAGCCCTTTTGCGTTCGGAAGGCGGACAACAGATCCTCTGGATCGAGAACACGGTCGCTGAGGCCCAAGCCATATACAAAGGACTGGCCGCCCGCGCCTCAGGCATGGACGTTGAAGTCGGCCTGCTACACTCCCGGTTCACGCCCGCCGACCGAGAACGGAACGAATCGCTGTGGACATCCCTGTATGGCGCGAAATCGGAAGCGCGGGGGGAAAAAGGGCGTATCCTCGTCGGGACGCAGGTACTGGAACAGTCGCTGGACATCGACGCCGATTTTCTGGTGACGCGCATCTGCCCTACCGACATGCTGTTCCAGCGTATGGGGCGTTTGTGGCGGCATGACGAAGGGCCGAGCCAAATGCGACGCCCTGCGGGGGCATGCCGCGAAGCATGGATACTCACTCCGGATCTGGAAGAAGCCCTGCAAAATCCCATGAAGGCTTTCGGCAAGACGGGATACGTCTATAGCCCATATGTCCTGTGCCGCACGCTCGAACAATGGGCGCAACGCCGTAGCGTTCGATTGCCGGACGACATCCGGCCAGTGCTCGAGGCCACCTATGCGGATAGGGACGAGACGGGTTCGCCCTTGGCGCTTGCGCTGCGGAAGCTGGATGAGGACAAGCGGGCGTTGCGGAACCACGCCTACGACAGTACGGCTCAGTGGGGCAATACCGTTTCGGAAGAGACGGTTACGACCCGGGCGATGCAGCGGCCCGAAGCCGATGTGCTGCTTCTCCGTAGCCGAGGCATGAACGGAGGGCAGTGTCTGCTTGCCGACGGCTCGGAAGTGACGTTCCCGGCGCGATCTCCCGAATGGAGGGAACGGGCCCGGATTGCTTCCCGGTTGATGGCAAACATCGTCCGTGTGCCGGAAAATTGGTTGGAAAACGTCCACAGACCATCCGCCGACCTTTTGAACAGATTGTCGCCCTACTTGTATGTGGCGCCCAAGGATGGAGGGCGGCCTTCCCTGTACATCGCCGCACTCAGGGCCGACGGCACGCTTGAAGACGGGTTTGGAAACGATTTCGGCGGGAGTTACACCCCGGAATGGGGCTACGAACAAACAACGTCTTGCTGAAAAAAGGGGGGAATGTGACGGAAAACAGATACAACCTGCTCGACGAGGCATGGATTCCCATCGCCGACATGGGCAAGGCGGGGCTCCTGCGCGTATTCGGCGGCAGGGAGTGCCGGGCACTGGGCGGGACGGCCGTGCAAAAGATTGCGGTGCTGAAACTGCTCATCGCCATTGCCCAGGCAGCGGCCACGCCGCAGGATACCCAAGAATGGGCCGCAATGGGGCCGGATGGCCTCGGCGAACGGTGTACCGCGTATCTGAAGCTGTGGCGGAATGCCTTCTGGCTGTACGGCGACAAACCGTTCCTCCAGATGCCCGCCTGCTCCAAGGCCGAACTCAAGCCCTATGGAACCGCCATGCCGCAGGTCGCCTCGGGCAACACCACACTGCTCACGCAACTGCAACTGGAACCTGTCATGTCCGACGCCTCCCGCGCGTTGTTGCTGGTGGAACAGATGGGATTTGGCCTCGGCGGAAAGAAGACGGACAACAGCGTTATTCTCAGCAAGGGATACGCGAAAGGCAAGAGCGCAAAGCCCGGCCCTTCCGTATGCCATATGGGCTTGCTCCATTCTTTTCTTCTGGGGGATTCGATCCTTGAAACCGTCTGGCTGAACCTCCTCACGCGAGATATTATAGCCGACGCAAAGCAGTGGGAAGAAGGGCTCGGGACGGCCCCGTGGGAAAAGATGCCTGAGGGGGAGGATTGTCCCTCCGCGCGGGCTTTGAAAGCCAGCCTCATGGGGCGGCTTGTCCCACTCTCCCGTTTCTGTCTGCTGCGAGAAGATGGCCTGCACTACACCGAAGGCATCGTTCACCCTGACTATCAGGAACGGATGATTGATCCGTCCGCGGCAGCCGACAAGGCGAAAGCCAAAGTCAAAATGTTATGGGTAAACCCCGAAAAAAAGCCTTGGCGCCAGCTTACGGCCCTGTTGGCTTTTTTGGAATCCGATCACGGCAGCGGCTTTGAGTGCCTGAATCTGAAACAAGGCATCCGGCGTCTGGGCGACGGTCGTGTCAAACAGTTTGGAATCTGGAGCGGCGGGCTCAAAGTCAGCAGCAACGCCGGGGAACAGTACGTATCCGGGGGCGACGACTGCATCGAGTCCGAAACATGGCTGGAGGCCAAATTGCTCTCCGGCAATGATGACTGGTTTATCCTTTTTAAAAAGCAGATGGAACAACTGGAAAAAATGGGTACCGTCGTTTATGGGGCCACACGGGGGTATTTTTCGGACTTGAAAGCGCAAGGCGACGCCCATGCCGCCGAAGCGTCGGGCCTGTTCTGGCAACTGGTCGAGCCCACATTCCAAGAACTGATTCAGGCCTGTGATGGCGGCAAAGAACAACTTGCCAAGCTCATGGGAACGTATGCTGTTTTCGCCGGCACGGCCTTTGACGAATCCTGCCCGCACGGAACGGCGCGCCAGTTTGAAGCATGGGCCCGCCATCGGCCCGGTTTCGGGATGTTTTCACAGAAAACCCAATCCTCATCGTGAAGAGAGCTGTTATGGCTGAAACAAAGGAAAACTCCCTGAGCAAAGCGTTTGTCGGCTTCGTGCTCGAACGGGCGAGCGCCGCGCCCAAAATCAAGGACACGGGGTTTGTCGCCCGGATGAAACGGGCCGACAATCCCGATCTGGAATATCAGGTATGGAACATTTTACTGAAATTCAACGTAGATATTGAATTCGCCGCGCGGCGTCTGCCGTTCTGCCTTATCGGAGCCGCCTTGTGCCGAAGGCAACCGGAAAAGGACGGCATATTCGGCCTCGGCGCGTCGCTGAGGAGTTGCTTCGGCGATGACGAAGATCAGGGAAGCATACGTTTACGCCGCCTCCTCGCCTGTCAAACGACCGAAGAGGTATGCCGTATTTTGCGCCCGATGCTTTCCCTCATCACGGTAAAGGCTACAAAACCTCTCTGTTTTGCTACATTGCTGGACGAACTCCTGTATTTTGAAAGCAATGGACAAGAGCGTATCAAAATGCGCTGGACCCGTGACTTCTACAGCCTTTCCAATGAACCGAAGGCTGCGGAAGGAGAGGCGTCATGATGTTCGCCAGCCGCTACAGGCTGTCGCCGCATGACGCCAAGGCCCTGCGGGTTACCGATACCTACTCCCTGCACAGGGTCGTTTACGGGCTCTTTGACGACGTGCGCGAGGGCGATCGGGAAAAAGGGAGCGGTATCCTGTTTGTCGATATGGGCGGGGACAAATACGGGAGGCAGCTTCTTATCCTGTCAGATCGGCAGCCCCGTGAGCCTGAATACGGGAAATTTGTCAGAACCGAGCCAATCCCTGAAGCCTTTTTCGGGTTTTCCGCATACCGTTTTGAAACCGTGGTCAATCCTGTAAAACGGGACAGCCGAACCCAAAAACGCACGCCTCTGTGCAACCGCGAAGATATCACGCGCTGGTTTCTGGAAAAGGCCCCCTCATGGGGCTTTGAGGTACAGGAATCCTCTTTTCAGGTCGCGGAGATCAATGCTGATATTTTTTGGAAGGGAGAACAGAAAATCACCCTTGGAAAAGCGCGTGTGACAGGAACCCTTACCGTTATTGATAAAAAATGTTTCACTCAAAGTGTCTGCCGGGGCATCGGCCACGGCAAAGCCTTTGGTTGCGGATTGCTTCAGGTCGCTCCCATCGTCTTTTAACCAGCAGCTCAAGGAATGAAGATGAATACACTCAAAGGAACCCATGTTGAATTCCATATCCTCCAGTCTTTTCCTGTTTCCTGCCTGAACCGGGACGATGTGGGCGCCCCAAAGAGCGCGATGATCGGCGGGGTATCCCGTGCCCGCGTCAGCTCTCAGTGCTGGAAGCGTCACGTGCGGCTGGCCCTTCAGGAGTTCGGCGTCAAAATCGGTGTGCGCACGAAACAGGTTGCCGGGATGCTCGCGAAAGCCTGTGAAGCCAAGGGAGCCACTCCGGAACAGGCACTGGCGTTCGGTGACGCCTGCGCTCCTCTGTTGGCTGAAGATACCCTATATTTCTTCTCGGAAAGTGAGGCGGAAGCCATCGCCGAATTCGCTGCGACACAGGCCTTTGAGCCTGAATCCGCCGCCGTCAAAAAATCGGGAAAGACCGTATTGTCCCCGGAGCTGAGAAAGGCTCATAAAGCCCATTTCAATCCCGCCGTTGACGGGCTCGACATCGCCCTGTTCGGGCGCATGGTGGCACAGGCCCCCGATCTCAACGTCCATGCCGCCGCATCGTTCGCACATGCCATCTCCACGCACCGCGTCGACAACGAAATCGAATTTTTCACGGCACTTGATGATCTCAAATCCGATGATGAAACGGGCTCCGCTCATATGGGAAGCCTTGAATACAACTCGGCCACCTATTACCGCTATATCAACCTCGATCTCGGCCAGCTCGCGGATTCGCTTGGCAATACGGGATTGGCCGATGCCGTGTCGGCTTTCATCAAGGCCTTGTACATCGCCGTCCCCTCCGCCCGACAGACCACGCAAACCGGCATGCGCCCGTGGGACTATGCCCGTATCTACATCCGCAAGGGGCAAGGCATGCAGGCCAGCTTTGACGAGCCGGTAAGGGCAAAGGGGCAAGGCTTCCTCAAGCCGAGCATTGAGGCCCTTGAACTCCAACTCGCCAGGCAGGAGAAGCTGACCGGCTCGCTGTTCGGCAAGGCCGCCGAATTCACGTTTGGCAAGGACGACTCCGTCAGCATCGACGATCTCGTCAACGGCGTAGCGGAGTTCGTGCGCCCGTATGAGGCGCAGGCATGACCGCCCTGCTCCTCTGGCTGGAGGCCCCCCTTCAGTCTTGGGGGGTCGATTCCCGCTTCGGAAGGCGCGATACGCTTCCCTTTCCTTCCCGCTCCGGCGTGCTCGGGCTCGTCTGCTGCGCTACGGGGCGCAGCGGCGAACAGGAAGCGTGGCTTGCTGAGATGAAGGAATACACGCAGACCGTAGTGGCGTATTCACGGCTCGAAAACGGCAAACCGGACATACAGCCCCTCCTCCGCGATTTCCAGATGGTGGGCAGCGGCTATGACGCTTCGGACCAGTGGCAGGATCTGCTCATCCCCAAGAAAACGGACGGGAAACGTCCGGTCGGTGCGGGAACGAAGATGACCTACCGTTATTACCTTCAGGATATGGCGTTCGCCTGCGCGCTGGATGTCCCCGAAGTTTATGTGGATGAAATCATCGTTGGGCTGCAAAATCCCGTGTGGCCCATATGTCTTGGGCGCAAAAGCTGCGTGCCCACGGACATCGTTTATCGTGGCCGTTTCGACTCGCAGGAAGAAGCATTGACAGCCGCCGGAGAAATAGCGAAAGCCAAAAGGCGCGCGGAACGCTTCCGTGTGGCCCACGGGCGGGTTGAGGGCGGGGATGTGCTGACCCTGAATGATATCCCCATCGCCTTTGGCCTGCGCAAGCGATATGAGGACAGGCAAGTGACAATTCTGGAACAATGAAAAAGTGCCGCTGGGACTACTCCCGGCGGCACTTTCTGCAAGGGGGATAGAGATGCCGGAAGAAAAGGAGCCCACCACAGCTGAAGAGCCCAAAACTCCCCGCCGCTTGTTCATCCCGATCACACGGGAAACGCTTCCCCGCGTATCGGACAAGTACCCGTTTATCTATCTGGAAAGAGGACGGCTGGAAATTGACGACAGCAGCATCAAATGGATCGACGCGGACGGAAACAGAGTGCGTTTGCCCATAGCGACGATCAACGCCCTGCTTCTTGGCCCCGGTACGTCTGTAACCCATGAGGCTATCAAGGTCTTCCCCACGCACGTGGGGGTGTTTCTCGTTAGGGCTATGATTCGTAGGATCTGCAAAAGTCTTCCCCACGCACGTGGGGGTGTTTCCCGACTTCTACCAGAAACTCGCCGACCTTTCCGGGAACTACAACGCAACCACTGAGTACCAGAACCAGCTTCTCGAAGCACAGGCCCGCATCTACGCGGAATCCCTCGGCCCCGGACATGAGAAGTATATTGAGCAGTGGAAGGAGCTGATGCAGCTCCAGAATAGCCGCGACGGATGGGACGGCGCGCGGCGTTCTGTGCTCGCGTTTTATTCCGAGGCGACGGATTTCGGGAAAGGCTTCGAGCAGGCCACCACGAACATGCTCGACAGTATCAGCGGGGCATTCCAGATCACGACCGACGGTCTGGTGGTGAAGAGGACGGCCCGGCTATCACGCATAACAGCGTCGGCTTCTGGCGCGGCGAAGGGGACGAGCTTGAATATCTGTTCACGCAGGACGCCTTTCGGTTGGAGGTCTGCCAAGGGGCCAACCCGGACAGCGTAGCCCACATTCTTGACGCGGCGGGGTTTCTCAAAAAAGACCCGCAAGGCAACTACAAGAAGACCCACACGCCTCCGCGTCTCGGTAGGTCTACCCGCCTATACACCGTTTCAGGAAATACCTTGAACGCTGATGACTAATTTTGCTGTAATTCTGTAATCATAAAAAATTACAGTGTGTTATACAATTATGCTAAAAAAGAAATTCCGTAATTGTGTAACGCCCTGCATTGATTACAGGATTACAAGGGTGAAGGATTATTTGTAATTTATATCCATGCTAAATTATTAATCTTTACAAAAATTACAGTAATTACAAATAGTCTTCGCCAAGGGCCTCAATGACGTCCCCCATATTGAAACCCTTTACAATTTCCGCCAGTTCTTCTTTGGAATAGAACATCTTCATATTCAGAAAAAACGTAACATCCATAGGTAATCTGTCCGTAGCCCTGTCCGATAGCTCCATATCGCCCTGCATTGCCGCGTCACCGGCAAGCGCCCAAAGTCCTTCGCGCAAATCCTCTGAAAGCGCCTCGTCTTTCGGAAAAGCTGACTGGAGATAGGTTTTTGCCAATTATATGCTGCCGGTCGTATTGTTCATTGACGTTTCCCCGGATTGGTGAAATCAGGAATTGCCGGTTCCTGCACCTTTTTAAAGCTACCGCCCGTAATCTTCCTTTCAGCCGCGTGGCGGGCGTTGACGCAGTTGGGCGTATTCCACAGTTCGCCGGGGTTGCTCTTGCATTCTTCTATTTTGGCGTCCAATGCTGCCTTATTTTCCGGCGCAAGATACCACTCTACGGTTTTTGTTTCCTCGGCGTTGCAACCGCCGACAAAAGCCATGCACAGAGCCAGTGTAGACAACATCAGAACAACTTTCTTCATAGCTAATCCCTATTTCGTTTGCTTTCGCCATGTCCAAGGGGAATGGGGTGCGGCTCCGCCCAGATTCCCACGCCCGACAACCGCGCGGTTTCTTCCAACAGTTTCCATTCCGAGCATTGAGGAAGCTTGCAATAGCGCGGGGCAACCCATGCCGCCCCGCGTAGCAAAAGAGCCTCCTGCACCGTCAAACCGTTTTCCAGCAGGACGATGTCCACAGTTCGGCCAAAACGATCTTGATATTGTGCCTCAATGCTAACTTGCCTTTCCAGCACCAGAGAGGCCGTGCATTCCGTTGCCCATATTTCCCCAGGCTACCCCCGCTCCGGGCAATCAATCCCATACAATCGAACACGGATTGAGCCGTCCACTACGATAGTGTCACCGTCGATAACGCGGGTAATAGTAACGGCATAACAATTTGCTGGAGTAATCAGGAAAAAGAACAACAGAAAAAGCCGCATAAAAATGTCTATCAACATAGACATTTTATGCAAGCCCACGCGTATATAGATACAATGGAAACTGTACCTTATTTACAAGAAGCAACTGCTATCACTCTCAAAAAAATCCGCACGGATGCCGGATTGTCCCAAAGCGAACTGGCCGACTTCGCGGGGCTATCCAGAAGCTATATCGCAGCGGTGGAAGCCGGAAAAAGCGGCTTTTCCGGTGATGCCCTCTTTTTGATTGCTGATGTACTGAAAATTGCGCCTGCTGATATTATCGCGCAGATTGATGCTCTCAGAAAAAAGAAGCCTACCCTGTCCGAACTGGAACCGGGTAGGCCTCGCAAGCAAAAAGACTAAGAACGTTTAACGGCCTCTATTGTGGGGCCGTATTTGTTTTTGCGGTTGCTGGCGCTCCTGTATCTGCGGCCGCTCCCGTTCTTGCCCTTGAATCTGTGAGTTCTCTGATTGTTGCGGTGGACGGTATTCCTGCTCTTGGGACTGGTTGCGCTCTTGTTCTTCCCGTTGGCATATGAGGACATGCTTATTCACCGCCTGTACGACTTCAAATTGCGCCCGCTCAATGACTTTTCCCGCGTACTCCCCTGCAAAGGGATTCACGCCGAAAGCATTTCCTAACTCCCCCAAAGCTTTCTTCAAATCTTTCTGCTCATAACCGCGCAAAGCCATTACCAAATCAATAGCGCCTTTGCCGCTTTTTCCCGCGCCCATACGCCAAGAGGAATTGTTCACCAAGACTTCCCGCTGGTCAGGCAGTCGGTAGCAATCACGGTCATCTTTGGGATACGGCCCTTTTGCGCCGAACAGGCCTTTCAACACCGCGCCAAGCTCCACACCGCGTAGAGTTTTCATATACTCTTGCAGCGTGGTGTTTTCTTTATGCAGGTGGGAGTTTATGTCTTTGAGTGCAAGATTTTGCTGTTTCAGAATTTCGTTTTCACTTTTGACGGCGCTAACAACGGACTCTGTGGCGGCGCGTTGGGCCTCGCTGCCCCGTTGGGCCGCTGTTCGTGCATACTCGACAAGAACCTTGTCGCTTATTCTGTTCAATTTTGACGGCAGTTCCGGCGCATCATAGCGTTGAGCCTTAGGAATTTCCGGCAACCGCTCTTTCCCGATGATGGAATAGAATTGACTCACTCTCTGGTGTGTGGCGCGAGAATTTTCAATTCCACGGTTAATACCAAGGGATTTTACGGCATCGGCATAATCGGTCTGGAGCAAAGAAAGCGTATGCCGTGAGCCACCGAACAGGGCGCGACAATTCAGCTTGCCGGTATCGTCCAGAGGCAACAAAAGCGCATGAATGTGCGGCGTGGCCTCATCCAGATGCAGCACAGCTTTTACCACCCGGTTGCCGTAACGCTCTTGCAGCCATTGTCTAGAGGCATCCACCCACGAATTGAGCCGGTGAGCGTCATACTCACCGGCCTTTTCGGTCTGCCCTGGGCGGAAATATTCAGGACTGGCGGAAAGCAGCATTTCCACGCCAAGAACGGCATTTTTACGGATTCGTTGTGTGCCGATGGCCTCTTTGACCAGCGTCACGTTGTCAGAATCAGCGTTGCCGACCAAAGTACGGTTCTCGGCAGTCCGAGCCGCGTCCGCATTGGGAGTTTCCCGCTCCCGCTGGTTGTGCTTGCCCGAACCGCCGATTGCGCCCCACTTCTTTAGCTTTTGTATGCGCAGCACGGTGAACGCTGGTCGCATGTCTCTCTCCAAGTGCAAGGAGCTTCGCGCTCAAAAAGCACGATGTCACATATGGAAACCTTGCCGTTGGTATGAACCAGAGTTATCAGACACAAATCGTTGCGCTGAACAAGCTGGACCAGCCTCGTCAATTCGTGTGCCGATTTTTCAGCATATGGGAGAGGGGTATTTATTGGGGTGAAGACGCGCTCCCCATTGGAAACGTCGCGGTAAAACAAGGTCGGTATCGAATCGCCCATATCCCCCAAAAAGTCCACTCGGATTCGGACTTTGCCAAAGTGGCGGTATATCTCATATTCCAGCGGCTCAAAACCGGCCTCTACTGCCTGTTCAAGTGAAATGACTTCCATAACGGCCTCCTACTCATAGTGTTTTTAGAAGGCGATAGATTAACAAATTGTCTTCAACAATTCTTTACGGCATACTACGGCATATGCCCTGCAACATGCCGGAACCTGTTTTCTTTTGGCGTGGATTATCCCGGCAAGGCCGGGCGAACAGAATATTTTCAGGATGAAAATGTGGAGTGAGTCCACATTTGTTCAGCAAGCGATACTCTACTCATATCAGTAAAGGGCTTACCGAGATGTATTATGAAAATGTAAAAAAACGCATCATTAAAGAGCTCATGGATGAAATTTCAGGCATTGGCGCAGGAGAGCTTGAGCTTGTTGGGCATAGAGTCATAGAAACTCTAGAAGGCCAGAAAATAGTTCATCACGGCCTTAACAAAGACTATAGGCCAGCTGGATACACGGTTGACTCTTTCGACCAAGCCGGGACTATTGTGGGGGCATATAGTGTCGAAGCTGGGTATTTTGATGACTCAAGCACAAAAAACGCACCACCAGAGTTTAAAAAGATAGAGAAAGATTTTAATGGTGCGTTAAAGCATTGTTCAGGTGACATCAAAAAACTATATCTATTTAGCTCTCAAGAAGAGCCGCCATCGTTTCGCGCCAAATTTAATAATTCACCTGTTTTTAAAAATGGCAGGGTGTCAGAAATAATTATTTATGACGCTAGAGAACTTGCCAAACATATTTATGAACATTCACAAGAAAATCAGACAGCGGCTTCATTTTACTGTGATTTTTTTCCTGATTTTGCACATAACCTAGATAACTACGAATATTATGGCAAAGTACCATCTATTTGTCGCAATCATTTCTCTGAACCAGCTTTCATTGAATCCATTGTAAATCATTACAGAAGTGGTCACAAAATTTGTATATTATCTGGGCTAAGTGGGACTGGAAAAACGCAAGCCGCGATTGAATTTCTTCATACCCATGCACAAAGCTTTGATAACTACATTTGGATTTCTGGCGAAGACTGGCCCGAAAGAACTCCTCTTACGTCAATTCAAAGAGCACGTGGAGGATTTCCTATCAATATATCAGGATTATTTAATTCTACAAAAACATTGCTCGTTATTGATAACTTGAATCGAGTCATAGACCAAACAGAGTTAGAAGAGCTCTCAAACGGATTTATTCTGGGTGGGGTTGTTCTAGCAACTTCACAATTTACAAACCATAGCGACAAGATTTACTTGCCAATACCAGAACTATCTACAGAGGTCGCATTTAAAATTATAGGGCAAAATCAACACGATGCGACAGATAATTGTAAAAATTTTATAGCGAAATGTAAATTTTCTCCACTAATTCTCGCTACTGCTCGTGATATTGCGCGAGAAGAAGATATAGATGCTGAAGATTTATATTCTGAAATTTTGGCAAGGCCCGCTGAAACTGTCTCTAAAGATGGTCAGTCGATTATGCGGAGAATCCTTTCTCGCCTAAATGACGAATACAGGCAGGCATTGGTAAAGATAGCAGACTCAGGTGTCTTTCTTCACGATTCTCGATTTTTAGGTTTTTATATAGGAAACAGTTGCCGGGTTGCCTTACAACGCATTGGAATCCTAAAGCCTTCAAATATTCCTGGAATGCTAACTGTGCATGACCTCATTTGCAAAGCGATGCAGGAAAGCCCAAGCGCAGAAAGTATCGCAAATGCGATAGACGGATATATTGGAAAATTTTCTGGCGATATGCGCCCAAGCGTTATTAGAGAAATTCATGTATGTGCACAACAGCTTCGAGCAGCTAACGCCCTAAAAGGAGAAAGACCCCCTGACTGGCTAACCTATGCGCTGCTTCAAATTGATGGAGCTTCTAACCTAGATATTGCGGCATCACTCTACTCACGACCAATATCTACAGCTAGTTCACTTCAAGAGTTATTGTGTATCATTGATGTGAAAGAAATACATGCCTATCAAATTACAGATAAGGATGAGAAACAAAAATTCTTTAAAGATTGCGCCCAAGAATATGCGGCGGCGATAAATGATGATTTGCCACATGAAATAAAAATAGAGCTACTCCACCATGCAGGGAAGGCATTTCGAAGATGCGAAATGTACGATGAGTCTTTTAAATCTTTTACTGAACTTCTTAGGATAGAACCAAAGTGGCATGCAACATTAAGTCAAATTGCCCATCTCGGAACTCAGTGGAAAGCAAGTTATAAAATAAAATCTGCGAGCAATGAAGCTTTAAAAGAACTTTTTGATTATATATTTGACGAATATAAGGATGTACCTCTGCGCGTTTCCTTGGCAGCCATATCACTTTTTCGCTCTTACAGAATGTTAGTGTCTGATATAATTCAATCAAAAGAAAAAGTAAAAAAATAGCTACTATTATTTCAATGTCAGCATTGGAAGGGTTACACCAGTTTTACGAAGCACTTTTTAGCTTTACATCAATGTTTAGCTACCAACATGGCGATATTTGCCTATCTTTAGCAAAAGATTTACCTGAAATGTTTGAGGTACCTCCAAGCCTAATTGAGCAGCGGCAATGGACTAGCGTATGTGAGGCGTTTACCAATATTGCAGCAGCCGCTGCAGAACAAAACCTAAAAGAGCGCAGCACCGCTACTGCTTGCAGATTCGCCGACGCCATTCTCGAAACCCAAAATCCATCGACTTTTACAGCGCGCGCAATTGCAAAAGCCTATATCACAGGTGGAGCTCCAGAAAAGGCTATTTCTTGTATCTCACTTATTCCTCCGGAAAAACTTGACCACTGGGTGCTTTATAGAAAGGCTGAGGCAGAATTACTCTTGGGTAAATCTGAAGACGCATTACGTAGTGCACAGGATGCGTTCGACTTGGCTCAAAAAGATAGCAAGGCGGCGGATAGAATTTCAATTTATCATGAGCAAATAGCAAAGTGCCATTTAGCATTAGGAAACACGAGTTTGGCTATCGATGGTTATACAGAAGCCATTAATAAATGTTCAAATGATAAGTATAAGAGAGAATTAGAGAAACGATTTAACCTACTAACAATGAATGACAAATAATAGCATTATATATGAAGCAAGATTTTAACTACGAAAGAGCCAAAGAACGTCTTGAGGAGTTATTTAGCCAAGACAATATTGATATGGAAATTCAATGTTGTTATTCGGTACTCTATCTTATGCTATATGAGTATATAAAATACATGCTCACAGACCAAATAATTTCTTTCTTATCTGATGATATTCTGGATATCGATAATCCTAAAAAAAGTAAAAAGTATATAAATTTCTGTAAAGCGGCTGGGGGAGCATTTGAGTACGGATTTGAGTTTTATCAATTAGATGAAGACCAGCGTAAAGTACTCAAAGATGCTCAAGGACGTAGAGGCAAAGCTACACACCAATTTTTGCATCTTTTTATGAATGAGGAGCACTTCTCATTTGTAGAGCTTAAAAAATTTTATGATATTGCAAAATATATTGATAATTACTGGACTGTAAACTTTGAAGTAGCGATTTCAGGCGATATTGATGTAGAAAATGCTGACCTTGAAAATGCTCACTCCGTTTACTTTTTGTTGATTTCTCAAATTGCCCAAAGAATTTTCCCATTAGAAGAAGCGGCTAAAAGAGCGAGCCGGGTGGAAAATCTGACAAATGATAGCGCCAAGCATATTTGAACCCTGGGAACAAAACACGCGTCCAAACCGGGACGCCCGTTCTGTTCCCATATTCTCAATAATACGCGGGGGCAAAATTGGGGGCAAAATAGCACATTACGCCAAATAAAATTAATTATTATACTATATTATTGAAACAGTCCCATTCCCGCCGCCTCCACCATTCAAAAAATTTGCTGCCCAACGTGGTCCAATGAAGGCCGGAATCTCTCCAACACGAAGAGGTTCCGGCCTTTCTTGTTTCTTTTGGCGTTAAAAATATCCCATTATCATCAAAAACGAAGAAGGGAAAAACGAAGACGACCGCCAAACCTCTCCTCCCTCCCGAACTCTCGTATTCGTTATTCCACGACTGCCCTTTTTGCTGGATGCCCGACCAGAGATTGATTCAGCCCCTAAGAAGACAAGCCGGGATACAGCTACATCCCGGCTTGTCTCGCGGTGTGATAAAGGAACGTTCCTCTCGCTATCAGGCAATACGCCCTCTTACCCCAAAAGGACGGACAGGGAGTCGATAACGCCAAAAATGTTTGAAAGAGGAGGGATAGGGAGTCCGGGGAAGGGAGGGGAACATTTTCTATAGAAGTTTTCCCCTCCCTTCCCCGGTTGCCTCATACTCTCAAAATTACAGGGTCAATCCGCGATCCATGCGGGCGAGCGTCTCATCCTTGCCGATGGCGAGCATGAACTCGGGCAAGCCGGGACCGCCAATCACACCGGTGATCGCCACGCGCACAGGCTGCGCGACCATCTTGAACTTCACGCCGAGGCTTTCCACGTACGAATGGATCACGTGCTCGATGCTTTCCTTATCAAAAGAAGGAAGCGCCACAAGCTGATCACGGATGACCTTCACGTGCTCCTTGCCTTCGTCCGTCAGCCACTTGGCAACGCCCGCTTCGTCATAAGGCAGATCGGCGGACTTGTAGAGCAGCTGGGCAATGCCGTCGGCAAGCTCGATAAGGTTCTTTGCCCGTTCGCGGTACAGGGGAACCAGCGGTTCAATGGAAGCTTCCGTCGCGCCCGTGAATCCTTTCTGATGAATGAAAGGCAGGACCAGACGGGCCAGGTCGTCAAGCGGCGTCTCCCGCAGGTAATGGGCGTTGAACCACAGGAGCTTGTCGGGATCGAAAGCGGAAGCGGAACTGTTCAGGTTCTTTCCATCAAAAAGATCAATGAGTTCCTGCATGGAGAACAGTTCCTGATCCCCGTGCGACCAGCCGAGGCGGACGAGGCAGTTGACCAGCGCGTGCGGCAGGAGGCCGTCATTCTGGTACTCCACCACGGAACGCGCGCCGTGACGCTTGGAAAGCTTCTGGCGGTCCTTGCCAAGGATCATGGGCACGTGACCGAACACGGGCAGTTCCCACCCGAGCGCCTGATAGATGAGGATCTGCTTCGGCGTGTTGGAAACGTGGTCGTCGCCGCGAATGACGTGGGTAATCCCCATGTCGTGGTCGTCCACCACCACCGCCATATTGTAGGTGGGCATACCATCACTACGGCGCAGGATCATGTCGTCGAGCTCGGAAACGTCCGTGGCGATATGCCCTTTCACCATGTCATCGAACACCACACGGCCTTCGGTGGGAATCTTCAGGCGCACGACGCGGCCGGGCCCGGCATCGAGGCCGCGCTCGCGGCAACGGCCGTCGTAGCGGGGCTTTTCACCTTTGGCGCGGGCGGCTTCACGCATGGCTTCCACTTCTTCGGGCGTGCAGGAGCACCAATAGGCATGACCGCTCTCAATCATCTTGTCGATGACTTCATTATAGCGGTCCGTGCGCTGCGTTTGATAGGTCAGCTCGCCATCCCAATCCAGCCCAAGCCAGCGCATGGAGGCCAGAATCGCGTCCGTGTACTCCTGTTTCGAGCGCTCGGTGTCCGTGTCCTCGATACGCAGACGGAATTCACCGCCGTAGTGACGCGCAAGAAGCCAACAGAACAAAGCGGTGCTGGCGCCGCCGATATGCAGATGCCCGGTCGGGCTCGGCGCGAACCGGGTGATAATCTTAGACATGAAAGACTCCTGAAAAAATCAGCGTTGAGGTTTTTGTTCCGGCTGCCAAAGCAGTTCAACGGCCCCCGTCTTGGCGTCCTTACGTGGAGACGCCGGACGGCGGCAGGCGACAAGCGCCCCGGAGGGGATGTCCCCGGCTGCGGGGATAATGGCGAACCCGTCTTCCGTACAGGCATAGCGGGCATGTCCCATGCCGGGGACGGGGAAGGACTCGGACAGGATACGGGCAACGACCCCGTTGGGGTCCATCGCCGGAAAAAGAGCTGTTTTGGCGATGGGAGCGGCCTCCGATTCAGGCCGAAGCTGCATGAACGACAAGCTCAGCGAATCCTTGGGCAGCTTGGCATAACGGGCCAGATCCGCCAGCCATGCCGGGGCCACAGCAAGCTGCGACGCGTGGCACCAGCGACGCTCGCGCGTCTCCAACAGCGGACACGGACCAAGATGCGGACAAGGAGCCACAGGCGTCAGCCCCTCCTCCAGCGCCGTTTCCCGGAGCTTCGCGGTAAGCGTGCCGCCGAGCCGCGTGCCGGGCTCAATGAACAGCGCCGTGCCTTCAGGATGCAGCGTCCGCCCCACGGCGACGGCGAGATCCGCCATGCGTTCATCGACGCTGACGCCCGGCTTGTCCTTCAATTCGTTGAGCACATTGCCCGCCATGAGCAGATACGGGGAGCGCAACTCGCGGAATGACTGCATCAGCGGCGAACGCACCAGACGGATCGTCCAGTTCAGCGGTTCACCGGAGAGTTTCGCCATGTGTTCCAGTATGGAGCGCCCCATTTCCATGGGACGGGGAACCGTATCCACGCAGACCAGCGTCAGCGGCACAGCCCGCCAGTCGGGACGGGACAGCCACAAAGCAATAGGCAGGGTCAGCGGCCCGCTTCCGAGGTCGGCGATGGTCACCGGCGTTTCGGCGTCGCAAACGGGGACGGGCAAATCCAAACCCGGCAAGAGGCCGGACAGCCGCACAAGATTCCACGGCAAAAAATAACGCAGATATGCCGACACATACCGGGGCGCGCTCCAGTAGGAACGCCCGAGCCCACCGCGCTCATAGGTGAGCATGGCGGACAGGTCACGGATGGCCTCCGGCAAATCGGCGCGGTGGTTGCGGGACAGCGGCATCACCGTATCCAGCGCCTTGGGGAGCTGCGCCAGCGCGTTGCGGCAAAAAGCGTCCAGCGGAGAAAACAACGGGCGGCACATCGGATGCCCTGCCGCGTGCTTGACCGGCGCGGGCATGGGCCTTACCGGGCCGTCGGCACGCGGCGCATCAGGCTTGCGGAAGCCCGCACGCGGCCCACCGGGGCGGCGTTCTCCGGGACCGTTCTTCGGATTGTTTCCGGAACGCCCCTGCCCTGCATGGCTGTTCCGGGCGGGACGTTCCTGATCGGCGCGACTGTCCTGCCGGGGTGCGGGACGCTTTTCCGCCGGGCCACGGGACGGGGAACGCGGGGCCCCCTTTTCGGAAGTCCCCGCGTTGTTTCTACGTTTAGGGGAGGATGACTGGCTCACGATGCCGCACGCGCCTCAAGAGCGGCCACGGCCGGCAGGGTTTTGCCTTCCAGCACTTCGAGGAATGCGCCGCCCGCCGTGGAAATATAATCCACCTGACTGGCGTAGCCGTACTTCTCGAGGGCCGCGATACTGTCACCGCCGCCGGTAACCGTATAAGCGGACGTTTCCGCAACGGCCTTGGCGATGGCTTCCGTTCCCTTGCCGAACTGGTCGATTTCAAACGCGCCCACAGGACCGTTCCAAACCACGGTGCCCGCCTCGGCGATGATCTGAGCGTACATTGCGGCGGTGGCGGGGCCGATATCGAGGATCATGTCATCAGGGCGCACTTCCTCGACCTTGAGCACGGTCGCCGGAGCGTGTTCTTCCAGCGCCGGGCCGACAACGACGTCGACGGGCAGCGGGATGGCCGCGCCGCGCCCTTTGGCCTCTTCCATGATCTTGGCGGCGGACTCCACCAGATCCGGCTCATACAGGGACTTGCCCACTTCGTATCCAGCGGCCTTCAGGAAGGTATTGGCGATGCCGCCGCCCACGATAAGCTTGTCTACGCGCTTGGAAAGATTGTTCAGGACTTCAAGTTTGGTCGAAACTTTGGAGCCGCCGATGATGGCGAGCAGCGGATGCTTGGGCGCATGGAGGATACGGGTTACGGCTTCGAGTTCGGCGGCCATGAGCAGGCCCACGCAGGCGACCTTGGCGAAACGGATGGCCCCTTCGGTGGAAGCCTGCGCGCGGTGCGCCGTGGCGAACGCATCCATGACGTACACGTCGCCGAGCGCGGCCAGCTTGCGGGCCACTTCCTCATTATTCTTCTTTTCGCCCTTGTTGAAGCGCACGTTCTCGCACAGGACGCATTCGCCGGGCTTTACGCTGACGCCGTCCAGATAGTCCTTCTCAAGCCTGACCGGAACGCCGAGCAGTTCCTCAAGGCGTTTGGCCACGGGAGCCAGCGAAGCTTCTTCGGAGTAAACGCCTTCTTCGGGACGGCCAAGGTGCGAGAGCACGATGATGCCGGCGCCTTTATCCAGCGCGAACCTCAAGGACGGAATGGCCGCCCGGATGCGCTTGTCGCTGGTGATTTTCCCTTCCTTGACCGGGACATTGAGGTCTTCACGAAAAACAACGGTCTTCCCTTGCAGATCAAGGTCGGACATGAGACGTACGTTCATTGTTCTCCTCCTAAAAAAGAGGTTGCGCTACAGGGTATCGAATACGGAGGCAATGCCACAAAACGCGGCTTCTTGCAAACGGACGGCGCTTATCCGAAAACCATATGCCGCATGTACAGGGCCGTAAAATCGGGACGGGCCGCCAGATCCACAAGCGTACACCCGGAACTCCAGCGGACCAGCCTCTCCCGCAGTTCCGGGCGCGTCAGCAGAAGCGCCGCCCCGCGCAGGGAGGTGTTGCCCTCCGCCACAGTGCGCGCCTGCAGGCCCTGCGGCAGAAAGCCCAGCCGCTCCAGTGCGGTTTCCGGCATGTGTTCCCCGAGCGCACCGCCGAGGCAAACCCGCGCGAGCGCCCTGCTCTCCAGCCCGGACTCCGCCAGCAGGCTTTCCAAAGCCAGCGAAAACGCGGCCTTGACCTTGAGGATTTCCTCCACGTCGGCCCCGGCAAGCTCCATGCCGCCGGGCAACGGCAGGCTCCAGCCAGCGGCCCCGCGTTCGACGGTCCCGAGCAGGCGGGCGGCCAGAGGTGAAACAGAAGCCGACGCAAGGCGACCCGTGGCGTCGAGGAAACCTGTCCGCAACAGCGCATCCAGCAGCGACAAATAGCCCGTGCCGCAAATCCGTTTCGGTTCCGTGTTGCCGATGACCACGGGAGACAGGCCGAACGGACCGAGCCGGAATCCCGAGACGCTGCCCGTATCCGCCACCCCGCCGTAGCGGAGCCCGATGCCTTCCAGCGACGGGCCGAGCGGAACGCTGGCAATGAAGGAGCGTTCCTTATCCAGAGCGAGCACGAATTCGCCGTTCGTCCCCATGTCCGCAAGCAGAAAAGGAAATTCCGGCGATTCCCCGTACAGGAGGGCCGCCATGCCCGCGCTGATGTCCCCGCCCACGAACGGGGCGGGCTGCGGGGGGATCCACGCCGGAGGCAGACCGGGCAGCTCCGCCGTGCGGCCTCCCGGCTCCGTCAGCCGGTACGGGGCGGCACACAATCCGGCCACATCTTCATTCAACAGGATGGAGGTCATGGCGGTATTCCCCGCGATGCACAGTTCCGCCACCGGGACGCCCACGTCCGAGACAACGCGTTGCAGGAAGCGGAGCAGGAGATGCCCCAGCCGTTCCCGGCCCTCCTGATTCCGGGCGGCGGCAAGGCGCGACACCACATCGCTCCCCGCGCCCATCTGCGGATTGAGGGCCTGCCCGGACGCAGCCTCATGCCCCGT
>OGHO01001064.1_pt1 | contig 29065 bp, 52 predicted proteins | sample 1571421 | NCBI WGS metagenome assembly OGHO01 (sample SAMEA2581937, study PRJEB24529) | metagenome | biome: Human gut stool | place: China | collected 2011
CCATGAAAATGAGCAGTGTTGCCAATGCCGTATCCCACCCTCCGAATATTGAAGCGATAAAGCTTCCTACAGCCCCTATGGCTGTGCATATCATCTGTTTATTCATATTCATTCCTCCTAAATAAAGGGCGGATTGCTCCGCCCCTGTATGTTAGCCGCCCTGCGGCCTTCTTGCCCTACGGCTTCTACGCCCCTACTCAATTATTCGTTTTTTACTTTGTAGAGGTTAAGGTTTATACCATCATCATATAAATCTGTCTAAGCAGCTCACAATCGTTCTGTTTTCTTGGATTGTTAGGCGATACCTGTACTTTCTTTGTAGGGGTGTCAATATCTACTGTGTGATATGGTGTATCTCTTGTGGCTGAAAGGTATACAAAACCCTCACCAGCTCCGAATATATCGTATGTACGTCCGTTTACACAGGGCTTGCCGTGGTCATTTGTGATTTCATCAGTTACGACAAACTTACCGTCTAAGCTTCCTGCTCTGTCCGGCCATTCGGTTGTTTTCAGCATTCCGGTCTTTGAGAGATAGCAAAATACAACGCCGTCATCGGGTATAGGTGTTTTCTTACCGTCTTTGTAGGTAAACATATGGTGGCCGTCAAGTTCTACTGTTTTCATTTCAATTAGTTTTTTCATGTTATTTCCTCCCTTAAAATAGTTGGTAAAAAGTAATAAAAAAAGAGCTTTTCAGCTCTTGATTACGTGTTATAAAATTCCCTGCTCCATTAACTCCATTGTGTAGCTGTCGATTGCCTCCTGCTGTAGTTCCTGCTGTGATTTTTGAAGGGCGGCGAGTATATCAGCGTTGGTTGGCTGCGGCTCCGGCTCTATCCAGTCCCCTCCGATATACTGCTTACCGATTAGTGTTGTATCATTCCTATCTATTTGCACCAAATTTTCTGATATTACAAAAGCAGTTGAATTGAATACATGTACACATATATTGTTACTATCTAACTGGGCATAACTGTAATTCATTTAAATCGCCTCCTCTATTATAAATGGTTCATTATATATTTCTTTCTGCAATACCTCTATCAATCTAAGGCTTGCGCTATGATTTGAACCTTCTACTATTGGCGATTTTAACGATACTTTGATGTCATATTCGACATTCTCAACCACATCATAAACCAACCAGTATTCGTTTGAGGTAGTTGAATACGACGAAGTGAATGATATTATAGTTTCACCGTTCACTGTAATTATAACTGAACCGCTCTCTGCTACTCCTGTATTCTTAAAAGTCGCTCCGACTTTAACATGGAACATTATTTTTCCTGTATATTTTGCAGTAAGTTTAAGTATATCAAATGTTGCTCTCTCTCCTGTATGCTTAAATATTTCCCGATTTACATAGTAAACATCTGAATACGAAGGTATCAACCTTTTTGGTGTGTTTGAGGTTTTTATCTCCTGCAGCATTTCAACTACAGTATCGTTTGTACCCCCCCCCGGAAAATTCTCCGAGGGTGTTTCTTATCGCTGTTGTATCGGTCTTTGTCAAGTCCAACGTGCCCTTATCGGCCAATACGCTTAATATATCTCCACTTGCCATATAATCATCCCTCTCTTACAAAAATAGCAGGTAAATCACTAGATGGATTTATCTGCCTCCACTAATTATGTACTGCTGTTCCTCCGCTGTTATCTTGCCCTCTGACTGCATTGCGGCCAGCTTTTCATCTGTTACCTTACCCTTTTCATACAGCCTTTTAAGGCTTTCTACAAGCGTACTCATAAAATCCCTCCCTCAAGAAGTTCCTCTGTATATTGGTCTACCGCCTGATTTTGCGCTTCTACGTAGGAGGTGTTAACCTGCAGCTCTATGCGGTCTAATTGGGTCGGTTCCGGCTCCGGCTTGGGTACTTCCTCCCAAACACCGTTATTGTATTTCTTTCCTAATAGGCTTGTATCGTATGTTTCAAGGCGCAGCATGTTGCCTGCGGTTACTTTGCCGGATAGGTCTGATACAGCAATGCAAATGTTGTTTTCATCTATTTGTGCGTAAAAATAACTCATTTAAACACCTCCTTAGCAAAATTCAATTACTTGATAGGAGCCGTCGACTTGATAGCTGGTTGATTTATTTCCTCTTTTTAAATATAAAGCGTTAGCCTCTAAAGCGTACAGCGACACTCCATACGCACCGTTATTTGACCTATATTCCTCATTTATTATCACCTGTGATTTTGTCGGGTCAATTGCCGCAATTGATATAACTGTTGGGTCTTCTGTTCCCGAAGTCTGAAACAATCCCCTTTGTATGCTCTTAATCACAATTGAGCTCTGGAAATTAAAATGTGAGTTGTCCTTATCCGACTGACCGTCATGTATTATAGTCCCCGGCGTGACATAAGAAAGTGCATCGTACAGTATTCCAAAGCCAGCCGAGGTGTCAAGGTACTTATACGTCTCATAGTCTCCGTAATAGTCAACTACAGTATTAGCAGCCGTATCCAGTGCCGCCAGAGCGTCTATTGACGCTTTATCATACTTATTATGAATGAAGTACGCCATTACTCACTCACCCCCGTGTATACTTTTATTTCTCCTGCTGTACTGACGAATGTGCCGCCTTTGCCGCCTTCCGAACATTTCAAATTACCGTTAATCATATTCCATAGATAAGAAGAAGGAGAATAATTGGGGTTGCCACTAATATTTCCATAATTATCTAGGGATTGTGTACCCTTAACATATGTTGTCCTTAAATCCGGTTTATCATCTGCAACTAATTTATAACCGTTGGTATCTATCGCGCCATTGACTTCTAATTCATTGCATATAATTGTTACCGCACCGCCACCGCTTGGCGGGATAGCTCCATTTCCTGAAACAGAATACGCATAATTTGTATTTAAAGCACTTCTGGTATATGCAACATCTTTACTGCCTTCGGTGGGTTCAGCGCCAGTAGTTGCAGACGCTAAAATATTGCCATTAATAGTTACCTTTCCTTTAGCAATAATTACAACCGAACCAGAAGCATTATAATCATATGCAACAGTGGGCCCTTTTGGATATGCCACGCTAGACTGAATAGTTGCGTTATAATCAAAGCTTTCGGTATCATTTGAACTTGATAGATTAGGATAATATACAAAAATAACAGAAGCTCCACCTATGCCATATTGACCTATACCGCCGCCGTTTATGTTGCCAGCAGTGCTAGTTGTAGGTGTCTGAACTGGTGTTGGTGTATTCCCTGTTACTTTATCTATACCGCCACTAATTGTACCGCCTCGTCCATTTATACCCCCTATTGGTGCATAACCGCCTTTAGCTAGTACAAACTCCTGACTTCCTACATTTATCGTCGGCGCAAGCTGTAAAGCCTCGGTAAACGTCTTTCGTTTTCCTCTCACATCAATAACGCCGTTTATGGTCACATCCCCTTGTGACAGGATATAAAGCCCGTCACACTTATCAGGCGGAGTAAGCGTTACTCCTTCTGGTATCGTCATTGACTTTGTATGAAGCACATACCGATTAAATCCGTCCTGTGATGGCCACGCTAAATCCGGGCCGACAATTAAATCCCCATAAGTACCCTTACCGTAAGGCGTAACCATGCCGTCTAGCCTATTATTAAGGCCGTCTATGCCGTTGTTTACTCCCCCTAAAGCTAAAAGGGCGGCGTTAGCCTTGGACGTAAGGGTTCCGCTGTTAAAGGTTCCCCCGGTATCTCCTGTTTCGCCTATTCTGTCTCGCACGTCTTCAAGCGTTTCCTGGCTTGCCAGTGCTGCTATTACATCATTCTTCATGCTTACGCCTCCTTTACGTACACTATCCCATCCTCCGGGTTAAACTCAAAATATGCTTTTTTATCTGACCCAGCAATCTTAATAAGGAAGCCTCCACCGCTGCCACCTATTTGAAACCAACTGTCCCTATTCTCATTATAAGCCAGCAATAAAAAAGAGCCTGCTACGGCCCCAGATGAGATGTTTTCCCCCTCCGATGTCAATATAGGCTTGCCGTTTAATGTGGCATTGTCGGCGATTGCTACATGAAGTTTGATTTGTATTCTTATCTTGTCCGCAAGAATAAGCCCCTCAACGACAAGCGCGGAGGCTGTTCCAGTTGTCTCAAATATAGGAACTGCTGCAAGGTCTATTTTGTCCCAGTTCTCGTTTAACATAGTGTCAATATTGAATGTATCATTCCCATCTGTAACAGGGTCTGCTTTGTATAAATTTAAATTGCCTGTATAATTACCCAATTATCGCTACACCTCCTGCGAATTTCTTAAGTGTTGTGGCTTCTACTTCTGACAGTGTCATAACTTCGTGAATGTCTTTTATTAGCAAATATCTGAATGTATAAACTATGGCTAAATGAGCCGGCTTCACTTCATCAAGCATAGAAATAAGAGTGTCAAGGTCGTTAGGCACTCCATAAGAACCGACAAAAGTAATGTGTATTTTCCCGTCAGGAAACGTAACGTCTATATCTCCATTTCTCCAACTATCAGCTACCGCTTGCAACAGAGCAATGTCAACTTTGCCGCCGGTTTTCCATTTTGCTTCTACAACTGACCGTCTTCCCTCAACTGTTGACGACGGGTTTATAATACCAAGTTCCCATTCATAGAGTTTTAACCCCCACCCGGTGGCAGTATCAAAAAAATACTGTTCATTTATTTCGTCAATAATATCGCTTAAGCCGTCAAGCTCAACTCCTGCACTCTGAAAAAGCTGACCTATCCAATTATCCTTACGATATACTTTGTGTATGAAAGATAACAGTTTAGCTTTGTAATTCAATGGTTATCACCCCGCTTATAGCAACCTCAGTATCTTCAACAGGAATATTTGCTGTTCCATTGTTTACCTTCAAGTCGCTGTAGTCCTCAACGCCTTCGCTGTCATTTATGGCGTTGGCTATCTTCCCGTATGACACATAATTCTGCTTGAAAGCTATTTCTTTAAAATAATCCGTTATAGCAGCATTTATATTAATCTTTGCGTTATCAAGCTCATAGCCAGGAAGCAATTTTATCTTTACAGAAATCGCTATAGTTTTTGATGTAGCTGAAACCACTGCGCAATAAGCACCAATCGGGGCTTCTCCTTCGCCCTTTCCGGCTTGGTTAGGGTCGATATGTTCTTGAACCTTTGCTATAAGAGCGTCATTTGCGGGCTGTTTGTCGTCGTTTATGATAACAATTTTCACAGTATTGTCACCGTTCCATAGTGGAAAAACTTTAGCGTCTCCTACGCCATTGACTTCTTTTGCCCATTGCTCATAATGATATTTATTACCAGATGTAGGAGGCTTTCTTACTGCTTCAAGATAACGCTCAAGAAGCGCATCGTCCGCCTCTTCCTCGTAGCCGTCTACTGTCTCATTTTCGTTACTGCACGAGTTTATACCTTGTAGCGTTTTTGGTATCCCCACAATGGAACCTGCTCCAACATTTCCAGACTTTCCGGCAACAACGGCCTCGATAGCTACATTTCCGGAGGTAGCAATAACAACTGTTTCTACAGCAATAAATTGTGTCCCAAACTCCGTTTCAAATAAATCACCTTTGTTTACAGTTCCGTTACCGTACACCGTAAGAACGCCCTTCGCCTTTGTAGCCTCTTTTCTAATGATGTTTTTACGCTGACGTACATATTCCGTAAGTTCTTCGCCTGTCAGGTTTCTTACATTCAGCTTTTTAGCAACTGCTTCAATAAGACTGTAAACTGGTTGTAAGGCTATCGCAAATGCCCTAGTTATGTCAAAGGTCGGAAATCCCACTGATTTCTGATAGCTTTTATCAATCTTTTGCAGCATTTCATTATGTATTTCGTTGACGGTTTTATCAAACACTAACTTTCACCCCCAGCACATCTTTGTTTGTAAGCTCAGCCGTAAAGCTGACTTCTAATCCATCGGTAAGCCTTACCGCTGAAAAATCCGTTACCCGCTCTATGGCAGGGCAGTATTTATTGCAGTTCTCTTGTATCTCTCGTTCCAACTCGCTTGCTATAAAACCTTTTGGAAGCTGCCTGTATCCGATATACCTGTCCCATGTAGTACCAAATCCTGTATCATCATATACAGCGTATTTTTCAAGAGACGTGCGGACAAGCAGCTCAAGCCATTGTTTGATAGCTTCAAGTTCTGTTGTCTCTTTCGGTTTACCGTCAGTCATAATATGCTGTCCTTTGCTATAATCAAATACAAAGCTTCTGCCTACTCTTGCACTGTTATTTTCTCCGGTGTCTATTGATATGACTTCCGGAAATGTAATATCCGTTGGAAACATTTACGCTCCCTCCAATACATCTACTATAAAAAATTTTTCGTTTTTACCGTCAGGAATAACAAGGACTTTATCTCCGCTTTTCCATACCTCATACAATTCAACATCCTGGTTATTTACAGATATTGTTCCGGTAGAGCTGTAAGCGCCCCGGCCTTCACAACTAATGTTTATATTGCCGCTCTGTGAATTTTGAACGCTGAAGCTCATTTTGCTCTTGCGTTCCAGAATATGACGGCATACATAAGCGTTCTTTTCGTCCAGTAAATACATCCCGTCTTGTATAGACACAAGAAAAGGGGCGGCGCTGATTACAACTCCTATGCATGGGTTTAGTATGTTAGGGTTATTTCTTTTTTTAAGCTCTCCTGCGAGAGTATACGCCCAGCCTTCGCTCATTTACACCGCCTCCAATGTCAAGTCCATATAATGATTGTTGTTACCGTATGTGTGAGTGCAATTAATAACCTTATACCTGCCGCTTATTTCTTCCTCATTAAATTCCAGTATCCTCCCGCTTCTTACCGCGTCGTCGCCCATGAGCTTCAAAGTTATCTCGTTAGTTACTTTGTTAAGCTCTTTCAGCCTGTTGGCGGCTTGGCTTCTTGCCTTTGACATATCGTCTCCGCTGATTGTTTCAACGTGCTGCATGATGCCGAAGCGCGATATCGATTCATCGTCGGCGGCCTCGCCTATTATCTGTGTTGACTGTTCCCCAGAGGATATTATTTTTACCGAGTTACGCATATCAGCGATACTGCGCTTTATCTGCAAATCTGCTATTTCTGTCGTAACATCAAAAGGGGCTATGTTGCGAGCCCCTTTATAAACAGCCTTTATAACAAGCTCTGTTATAGGCTCGACAAACAGCAACCCTCCTCTTACTTCCATTCTATACTCCTGCCCGGTGTCGGCTGATGCTTGGGAAATAATATCTTTAAAACAATCGCTTACCGCGTCGCCTGAATAGATTTTGTCAATAAGAGTTGCTATATTACATATTCTCCCGACAGGAATTGAATAATCATTGCATAGTTTTTCTATTGCACTGCTAGCTGTTATCTTACGGAATTGCACATTTACTTGGCTCTTATTCATAAGATAACCGTAATCATAAGCCTTAACTTGATTTATGCGGTCGTTGCTTCTGTCGTTTTCCATTATCATCCCTGTAAAAACTGCATTACCATCATTGGTAAATATAATCTTATCTCCCATTTCTATTTCAAGCTTCGGCCAATATCTATCTTTTCTGTTTACAGCTATGGTAAATGAAAATTCTTCCCCAAGGCCGTCAGAATTATCGGCTCGTTGAAAGTCTCCGGATATATTTGAGATATCTATAAGGCTGCTTTTCACAATATATAACTTAAATTCCATAACATCAGCCTCCGAAACGATATTCTTCAATATCCAGTGAATATTGTATATCTCCAACCTTATCTGAATAATAGGAAAACGAATTTATAAGACAAGCCATATTTAATACACATTTCCCGTCCTTATCCGTTAAAATAACTCTAAGCGGTACTTTTTCTTTACGCCACTTTTGAAAAAACTCGACATATTTTCTTCCATCGGCTACGCTCCCGGCTTTCACAAAGGAATAATTTTTATTAACCGGCCAAAAGGAGGAAATAGAAAGCGTCCTTAACCCAAGCTCTCCAATTAATTTCATTGCTCCTGAAACACTTTCAAAATCCTCGTTATTCTGGCTTTCCCCTATTTCAACGTTCGGAGGTACAACAGGGAATATCATTATTTCTTCATTGTTGTTTGCTGAAAAAACTATATCCACGTTATTCACCTCCTTAAATGTTACCCAAAGCGAGAATTACCTTTTGAGTTATTTTCTCGCCCATTTCGTTCACATATGCTTCATTTCCGATAACATTACCCTGAACAGTTACATGGATGTTTATATTCCTGGAATTACTTACACTTTTCTTTGATATGCTGTTTGGGATAATCTTTGCACCGTTTGGCAGACTTACAATCTCACCTCTGCCGCCCTCGTTTATTCTCGTTGCTCCGCCTTTGAAATAAGCAGAGCCTGTGGCGTGCCCAAATAATCCTTTTACGCCTTTGTAAATATCGCCTACCACCGGTACGCCTTCAATTTTGTCATCTATCTCGCTAAGCTTTTGATGAATGTAATCAAATACGCCGCCAACCTTTTCTTTTACGGTGTCAAATGCTCCGACTATGCTGTCCTTGATACCGCCAAAAACCTCCTTTATTTTTCCCCAAAGGTTTGAGGCTGTCTCTTTTATTCCCTCGAAAAATCCTAAGAAGTTACCCTTTATTATCTCAATATCAGCCAAAAAGCCCGTCTTTATCCTTTCCCAAAGCGCTTTTATTTTGTCCCAGTTCTTATATATCAGCAATGCAATTGTAATAAGACCAATAACAATAGCAAGCATACCGGCAGGAGATGCGGCTTTAAGTAGTTTAAACATCCCTCCGGCGGCCTTGGCCCCTTTTGATAAAGTAGAAAAAGCCGTCTTTAGCGCTGATATTTTTGTTATAACTCCGCTAATAACATTAAAGGCAGTAAATGTAGATACAACGCCAGCGATAACGGGAAGCAGCCAATTTGCGTTTTCTCGAACCCATGCTATGGCTTTCCCTAGAAAATCAAGCGCCTTACCCAGCTTATCAGCAACCATATCTGATATTTTTTCTATAGTCCCGTTGTTCTGCCATTCGACAAGCTTGTCCGAGACCTTTTGAATATATCCCCTGAGGACATCAAGTGGAGAACCAGCCTTTACGCTGCCGTCGCTCATTACGCCGACTATGGTGGCCAGTGCGTTCTTTGTAACGCCTGTTACTGTAGACCACATACCTTTTGTAGTCTTTGACAGTTTTTCCATTCCTCCGGCGAAGCGTTTATCCATAATGCCGACAAGCTTATCCATATCCTTTACACCCTTGATGCCAAACTCTTTCATTCGTTCCCATTCACCGGATTGAGCATCTATAAGCGCTTCTGTAGATTGGATAATGTCTTTACCCGTAGCGCCCGCCATATCGCCAGCTCTTGTGAGCCATTCTTCAGCGGACATTCCCATTGCCTCAAACTTAGAAGCTGCTTCAACAAGCTCTCCGCCTTCAAAAGGAGTGCGGTTAGCGAGGTCTATGGCATATTTCATAAGTTCTGCCGCTTTTTCAGTTGAACCAGTCGCCGTCTCAAGCTGCGCCTTATAGGTTTCAAGGTCAAAGGCTTCAGAAAATCCTTTTACCGTTCCTGCTGTGATAGCTCCGATACTTGCAGCTCCTAATGTCTTAGCGGCTGTCTTGGCGATTGATTTAAATTTATCATTTACGCTTGTTCCGAAGTTATTAACTACCTTTTTCGCTTTATTAATCTCGCGCTGAAACTTTTTTGTTTCATCGCTTGTCTTTTTCAGTGGGCTTGTAAATTTATCCTTTAGTCCAAGCAGAACGCTAATGCTTTTACGAGCCATAATTCCTCACCTCGCTTTCAACCTCCATTGCCGCAATAAAAAACAGCCTGTCATATCCCTTAATATTCAAGAGATATTCAAGACTGTGTCCTCTGTTAATATAGTGAGCGAGCAGCGCCACCTCGCTGTCGCTCTTTATCAGTTTTTTATGTTTTCTTTTTCTTTCAGATAATCATTTTTGTTTATATCTTCATCCGTAAGTCCGTAAAAGCTCAGTATAACCTCAGCAGCCTCGGTGATGTTTCCGAGGTCTTCACCGAATATTTTGTCAACTATATCTATTGGCTCCGTACACTCGTAAGCCTGCTGCAATTCTGGATTATGCAATACCTGACAATGTTCATAAATAAGCTCTCTGAAAAGCTTATAATTTTCTATTGCAGAATCAGTGTCTGTCATTCCGTCCATCATATCAAGCACCTTAGAAAGGCTTTTCTTAGCAAACATAATCTCGCCGTCAACAGCTTTTACATGAAACGGAATTGTGGCAAATTTATCGTTTTCGCTTTGCTTTTTCCTTGCAATAAGTTCTTCAACTGTTAATTTACTCATGGTTTTCCCCCTTAGATTGTGTCAATGAAATGGTATCCGGTTGCTTTGAATGGGACTTCCTCCTCGAGCACCGTCTTGTTCTCAAACCTATTTAGCATAATTTCATCAATAGTAACACCGTATATTTCTACACGCTCCGCGCCATAGGCGGTAGGGTCATCCAGGGCAGCTACAAACTTTAAATCAGGAAGTACACCAGTAATAATGCCCTCTTTATACGTCTTAATTACCGTCGAATCGTATTTATGAAGCGTCATCGTGCCTTCAATGACAAATCCCATATAGCGCCTGTCCGTTCCCAGCGTATCATTTAGCTCAACATCTTCATAATTAAGGGTTACTTTTGCCTCGAACGACTTAACATTTGCCATACGCTCCCCGTTCATCCAGACACGGCCGTAATTGCCTCTTATAATCCTGTTTGTTTCAAAAGTTTTCATTCTTTTCCCTCCTTATGCCATTGTAATATTGAAGGTAAAGTCCTCAATAGCGTCAAGTATCTTTATATTAGCTGCAAGAAAAAGCTTGGAGCGAAACGTCATTTTTTTGACTTTTATATCATCCCATCCGCTTGTATCGGTGCCTATACCCTCCCATGCCTCACGTTGTGCCGGAACGTCTATAAACGCCTCGTTTGTGAAATCAGGATTTAATATTTCCTCTTTCGCAAGCCCTCTGAAATAGCTGTTTATAGCCGATATAAAGAGAGCCTGATTGTTATATGTATTTTTGTATTTGCCTACATAGTTATTTTTGAATTCAGCGGCTATATCCTCTGTAATGATGTTCATAGCATCAACTATGACTATCTTCTTCATCTCTTCACTTTCTGTCGATGTAATGGTTTTAAGACTGTTTACGCCTCTCGCTATTCTAATGACCCCGTCGTCGTTATAGAGCATAAGCGCACCTTCGTCGATATAAGAATTTATATCTTCGTCCTCGCCGTACTCTGGCTCCGAAATATCCGTAAGCTCATCAAGAGAATAATATGTGCTTGAGCGGTTTAAAGGCAAGGCAGCAAAGATACTTGTCAGCCTTGGAAGATATGCTATCATATCAACCGTCTTTCCGTATTCAACCACAGAGGGTGTTTTTACGTTAATTACGTACTTGTTATCTGTTACAGAAGCGTCATAAACCACCGCCACATATTTCTTCATAGGGCTGTTTGCATTTTTAGTCTTTATGTATGTCGCAAGCTCCTGCTGGTCTTCTGTTTTCGTTGCGCAACACACATAATTATATTTTATTTTTTCCAACTGAGTTGTAACAGCTGAAAACGCATCACTTTCTCCAACCTTTAATACATACACCTTTGTGGGCGATATAAGGAACGCCCTCTTGATGATAGTCATATTTTTGGCTGTATAAGCATCCTCTGGTATATCCGTCTCGTATTTATAGGATACGCAAGCCGCTGTAGCTGTAGTGGTATCTCTTATGACCACAACAACAATACCTCTCTCCGAGCGGTCTATGGCAGATACCGCTTTTTGAGTAAAATTAATTTCTATTTCGGGAAGCCCCATATGTTCATACCTCCTCTTTCTTGTATACTAAATTTTTCATGTAATAATATTCTGTATCAGGTTCCTTGTACTGAACAAGCTGCACACTAAATTCAGCTGAAAGAGCTTTATCAGACTTGCTTATAACAAAGCTTAAATCGTCACAGGTGAAATAAAAATCATCATCAACCTTAATAGGCTCCTGCAATAATTCTGCAAGAGCCTTTTTCATGTTCAAAAGCTCCAAAAATCCCGAGTTCAGCCCTTTACAAAAATAAAAAACGGACATATCAATATTCGTCTCATCCATTTCGCCCACCTTGCCGTCCTCCATATCAAATACGCTTATGGCAAAACACGAACGGTCAAAGCCTTCAGCCTTATCCTCGTCTTTTATAGGGATTGTCGGGAACTCCGTCTCAAGCAGTGAAGAAAGGGCATATATAACGTCAATTTCGCTTTTCATTTAATCGTCACCTCTAAAAAGTCGTCAATAAAACTGTCAAGAGCCTCATAAAATTCCTGATTTATTGCTTTTTGTTCTTGTTTAACCACCTGTCGGCCTTTGATAAACTTGCCGGTATCCTTTTTAGCCGGCAGATGCCCTGTTTGGTTATGACCGTATTCTATAAGATGGGCATGCTTGGCCTTATTGGACACCCTTATCTGCCTTTCGTCTTCAGCGTAAGTATACGGTTTGCCCCTTTTTACCCCTTTTAACAAATTACCTGTACGTTTTTTGGTCTTTTTCCTATAGGCTTTCCTCATTCTGGCTGCCGCTTTATTTCCTGCTTTTTTCAGAAGCTTATCGGCCTCTTTGGGAAACAGCTTTTGTATGTCTCGAAAATCCTTCAAAAGCTCATTAATCCCCTCACAGTCAAATTCCCCACTCATTCTAAGCTCACCGCCTCACAGAACACCTCAAGCCTCTCGTGGTTGGCGTAAGGGTCAAGAGCATAAAGCACGTCATATCTTTGGCCTTTATATATAAACCAATCCGAAGGTTTAACATCCTCTCTGTAGCGTATAACAAACTTATGCGTCGTCCTAGCTAGAGCTGTTTCATCTGTCCTGCCCTGAAGTATAGAGCCTGTCTGAGGGATAATGGCAGCCCACAACACCGTTTTTCTCTTTTCTTCCTTGGGATATTGCCCAAGGGCGTTTTTCGTTTCAGACGTGCTATTCCCCCAAAGCTCAACGCGTCGGTTTAGTATCGTGGCAAGATTACCGTCTTTTCTGTTCATAGTGTCACCCCAGAAGATTTATTGAATAAGAGCCTAATATTTGAGCTACAGTAGGATTTTCCTTGTCGTTTGATACAGTCGCCTGACGCACGTCATACATGTCCGCCGCAAGGGCGTACACCGCTATAGGTATATCCTCATAGGTATCAAGAATATCATCCGTCTGCCCTGTATACGCCCTTATATATTGTTTTGCGGCCTCAAGGACGGCCTTTAAAAAACCGTCCTCTTCGTCGCCGTCAGTTCTCAAATATGATTTGATATCCTCAAGTGTTATCTCCGTCATTTTCATCGTTTTTCACCTCATTTTTATCAGCTGGGACAATATAGCCCGCCTCTTTAAGGTCTTTTGCAATAGCTCTGTCTTTTATTTCTATAATCTCATCTTTCGTGGCATTAACTATGCCGCAGAAACTTATTGTTGCTTTATATAACATAATCTGTCACCTCATTATGCTGATGCCTTGCAAGTAAGCACCCTTATTTTCTGTGGCTCAATTATCTTGGAATCAATGTCCACCCAGCCTATTACGCCTATAGCGTGCTCATCAAGATATTTTTCCCTCATAACCTGAACTGTAATATCTCCGTTCTGTTTTACATAGAGCCCAGAGAAATCACCGTAAACAACTGCTTTCGTTCCGCTGCCGATTTCCGGCATGTTATCTGATATATCAACCGGTTTCCCTAAAAGCGTATATCCAAAACCGTTTGTAATATCTCTCTGTAAAAGATAGTTTCCTGTAGTATCCTTTAATTTTGCGATAGCAATTCTTGTTCTTTGGCTCATTAACCATCTTGCGTTAGGCTGGTACGCTTTGATAACACTCTCCTGAAGTTCAATAAGCTCATCAGCTGTAATGGCTGTTGCGGAAGCTGTGGTAACACCCGATGTTGCGGAAAGAACACCTGTACATTTATCGGCTGTGCCGACAATAAGCTCCTTTTCAAGGAATTCGGCAATACTCTGCGCCATTTTGGTAATAATGTAGGATACAAGGTCAAAATTTGAAGCGTTTACAAGGGAAATCGAAACCTTTGTAAGCGCACCCGCAAGATAGTTTTTAAGCGTTACCGATGTAAACTTACCCGATGTACTTGTGAGCGCTGTAAACTCAGTTGCATACGCACAGTCTATCTTTTTTGTTGTTTCATCGTATACAGGGAATACCAGGTCTCCCTTGACATTATATTTTGTTGCAAGCTGATAAACCGGAGCTATATTCTTAACTGTCTCAATTATTTTATTGGCAATTGTACTGGGAATAACAGCGCCATTATTTGTAACGTCAAGATTTACGGCATCAGCACGGTTTTCAACCCCTCTAATATAGCAGTCGAAAGCTCTTAACTCTTCTTCTTCCTGGCTTTTCTTTTCAGGGTCTTCAATCTTATTTAATTCCAGTGCTCTTGCCTCTTCATCAACCTTAAGCATCTTATCAATACTGGCGATTTCAGCCGTGATTTCCTTATATCGTTTTTCTTCCGTCTCATCGAAAGCCCTTGTTTCCTCTTTTGCCTTTTTTAAAAGCTGTTCCATTTCCTCTACAAGTGTGTTTCTTTTTTCAACATATTTTTTCATTTAACTACTCCTCCTTTAATCTTTATAAGTTCAAGTTCTTTTTCAGCAAAAAAATAAGAAGGTTTATCCTCCTTGTTTTCTCTCATTTCTTCAACTTCTGGCTCATCCTCGACAAGCCTGTGTTCTACAAGGCTCTCAGTCTCGTCCCTCATCTCAATAGAAGTGGCAATATAAGCAGGGGTTTTATCCAGAATGGAAACCTCTCTCAGTTCAATTTCCTCAAGATACCTTTTTCTTATGGGCTCGTTCCTCTCCCATTCTGCTTTTTTGTTTACAAAGCCGAAGGACCAACCTCTAAGCTCTCCTTTCCTTGCTTTGTCTATAACATTAATATCCGTTATTTTGGCTTTGGCATAAAGTCCGATGTTATCTTCTTTAAGTTCCAAATCCCCTTTTGCGGTGCTTCCGAGAATATCACGGTGGTTAAATCTTAACTCAATGTTTTTATTCTCCGAAATAGCTCTGCCAAACGTCCCCGCCTTTACAACCTCTATAAAATCGCCGTCCGCTCCGTGCAAAACTCGTGATTCCCTTTCAACAGCATTTACATAGCCCTCGATAGTTGCCGTGTTTTCCCTGATTTCAATTTTCAATTATCTCACCTCCTTCTCGTTAATTGGCCGCTTTCTCTACTTCCTTTTTCACCTGGCTTTCGTTTAGCTGTTCGCTTGCAGCTCCTTGCTCTGTATTTATTACAGAATTTGTATTTATATTAAATATCTCTCCGGTATCAGGGTCGTAAAATACTGTCGCAAGAGATAATTTAATCTTGTCAAGTCCGAGGGGAGCATAATTTTCCTCTCTCCTGACTTCATCAATTGTCATAAAGCCTTCTTTTGTAGCAACTTCATAAGCTTTATATCTATTCAAAATATCGCCTTTCATAATAGCTTTAGTATCAAACGCAAAAAATTTTGTGCTCTTTTCGCTGTCTAAAAGCAGAAATTTATTAAAGGCTGCCTCCATAGCTGATACAACCGGGAATACAGCCGTTTTTATGCTATTTATATAAGCGTCTTTTGAACCTGAACTTACTGAAAACAAATCATCATTTATGCCGAATATGGAATAAATATCTGATGTATTGGATATTTTATTTTCGTTCTGCTGCAATTCCGCTGAGGTCGGCGATACTGCCTCAAAAGATAGTCCTTGATTTAAAATCATTGTGTCACTTGTTCCGCTCTTGAACAGCTCTCTCCATGCGGCTCTAAGCGTTTTCATCGCTTCATCAGTAAGCCTTTTGTCAGATTTCAAGAAACCTTTTTTTGTCCCAGTAGCAAGAGCATCTTTTTCATATCTCAGCGAGTTATACATACTTTTAAGCAGTATCCCATGTTTTTCAACAATTCCCATGCCTGTTACTCCGTCTGTCGTGTCCCGGCATATTCTCATTATTTTATAATCCGGGTAGCTTTGTCCACCGATAAGAAAATCAGCCATTTTAAATATAGGATTATTATTTTTTACAACCGACACATCACTTCTCTTGACATAATTAAGGCTTTTTATGGTGTTGCCCAACCAGTTGACATATACATAACCAACCCCGTCAAGCAGATAGTCAGCAACTACCGATTTCTTCATTTGACCAGCATCCATCAGGTCATTTGTATCCCCATTGAGCAGCTCAAGGCGGTAATCGTTGGTTAACTCTTTTTTATTCCCATCTTTATTCTTTTCATATAATTTTATCGGGATAGAGGCCAAAGTGCTGCTAATAAACTCCACACTCGCAGCGACAGGAGGTATGCCAATAGCCTCTTCCCTCGTAACCGGTGCGCCGTTTATAGTATTCCTAAGAACCAGGTCAAGCGCTTCTTCGGTAATAGCTCCATCTCTTGTTTCCGTCTTTTTAAAAAAACCCATCTTTTCACCTCCTACATAAAAACCCATCCTGCGCCTTCATCAACATATTGCTTTAACAGATAGAGCGAGTTTATAAGTGCGACGACCATATCAACCTTGCCTTTGGAGCGTTTTTTATTAACATATCTGTTCATATTGGTATCATAAGTACACTGGGCGTTTTCAAAGTTGATTTCAAGCAGTGTGTTTTCAAGGTACTCAAAGTTACGGCTGAGCACCAGTTCTTCAAGCCACTTTGTAGCAGGATGGAGAACACTCGAATGCTGTTTGATTTCTATGGTTTGGTAACTCTTCATATCTCCATTTTTATCAGTTATACCATTTTCCCATTTTTGTGCGGAACTCATGGCGTTATACCTGTCAAAACCTATACTCATTACTATAACGCCGTATTTTGCCTCTATATCAGCGACGTATTGTTCTATTACTGAGTAGTCTACAATCCTATCGCCGCAGGCTATACATTCATTACGCCTAATACAGGCTCTGTAATCCACGTTTTCTAGCCGCGATTTTTCATCTATCCTGTCCTCCGGTATAAACGTTATAACATCAGCCAATACTTTGCCGGTGTCGTCATCAAAGGCAGCCATAGCCACGGCGCAGTTATCGGTCGTCATAGCCAAGTCAACCCCAAGATAAACCTCTCTGCCGCGCCAATCAATTTCTTTACGCCGGCATTCCTGTACAGCAGAGACAGGAATATAACATTCCGTTCCAATACCTTGATAAATAATGTTGCAATGTTTGGTTATAAAGTTCTCGCGCTTGCTTTCAACCTCAATTGCAGCCTTTCGCTTGTTCAAGATATCCTCCATAATCGCTGGTATTTCAAGCGCCAATGGGTTAGCCTGTTCGAGTATCTTGTCATTTGTCGCCCAATTTGTTTTATCATCAGGCTCATACAGCAATGAAAAAACTTTGTCATCATCCACAAGCCCATCAAGTACCTTTTTGCAGTATGCTACTTCATCCTCAAACGGGTTATGGGAGGTAGGATACTTTGTTGAAATAATACAGCCCAGCTTATTAAGAATTGTGAGCTGACCGGAGGCCATAGCCTCAATTGCATAAGCATTAGGAAGCCCTCCTGCTTCATCAACTAAAAACACTGACGGAAGTCTGCCGTCAAGATGTCCGTTTGAGTAGTTAAGTGGGATATACTTATTTTCCGTAAGATTGCAGTGTATGTAATCCCTTAGCATCTTAAATTTCACTTTGCCGTTATAGCTTCCGCTTGTCGCTGGAGAGGATTTAATAATTTCTTCAATGGCCGTTTTAACCTCTCTGGATAAAGAGCCGTCCGGTGCGACTGAGTAGAACTTTGAGAACTTTGGCTCAGTCAAAAAAAGAAGGATAAAAAGAAGCGCAATAAGGAATGTTTTGCCATTCTTACGCGCTATTTCAAGTATTGCCCTTTCATATCTTCTTTTACTCGTGTCATCCCTGTGCACAGTGCATAGTATGGCTATAATAAACAGCCATTGGAAGCCGCTCAGCACATCAAAACAGCTATTTCCAGCCTTTAATCCTTTAGGCACAATCAGTACTTTCAATAGCTTGCTTATTGTGGATACTTTCTTTTCGTCCATACAAAAGCGTTCATTGTCCCCGTTGGCTATCGCAACAAACTCTACACACTGTTTTTTTACATATAGTGGAACGTTTATTTCTCCGTCTGCCGCCTTTTTTGCATATATATAAGACTGGTGTCCCCTAATCGGCATTTTCATCATCACCGTTCAAAAGCGTCATTAACTCGTCTTCCTCTTTCCTGCTGAAAGCAATAGCCATCTTCGCTCTCGCCTGTGGACTAAGGCCCAGCTCATTACAGCAGCGAAAAAACTCCTGCGTGTATTTATTTCTTGCTGACATAAGCGGAGCATTAAGGAACAGCTTGCCATCGTTCCTTATCATCTCGTCTATCTCGTTAAGCGCATCTATGGTAACTGCTGCCCTTGTCAGGATATATGTGTCAAGGCAGCTAAGTACATCCGCCTCTTTCATAAGCTGAACTATGTTTTCAAAGATTTCCCTTTGCTCTTCCGACAGCTCAGGAGGCGGAGCGATATCGCCGGTTCCTCTTAGCTTATCTTCAGCTTTTTTTCTGTTCTCTATTTCGTCTTTTTTCCTTGCGCCTGTCGCCAAATCAATAGGCTTTGCTGGTCTCCCCATAATATCACCTCCCATTTACAGTTTCTAAAAATATTTGTGAATAATTGTGGGACAGTACGGTCGCGGGCTATCTCTGATTTTTTTCAAAAAACAGCAGGGGGGATGTATCAGCAAGTATACGCAACTCTTCCGCTGTTATATCCCCATGCTCAGCTAAGTAATGATGATAAGGACAGAGGCAAATAAGATTGTCATTGTCTAGCCGCTTCTTCCACGCCCTGACTATCGGTTCTATGTGATGTACTTGTATGTCATTTGTATTGATAGGTCTTTCTCCAATAGGATGCGTTCCCGCAATACAGACTTTGCACATATGCTTGTCTCTTTCCAACACTTCAAGACGCTTCTTCTTCCATGCCTGAGAACGTCTAAAGAAATCGGCCTCAGTTAATCGTTTTTTGTCAGCCCTCTTAAGTTTGGCAGTATAAGAGCATTCGCCGTAGTTATGTACTTTACCACATTTTGAACACGCTTTAAGCATAGTATCACTCTCTTTCCCATTATAAAAGGCCGCACACTCGGCACGGCCTCAATCAAGGAGAATATCTGATGGAACTCTGTTTGTCTTAAGTTTCCATGATATAATTATATCGCGTATTTTGTCCTTCGTTTCCCCCTCTTTTGTAAATTCATATTTTTTGTGCTATAAGCCAATAAAACTTTCTGCGCCTATCATAATACATTTTCTTCCCACACGGAATGTTCATAACCATTTTTAGGTAGTTATAACTTACTCCTTCATTGGTGACTGCCTTCAAAATATACTGGTATAATTCTGAATCAGCCTCAATCGCTGTCTGTTCTACCAATTCACACTTTCGGTTTAATTCCGCTCTTCTACAGGCTAGCCTTGAAGTACTGTCACCGTTTGAGTGAGTAAGCGGCATATCAGTTATTTCAACACTTTTTACCGTGTCTATCTTATATTTAAGCTCGTCCCGCCATTCATTATACTGCATACAGAAATGATAGACCTCGGCAAATCTGTGCTTGCTTATATTATACTTCTCTTTATTTAATGTCCTGACATTCGGCAACCTCTCACCCCTAACCCACAAAACTTAATACCTTAAGTGCTGCCTTATTTATGTAAGCAACAAAAAGCTATTCATTAACCCTATAAGGATTTCTGTTCTCTGTTAATTCCATTCCAGCCGCTTCCCTGACTGTGTTTATTATCCTATGCCACAGCTCATACAGTTCCGACAGCTGACGCTTTGAGTAATACTTAGTCTTTCCCTCGTTCTTCTTCATCCCTTAGCCTCCGCTCTATCTCAAACTCCAAATACTGTACAGCCTTTTTCAAGTCCTCTGTACCGCCTTTATCCGCTTCCCGGCAGACGTACTTTATTACATTGCCAAGATTGAAATTTAGCTGCTGGTCATTTATAAAGTCTATTACCTCTATCCTACCTCGGTTGTAGTGGGATGGATGAGTGATACTGCTTTTCACTTCTCGGCCTCCATTCTCTTAATCATGTCAGTGGTATCACCGGAATGGTCGGTTATTTCCAGCAAATCTCCAAAATTGCTTGGCATAAATTCATATCCGGCTTCTGTATCATAATGACTGTTCGCGCCGCAGCCGTCTCCATTCTGTAAATTTTGATAACACACTGTTCCGTTACTGTCCACATATAAACCATCATGTTGGTTATCTCCGATACGGTGTATCTCGCCGTCCGGCTTATCTTTTATATAAATATCTATCGAACTCATCCCTATACCTTTTTCAAGCATGTCCTCCAGTTTTGCAAGGCGATTTATGGCCTCCTCCCACGCAAAACAGTCCAGACAGTCAAACTCAGCCCCAACGTCGCAGTTCTCGCACGCTTTCAGCATTCCACTGCCGTCTAATCGGCTTTCTGTTAATCGCTCCATTTCTAGGCCTCCATTCTCTTAAGCTGCCTGCTCACCTTATACCGCTTAATATCGTTTACCTCGTCCCAGCAATTCAGCAGAAGCTTTATCTGGTCAATCATTACCTCAGCATCTGCTGACTCTTCTTTGACGTGCTCTTCTGTATCTGCTCCGCTTAGGTATCCGCCTATAGCATTGTATAGCTCCATCAATTCTTCCTGTGTCTTACGCAGCTGGGCTTTCTTACCGTAATGACTGGCTATCTTGCCTTCATCTACTTTCAGCATTAATCTTTCTGTATCAGTCATGCTCCCTCACTCCCCTCTATCAAATCCGGCAGGTATACAGGGCTGTTCTCATAGGTGATGAAATCATAAATATCACTATAACTTTTACCCCATTTTTTATCATCATTCTGAAAATATCCCTCTGTTTTATCTAATTTTGGTTTATTACTATAAAAATATAAGTCTTCGGAACTATCCCTTGCTGCCCAATCCCTTGCCAGCAACGCACAGCAAACTTTCTGGCTCTCTCTATTTCGTTGTCTGTTTTATTTATATTAAAAGAGTTATTATATTCGTCTCGTCCGTAAGGTGTCATTCTGAGAGCTTGAACCAATTCCTCCGGTCTCTCTCGTATTACCTTGAAATAATTAACCACATTACCGTCCATGTCATTTATGGTTTCTATTCTGGCCGGTGGTTTACTAAAAAATATTGCACCGCTTCCAAAATAAGGTTCAACATAAACATCATGCTTCGGTATATATTCACATATCCAATCTGCTATCCTGTTCTTGGCTCCTGGATATTTTAATATAGCTTTCACCGTTTGCCTCCCCTCATTGTTTTATCCTGCCCGGCCTTGTTGTTGACTTATATAAATTAACTCCCTAATATTTAGCTGCTTTAGAGCTGTCAGTATTAGTTAATGTGTTGTTTTAAGACCGGGCTATTTATCGGATTGCGCAATTCCGTTGTTGTTTTACAGACTTAAGTGTTTATGTTCATTTTCCCATTATTCTTTCTCCATAGCTTGGCGCTTTCTATCTCCTGTGCCCTATGTGTTATGTAATACTCTCTGCGTGCCTTTCGTATTTCCTCTGCATGTTTTCTGTAGTACTCCTTCTGCTTTTCGTTTATCTGCTTTCTGTTCTTCTCTCTATACTCCTTCAGATATGCCAGCCGTTCTTCTCTATGTTTTTGATAGTAACTCTTTGCGCGTTCTCTATTTTTAATCACAGTTTCTGAGCTTTGCAAAGCAGTATTAATACAGTCGTCATATATGCAGTTCAAACAATCTCTGTTGCACTGGGTCACTTTTATCACCTCTGTCAGAATGGCAAGTCCTCGTCCTCAATGTCCTCGTCTATCGGGCTGAACCCTTCCGGGGCCTTATTCTTTTCTTTAACCGCTTGATTATAGGTTTTTTCTTCGTCCTTCTTGCTCTCGGCAAAGTACTGTTCCTCAACAACCACCTCGGTTGCAGTCCTCTTTTTGCCCTCATTGTCCTCCCAATTTCGCACCTGAAGTCTGCCTGCAACGCTTACAAGCTGACCTTTCCTGAAATACCTTTCAGCGAACTCTCCCTGCTTGCCAAAGGCCACGCAAGGAATAAAATCGGCCTTCGGTTCGCCCTCTCTCTTAAATCTTCTCTCCACCGCCAGAGAATATCTGGCTATCGCCATAGGCTCTGCGCTCTGCGAATATCTAATCTCCGGGTCTCGTGTGAGGCGTCCCATCAGGATTACTTTATTGAGCATTTTTCGTTCCTCCAATCATCTTGACATTTGCTTCCGCTATCAGCGCTTTAACGCCTGCCGGAACAGCCTCAATCGTTTTTCTGTTGTCTACTTTAGACCTATAGCTGCGCATGAAGTTGCTGGCCACTACGGTTTCCACGCTTCCGTCCTCAGACATAGCCCATTCCTTCAGCACCGACGGGCTTCCAAGCGTCACCTGTATCGCCACTGGCAGCTTCTCAAACTCTTCTACGGAGTGATAAGTGCTGTTTCTTATGGCGGTTTTCACTAATCCCCACGCCTCAATCTCTCCCAACTCCCCAGGCTTTGTAAGCGTGCCTATCATCTCGATAACCTCCGCTATTGCCGGAGGGAACTTATTGACGGCTATAAGTGCCTTTACCGCCCCTGTCACAACAGCCGCCGGGTATTCTTCAAGCATTGTCTGCCAGAGAGATATAGTTTCCTCCAGCTCCTTCTTGGTTTTGTTGTCATAATATCTCGGGTAGGCGGTCTTAATAACCGCTAAAACCGCCGCTGTCTCAATACGGGTCATTATTTTCATCCCCCTTAAGCTCGTTGTATATATCCATAAACGGATTTCCGCTCTTCTCCGTTTTCCCTCTTGTCTTTTCTGGGTATATGCTCTGCCAGCAGTGCAAAGTGCTCTCATTCAGACACTCAATAGCCCTGTTGTTGTCCCCTATGCCGTTGATTTTAGTAATCAGCATTTCTATGGCTCTGGCTGTCATTGGCTTTTTTATCTGCTTCCGCATGTCTATAAAGTCCTTAAACGCCTCATCAAGACCGCTGTCCAGAGGAAAATACACGGGAGCGCCAGCTCCGCTTTTCTTTTTTGGGGCTCCTATTTCTTTTTTCTCATTTACATTTCCATTAACATTACTCATTCTACATTCTTCATTTACATTACTCATTCTACATTCTTCATTAGGTTTTTTTTCGACGCTGTTTTTTGCGTCGTTTTCAAAACCAGTGGTTTCTGTTTTTCTGTCGTTTTCAAAACCACTGGTTTTTATTTCTTCTTTATCTTCTGAACCAGTGGTTTTTGTTTTTCTCGGTCTGCCGCCCTTTTTACCGTCTTCAAACTTTTTATTGTTAGCGTCTATCTGAGGCTTAATTAAATAAAATATGCTCATCGCCGCCGGACTTATATTTGGCTCTGTCCCATTAAAGGCGTAATCAAGCACGGCATTATATATATCAGCCTGTATCTTCTTTGGCTGTAAGCGTATCGCCTCATAAAAAGAGCGGTAAAAAACAATGCTGTCTCTTTCCATGCCCTCACTCGCTTTCCGTTATCTTCAAATATGTGCCCGGCTGTTCCGAATAGGTCTTATACAAGGTCAGTGAATATATCTGGCTGTCGTCTATGTATGCCAAGCCGTTAAGGGCATCCAGCACAGCCTTTGCCATGTTATCCAGGTCAGGCTTTTTTATATGCTTTATCTCACCCAAATCCATGCTCGTCTTTGCCCTTTTGGAAGCGCTTTTAGGTATTGGCATATAAAACACTATTCCTACCTCCAGCGGCTTATCAGACGGCTTTAGATTGCCGTATTCTGCCGCCCAGCAGTATTCAACATAGCTCTCGAAATCCGCTGTCTTCTTTGGTGTATATGTACCGTGTTTTCCCACTCTCGGCCTTCCCTTGGCTATCGGATTGCCCGGTATTGTTATCTTATATTCCATTTCATACCTCCAGTTCTATCTGTCCGTCACATGGCAGCTCTGATTTTAAATGTCTTACATGGGCTCTTACAGGTACTATCTGCGCCGCTATATAATTGCCGGGCAGAAGCTTCATTCCTTCGTTATATATCGTCAGCTCGCTCATTGCCCTCCTGCGGTGCTCTTCAAGAAACATACGCCAGTCATCGTTATTATCCGCTATGTAGTAGCCCTTTCCGGATGAGCTACTTACTATCTTTATTCCTCTGCTCCTGGCTTCCAATATCGCCTGTCGGTTTGTTCTGTCATTATTACCTGTAAGAGCTTCAAGCTTCTGTCTTGTTACGGCATTTTCCCTTCCAACGGGTATATGCTTTATTACGCTCTCCCAGTCTGTTTTTCTCATGTAATCACCTCACAGATAGCTCTTTCCTATCAGTGCTCTGAACTCTTCTCTTGTATGCCCTGAAGCCTCATAGGCCGCCTGACATTCTTCCTTTAACCGCCTGTCTAGCTCTATGTTGCCCTTATGTATTCCGTCGTCAGACGTATTGTGAAGCTCTGGTATAAGCCATACCCAAAAGCCGTGCTTATCGGATATGGCTCTGTTCCCGTGGCCGAAGTATATATGGTGTTTATGCAGACGGTCTGAGCGGCCTGTTATATAGCACCTTCTTTCCGTTCCTTGCAGTACCGATACTTTATGGCTGCCTCTCAAAGCTTTCCTCTCCATGAATTTACAAGGCTGTCTATTTCTTTCCTGGGCATTGTCTCTATTCCGCCTGCTTCGCAGTCCTGAAGGACAGCATCTATAAGCCTTGCCATCTGCTTGCTGTTATAGCAGCTGCTTCCGTAGTAGAAGGTATACATGCTGTATCCCTCGTGGCTTCCGTTATCCGTTTTTTCAGAAAACCAGCCCAGTCCACGGCATGACCATACATAACTGACTGTCTTATAGAACTCGTCCGACAGCTCATCTGATTTTTTAAGCCCCGCGTCCCGTATGTATTCCCTATATAATTCCTCGTCTGGAACATGCTTTTCAGCTGCCACCTCATGTATCAAAATCCATAGATATTTATTGGCCGTAAGGCTTCTCTTCCTGCGGTGCTTCTCAAAGGTTACTGTTATCTCTTTGCCCCACAGCCTTACTTCCTCCAACATTTGCATAAGCCTATATCTTGAGCTTTTATCCGTTATTATTGATATTTCGATTCTGCCGTCCTCCAGGGTCTTGAAATGCACCTCATTATTAGCTGTTATTGTTCCTAAGCTGTCCGCCATGTCCTCACCCTTTGTTCTGTTTTTTATGGATTTGTTTTATAATCGCTGAGGCCTGCTTGCTGTTCAGTTCTTCAACCGTATCAACCCCATAGTGTACAAGGGTCTCTATAAGTCCTTCCTTGTCCCTGAAGTAGTCCACTATCTCCTTTACCATAGAGGGTGGAATAGGCAGTTTTGTTTCGGTTGTCTCATCTTTTTTCTTTGATGGCGTACCCTCGTTCAGGCAATCGCCCCATTCAAATACAATCATTTTTTTCGTGTCATTTTTTACTGAAAGACCTGTTATTCGTTTGTCCTTTACATGCAGCTCTTTTACCGAAAACTTGTCCTTAGTTTCATATCCGCCGCGTCCGTTATCTTTAAGCCCTGCGTCTTTGGCGTTTATCCAGACAAAAGGAGATGTATAAAGCTCTCTGCCTATCCCCCAGTTAACTCCGGCTCTTTTAAAGCTGTCTGAGGCTTCGCCTTTCTTTTCATTTCCGCTGCCGTCCGCTCTGCTTTCAACTCCACAGTCTGATTTCTCTACCCATTCAACCGAAGCGGCAGAATTGCAGAAGTTACGGTTTATAGAAATTCCGCAGTATAAATTTCCTTTACACTCGTAATGCCTTCTCTGCCAATTGTCCGGGCCGACCGTCTCATCCAGTATGTTCATGTCACACCGTGCGTCCTTATATAAAAGCAGCGATAATCCGCTGCCAGTTTTGCTTATATTCCCTATTCTCAGCTCAACTTCATCCGCTTTTAAATCTCTGAATTTTAGTTCAGCCATATCTACCACTCCACATCTTCATACTCATGTTCCGCGAAGAACTCTTGCCAGTAATCATCATCATTTTCTTTCCGGCAGTCGCCGCAGCCGCAGCACTCGCCGCCGTATTTATTGCAGGTGTAGGGATACAATTACAGCACACCCTTTCCTGCCGGGTCGGTCATTGGACCGTAATCAACAGTTATTTTAGACTGTGCGATTTCTAACAGCTGCGCTTCCAGCTCCTGATTTTCCTTGAATAATGTTTCGTTTTCATTGAGCAGAACCTTATTATCAATAATTAATTTGCTCATGTCTTTTTCAACATCAACCTTTGCCCCGACTGCTTCCTCATATAAAGATTTATAGACTTCCGCTTCTATGCTTGCCGCTTCGTATTTTCTCTTTAGCTCGTCCATGTCTCAGTCCTCCCGCCCACTCAAATTTAACCTCTTAACTGGTTCAGCATGATATTCGTCTTCCACGTCATTCAGCCTATTTACAAGCACGCTTGGGTGTATTTTTTTGTAATACCGATTATATATTTCTATCATTTCATCCAGCATGGCTACAGAAGCAGCTAATTGTTCTTCTGTTAGCTCCTCTATTGTTTTTGGCGGTTTTGTATCCCCGAACCAATTCATATAGCCGACGGGGTCTCCCATTCTCCTGGCCTTGTAGTAATAATTTGGAGCGTGTATTATCTTTGCCAGCTTAACAAACTCAAGCCATGCATCCGAATTCATTGTTGAATATCTAAAGCCATAGATAGCTTTATTATCTATTGGCTGTATGTGACTGATAGGCCTTTGCTTTACTAAATATGCCAAGGCAACCCCCTTTTTAGGCAATCTGGCAGCTTTTAGCTGCTCTTCTAATGTCAACACTCTATTCTTTAACTCACAATATTCCTCATATGTGATTTCCATTGTCTCAACTCCTTGACTTTTCCTTGTTTTCCGTTTACTATGTAAGTGATTTATTAGCTTTGCTCCTTTGTTGGAATGCCAGTTCCGCAAGGGGCGTTTTTATTTTTAGAGCGTTACCGTTATCTTTCCACTGTTTATTTCGTCCTTTAGAGCTTTTTCGAGATATTCCTTTATTGTGTATCTGGCTGTCATTTTCCACATGCCGCCGTCAGCCTCATAAAATCCTATATTCCCTTCGTCATTTATTCTTACTAAAAACTCACTTTCAGGCTGTTCTACCTCATAAAACGTTCTATATGGTTTAAGCTTCACAATTGGCTTTACTGTCTTTTTCTCTGCAAGCCCTATTCCTTTTCTTACAGTTACCTGCTGTGTAAGACCGTTATCGTTACTCTGTACGCTGTCCTCAAGCGTTATTGTGCTTAAAAGCTGAAGAAGATAATCTATATCATCTGTATGCTGATATTTACTTCTAAGCTCTATCATGGCTGCTTCATGGTTCCGGCAGCCTTCTCTGAATGTGTTATTACGGCTTTCCGCAGAAAAAAGAAGATGGGACTTCCCTTCCCTTACCGCGCTCCTTTTGGTACTGCATGAAACACAGTCATACTCATTAACCTCGATGAATATTTTGTCGTATTCATTTTCAGCCTTTATCCAATTAACTAAGCCCTCAAGGCTTGTAGCCTTTATACAGTCTGGAATTTTACGTTTTGTATCCTTTTCTGCTACTGCTACCAAACCACCTTTTTCATCCTTGCTGTAAATCCAGTCGTCTATCTCAATAGTCTTGATTTCCGCGCCGTCAAGTGCCATCTGCCTGATTTTTTCAATTGCTTCTTTTAACATGTTTTTTCCTCCTTATTTATTAACTACGAGCTTGAGCTGTGCAGGTGCTTCCTGCTCCCCTCCGAACAAGTCTGCTTGTCCCGGTATCTGCGCTGTCATTTCTACAGCCTGTATTTCTTCTCCTATCTTTCCGACATAAAGGGCTGTCGCTACTGGATTTGTTGGTGCAAGAGCACTTTTGGCTGTTGCCGCTACTGATAATGTCTTTCGTTCATCATCAGGCTGGATTTCAAAAGTTACAGTAAGCTTTCTCTTTGCCGTTGCCTTTGTGTTTGGGTCTAAGACGTTTTCGAGTATTCTTGACATTTCAAGGTCAATTCTCTCTTCTATTGCGCCTCTGGCCATCTGCACAATTGATTTAATGTTTTCACTTGCCATTTCTTTGCCTCCTTGACTTATTTATTTTTGTCGGTTATTATGTAAGTGATTTATTAGCTTTGCTCCCAAGTGAGGTTGCCGCCTCCGGGAGCTCTTTTATTTTCCCTATAGAACAATTGTCTATCATCGGAATGGGTTTTCCGTTATAACACTCCAAGCCAATTACCTCAAACAAATATCCTTCTATCTCATACATCGTTTTACTCATTGTTTTTTCAGCTCCTTTCTCAGCTTCCTGTTTCTCTGTTTCATGCAGTAAGCGTCGTAGGCAAACTGGATAATCAGATACAGGAATATCACAACACCTAACGCAGCGTCATAGTATATGCAGATGAAGGAGCCTAACAGGATTAGCATGATTAAGCTCATTGTTTCTAGCATTATGTCGCCTCCTTTCTTAACCCTGCCATTTCACTTACTATACATCTCGCCAATCTTTCGTAATCAATCTCTGTCTGTATCACAGCAGGGGGTTCATAGTCTTGCACTCTAATACCTGTTACGTCGTATAACATTTTAGGGAATATGAGGTAACTGTTATTCTTTTCCCTTCTTTCTACCAGTCCTATAGGCAGAGTTCCGTCTTCCATTCGCCTACGGACTATTTCAGCTGACATTCCTAACAGCTTGCCAACTACAGCTGGCGTTATTGCATTTTGTGATAATTGCATCTTTTCACCACCTCCTTCATAGTTTAGATGAATATGGTCGTTGTCCCATATTTATCGCTAATGAGGATAAATAGCCGCAGTAAGTTTAACTTTGTCCGTATTTTTCAGAAGCGGCCCCAGTTGTTCGAAGATGCTGAAATTGCATTCTGTATTATACGGACATTCCTCACACGATTGTCCTAATCTAGCTGTTACATCATCAAGATGCTGCTGTCTAAAAACTTTTATGTGCTGTATTGC
>OGHO01001091.1_pt1 | contig 28752 bp, 26 predicted proteins | sample 1571421 | NCBI WGS metagenome assembly OGHO01 (sample SAMEA2581937, study PRJEB24529) | metagenome | biome: Human gut stool | place: China | collected 2011
CCCTCTCTCTTGAAGTACTCGTTTAACCTCGGGTTACGCAAGTCACAACCGATCACGATCACCTTCTTTCCCGCCCGGGCGTAGGCACTCGCTAAATGCGCCGCGACCAAAGATTTTCCTTCACTCGGTATCGTCGAGGACACCATGATCACGGGCGAATCTTTCCGCTTAATCAAGTAATTCAAATTCTCACGAATTAACTGCATCGACTCCGACATCATCCAATCCTCGTTCTCTATCGACGTTTTCTCTTCTGGCAATTGCGGCAAAGTCCCAAGTAAAGGTGCCGCCACCACTTTCCCAACCTCATCAGCATTTCTCACTTTTGTATCCAACATATCCGCCACGAACATGATTCCCACGGGAAACACGACACCCATGAACATTCCGAACAACAATATAAGCATTTTTCTAGGAGCCACCGGATGTTCCCCCGGATCCGGATTCTCTATGATCTTGGCCATCGGCACATACATCAACTTGGCGATCTCCGCCTCCTCGCGTTTTTGCATCAAGAACAAAAACAAGTTCTCCTTCAACTCCTGCTCTCGGGCAATAGAACGATACTGCTTTTCCTGTGTCGGCACAGAAGTTAATTTATCCTCCACCTGTTGGCTTTCCCGCTCCAAACTCTTAATCTTTATATCCAATCCATTCTCCACGTTAGCAATAGCCGACCGAATACTACTCTTTAAATCCCGTAACTGAGCTTCCAAACCCAACACGATCGGGTTACTTTCCCGAGCCGATTGTAACAATTTCCCTCTACGAAGAATCATCTCGTTATACTTACTGATACCACTATTAAGAGATTCATCTGTCAACCCTAACTGTTCCGGTAATATTCTAAACTCTTCTCCTCGTCTATCTTCCAAGTAAGCACGCACACTCTTCACCACATCCATCTCGGTACCCAATTTCAATAATTCAGCATCAGTCGCCTTCTTTTGTTCCATGGCAAGAGCTGCATCCGACGTCAAGTTAGTTAACTGGTTCGTCTTTTTAAATGTTTCCGCACTATTCTCAATATCCCCTAATTCCTGATTAATGACCCGAAGACGTTCGTTGATAAACTCAACCGTCTTTTCTGACACGAGTTGTTTATCCTCTATACCATTTTGGTTGTAACGCCGAATCATCGTGTAAAGGAAATCTACCCCTTTCCCCGGATTCGTTTCCTTTAACGAAACTCCCACAGCACTAGCATTTTTCTCCAACAAACTTATCTCCAAACGCTTGTGAAAATCCGTTGCTGCTTTCCCGTAAGTTAATAAATCCACTCGAATCTCATCTCCAACTTGTAATAACGAATCACTTTTTTCCACGGTCATACGGTAGTATCCCATTGATATCGCTTGAGAAAAATTCCCCTCGAACATCACGTTCTTATCCGCATCCAATACCTCAATCTTATCTGCCCCCTTTGCAATCACGTAAAAGGTTGTATCCTTGATATTCTCCGGTAAATCCACGAGCACTCGAAAAGGAGAATCCTTGTACAGCTTCTCTTCTCTCAATACCTTTTCCCTCGTATAATCCACATTTAGCTCCAACTCTTTTACTACATCCAATATCAAATTTTTAGACTTCAACTCCACGATCTCATTCTCTACCATCATCGTTCCCTGAAACAACCCCAATTCCTTTAACATCGGATTTATCCCGACCTCCCCTTTTTTCGAATCGCTAATCATCACTTTCGCTTCCACCTTATACTCCGGTGTCGAGCTAAAACAAATATACAAAGCAATTAGGGCGCATAACGGTATACTAATAGCAAACCACCACCAACGGGCCAAAATTTTATAGAAAAAAGTTTTCAGATCAAAATACTCCTCTTCTTCTGTCTGTAACAAATTATTATCTTGATTGATCATTTTCATATACTATTAATCTGGAACTATCTTGTCAAAGAAATCAAGGCCACGATTGTCGACAAACTCGATAAAATATAAGGCAAGAACGTACTGACACTTCCCCCGGCAATCCGTCCTTTGTTCGGTTCCACGTAAACCACATCATTCTGCTGCAAGTAAAAAAATGGTGAATCAATAAAATCACTTGATGTCAAATCTACTCGGGCAAAAATCTTCTCATCTCCTTGCTCCCGCATCACCAAAACATTTTTCCGTTTACCATTTATTTGCAAGTCCCCTGCCATTCCAAGTGCATCCAACAACGATACCCGCTCGCTAACGACCTTATAGCTACCGGGAGCTTTCACCTCCCCTAATATCGTCACCTTGAAATTCTGGAACTGAATAGTCACGATCGGGTTCTTCAAGTACTCCGACAGCTTCTCTTTCAACATTTCCGCCAACTCGTTTCTCGAAATTCCCTCGACCTTCAATTTCCCCAACACGGGAAAATCAATCTCACCATTCTTATCCACGAGATACCCCCTCGGAATTTGCTGGCTAGAGGTTGTATTTACTTCACGCCCCAAACCAATCATCGGCGTGTTAAAGGGTAGTGCTGATTCCAGATCATCACACGACACTATAATCGACAACAAATCATCCGTATGAATCACGGTTTTATATTCACACTCCGCTTTAATCCGTTTGTTTACATCAACATCCTGCAAATACACCACCTTCTTGCTCGAAGCACACGAAACAAACAATCCCGCAGCCCATATCAACATGATCACGTTCTTTATCAAATGCATATTTTAACTATTTACAGATACAACTTTTTATCTCACTCACAATATAAGCTACATCCTCATCCGTCACACAAGGCCCAGCAGGAATACACAATCCTTTCTCGAATAATTTCTCCGAAGTTCCATCCACGTAACAAGGACTGCCCGCAAACACCGGCTGCAAATGCATTGGTTTCCAGAGTGGCCGGGTTTCAATCCCTTTACGATCCAAGAACACTCTCAATTCTTCACAATCCACTCCTGTCTCCTCCTTATCTATTAGTATTGTACATAACCAGTAATTAGCATTAAACCGCTCGTCTGGATTCGATTTTAACTCGATCCCTTTCACGTTGGCAAATGCTTGTTCGTATAACTCATGTACATGACGATGGTGAGCCACATGCTCTTCCAATACAGTCATCTGTCCCAACCCGATCCCGGCACAAATATTACTCATCCGATAATTATAACCTATCTTCTCATGCTGATAGTAAGGGTACGGTTCCCGAGCCTGCGTAGCGTAAAACATCGCCGCCTTTTTCGCCTTTTCATCAGGGACAATCAATGCCCCGCCCCCCGAGGTGGTGATCATCTTGTTCCCGTTAAAACTCAACGCCCCGAACTTCCCGAAAGTACCGCATTTCTGCCCCTTATATTCCGATCCCAACGCCTCTGCGGCATCCTCCAACACGGGGATCCCATATTTCTCGGCCACAGCACAAATCTCGTCCATCTTTGCCGGCATCCCGTACAAATGCACCGGGATAATCGCTTTCGGCTCCCGTCCGGTTTTTGCGATCCGGTCTCGTATAGCTTCCTCCAGCAACACGGGATTCATATTCCAAGTATCCTCTTCCGAGTCCACGAAAACAGCCGTTGCTCCCAAGTAAGTCACCGGATTCGCTGATGCGCAAAACGTGAAACTCTGGCAAATCACCTCGTCCCCCGCTTGCACACCCAATAAGATCAATCCTAAATGCAACGCCGCCGTCCCCGCACTCAACGCCACCACCTGTTTTCCCTCATTCTCAATTTTCAACTTTCCATTTTCAATTAGAAAGTCCTGCAAGGACTTTTCAAAAGCATTCACGTTCGGTCCCAATGGAACCACCCAATTCGTATCAAACGCCTCTTTAATAAAGTCTTGTTCCTTGCCGCTCATGTGTGCCAAGCAAAGATAAATTCGTTTTCGATCCATACATGTAAACAGTAAACGTCCCGCCACGGGCCATCACGAGATTTATTCATCCCGTCCCGCTTGAAACTCTATATTGAAAAATTTTTAATGATTATTCTACCTTTAACTCATCGATCAAAATACCTAGTTACCCACCACCACACTACTCGCATACACTATAGATATTTTTTCTCCAACTCACGAAAAACATCTTCGCTTGGAGTCAGTCGTCCGGCTTTTATATCAGCCAATCCTCGTTCGACACTTTCCTTCAATTCCTCAACAGTGGTAGGAACATTTAGCATACATTGACGTTGGTGTATCTTGGTCAATTGCCTTACATACGTCTTCACATCATCTAACAACTCCAAATTATTAATAGTAAGGACATCACGTATCAATTACATCTTAAAGGCATCTAATTCTATCGTTGTCATAATACATTCTACTTTTGGTTCATACGAAGATAACATTATTTTGCAAAAAAACAACGTACTCAATTTGTTCCATCAAAAGGAACAGTTGTTGCTTCTCCCTCTTTTGATATTCCTTCTCTCACAAAAACCTTCTTTACCGTCAAAAACAAAATCTTCAAATCCAAACCCAGAGACAAATGATCGACATACCAGACGTCATATTCAAATTTTTTTGTCCACGATATGTTATTCCTTCCATTAATTTGCGCCCAACCGGTAATACCGGGACGCACTTCATGACGTCGAAACTGTTCTTTTGAATATAATGGTAAATATTTTGGCAACAAAGGACGAGGCCCAACAAACGCCATATCTCCCTTCAATACATTTATCAATTGTGGTAATTCATCTATCGACAAAGAGCGAACCACCCTTCCAACCCTTGTTAGACGTTTCTCGTCAGGCAATAATTTTCCATCCTTATCACGCTCATCAGTCATCGTTTTAAATTTTATCACCCTGAATATTTTAGCATTTCGTCCAAGACGTTCTTGTGTAAAAAATACACCAGTCCCTTTATTTGCAAAATACAAGAAAATAATAATAATTAATAAAAATGGCCAAATCACTAACAACAGACAAAATGCCACAAAAAAATCTATAATTCTTTTAGAATAAAGATACATAACATTTCACAAACAATTTAAAAGTTCAGTATTTAAGATCACTAGCAAAAATCAACACAAGAACACACATCCAAGATAAAATCAATTCTATTTAAACCCATCATCAACAATCTGCCCTCTCACAACTTTTATCCCCACTCTTACCACTTTTGCAGGATTCCCAACCGCAATACAATATCCTGGCAAGTTCTTGGTCACAATACTTCCTGCGCCTATTACAGTTGATTCACCTATGGTAACTCCATGCATAATAATACTATTAACCCCAATCACACAATTTTCCCCAATAAATGTATCCTTTTTTAATCTACGACAATGATCATGAGCCCAAATGATTGTTCCCGTCAAAATCCAAGTTCCCTTCCCAACATGAATACCTTTAGGATTTATTAATCTATCCCAATGTGCTTTCTAAGAAATAACACAATTATTACCAATATCTATTATACCTCCAACGCAAATATTGAGAATAGTAATTCGTCAAAATATTCCACATTTTCACCCTTATATTATAGATATTTTCACTAAAATATTTAACAACGCATTAACGGAAATGTAAAATTTCTCTCTTTAATTATTATCAAAATTCAAATTTTTATACCATACTTCCTCAAAATCTCTTTTCCTACTTTAAAAGATGTAAATTCCATAATATCTTCAGGATCAAACATTATATCAAATGCATCCTCTAACGAAGCAATTATATTCAACTGATGCACGGAGTCCCAATCTTTCACACTATTTTTGGAAAAGGTATCGTTTAATATATTCTCCTGCACCCCAAATACTTCTTTAAAAACATCTCTATATTTCTGTTCCATTTTTACGATTATTTTATTCTAACTTCAATTTGAAAAACATTTATTAATCCTACATGGGTCCTCTTTATACATAAATGAAAATCACGCCATTTATATTGAGGCACAACCATCAACACTCAATACTTGACCAGAGATATAAGCAGCCCTGTCTGATGCCAAAAAGGCGCAAGCATTAGCAACATCTCGAGGCTCACCCAAACGCCCTAATGCAATTTTCTTTATCCGTTCATCTATTTTTTCGCCAGCAGTCTCATATAGCTCTAGAAAACGTTCCGTTTTCACAACACCTGGAGCCACTGCATTCACCCGTATCCCCTGCATAGCAAGTTCTTTAGCGGCAGATTTCGTCAAGGTTATCACCGCCCCTTTCGTAGCAGAATAGGCAACTTGTCCTGGAGATCCTAATACGCCCGTTACGGAAGCAATATTTACAATTGCTCCTCCTTTTATTCTTGCCATAAAGCGAGACACCAATTGTATCAATTCTAGCATTGCAATCACATTTACCCGAAACATCAGTTCTGTCTCCTCTCGCATAATCATACCTATTCTACGATTAAAAACAACTCCGGCATTATTAACTAACACATCAATATGCCCTTCTTGCTTATAAATCGATCTCAATGCATCTTTCACAATTAATCCATCCGTAATGTCACAATACATGGGAACTATTTTGGTTTCAAATTTTTCCGAAATTAACTTCGTCCATTCGTCCATCGCCCCCAATTGACGATCAAAAGCATACACAATCGCACCATCTTCTGCAAAACGCTCAACAATTGCCTTACCGATTCCTTGAGCGGCTCCTGTAATAATACAAACCTTATTTTGCAACAATTTTTCCATAACCATTAAAATTCAATGCTATTCTCAACACAAACGCCTAGCAGGATTCCCATAAACAGTTGTTCCTGCATCAACATCACGAGTAACAAAACTACAAGCTCCGACACGAGCACCATCACCAATCTCAATATTATGATTTAATACGGCAGCAGTATGAATCATAACTTCATTTCGAATTTCAATTCCACCAACACACATCACATAAGAATCAATCCTATTCCAATCCCCAATTTTCACATCATGCCCTACAATCACATGTGACTGAATAAAATTATAATTACCAAGCTTTGCATCTGCAGCAATTGTTGTAAACGCTCCAATAAAATTTCCTCTTCCTAATTCAACATTAGTCCCGACTCTTGCGGTTTTATGAATTATATTTATAAAAATTCCTCCCTTCATAATTATTGACTTCATGCATTTACAGCGCATTTCACCTCCTATTGAACAAACAAAAACATCCTCATGCTGAGGAATATAATCTAAAACCGAGCCCAAGATCGGTGGATAATTTCTAAAACCATTTAATGCATTCAAATTCGAATCTATATACCCTTTAATATCATACTCGTCCATATAGCCATGACTTTCACGTATCATATCAAATAACGTACGCCCCATACCCCCAGCCCCAATTATTACTAAATGTTTCATTGCAATTCTATTGATTATTTTAAATTATCAACTATTTCTGATTTAAACTCTGAATAAACCTCTTTAACATCATTACGATCATCATAAGTGGAGTACATAAACACATCAAAATCCTTCACACAATTTATTATATAACCTCCATATAACTTTTCATTTTGTACTACTCTTAAACCTCCAAAATTCAATCTTCCGACCTTTTTATTAAAACTCATCGCTTCATATAAAACAGATGAATTCTCTCCAACAATAGTTTGATATTTAGCCAAAGTACAAAAAGACTCTTGTTTATTATCGACAACAATAATATTTTTAAACGATTCAATCAATTTAAGCCCTTCGATAGAAATTCGTTCTTGCGGATGACATCTCACATGAAAAATATACTTGGAATACACTTTACTTATTTCTACTATTACATTCAATAACTTTAAAGTAATATGAGGATCAGATATAACCAAAATAACATCTTTCCCTAATAAGGGCAAATGCATATTTTTTATTACAAGCTTAAACGCAAAACCTATATTTATCACTCTTTCTAAAGGCATTGCAAATTGTGTTCCTATATTTGCTTGTCCAAAAGTTAAAAAATAATCTGGATCTATTAAAGAACAGTAACGTCCAGAATAAAGAGAAGATTCACCAACCGTAACCCCATGTTGAAGTTCATAAGTTGTTATATCTTTCTTTTTACATATTACAATGACATGCCGAAAGGTTTCTCTCGGAGCAACAAAAACTCTTTTAGGACGAAGAATTTGCAAAAAAGGTTTTGTAAAAAAATACGACAACAGAAATCCAGATATTTCATTGTAGAACAAATATTTATACGAATTTTCGGACAAATCAAATTTCTTATCTAACAAGCGATACAGATTATTTACTTCATTTTTATATCGCAATATAACAAATGGCAAAAAAAAGTTTTTTAAAATACATACCATATTATCAATGAAATCCAGATATATCACACTTCCTTCATGCAGCCTTGGCTTTCCATGCAATCCATTTTGATGCCTTTCAAATATTATATAACTACTCTTACACTTTGAATGATCAATTATAGGATCTGACAATCTATCAAGAAACAAACCATCAATCTTATATAAACGAGGATGAGGAAAAAAAACATTATCTACTTTTCTACCCCTCAAAAGCAATTTACCAAGAGCCTTAAACGAGATAAACGTATTATACAATTGCTCCCAAATAGAAATATTAGGACGAACTGTTTTTGATACAAATTTCAAATATTTCCTCCGAAATTTCAATCTCACGAGTCTCCACAAGGGGACATCCATTATTGTCCATTCTTCAAGATTAATAATCTTTTTCTCTTCTTCAAAATAATCACTAAATTCCCCCATAATTACATTTTAACTTTGAAAGATATATCGATGTATTTTCATTTACACCGTAATAATAAGATATATACAATATCCCCCTTTTATAAACTAATCCCGGATACGAACAGTCTCCCCCTTTTCCATACAAATCAACCAGCCAATCCAAACACATTGAATCTCTATTTACTTTAAAAACAGATGTTTTTATGGGTTTTGAATAACTTCTCGAAACAACAACAATTTCATCATTAGAAAGTGAAATCATTGCTGGTCCCCCAAGTTTTTCTCCGCAATCATACCATATCCAATCTTTATATTTGCTTTTCTTTGAAGCAACACCAATCAAACCATTTACATTTCTCCTTATAATAGCAATCATTGAATCATCTTGACGAAAACAAATATCAGCCTCCGTCGGTCTCTCTTTTATATCAAAAGTTTTGACTAATGAATAATGAATTCCATCTTTTGATTTTAAAAGACAAAAAGGTGAAATATATGAAAAACCATAAGCGATATCATCTTTCCATTTAACTTTCCATAGCCAATGATTACCAATTTCAAAGTCAAATAATATGGGATGTAAATTCATCTTTATCCCTTTTTGGGTAAAGAAAGATACATACGATTGGATAGATACTGATCGACCATTCTCATATTTTACACCACCAGCCAAAAGCATTATATCCCCCCTAGGGGTGATGCTCATATTAGGATCTCTTAAATCAATACCTTCAATAGCATAAGATAAAAATACTTTCCAATATTTTCCTTGTTTTGACCTTATAACTACTATTATGCCATTGTCATTTCCTTTTCTATTAACATGCGATTTAGCCTCTCTAAAAGCACAATAAAAATAACCGTCATGATAAACAAGAGAAGTGAAAGCCGCATGATTTTTTCCTTTCCATATTTCTTGCGTTTTTATTTCTTGAGATAAAACAAAGATTGAGTGCAAACAAAAGAAAACGAAAAAAGAACCTTTACTCAATACTTTCCCCATCTTAAATTAAATATAATTCTTCCTAAAGATATATTCTTTGTATAACATTCAATTCAAAATTACTTTTCCTGCAGCATTTCTTTTTATCTCACCCACAACTTCCACCTGTATATTTTTGTGAAACAATTTTGTTTTTTGAACAACAAAATCAAGAACTTGCTCCGGAATCATTCTATTTGTTATCTTAATTATCAATTTTTCATCATCTCCCCCACACAAACAATCTGTATCAAAAGCAGATTTCACCAAATGCTCAACCTCATCCAAACCTATACGCAAACCGAATATCTTTAAAAAGCGTTTCATTCGTCCCACGATGTAATAACAACCGTCTTTATCCCTTTGGGCAACATCTCCCGTATATAATATCCCATTATTTTCATCCCCTTTACCCAAATCTTCCCCACAAACAGCATATCCCAAGGTCACATTCGGACCTCTATAAATCATCTCTCCCACGCCTTCCCCCTCGCTCATTTCATGCCCACTCTCATCTATAATTGATAAACTTCCGTTAGGAATGGCACCACCTATACTTCCAACCTTTGTCATAGCTAACTCTGGTGCCAAATAAGCCATCCGTGCCGTTCCTTCTGTTTGTCCATAAGTTGCAATAAATTTCTTGCCCGTTCTCTCCGCATATTCCGCACAAGTTTTAAAAAGTTCGTCCGGCAACTTTCCTCCACCTTGAGTGATCAATTTCAAATAAGGTAAATCCATTCTAAAAAACCTCATCTTGTTTAAGATCTCAAAACTATATGGAACACCCGTAAAACTCGTTGCTCGTTCTTCTTTCATCATCCTCCAAAAACTCGCATCCATTAACGACTTATCAGAAAGCAAAAGCGTTGCCCCAGCGTACAGATGACTGGATATTACAGATAATCCCATCGTGTAATGCATGGGCAATGATGCCATCGCTCGTTCTTGATCATTCAAGTTAAACAAACTTGCGACATTACGAGCATTCGACTCCACGTTGCGATAACTATGGCGAACTAATTTAGGACTTCCTGTCGATCCTGAAGTTGGAAGCAACAACGACAGTTCATCATACAAAGGATCAGGTAACAAACCCGTTCTGGCAAGTCCAAAGCCATACTTGGAAAACACGATCGGCATCCCCTCCAACAAAGTCTCTCGTCCCCAAATAAACTCCGGTTTATATAAATCTTTCAATGTTTCATAGAGTTGCCTATCAATATGAGCATTAATAATCAACGGCACGATCCGATTCGACAAAGCAGCGACATAACCGCCCAAGGACCCGATCACATTCTCTGCCATTATAAATATTAACGTTCTACGAGGTAAAGCGTCATAAAACTCTTCACAAAATTCCTTCAGTGCTCCATAAGTAATCAAAGCACCACTATCATCTATTGCCGCAATTGTTGATGATAATTTCTTATCTATATCTAAAAACATCTCTATTATAATTTATTTACAAAACCATCTTTATTGCAAGATTTACCCGCCACTCATTCCCCCTCTTGTGTATTACATTTATATCATTCAGACTATTTATTTTCTATCGAACTAGCAATCTCTTGACCATAACTTCCGGCTCCATAAACTGCAATATTTCTCATAACTATTTATATATCGATCACATTCGGATTAAATAAAATTCGCTTAAACGATAAATAGATTTCTCCAACTTCTTTTCTATCTATAATCAAAAACAACAAAAATGGTACTCCCATCAAATAATCGACATTAATCATCGTAACAACTATCGCTCCTAAAAATGGAATCAAGATCCCAGCAGGAAAACACTCTTTCATCACAGAGAAAAAATTGATTGATTGCTGCAATATTCGTTTACCGCTACACACGGTCAAATAAGCGTAGAGGAAATAAGTAACTAACGTGGCTAAAATCACAAACTCGTATTCCACATAGAAAATTTTGATCAACACAAATGCCAATATGACATTTAAAATTAATGAAATCAAAGAATTCCTTGCGATTACTTTCTCTTTGTTTTTAGCCATTAATAAAGAAGAATACCCAAAAGAATTTGCGTATAAAATCGTGGCCAAAGCAGTCAAGTTTATTGTACGCAAAGCCTCAGCATACTTAGGCAATACATATAATAAGATCGGGAAACCAATCATCGCAACATACATTAATCCATGAGAAAGATACACATAGTTTACTCTCAACAAACGAACTGTCGCATGAATCTGGACATAATCGTTTGAATGAAATTTATCTATCAATTTAGGAGTTATTAACGATGAAAAAGCAGTCAATAATAGTAATGCTGCATGAGCTAACGTGTATGAAAAAGTGAAATAACCAAATTCTTCAACGGTATAATAAATTCCTATTATTGTTTTGGTCGACACGATAATCATGTAAAAACAAAAATTGTACACGAAAAGATAAAATCCTTTATTTAAAATTAATCCGCAATCTTTAAAAGTACATTTCCCTCTATAAGATATTCCCCCACCTTTCAAATAAAAGAACATCGACAACACGTGCCCAATCAAATAAGCAAGCGTAAGTAACCAAACCAAACGCTCCTCTCTTGCAAAAAATAAAAATAATAAAACAAGAACAGGGATAATTGTCTGGTAAAAAGCAAACTCAAACATCTTACCTTTCACCCGGTAAACTTTCAAGAAATAATCATTAAAATACTGAAGAATCGCAATCCCACAAACCAAATAAAACAAATTTCCTAAATGATACTTCTCAAAAAACGATATTCCGCAACATCCATAATAAACAGCAATACACACAACAAATAAAGAAATCCATCCAAGAATAAACATAGATGCCATTTCATAATTTCGCTGCCTTTGAGGATTCTCTTTATTCTGTACCAAAAGAACCGTCATCGAATTTCCGATCCCAAAATCTATAATATGAAAATAATTAATTAACAAAAGGACAAAACCCCAAATACCGAAATAATAAGGACCCAATTTCCCCGCAATCAATAAAGAAGATAAAAATGAAACAAAGTACACGACATACCGTGTCAACATATAAACCACAATTTTATTTGATAAGATTTTGCCAAGATTTCTATTTCCTATCACAAACTTCATACTTCAATTTTTGAGTTTCATAATGGTAAAAAGTGGCAATTCCACAAAATACGATGAAAAATATATAAGAATGATTCAACATCCAAGAACGATGTAAAAGTACAAGCAACTCTATCATAAAAAAGCCTATGCTCAATATCCAAATTTTACTCCGAACGGAAATCAACATCAAAAAAACAATTAAAAGGAAACCTATATAACCTTTATTTATTATGATTCCCCTATAATCTGACAAAACAGTTTTCCCATCATCAAAAGTTTCTTCTATACCAAACCATACATTCGAATTTGAATTAAAAAAATGAGAATAAGCAATTTCCCCCGCATCATTGGTTCTCTCTGCCAATGCTCCGACAAGCCCTTTCTGCATCCCAGTCTCCACCACCGTTTCCAAATTACGCTCGTAAGCCATGTACAATACTTGTTCTTGAATTTTTGAAGGTAATAAGAAAAAAACAATCGATAAAATTATCGTTCCAACAAATCCGAATTTTAATAATTTAATATACGTTCCATTCATAATAGCATGACAACATTCTGCCAACAATACCATAAATAAAAAGTTGAAAGAAAAAGTCATTATTCCACAAAAAATAATCCACATATTTCTTTTCCGCTGCAGTAGCATATCTATATAATAAACAATACCCAAGAATATAGCGAAATGTCCAGGTTCTTGCAATGGTCCACAAGCTCGAACTATATCCGTGGTTGTTTTTATTTCAACATTTGTAACAAAACACCCGTAAATTCGATTGAATATGCCATGCATTTCCTGAATTGACGATTGCGATGGCATATCAAAAGACGGCAAGTAATGTAAGACATTGACGATAGAAAGCAAGGATATACACAGACCACCTATTGCAAAAAATATCATCCATTTACGAAACAATTCATAAATATTGTACAATACTTGATTTCGCCATAGTACAATAAAAATAAACGGAACATATTTTATAAATAGTGAAACATATTCTCCTTTCAATAAAGTAAAAATCGAAACTAAAACAATCATTCCGACCAACAATAGCCTTGATTTATTTAACACTAGGCTATCTACTCTATCTAACAAAAAAGTCGCCCCCATCACTAACAATGTACCAAACACCATGCAATAGGAACGAGGAAAAAACCAAATAAAAAAGGGATTAATTGATATAAAGAACCATATCAATCCACACCACGAAGCAATCCGTTCAAAATCGTTTCTTCGCATTCCTAACTTAATTTATATCCGACATTCGTATGATGTCTCCTTTGGAAATATCTCTTGAACTTTTCTTCCCTAACAATTCCATATAATGACAAGGAGGTAACCCGAATCCCGGACGCAAAGAACGCACATTGCTTTCGGTAAAAACATCCCCTTGTTTTATATCCGCTGAAGCAAACAAAGAACGACGCTTATTCCTGTCTTTGTCGGTTATTTCATAACTAATTTTTCCCATGGCTTTCTCCGCATCACGAATTAAATTCACCATCTCTTTAAATTCTTGAGGTTCCATAGAAAAACTAGCATCCGGACCTCCCAATGTCCGATCCAAAATAAAATGTTTCTCTACGACAGTCGCACCTAAAGCTACTGCCGTCACGGGTACCAACCACCCCATCGTATGATCTGAAAGTCCCACTTTTACCCCAAACCTTTTTTTCATATCGGGAATAGTCTTCAAATTGGCTTGCTCTATTGTTGCTGGATATTGAGAAGTACATTTCAATAATGTTATATCTTCATTACCAACATACTTACAAGTATTTATCGCCAACTCTATGTCGCTCAAATCAGCCACTCCCGTTGAAATCAACAACGGTTTTCCTTTTCTTGCCGTAGCTTCAATCAACGGGATGTCATTAATTTCAAAGGATGCAATTTTATATATCGGGACATCCATTTCTTCCAAAAAATCAACCCCTTGAACATCAAATGGTGTTGAAAAGAAAAGCAGACCTAATTCTTCTGCATATTTTTTCAATTTAGGCTGCCACTCGTAGGGCATCATACCTTCCCGATACAAATCATAAGGACGTATTCCTTTCCACAATCCTTCTTTCTTTGCCCCGAAATATTCATTATCCACATCCAATGCAAGAGAATCTGCCGTGTAAGTTTGTACCTTCACGGCATCCGCTCCCGCTTGCGCCATAGCCTGTATCGTCCTTAAAGCCAAATCAAAATCATGATTATGATTCGCAGACAACTCCGCTATAATAAATGTCTTATTTTCTATCATCTTGGTAACTTTTAAACATATCCCGAATTGCATCTTCCAAATGCCAAGCTGATTTCCATCCCGTAGCATTACAAAATTTAGATGAATCCATCAATATATGGTAGTTTCCCTCTTGTTTCGTGCGGTCTAAAATCAGATTATTCACATTACCAGTAACTCGATTTATCGTTTCTGCCACTTCCAACACCGAATACGAACAATTACAACCCACGTTATAACTCCCCCCTGGAATATCAGAACGAACAGCCATCTCGATGGCCGCAACGACATCCCGTACATACAGATATTCTATGCTTGTTTTACCTTCACCCCAAACTTCCAAACATTTTTTATCTACTGCCAATTTCATGTATTTCGTAAATACAACAGAATCTCGTTCTCCATAACCAAACAAACGGGCCAAACGTAAACTAACTACTTTCAAGGGTATTTTACTAGAAATGTATTCTCCCAACTTTTCCGCATATAATTTGCTCACACCATAAATCGTACTCGGAACAGGGGATTCCTCCTCTCTAAACGGTAACTTATTCATAAGAGAATAGACACTATTAGAAGACATTTGGTACACAGCTTTCACCTCAGCCTGATAAGAAGCAATAAGAACATTTTCTATAACTCCGACATTCACAGGGAAAAAATCACTTACCCGAAAAGGATTCGTATCTCGCTGCATTGTCTGCGCAACTAAATGTATCACAACATCCGCTCCTTTTAAACCATTCACTAATGATTCGACTGTATAATCCGTTTTATAAACTGCAACTTCATTTAAGAAACATATATTTGCATTTTCTTCTGCTCGTGCCACAACTAACACATTATATGCAAGATTTTTCAAATAATTCACTAAATATTTACCTAAAAAACCCGTCGCTCCCGTTATCGCTACTTTCATATCACTCTTTAATAATATAATATCCGACAACTTCCAATTGACCATTTATAGGAAGTACTTTCTCTCCATCATGATATCGAAATTCTTGGTATTCAACCAACGCTTGAGAATTCCTATATTGCTTTTCCTCAAAAATAGCCCCCGTTGGCTGTTGATAGAAATAAAGTGAGTAAGTTCCTCGATCTATGGAATGATGCTCGATCTTTTTCCCTAACAAATTTTTTATCGCATATTCTCTCAAATCATAGCCTTTGGCTGTTTTTATCAAACGCCAAATATGACAACCATCTAAACGAGGTGCTGCTTCAATAATTTTAGGTCCTCGCTTAGTGGCAACCATTTGTATATACAACACGGCATCTTTGATAGCTAATTTTCGCACCATAGTTTCAACCATACCTCTCGCGACCTCTATATCCCGATCACTAACTCTTCTAACAGGAAGTCCATGCCCTTTGGGCAAACCGAAATAAGATTTACCATACACATAACGTTCAGAAAATTCATTCACAACAACTTTGTAATCCTGAACAATAACATTGGTCGAAAATTCAATTCCTTCCAAATATTCTTCAATGATAGCTGTATTCGTATTTGATTTGCTTATCGCATTTTTTACCGCATTCTTTAATTGAGCAGCGGAATCAACCAAGACAACCCCACGTTGTCCTTGCGAATCAGAAGGTTTTACGACACAAGGGAATGTACTCCACTCTTTCAAATTTGACAAATCCGACAACGTCATAAAACGCACGTCCGAAATTTTATTCTCATTCAAAAAACGACGAAAAGATTCTTTATGGTCGAATAAATCCACTATCTCCGAATTTAAAAAATGCGGTAAGCCTAATTTTTCCGAAACTGTTGTGACCGTCTTTATTGCCAAGTCAGAGGAAACCGAATATATAATATCCGGTTGAATACTCAATGCCAAAGCCTCTACGGCCGCAACATCTATAATATTTACCAAATGAAATTTATCAGCAAGATCACAACCAGGTCCTTCTCGACGATAACCACACGCATGAACTTCCCATTGATTTTGCTTTAAATAATTAATTATATCTGCTTGCCCCGCGTTGGTTCCAAGTATTAATGCTTTCATATTTTTCAATTATTTATTATTTAATATACAACCTATCCGCCTTGCTCCTTGCCCATCAAACAGCTTTAAAGCGATTGATGACATTTCCTGTAATTGGCTAGGTTGAGAGATCAAATTTTCCAAAGCCAAACACAAGTCATTAGCAGAAACATTTTCAATCATTCCCAACGATTGAGCAATTCCTATAGCAGAACACCCTTTCAAATTTATCTCCTGATTATCTTCCAAAGCAATCAACAATAAAGGCAGTCCTAATGTAGCAGCCTCATAACTCATTCCCCCCGGAGCTAATATCCCGAAATCACATGAAAACATAAGATCGGGAATATTTTCACAATCAACACATAATTCTAGATGATCACACTGATTAGCTAGCAATCTTAATTTCGAAATATCAGGATGTTCTCCCCTCACTATGACACAAAATGTTAGATCTCTAAAGCGACAAGAAAGTTCCGGTACATATTTCAATAACGCACCTTTCGCATAACCACCGCCAAAAGACAAAAGTACCCGAGAAACACGTTTTCTGACGGTTGCTATTCCATGTAATTCTCTGTATCTTTTCCCGACAAGTACATATTCAGGACCTAAAAGGAACTGAGTTTCATCTGAACCTCGTAAATTTTTATATAACTTCATGATTGCCCCAGGACTCCCATGAAGTACGTAATCGCCATAAAATTTTTGATTTGCATGAGAATCTAGCTGTAACCAGTGGACTCCAGCCTTTTTTAAAGCCAACTGATAATCTTCCGTCACATCATAATGATCTAATATCAAATAAGCTTGCTTTTCTTTTACATATTGGATGAGCATCGTCACATCTTTTTCCAAAGAAAGTACATGATTACATATGATAATCTCTAATCCATCCAAATCATTCACTTTTTTCAAAAAATGATTTACTACATTTTCGTCATCCGTTTTTACAAAAAAAGTTAAAGAGGAACACGGTGAAATTTCTCTCGCAATATTTAAACAACGAGATAAATGGCCTAATCCTGTTCGTAACCCCGCATTCACTCGAAAAATATAGTTTCTCATAACCGACCTTGCAAAAGCTGAAATTTCATCTCTGCCAGTTTCCAATCCGTTTCCGTGTCAATATCCTGCACCCTTGACTCATTCACCACAATTCCTCCACGTTTTTGAATCCCGGCCATCCATGGTTTCACTTTATGCCAATAAAAAGTGCCGCTATCGTGATACATGGTTTCCAAATCTTGACTGCGTGTTTTCGCATATTCCGGCCATCGCATATCCATAAAACCCGTCTCATCCATCTGCAACGCCCTTAATATAGGATAAGAGAACGCAACGACAGGATACACCGTCACGAAATCGGATGACACCAATCTATCGTATGAGGATCGTATATCTTCAGGAGAAATCAACGGGGCCGTTGCCAATATGCAACAGACATTATCGAAAACCTTCCCCTCTTCCTCGTAACGCTCCATCACCTCGCGAATAACATCAGCCAAAGTTGCGTGGTCATTCGCCGTGGCTTCCGTACGAACAAAAGGTACTCGAGCACCATATTGCCGGGCAATTCCTATGATTTCTTCATCATCAGTAGATACCATCACCTCATCAAACAATCCAGATTTCAAAGCCGCCTCGATAGAATAAGCCATAATAGGCTTCCCCATAAAAGGTCTTACATTCTTACGAGGTATTCGCTTACTACCTCCCCTGGCCGGAATAATTGCCAAATTATTTGCCATAATTTTCTTTTACTTTTTCTGATACTTGATAACCAAACAAGATGACCACGTGTCATATCGATACAACTTGATCGATATGTTACTCAACATAACTTTCCGACAAATACTCCAGACTCAATGGATACATATCTCATACACCTTTCTTTATTGCATAAATGCAAGAACACTGTCGATCACGTATTGTTGCTCCTCGTCCGTCAATGTCGGATACATCGGTAAACTCAAACAATGCTTATAGTATTCTTCAGCCACAGGACAATCCCCCGACTTGTTACCCAACTCCCGGTAATAAGGTTGCAAATGAACCGGCACGTAATGCACTTGTGCCAATATTTTATTTGCTCGCAAATAATTATACAATCCCAACCGATCCTCGACTTGTATCACGTACAAGTGAAAGGCGTGATACACGTTTCCTGCCCGATAAGGTATTTTTATTCCTTGAACATCTTGAAACGCCTCATCATAACGATTAGCGATTTCCTGCCTGCGACTCAAACCGGTATTTGCCCGACTCAATTGCGAAACGCCCAATGCCGCCTGAAAATCCGTCATCCGGTAATTGAAGCCTAATTCCTGCATCTCGTAATACCATCCCCCGTGATTCTCGTGTAATAAAGCTACATCCTTTGTGATCCCGTGCGTACGATATAAGCAAAGTTTTTTATATAACTCCTTGTCATTCGTTGTCACCATACCTCCCTCTCCCGTCGCAATATGTTTCACCGGATGAAAGGAAAAAACTCCCGCATTTGCGAATCTTCCATTTCCACAATATTGTCTTTCTCCGCTGCGATCTACAAAATAACCTCCCGGAGCATGACAAGCGTCCTCCAATATCCACAAGCCATACTCATCCGCAATTTCTTTTAACTCTTCTAAATTTTGGGGATAACCGGCAAAATCGACCGGAATAATTCCTTTAAATGTTCCTTTAGGATTTTCAACCAACAATTGACGTAACTTGACAACATCCATCAAATAAGTATCCTTGTCAATATCACAAAACACAACCTCTCCTCCACAATAACGAACACAGTTGGCACTAGCTGCAAATGTCATTGGAGTCACAATCACTTTATCCCCCGGCTTAACTGCCAAAGAAGAAACTGCCAAATGTAACCCGGCAGTAGCATTATTTACCGCTACTGCATATTTAGCCCCCACGTACCGGGCAAAAGCATATTCGAATTCCGTAATTTTTGGTCCTTGCGTCAAATAATCAGATCGCAAAGTTTCGACTACGGCCTGGACATCCTCATCTGTGATACATTGACGACCGTAAGGAATCACTTTATCTATCATTTTACCTCAAAATTAGGATCAACAAACCTTTTAATATTCTCACGCATGCTCTCCACGGTCTCCCATTCTATATTGTTATCTGAACTATAATGAAATCCATCTGGAACATAAACAGCATGATGGTGTTTTATGTATTCTTCTCTCGAATGATTGAACGAAACAGAGGGCATAATTACATAATACTTACCCAAATCAATGGTATCCAAAGCATCCGTTACTGTTATCATCTCTTCATGTAATCTCTCTCCCGGCCGGATGCCAACCTCTACTTGCGGTAAAGTTGGGGCTATTGCAGTTGCAACATCCTTGATATGATAAGACGGAATTTTAGGAATAAAAATCTCTCCCCCCAGATGATGAGCGATAGCATACATTACCAGATCAACTCCCGCTTCTAATGATATATTAAAACGAGTCATCCGCATATCAGTAATTGGCAATTCTTTTGCCCCATTATTTCGTTTATTAATAAAAAACGGGATCACGGAGCCTCTGGACCCCATTACGTTTCCATAACGAACAACAGAAAATCGGACATCTCTACTTCCCTTTATATTATTAGCAGCTACAAATAATTTATCAGATGTCAACTTGGTTGCCCCATATAAATTAATCGGTGCACAAGCCTTGTCCGTTGATAAAGCAACAACATGTTTTACACCCATCTGCAAAGCAGCATTAATCACATTCTGTGCTCCATGAACATTAGTCTTGATACATTCTTCCGGGTTATACTCCGCTGTATCAACTTGCTTGATTGCGGCCGCATGAATAATCACGTCGATTCCCTCACAAGCCCGTTTCAATCGCTCTCCATCACGCACATCTCCTATAAAAAAACGCAATTGGGGATAACTACTTTCCGGATATTTTTGTTTTAACTCAAACTGTTTTAACTCATCTCTCGAATAAATTACAATACGTTTTACTTCCGGATAATCTCTCAAAATTGTTTCTATAAACTTTTTTCCAAAAGATCCTGTTCCCCCGGTTATCAACACAGACTTATTATTCAACATAACACGCTAATTAATTATTTTATTGTTATTCCTTATTTATCCAACCTCTCGTACACCGAATTCTTCGACTTAAATTCCGGCACCACTTGTTTCATCAATCGCACGGAATCTTCCACCTTCACCGCTAACGCCAACTCGGCCAACTTATCGTAGGCTCCTAATATCTCTTCACGCTTGTACTTCCGGACCTTAGCCACCCGAATCTTATCATGTCCCGTAGGTACCGTATTTTCCTCGTTACTCAACACTTCCTCGTACAACTTCTCTCCCGGCCTCAAACCGATGAATTTGATCTTAATATCTTCATTGGGAGTGTACCCGGCTAATCGAATCATTCTTTCTGCTAAATCCACAATCTTCACGGGATCACCCATGTCAAAAACAAAGATCTGATTTCCTGTACTCATCGTTGCCGCTTCCATCACCAGACGACATGCCTCCGGAATTGTCATGAAAAAGCGAGTGATTCTCGGATCGGTTACCGTAACTGGCCCACCTTGTCCGATTTGTTTTCGGAAATACGGTATCACGCTACCGTTACTTCCCAGCACGTTCCCGAATCGAGTGGTCACGAACCGGGTCTTACCCTCGACTTCTCCTCGCTCCATTGTCAGTCCCAAACTCTGCACGTATATCTCTGCCAAGCGTTTCGATGCTCCCATCACGTTAGTCGGGTTTACCGCCTTGTCTGTCGAGATCATCACCATCATGTCCACCCCGTATTCCACGCAAAAGTCTGCCACGAATCTCGAACCAACCACGTTCACCCGCACGGCCTCGCAAGGATTCTCTTCCATCAAGGGAACGTGCTTGTAGGCCGCTGCATGAAACACGACCTGCGGGTGAAATTTTTCAAAAGCTCCTCGTAAACGCTCTTTCTGCCGGACATCACCGATAAAAGGGGTAAATTTTAGGCTTGGAAAATTCCGTTCCAATTCAAGACGGAGTTCATGCATCGGGGTCTCGGCATTATCAAACAATACCAAATGAGCTACACCCAAAGTTGCCAGTTGACGACACAACTCGCTACCGATACTACCGGCTGCGCCCGTCACCATCACCACCTTACCCGCGAAATACGCCTCGATCTCCCTCGTGTTTATCTTGATTTCCTCCCGACCGAGCAAATCCTCGATCCGGATTTCCCGGATAACAGTTTTCTTCAACCCGTCACCCAAAACGTCTACGGGTGGAGCCACCAAGTTTTTCACTCCATGAGCCTGACAGTAACGTACCAACCTTTCAGCCTCCCGGTGAGCTGTCCCCGGAGAAGGAAATAGCAGGCCATTTATATTGTATTTCTTCACGAAACAAGCAAAATTCGCCTCGTCTTCAAAATAATAAACCGGCAGTTCCGAGATGGAGTAAGACTTGAGTTGCTTATCCGGATTCACGAATCCCACCACGTGATAGTGCTTGCTCGTGTGCATTCTTGCCTTCAATGCCACACTTTTATCACCCGTCCCGTATACCAGCACCCTCGTTTTACTTGAACTATACAGGGATATTACCAAATCATATACAAGCACAAGCATCACCCGGAACCCGATAAGAACCACCGTTGTTACCAGGAAATCAACAAGAAAACACGCGAAAGCATGGTTATTGAACATCCGGGAAACAACAAGAGAAACTAATCCTAATAAAAGTATCTCCTTAAAAAAGATCGCAACGCCCATCTTCCCGATACTTTTTATAGTGGCATGGCGAATTATATTTTTGTTCACTCCCAACGCCATAAACACGAGCAGACTGATCAAGAACGATCCCACAATAACGAACAAGTAAGCATTCCTTGACAAGTCGACAATAAAATTGTTTACAAAAAGAAGAGCCACGAATGAACTTCCCACGGACAACAAAATATCCACGAAAAGAACCGTCCAAGAATTAACGTACTTTTTTCTCTCGCACAAACGATCACAAATGGAATGAATGGAGTATCTCATTTATACCAAACTTCAAAAAGGAGCGTCCCCTCCGGTATTAATAGCTGATCCGGCTTCGAAGTACCGTTGAGGGTGACGCTATAACCGGGGGTTGCATCTCCCGGAATCTGAGATTTATATTGTGAATCACGTCTAAATTATTCCTTCTTACCATACAATTTGTCATGGATTGCAAACTCCCGCCTAGCCAAGATACAAAACACCCGGCCGAACAACTCCAGATCGTCACGAGTAGACAGGACAAAACGTTCTATCATTTCCTCCTCCTCCTGCTTTACACTGACGGCCAACCGAACTCGCTCTTCGGCCAATCGTACCCGTTCCGGTTCCGGCAACTCCATTGCCCCGACAACATCTTCATAAAAACAGAATGTATCCCACCATGCCATCAATCCCTGACGGCCCAAATCACGAATAGAGCCAAGCGCCTCGGAAATCAGGCTACCAGCCAAAACCCCGTTCTCCATTTCACCCGTGAAATAGTAACAATTACATAACAATCGGCAAATATTCGGAGTACGACACGGTAAAACAATTTTGTCACTTCCCCACGGGGTAAGTATGTCATAAGCCGCATCCAACGCCGTGTTTAAGAAATTCAAGTCAGAATATAACTGGTAAGCATCCATCAAATCCACCACGTAACCGGCCCGAACATCTGCAGGGAGGTTTTTGTTTCCAGCCAGAGGCTCTATAAACCGGGCGATCTCACGTACACGTTCATGAATTTCATACGTTTCCCCGAAACTTTCTTCCAACCAAGGATAGACGCGAACCATCGAGTACACGGACAAGTAACCATGCAAGAATCCTGACAACGCCGGGGAGGGACAACGCCCCATTTCTAACTCACACGACCGTTTATACAATTCGTGAAATAAACCTTTTTCCATTATTTTGTATCACTCTATTCTTTCAAGAAACGAACTTGGAATATAAGAAGTAGCAATAGAGGCTACCCCATCCAAACGAATAATTACACGTTTATGATTTTTCAAACGTACCAACTCACCTTCCAATCCTTGCAAGGGACCTTTAATAACTCTTACCCGATCACCCCGTTTGATTCCTTTGTTCAAAACTTCCACGCTACCAGTTGAGAAATCCAACAAAAACATGAAATCCTGCATTTGTTTATCCGGAACGATCAGCGAATGGCGTCCCTCTATATCTTTCAAATAAACAATATTCAACGAATGACCATTTATCAAGGAAAAACTTGTTGCCTTATCCGTCCGGATAAATATTAACCCATGAATCAAAAGCACCCGGATCTTTTTACGTCCAACGGGTGTTTCTCGTACCTGTTCTTCCTGGGGCAAAAAATTCTCGATCCCCAGTTCATCCAGCTTTCTTTTGATCAATAATTCCTGATTTACACGGGTATAAGCAGCATACCAGTTTAACTTGTTACACGCAACCATTATTTTTATTCTTTCCCTATTTTCTAGCGAACGATGATTTCCTTTGTCTCTGTAATCCCCGGACACACGAACCGCCCGGACGCGCTTCGCGCACTAACCCTGTCACGGGTCCTGATTTACGGCCATGTGTTCCACGCACTTCACTTTACACAGCAACAATGCATGAAAGCTGTCTGCACGAACGATTCATTTGAATTAAAAAACGATCGTTTAATGATATTAACAAAGCAGATCTGTTAAATTGATAACCTAAAAGTGTAAATATCTAATTACAAGAATCCAAAAAAAATTGACAAATAGATGGTGATATTTAAAATTGATGTATATTTGCAGCGCATTAAACGATCGTTTTTCGATCTTTACAGCATACTAATAAACAACAAATTACCCCCTTCCCCTACCCAAAAATTCTTTACAAAAAACAAATAATATTTTCTTGAAAAAAATTATCCATTTAACACTATATATTCTCCATAAAGGCATACAAAAGCCACCGTAATAATCTCCTCTCTCCCATCTCACACCCTTTCATCGCCCTTTCATCGCCCATTGTCAATAGAACTACAAGTGCGAATGAACTCCCCTCAAAGACTTACATCAGATTATTACATGATTATTACTATCTTTTTACCAATAATGACATCAAAATAACCACGATGCAAAGGAACGTGTACTTTAAAGCAATAGATTGACCATTTTTCTCTACCTTTGTTCAGAATTAAAAGCAAACAAGATGCTAGACCATAAACTCACGATCTTTTATCACACGGCAAAGCATTTGAACACGACAAAAGTCGCCGAGATATTACGACTTTCCCAACCGGCCATTTCCAAAAGCATCAAGGAACTGGAAAAAGGATTGGGGATCACTCTTTTTGATCGCGAGAAAGGACGGTTGATGCTTACCCCTGCCGGAAAATACCTTTTGGAACAAAGCGAAGAACTGATTGAACGGGAACGCATCATCACCTTCAACCTGCAGCACATGAAAAAAGAGTTCTCCGGAACTTTACACATCGGGGCCAGTACCACGCTATCCCAGTACATATTACCTGAATACTTGGCCCGTTTCCGGGAAACTCATCCCTATATCGAAATAAACCTGATCAGTGGTAACACCTACCAGATCGAGCAGGAATTACTGGATAAAAACATCCAACTCGCCTTCATTGAAGGTGTACCCTCGCAAACGGACATTCACTACATCCCTTTTTTAAAAGATGAAATCGTCCTGGTTACCTCGGCCAAAAATGATTCCCCGGAATCGATCACGAAAGAACAACTGAAGACGTTAAAATTCGTCGTTCGGGAAGAAGGCTCCGGAACATATAATATTATCCAGCGCCAGCTATCTGCAGCCGGGATGTCTATCAACGAGCTAAACCAACAGATCGTTATCGGAAGTACCGAGGGAATCAAACAATACCTCAAACACTCCGATTGCTACGCCTTGGTCTCCGTGTTTTCCATCCAAGACGAATTGTCCTGTGGCCTGCTAAAAATCATCGACATCGACGATTTCGAAATCACCCGCTCCCTCTATGCCATTCACAAGCAGGGTACCATTGATCCCTACGCCGAACTACTTCTAAGATTTTGCGAATCTCGAAACCGGAAATCAAAACGCAAAACATAAAGGTGATTGAAGTATAACCAAAAGTTATACTATCTGAATATTTTTTATTTCCAAAATTCATACATTTGAAAGAATTTTGCACCGAACAAATAACTAAAGATTATGAGCAAAATTCAACTGAACAAAAATCAAAAGGAAGTACTTTTCATCGTAGCTTTATTCCTTGTACCATTCCTTGATCCGGGCTTTGCCCTTTTACTAGGTTTAATTTTATCGTTGACTATCGGTCACCCGTTCTTGGCAATCAATAGCCGAATCACTCATATACTTCTCCAAATATCCGTTGTGGGCCTAGGTTTCGGCATGAACGTAGAACAAGCCATCGAGGCCGGGAAAACAGGAATCCTGTTCACCATATTTTCCATCGTTGTTACCATCGGACTGGGATTATTCTTTACCAGCAAACTAAGGGTCAACCGGGATACCGGGTTTCTCGTTTCCGGAGGAACTGCCATCTGCGGGGGAAGTGCCATCGCTGCCCTAGCTCCCGTGATTAAAGCCAAGGACAAGGACATCACCGTGGCCATGGGAACCATTTTCATGCTTAACGCCGTGGCGTTATTCATCTTTCCCGTAATCGGCCGCTGGCTGGAAATGGACGATCATCAATTCGGGTACTGGTGCGCCATAGCCATTCATGACACGAGTTCCGTGGTCGGTGCTGCTAAAACATTCAGTAACGAGGCTTTAGCCATCGCTACCACGACCAAACTGATCCGGGCACTTTGGATCATCCCGGTTTCATTGATCGCCGCCTTCTTCTATAATAAAGGAACAAACACCAAATCAAAAATATCCATTCCTTACTTTATTTTCTTCTACATTGTAGCCATGATCATCGCTACCTACACGCCGCAATGGGGACATCTCTACACACAAATCGTGGGATTCGCCAAAGTCGGAATGTTATTCACGCTATTCCTTATCGGTGCAGGCCTCTCTAAAGATACCATCAAACAAGTAGGTTTCAAACCGATCTTGTTAGGTATCATCCTTTGGATTTGCATCAGCGCTTTATCAGCTAGCGTAATTATACTACTGTAAATTAATCTATAAAGACTATAAAGTTCATAAAGTCCTTACTAATTTTAGATTCCTCTAGACTTTATGAACTTTATAGATTCTATGAACCCAAATAATTTTTTTTCAAATCTTTTAAAAATAAGTAATACAGATAGTATATATATTTGGGAACGTATTGAAAATCATATCAAAATTATCTAACGAAAATTTTTATGACAATGCGTGCAAATTATTTTAATCTGTTACTGGTACTGCTGATGGGTGTTCTTCCCATACAACTGCAGGCCTCGGAATCCGACAAGAATGTGATTCTGTACACTCCCTACACGAAAATCGCTGTTCCACCGGGAGAATCTGTAAACTACAGTATTGATGTTATCAACAACTACGATGTAGTTAAAAACGTGAATTTATCCGTGAAAGGACTGCCACGAGGCTGGAATTACGAATTGAAAGCCGGCACGTGGACCATTAGTGAACTTGCGGTCCTACCCCACGAGAAAAAGAACGTTTCGTTAAAAGTGGACATTCCGCTAAAAGTCAACAAAGGAACTTACCGTTTCACGGTGGTTGCAGAGGGACTTGGAGAACTCCCCATCGCGATCACGGTCTCCAAACAGGGTACCTACCAAACCGATTTTACCACGAATCAACCCAACATGCAAGGGAACTCCAAATCCTCGTTTACCTTCAACGCCACGCTAAAAAACCAAACGGCAGAACAACAGCTCTACGCACTGATGGCGCAAGCTCCTAGAGGATGGAACGTAGTTTTCAAGGCAAACTACAAGCAAGCCACATCCGCCCAAGTTGAACCGAATGCCACCCAGAACATCACGATTGACATTAACCCGCCGGCCAACGTTGAAGCCGGAAGTTACAAGATCCCGGTACGTGCAACGACAAGCACCACTTCTGCCGAACTAGAGTTGGAAGTCGTGATCACGGGAACCTACCAGATGGAACTGACAACACCCCGTGGCCTGCTTAGCAGCGAGATCACCGCAGGAGATAACAAGAATATAGACTTAATTGTCCGGAATACCGGATCGGCAGAACTAAAGGACATCCAGCTATCTGCCAACAAACCGGTTGACTGGGAAGTAACCTTCGAACCGACAAAAATCAATCGCTTGAAAGCGGGTGAAACCGCTAACGTGACAGCCACGGTAAAAGCATCCAAAAAAGCTCTTCCGGGAGATTACGTGACTAAAATATCTACCAAAACACCGGAAGTAAACTCCTCGGCAGATTTCAGAATCGCAGTGAGAACACCCATGATCTGGGGTTGGATGGGCGTACTGGTCATCCTTGTCGCCTTGGGATGCGTGTACTACCTGTTCCGTAAATATGGAAGGAGGTAGATCATGAGCGAGCCTATCATCGAACTTCATGAACTGACAAAAAAGTACGGGAAATTCACCGCTGTTGACCACATAAATCTCTCCGTCCAAAAAGGGGAAATATTCGGGATTCTCGGACCTAACGGGGCCGGTAAATCCACGACAATTCTGATGATGCTCGGATTGACGGACCCGACTTCCGGAACTGTACAGGTCTGTGGGATCAATTCGACCCGAAACCCGATACAGGTACGGGAAAAGGTGGGTTACCTACCGGAAGACGTTGGATTCTATGATGACATGACAGGTATCGAAAACCTGTTGTACACGGCCCGCCTGAACCGGATCCCGGAAGCGAATGCAAGAACCAAGGCCGAGGAATTACTCGAACGGGTAGGGCTACCGGTTGACACACA
>OGHO01001097.1_pt1 | contig 28527 bp, 27 predicted proteins | sample 1571421 | NCBI WGS metagenome assembly OGHO01 (sample SAMEA2581937, study PRJEB24529) | metagenome | biome: Human gut stool | place: China | collected 2011
GCCCGCCAGCTGGTAGAGCGTGCAGTCCAGCCCGCGCCGGGCCACCACGGCCGACGACTGCTGCTTGAGTGTCCCGGCGGCGGCGTTGCGCGGATTGGCGAAGAGCTGCTCGCCGTTGGCCTCGCGCTCGGCGTTGAGGCGGTCGAACGAGGCGTAGGGCATCAGTATCTCGCCGCGGATTTCGAAATGGTCGGGCCAGTCCGTGCCCCGCAGGCGCAGGGGAACCGTGCGTACCGTGCGCACGTTGGCCGTCACGTCGTCGCCCTCGACACCGTCGCCGCGCGTCACGGCGCGCACGAGCCGCCCGTGCTCGTAGGTGAGCGAGATGGCCGTGCCGTCGAATTTCAGTTCGCAGACGTAGTCCGTCGCCCCGGCTTCGCGCTCGATGCGGCCGATGAACTCGTGCAGTTCTTCGAGCGAATAGGTGTTGCCCAGCGACAGCATCGCGTAGCGGTGCTTGACGGTTTGGAACTCGGCCGTCAGATCGCTTCCCACGCGCACCGAAGGCGAGTTGGGGTCGGCGTATTCGGGGTGTGCGCGCTCCAGGTCCTGAAGTTCGCGCATCATCGCGTCGAACTCGAAATCCGAAATTTCGGGGGCGTTTTCGACGTAATATTTGAAGTTATGCAGTTCGAGCTGCCGGCGCAGCTCTTCGATCCGTTCGCGTACCATAATCCTAAAATAACGTGGGTAAAGTTACATATTTTGTCTTTAACAACGGGTGAATTTGGTGTAAAATCAAAAAAAATGCAAAAAAAAATTGCAGATGTGGTGCGATATTCAAATTTTGCTTATAATTGCAAAAAATTTCGAAACACTAACATGGCTAAACAGAATATCGTGAAGAAACATATTGCGACGAGTTTTCATAACCTCAGCCCCGAGTTGCAGGAGGCTGTGAAGGCGAAATACCCGCTGGGGTTCACCGATGCGATGATCCGTGTCGACAAACCCAACGGCGATTTTTTCTATGCCGTCCCCTATGATACGGATGAGATCGCTTACATGGTGAAGGTCGACGTGAAGATCGACGACAATTCGCACGAAGACGACGATAAGGACTATTACGACGACGAGATCAAGGGAGCCGACGACATTCAGGGCGACGACGACAGCTCGGATGTTTCGGACGCTTCGGACGACGACGTGAATATCTGACGCTGCCTATGGTTCGCGCCCTTCCCGCCCTGCTCGTACTGCTCTCGACGGCCTGCGGCCTTGCCGAGGACGAGCGCGACGAGGAGAACAAGTACATCTACCTGACATTTTACGACAAGGCGTTCGAGGCCTACTGCCTGGGCGCATTCGACGTCGATGGCGACGGACGCATCTCGCGCTACGAGGCGCAGCGTGTCCGCGGCATGGAGTGCCCGGAACGGGGCATCGCGTCGCTCTCCGATCTGAAGGAGTTCTCGCGCCTGGAACGGCTCGATTGCCGGGGCAACGCGCTCACGCAGCTGGACGTCACGATGACGCGCCTCGAATGGCTCGACTGCTCGGACAACGACCTCGTGTCGCTCGACGTGAACGGCCTGCGCGGCCTCACGTACCTCGATTGCGGCGGCAACTCGCTGCCGCGCCTCGATTTGCAGTCGAACGCCTCGCTCGCAACGCTTCTTTGCCCGGACAATGCCCTTGCGGGGTCGCTGGATCTGACCTCCTGCGCCTCGGGGCTGCGTGCCGACGTGCGCGGCAATCCCGCCCTTGCGACGGTTTACTGCCTCGCCTCGCAGAACGTCGGCTTCAACGGCCCGACCGAGCTCGTCCGCAACTGATATTTGGCGGAACGAGCAAAACAACGGGCGGCCAACAGGCCGCCCGTCTTTGGATGTATCGGTTTATTTTCCGCTGATTTTTTGCAGACATTCTTTGATGCGTTGCAGGCATTTTTCCTTTTTGTCGGACGCCGTGTAATATTGCCGGGCGAGTTTGAACTGATCGAGTGCGGAACTGTGCCATCCGGCATTTTTATAGGCGATGCCGGTATTATAGTAGCACGAGGCTTTGAACGGTTCGTTCCCCCGGGCGCAACTTTTGAAGTCGCTGGCGGCATCGTTCGCCCTGCCGAGTACGACATAGGCCAGCCCCCGGTAAAAATAGGCTTCGTTGCCGTCCGAGGGGTCGCAGGCGATGGATTTGCGGCAGAGTTCGACGAGGTGTTCCGCTTCGCTCCGGTAGGCCCGGAAGTAATCGGTCATGTTTTCGTCGTCGCCGACCTCGAAATCGAGATTGTTCAGGTAGTAGGCTTTGGCACGGATGCAGTAGAGGAATGCGTCGCCGTCGGGCAGTTCTGTGAGCGCCTCGGCGGCGAATTTGTCGGCGCCCTCCCAGTCGTTGCGCGTAATGTAGGGCATGATCTGTCGCTTGTATTCCGCCGCCTTGTGCTGCGATTCGGCCCGACGCTGTTCGGCGGAAGCTTTTTGCTGTTCCGCCTTGTCTTCGCGCTGCTTTTTTTCTTCGGCTTCACGGGCTTTGATCTTTTCGAGCCGCTCCAGCAGATTGTCTATATCCCAGGATTTTTCATTTGTATCGTAAACAGTAACGCGCTCCGGTTCTGCAGCTCCGGCATAGTTCCAGGTCATAACTTCATTTGCGTTAATAGAGAGTTCGTTAAGTCTTGTTCCCGAAAAGTTGAAATCGTAAAGTGGATTCATCATACAATATACCTTGCGGATTCCCGGACATACTGAAATGTCGAGTTTTCGGATTTGATTAAAGCCGCAATGGAGCTTTTCCAATTGTGGATTGTTGCGGAGGTTTAAATCGGATAATTTGTTGGCGCGTACATCGAGTTCTGTCAGTCTGGGACAGCAGCTTATATCCAGCGATGTCAGTAGTTTATTACAGCTACACCAAAGTATTTTTAAAGACCCTGTTCCAGAAAAATCTAATTGTGTGAGCTTGTCGTTAAACTCACAGTAGAGTTTTTCCAGCCTTTCAAGCCCGTTGAGATCGAGTGAGGTGAGTTCGCTGCAAAAACTGCATGAAACGGTTTTCAGGCGAGGTTGTCCCGAAAGGTCCAACGAAGTCAATTTGTGCCCTCCGCAATCCAACTCTTCGAGTGCGCTGGGGTTCGGGAGGATGAGTTCCGCCAGATCGTCCTTGTGGTATCCCGTTTCGTCGGCTGCGCCCGTCGTGAGTTTTTTCAGTTTGGAGTTTTGCGACAGGTCGAGGCGGGTGATCTTGGTCGCCGCGCATTCGAGTTCTTCCAGATCTTTGTTCTGTGAGAGGTCGAGTGTCGAGATGTCGTTGGCCGCGCAGACGAGCGTCCGCAGGTTCGGGAAATGCTGTATTCCTTCCAGCGAGGTGAAAGACTTTCCCTGCATGGCGTCATCCCATTTCATGGGAAGGCGGATTTCCGTGACGGCTTCGGCTTCCGCCCGGCTGATGCGGCCGTCGCGGTCGGTGTCGAAATTGTCGAGCACGTATTGCCGGAATACGGGATCGGGAATCGTGCCCCCGTCCCGGAAAACCTTGGGACTCTTTCCTTTCCCTTCGCAGATTGCGATGCCGGGGAGGAGTACGACGGCCATGACCGCCAGAAGAACGGATCGTTTCATCGTTTGCAGAATTTGGATGTAGTGATTACTACAAATATAGCATATTTTATCTCAACTCCGGTGCTTTTTACAGCCTATTCTTTGATAATTTGTTGAAAAGTCCGCCGCACGGCTTGGGCGTTTCGGATAATAATTCGTACCTTTGGATGCAAAAAATGTCTTTTGCAAACATAAAACAGAACCGGATACAATGAAAAAAGTTGACGTTATCCTCGGCCTGCAATGGGGTGACGAGGGCAAAGGGAAGGTCGTGGACGTGCTGACGCCCCGTTACGAGGTGGTGGCCCGTTTCCAGGGCGGTCCCAATGCCGGTCACACGTTGGAATTCAACGGCGAGAAATACGTGCTCCGCTCGATTCCTTCGGGCATTTTCCAGGGCGGCAAGACCAACATCATCGGCAACGGCGTGGTGATTGACGCCATCCTCTTCCGCGAGGAGGCCGAAGCGCTGGCTGCCAGCGGCCACGATCTGACCAAACAGCTTTGCATCTCGAAGAAAGCCCACCTGATCCTGCCCACCCACCGCATGCTCGACGCTGCGTACGAGGCGGCGAAGGGTAGCGCCAAGATCGGCACGACGGGCAAGGGCATCGGTCCCACCTATACCGACAAGGTGAGCCGCAACGGCATGCGCGTCGGGGATCTGTTGAGTCCCGATTTCGAAAGCATCTATGCCGCGGCCAAGGCGCGCCACGAGAAGATTTTGAAAAGCCTCGGTTACCAATATGACATCACCGAACTGGAGAAGCAGTGGTTCGAGGCGGTGAAATACCTCCGCCGCTTCCACATCATCGACAGCGAATATTTCGTCAACGACTGCCTCGCGCAGAACAAGTCGATCCTGGCCGAAGGTGCACAGGGCACGCTGCTCGACGTGGATTTCGGTTCCTATCCGTTCGTCACCTCGTCGAACACCGTCTGCGCGGGCGTCTGCACCGGACTGGGCGTCGCCCCGAACCGCATCGGCGAGGTCTTCGGCATTTTCAAGGCCTATTGTACGCGCGTGGGCAGCGGACCGTTCCCCACGGAGCTGTTCGACGAGACGGGCGACGAACTGTGCCGCGTAGGCCATGAGTTCGGCGCCGTGACGGGCCGCAAGCGCCGCTGCGGATGGCTGGACATGGTGGCCCTGAAATATTCGATCATGATTAACGGCGTGACGCAGCTGATCATGATGAAATCCGACGTGATGAACGATTTCGATACGATCCGGGTGGCCACGGCCTACGAGATCGGCGGCCGCAGCACTTCGGAATTCCCCTATGAGATCACCGACGACCTCCGCCCGGTCTACACCGAGTTCGAGGGCTGGAAATGCGACCTGCGCCGGTACGGCAGCTACGAGGAGTTCCCCGAGGCGTTCAAGCGCTACGTGGAGTTCATCGAGCGGCAGACGGGCGTCCCCGTGAAGATCATTTCCGTGGGACCCGACCGCGGCGAAACCATCACCCGTTAAGAACGGGTTTTTAAGGGCGCCGGCAGGTTGTTTTGCTATCGTTCGGTTCCGCGCTCCCGCCCGCTTGAAAAGCCGGTTTTTAGGGGTGTTGCGCTGTGCCGTTTTTGCGTAATTTCCGTCCGTATTACGGCTGACAATCCGGCTGCGTCGCGACAAGTCCCCTCCGCGAGGAGGGGATTTAGGGGAGGGTCAGACTTGTAAACGCGGCGGAACGCCGCGATAACGACGCTCGACAGAAAAATGACAGACAATAATTGTAACATACTTAACTTATATGCAACAACAAAACCTTAAAATTCTCGTTTTGGCCAAGCAGGTTCCCGATACCCGCAACGTAGGCAAGGACGCGATGACCCCCGAAGGGACGGTCAACCGCGCGGCGCTTCCGGCCATCTTCAATCCCGAGGACCTCAATGCGCTCGAAGCCGCCCTGCGGCTCAAGGACCGCGTCGAAGGTTCCACGGTCCATATCCTTACGATGGGTCCGCAGCGCGCCGCCGACATCATCCGCGACGCGATGTTCCGCGGGGCCGACGGCGGCTACCTGCTTTCGGGCCGCGAGTTCGCCGGTTCGGACACGCTGGCCACCTCCTACGCCCTTTCGTGCGCGCTGAAGAAAATCACCCCCGACGTGATCTTCGCAGGCCGTCAGGCCATCGACGGCGACACGGCGCAGGTAGGCCCGCAGGTCGCCGAGAAACTCGGCCTTCCGCAGGTGACCTATGCCGAGGAGATTCTCGAAGTCGGCGAAGGCGCGCTGGTCATCAAGCGCCGCCTGGAGCACGGCACGGAGGTCGTCGAGTGCCCGATTCCGGCCGTTGTGACGGTCAACGCCTCGGCCGCCGAGTGCCGTCCGCGCAATGCCAAGCGTGTGATGAAGTACAAGGGCGCGCTGGCCGGTTCAGAGATCGCCGCGGCTCCCGAGTCGCCCGCCGCGCAGCGCGCCGCCGCGAAGGAGTACCTCCGGATCGTGGAGTGGGCCGCCGCCGATGTCGATCCCGATCCCGCACAGCTCGGCCTCCAGGGTTCGCCCACGAAGGTCAAGAAGATCGAGAACGTGGTTTTCGCCGCCAAGGAGGCCAAGAAACTCACCGCCGCCGACAACGACATCAATGAACTTATGGTTGAACTGATTGCGAGCCACACGCTCGGTTAATACGCTCCGGAGATGAATAACATATTCGTATATATCGAGATGGAGGGCGGCAAGGTCGCCGACGTGAGTCTCGAACTGCTTACCAAAGGCCGCGAACTGGCCACGACGCTCGGTGTGAAACTCGAAGCCGTCGTGCTGGGCCACAACCTCGCCGGCATCGAAAAGGAACTGGCCAAATACGGGACCGATACGGTCTGGGTCGCCGATGACCAGTTGTTTTCCCCGTTCCGCACGCTGCCCCACACGGCGGTCCTGTGCGGTCTGATCGGGCAGGAGAAGCCCCAGATCGCGCTGTTCGGCGCCACGCCCGTGGGCCGCGACTTCGCACCCCGCGTATCTTCGGCCCTGCACAGCGGTCTGACGGCCGACTGCACGCAGCTCGAAATCGGCGACCACAAGGACGCCAAGACGGGCACGGAGTATAAGAACCTCCTCTATCAGATCCGCCCGGCCTTCGGCGGCAACATCATCGCCACGATCGTCAACCCCGACCACCGTCCGCAGATGGCCACCGTCCGCGAGGGCGTGATGCGCAAGGAGTACGCCGCACAGCCCGGAGCGGGCGAGGTGAAGGCGATCGACTGGAAGAAATTCGTCAAGGACGCGGACCTGGCGGTGAAGATCATCGACCGCCAGATCGAGGAGCGCAAGATCGATATCAAGGGCGCAGGCATCATCGTCGCCGGCGGCTACGGTATGGGTTCCAGGGAGAACTTCAGGCTGGTGCATGAACTGGCCGACGTATTGGGCGGCGAAGTGGGCGCCAGCCGCGCCGCTGTCGACGCGGGCTTCACGGAGCATGCGCGCCAGGTGGGCCAGACGGGCGTCACGGTGCGTCCGAAGCTCTACATCGCCTGCGGCATTTCGGGCCAGATCCAGCACACGGCCGGCATGGACCAGTCGTCGATGGTCATCTCGATCAACTCGGACCCCGAGGCCCCGATCAACAAGATCGCCGACTACGCCATCACGGGCGACGTCAACGAGATTATCCCCAAGATGATCAAATACTACAAACAAAACTCGAAATAGCGATGCGCAGGCTCCTGACGGTAATCTGTACGGTTCTTCTCACTGTATCCGTTTCCGGACAGCAGATCAAGAGCCGGCCTGTCGGGTTCGACGACTTCCGCTCTCTGCTGGAAGCCGCCGGTTACGAGGCGTTCGGTTTCGACTTGTCGGAACTACTCGAAGGACCGGGCCGCTATGACATGACGGTATATATCAAGGAGTATGAATCGGGCGGGGAGATTCATTCCCGGAAGTTTCCCTGCGGGCCTAACAAACTGCTCGTAAGCGATTTTCCCGAGGAGATGCGCGGTGAAATCCTGCCCGAAGATATGGCTGATCCGCAGGCGGGTATTTACATGCTGGCGAAGAAACTGACGATCGGATTCTATCCTTCGGGGACGGATTCGACGGCGATGCTGAATTTCAGTATCCCGGAGATGCGGGAGGCCAGTCAGCGGCTCAAGCTCCGCAGCGTGACTTCGTCGAGCGGTTATACGCTTACCAAGTACCGCACCCGTCCGTTCGAGATCGACTCGTTCGAGGCCGGAAAGTTCATTCCTCTGGTCTTTTACGGTTCGATGTGGTTCGATGCGGAGCACAATCTGTTCCGTTTCTGCGGTGAGAACGAGATCGCGCCGGACCTGTCGAGCGAAATTGTCGGCAACATTCCCCACTTCTATGTCATAGGTATTGAATTTACCCCAAAACAGGAGCCTACGAATCTTAAAAACAACTAATTATGGCTAATTTCTTTTCAGATAACAAGGATTTGCAGTTCCACCTCCAGCATCCGTTGATGCGCAAGATCGTGGAGCTGAAAGAGCGCGGTTTCGCGGAGAAGGACCTCTACGACTATGCACCGCAGGATTTCGACGACGCGATGGACAACTACCGCCGCGTGCTGGAGATCGCCGGCGAGGTCTGCGGCGAGGTGATCGCCCCCAACGCCGAGGGTGTGGACCACGAAGGCCCGCGGGTCGTCGGCGACCACGTGGAGTACGCTTCGGGTACGGTCGAGAACATGAAGGCCGTCGTGGACGCGGGGCTGAGCGGCATGACGCTCCCCCGCAAGTACGACGGACTGAACTTCCCGCTCATCTGCTTCGTGATGGCCAACGAGATGGTGGCCCGTGCGGACGCCAGTTTCGAGAACATCTGGGGATTGCAGGACTGCGCCGAGACGCTGAACGAATTTGCTTCCGAAGAACTCAAGCAAAAATATTTGCCCTGGGTTTCGGCGGGTGCGACGTGCGCCATGGACCTCACGGAGCCGGACGCCGGTTCGGACCTCGGTGCGGTGATGCTCAAGGCCACCTGGTCGGAGGAGAAGCAGACGTGGCTGCTGAACGGCGTGAAACGTTTCATCACCAACGGCGACGGCGAGGTTTCGCTCGTGCTGGCGCGTACCGAAGAGGGTACGACCGACGCCCGCGGCCTTTCGATGCTCGTCTATGACAAGCGCGACGGCGGCGTGAAGGTGCGCCGCATCGAGAACAAGCTCGGCATCAAGGGATCGCCGACGTGCGAGCTGGTCTTCACGAACGCCCCGGCGCAGCTGGTCGGCGACCGGAAGATGGGCCTTATCAAATATGTGATGTCGCTGATGAACGCCGCCCGCCTGGGCATCGGCGCACAGTCGGTGGGTCTCTGCGAGGCCGCTTACCGCGAGGGCCTGAAATACGCCCACGAGCGCGCCCAGTTCGGCAAGCCGATCATCCGCTTCGCCGCCGTTTCGGAGATGCTCTCGAACATGAAGGCCAAGGTGCAGGGCGTGCGCGCGCTACTGTACGAGACGGCGCGTTTCGTCGAGGTCTACAAGCAGTACGGCCACATCGCCCACGAGCGGCAGCTCGAGGGAGAGGAGCGTCAGGAGATGAAGTTCTACAACCGCCTTGCCGACGGCTTCACCCCGCTGGTGAAACTCTTCTCGTCGGAGTACGCCAACCAGCTGGCCTACGACGCCATCCAGATCCACGGCGGCTCGGGCTTCATGAAGGACTATCCCTGCGAGCGCCTCTACCGCGACGCCCGCATCATGAACATCTACGAGGGAACCTCGCAGCTGCAGGTCGTTGCGGCCATCAACGCCGTGACGAAGGGTACGTTCCTGGAGCAGATCGAGCGCTATGCCGCCGAGAGCTATCCGGAGGCCATGTGCCCCGTGGTTACGAAGCTCAAGGAGCTGACCGTGAAGTTCTCGGAGATGCAGGCCCGCGTCGAGGCCGGCGACAAGGAGGTTTGCGGATTCAAGGATTTCCATGCCCGCCGTCTGGTGGAGACCGCCGGACACATCATCATCGCCTACCTGCTGGCCCGTCAGGCCGGCCAGGTCGGGGAGTATGCCGCTTCGGCGCGCGTGTTCTGCAAAATGGCCGAGGCGAAGATTTCGGAGGCCTATACCTACGTGATGAACTCCACGACGGAGGACGTCGCGCTGTTCAAAGCCGTCGAAAACGAGTTTTAAACACACTCAAACCGGATACGATGCGGAGGATCCTGAACAATCCTCCGCATCGTTTTTCCTGACGGGGCGCGGCCTTGCGGTGCGGGGGGCCGCAATCCGCTCCGGAATCCGGAAACGATTGTCTAATAGCGTATGAAAGCACGATTACTGGCATTGTATCTGCCTCAATTTCACCCCATTCCGGAGAACGACCTGTGGTGGGGAAAGGGCTTTACCGAGTGGACGAACGTGGGTAAGGCGCAACGGTATTTCCGGAATCACTATCAGCCCCGTGTCCCGGCCGATCTGGGGTATTACGACCTGCGGGTCGCCGAGACGCGGCAGGCGCAGGCGGATATGGCCCGCGAATACGGTGTCGAGGGCTTCGTCTACTGGCATTACTGGTTCGGTAACGGCAAACGGCTGCTCGAACGCCCCTTCAACGAGGTGCTGGCCTGCGGCGAACCCGATTTCCCGTTCGCGCTGGCCTGGGCCAACGAAAGCTGGCGGGGATTCGCCCACGGGATCACGAACCGCAACATGCTGATCGAACAGCTTTACGGAGGCGTCGAAGACTATACGGCGCATTTCCGGGCCGTGCTGCCCGCTTTCCGGGACCATCGTTACATTACGGTGGACGGCAAGCCGCTGTTCATGATCTACAAGCCGCTGGCGGATCCCGAGGTGAAGGTCTTCATCGCCACGTGGCGGGAACTGGCCGAAAGGAACGGCCTGCCGGGGATTTATTTCGTCGGGCACGACAACGCCCCGGTTCCGAATATCGAGGCCGTTTTCTCGACGGGGGTCGACGCCGTCAATCCGTTGCGGCTGGGCGGGGATTTCAATGTGAAGCATTCGTTTTTCGAACGGCAGCGGATAAAATTCGACCGTTGGCGGAAGATTCCGCTCAATTACCCGTATGAACGAATGGCCGCCTGTTTTCTCGACAGGGACGAAGACACCCGGGAGAACGTCTTCCCCTCGGTCATTCCGAACTGGGACCATACGCCGCGCAGCGGCAGAGAGGGGTGGATCGTGACGGATTCCACGCCCGAACTGTTCGGGAAACACCTCCGGGAGGCGGTGGAAATGGTCCGGGGAAAGGCTCCCGAACACCGGGTCATCCTGCTGAAATCCTGGAACGAATGGGCCGAGGGAAATTATGTCGAGCCGGACCTGAAATGGGGACGCGGGTATCTCGAAGCCATCCGGCGGGAGATCGCGGACGAATGATTGTTCGTGATGAATTTTCCCCTTTCCGTGCCTGTTGTGCGGCTGTCCGTTGAACGGATTGGCTTCGTTGCGGGATTTTTGCTATATTCGTAGTCGTAAAACCTGAAAAACAGCGAAAAATGATCAAGAAATTGCTGATGGCGGCGGCCGTTGTCGTGATGGCCGTTCCCGCCGCTGCCCAGGGATCGCGCCGCAGCGAGGTTTCGGTGTCCTACGGCGTCGCTCCCGTCACCGACTGGATCGACTCGTACAGCGATATGCTGACCGGGCTTTTCACGAATGCGAATACCGACCTCAAGGGGTGGGGCGCCGTCACCGTGGGTTACAGCTTCCGCCTGATCGGCAGCCTGCGCCTCGGTGCGCAGGTCGTCTACTCCTCGAACACGCAGGAGATCAGGGGCGCCGGCTCGGAGATCCGGAACCGCTACTGGTCGCTGCTGCCTAACGTGAAGTGGAACTGGATGAATCTCAAGGTGGTTTCGTTCTACTCGCGCCTCGGTGCGGGAGCCACGTTCTCCAAGTCCGAGGTCGGGAGCGAGAGCGGTAAATCCACCCAGTTCGCCTTCCAGGTGTCGCCCGTCGGTGTCGAAGTCGGGGGACGCATCGCAGCCTATGCCGAGGCCGGTATCGGTACGTCGGGCTGTCTGCTGGTAGGCGCCCGCTACCGCTTCTGACATGCCTTCCGGACACGGAAAAGGGGCGCATTCCTTGCGGGATGCGCCCCTTTTCGCCGGCGGGTCTCCCCGCGGGGAGTTTTACGCCTTCACGGCCTCTTTCTCGGCCATCACGCAGCGCGTCGTGCCGAAGACGTTGAGGTTGAGGTGTCCGGCGATGAACGCCAGCGCCTTCTGGGCCTTCACCGAGTTGCCGGCCTCGTCGAGCGGGGGCGCGAACGCCGCAACGCCCATCACGCCCGGCACGACGCCCATGATGCCGCCGCCCACGCCCGTCTTGGCCGGAAGTCCCGTCGTGAAGAGCCAGTCGCCCGTGTGCTCGTAGAATCCCACGGTCGCCATCATCGAGGCGATCTTGGGCGTCAGCTCGGGTTTGAACACGGGCTTTCTGGTTACGGGGTTCACGCCGCTGTTGGCGATCGTCGCGGCCATCGTTGCCAGCTGCTTGGCCGTCACGCCGATCGAGCACTGGCGCGTGTAGATGTCCAGCGCCATGTCGGGATCGTCGTAGATGCGGTTGTAGTTCTTCAGCAGCCACGCGATCGACTTGTTGTTGAAGTTGGTCGCCGTCTCCGATTTGTAGAGTTCGTCGATCACCTCGACGTCCGATCCCGCGAGTCCGGCGATGAACGAGACGATGGCTTTCCATTTTCCGTCGCTGTCGCCCACGGGCTTGACCATCGAGCAGGCCGAAATGGCTCCGGCGTTCACCAGCGGTGTCGAGGGGTGGTCCTTTTCGAGCAGGATGGCCATGATCGAGTTGAAGGGGAGTCCCGTGGCGTCGGCGCCGATCTTGTCGAGCACCTCCTGTCCGCTGTACTGGTTCATGGCGAGGATCGCCGTGGGAACCTTCGACACTGACTCGATGCCGAATCTGTAGTCCGTGTCGCCCACGGCCACCATGTCGCCGTCGGGCAGGCAGGCCGCGATGCCGAAGAGGTTCGACGGCACATCGGCCAGGTAGGGGATATAGTCGGCGTTCTTGCCGCCGGTTTCGTTTTTGCAGCGGTCGTATGCCATCTGCACGGCATCCTGAACCGCTTTCTTGTCGATTTTCTGGATCATGTCGTTGCTTATTTCATTGATTGGTTGTTATTGGCGGAAGGCTGGCCCTGCGACGGCGCTGCTGCTGCCGGAGCGGCGGCGGGCGCTGCGACCTTGGCCTGCGTTTCCCAGTGGAAGGGAGCGAAGTCGGCGGCGGCTTCGGGGTCTTTCCACGACGGCTTTCGCATGGAGTAGATGACGAACGGGGCGCCCACGACCACCACGCAGCCGATGATCAGCACCGAAAACCAGACGGTGTTGCTGCCGGTCGAAATCTGGCTGGGCGGCACGAAGCTCAGCACGAAGGCCAGCAGTGCGCCGCAGAATCCGAGGCATCCGAGGAACCACATCAGGCCGTTCTTTTTGCCCAGGCGGAACGGACGGGGCGTGTTTTTCATCTTGTAGCGCAGGACGATGGCGGCCGAGAACATCAGCATGTACATGATCAGGTACAGCAGCACGGTCAGCTGCGAGAGGATCTGGTAGAACGACTGCACCGAGGGCATCACGACGAACAGCAGCGCCAGCAGTGTCACGACGCAGCCCTGGATCAGCAGGATGTTCTTCTGTACGCCGTTCTTGTTGGTTTTCTGGAAGAACGGGGGCAGGTAACCGGCCTTGCCCACGGCGAAGATACCCTTCGAGGGACCCGCCACCCAGGTCAGCACGCCTGCCAGCACGCCGAACATCAGGGCGATGGCGATGATCGGGCCGGCCCACGAAATGTGTAGGTAGTGGAAGTAGTTGTCGAATCCGACTAACAGCGACTGCGTGAGGCTGATGTCCTTGGCGGGGATGATCAGGCCCAGCGAGAAGGTTCCCAGGATGAAGATTAGCACCGTGACCAGCGAACCGATGATGATGGCCTTGGGGTAGTTCCGCGACGGATTTTTCACGTCCATGACGTGAATACCCATCATCTCCATACCCGCGTAGAACAGGAAGATACTACTTGCCAGCACGAGGTTGCTGAATTTCGACAGGTCGGGGAAGAAACCCTGCGACATGTCCATGTGGTTGTGTCCGCCGGTCGAAATGTAGATGATGCCCAGCACGATCAGCAGGCCCGCGGGAATGATCGTACCGATCATACCGCCCCATTTGCTGATTTTCCCGACCCATCCCAGACCTTTCAGGGCGATCAGCGTGGCGATCCAGTAGATGGCCAGCACCATGCAGAGCGTGAAGACCTTGTTCGAGGCCAGCGCCGCGTCGTGCGTGTCGTTCATGCCGATGAATGCGATCGACACGGCGCCGAAGGTCAGCACCGTCGGGTACCAGATCGTCGACTCGATCCATTGCAGCCAGATCGCGAGGAATCCCGTGCGTGCGCCGTAGGCTTCGCCGACCCAGCGGAATACGCCGCCCTGCTTGTCGGAGAACATCGCGGCCAGCTCGGCGGCGACCATCGCCGTCGGGATCAGGAACACGATGGCTGCAAACAGGTAGTAGAATGCCGACGAAAGTCCGTAGACCGCCTCGGCAGGCAGCCCGCGCAGACTCACTACGGCAGTCACGTTCATAATTGCCAGTGTCATGACACTCAATTTGAAACCTGTGCTTGTGGTAGTTTTCTTTACATCCATAATGAATTGATTTGGTTTTTGTCGCTGTTGGGTGTTGCAACTACCGTGCAAAACCGCCGGGAAGCCTCCTTTACGGCCTCGGGTGCACGATTGTTGCCGGAAATTTCTATCTTTGCGTACAAATAATATCCATGACCATGCAACGCATCCTGATCATCCTTCTGGCGGCCCTGTGCGTCGCCGCGTGCGGCCGCCGCCGGAGCGCTCCCTCGCAGGAGACGGCGGCTTCGGCACCCCGTCCGCGGGTTTTTCTTCCGGCCATCGCCCCTGCGGGACTCTCTCCGGACGAACAGCGCGACTATCTCCGCCGGCACTACTGGGACCGCTTCGACTTCACCGACACGCTTTTCGTCTCCAAGGCCGACACCGTGCAGATGATCGAGTCCTTTGCGCGCTACATTGCGGTGCTCTCCGACCGTCCGGCGGATTCCGCGCCGATGGATTCGCTGATGCGCCGGGCTTCGTCGTCGAAGCCGATGCTCGACTATTTCGCGATGCTCGCCCAGACGGTGCTCCACGATCCCAACTCGCCGCTGCGCAACGACGAGTTCTACATTCCCGTGCTCCGGGCGCAGCTCGCCAGCCCCTTCTACGACGAGTACGAGCGCATCGCCCCGCAGTACGACCTCGAAATGGCCATGCAGAACCGCCTGGGCCAGCCCGCCAACGATTTCCGTTACACGCTGGCCTCGGGCGCCTCGGGGACGCTCTACGGGCTGAAAGCCGAATACGTGCTGCTGTTCATCAACAATCCCGGCTGTGCGATGTGCCGTGAAATCCGCGAGGCGATCACCTCGTCGCCGATGCTTTCGGAGATGATCGAGCGGGGGCGGCTGAAGGTGCTGGCGCTCTACCCGGACGAGGACCTTACGGAGTGGCGCGACTACCGCGACCGCATTCCGGCGTCGTGGATCAATGCCTACGACAAGGGGTGTGTCGTCCGCGAAAAGAGCCTTTACGACCTCCACGCCATTCCGGCCCTGTATCTGCTCGACAGCCGCAAGCGGGTGCTGGTGAAGGATTCGGCCGACGTAGCCCAAATCGAAGAGGTAATAGATCGCCGCAGCTGATATAAGCGCAGCCTATCCCGCCATCAGAAAAGACAATCGGAAACCTATACGGATTCCGAACGGATTTGCTATCTTTGCACTACAAACAGAATACAATCACACACATTAAACAGTAGAAGATTATGGCAAAGAAATGGCGTTGTACCGTATGCGGTTACATTCACGAAGGTCCCGAGGCACCCGACCAGTGCCCGATGTGCAAGGTAGGCAAGGAGAAGTTCGTGGAACTCGTTGAGGCCGAGGGCGACCTCGATTTCGTAACGGTACACAAGATCGGCGACGGCAAGGGCGCCAGCAAGGAGCTTTGGGAAGGTCTCCAGAATCATTTCATGGGCGAGTGCACCGAGGTGGGCATGTATCTGGCTATGAGCCGTCAGGCCGACCGCGAGGGCTATCCCGAGATCGCCGAGGCTTACAAGCGTTACGCCTGGGAGGAGGCCGAGCACGCCTCGAAGTTCGCCGAGCTGATCGGCGAAGTGGTCTGGGACACCAAGACCAACCTCGAAAAGCGCATGAACGCCGAGTGCGGCGCCTGCGAGGACAAGATGCGCCTGGCCCGCATGGCGAAGGAGGAGAACCTCGACGCCGTTCACGACACCGTTCACGAGATGGCCAAGGACGAGGCCCGTCACGGCAAAGGTTTCGAAGGTCTTTACAAACGCTACTTCGGCAAATAATCTCCCGATCGGGAGAAAACGGGGCGGATCGCATGCAGGTCCGCTCTTTTTTTTGACCGGCATGGAGGCGTGAAGGCTGTTTTTTGCGTATATTTGCCGCGGCTACACTTCACACAAGACTATTTTGAAATGAAAAAGATCCTTCTGCCGCTGTTTCTTGCGGCATTCGCTGTCGGCGTTTCTTCCTGCTCCGACGACGACAAGATTCCCGGCGATCCCGAAGGGACCGTCTCCCTCAATATGATGGATGAAAGCAACGGCAAAACCATGCTGGACGATTCGGGCATCTATATCGACAAGGCGCAGAATTTCGTGAGCGGAGACAATTGCGTTCTTTTTGCGCTCGGCAAGGTCGGCGGTCTGGGGGCCGTTGCGCCCAAATCGCTGGAGACCTCGACGACGATAGCCGCCGTCGAGGCGGGGCATGGTTACGTGGCCGTGCGTCCGAGGGCGTTGAGGTTGTTTCCCTCCGGAAAGATGGCCATGCCCATCGGACGCCAGGATGTGAACTACCTGAAGATTTACGTGGTCTCGCCGCTTACGGCGGAGGAGAAGACCGTCGGTGCGGCGGTCAGATATGTCATGGCCATGCCCGGGGCTTACAAGCTGCCCGAATACGGGAGTACGGTGTTGAGGATCGACCGCTCCAACTACGACCATCTCGACCAGGAGGTGTCGCTGTCGCTGCCGGCCGGCGATGTCGAACACGATTTCATCGACGATGGCTATGGCATCCGTTGCGAGCGGCGGGGCGGGAAGTTGTTTTTTCGGCTTGAAGACTGGTTCGCTCATCAATTCGAACTCTATCTGCGCATCGGCGAGAGCTATACGCGGGTATATGTCGAAGCGGACGTTCCGTTGTGACGCACTCGGCTGTGGCGTTATCGAAAAAGCCGGAGCAGCATGCTGCTCCGGCTTTTCATTTTTTCTGCAACTCCTCGCGGAGCTTCAGAAACAGAGAAACCTTTCCGGCGAGCCATTCGTAGCCCGTTTGCGCTGCACGGGCCACCTCGTAAACCGTTTCGGCCTGCCTGCGGATCTGTTCCACGGCGTCGCGGATCGCGAACAGGTAGACGAGGAGTGCGAGGACGGCGAAAAAGCCGCCTGCGATCAGCGCCGAGGCGATGAACGAACCCGTAACGGACGAAAGCCAGATAACCAGCGCCGTGAGCAGCAGCAGGATGGCAATGCCCGCAGTCGTTGCGAAAAACAGCAGCGCGGCTATGAAACGGCCGCCGGAAGGTTTATTCTCCATTGTTGCGTCGTGCCGGGAGGGTCATTTTTCGTCGCATTTGCAGCGGGCTTCCTCGATCTCCCTCTCGACTTTGCCGAGTTTGTCTTTCACCTTGTCGATCTCGTCGTCGATCGAATCCTTGATTTTCTGGCGCAGTTCCGGACCGGACTGGGGCGTGAAGAGCATTGTGAGGGCCGAACCGATGATCATGCCGCCCACGAGCGATACGATGGCAATTCCTGTGTTTTTCATAGTTGCTGAAAGTTTTAATTCAGCAATGGGGCTTGCAAAGTCCGGGCCAAAGCATTACCTTTGGACGCATGATCGCCGATCCCCGCACATCCGTCGCCTTTACCGGCCACCGCACCTATCGCGGCGCGGCTGCGGACGCCCTGCGCCGGACGGTGGGGGAGTTGTACGCGCGGGGTTTCCGGACCTTTTTGAGCGGCATGGCCGTGGGGTTCGATTTGGCGGCCGCCGAGGCGGTGCTGGAACTCCGGGAGCGTGCGCCCGGCGTGCGGCTCGTCGCTGCGGTTCCGTTCCGGGGGCAGGAGATGCGCTTCTCCCCGGCCGACCGCGAACGCTTCCGGCGCGTGCTGGCCGAGGCCGATTCCGTCGAAGTGCTTGCGCCGGCCTACCACCGGGGCTGCTATGCCGTGCGCAACGATTTTCTGGTGGACAACGCCCGTGTCCTGGTGGCGTGGTACGGCGGTTCGCCCGGCGGCACCCGCTACACCGTCCGCCGCGCCTTCGGCCGGGGGCTGGAGGTCGTCAACCTCTGTCCGGCGGCTCCCGTGCCGCCCGCCCCCGAACCGACGCTCTTCGGATAAAAAAGCGGCCCGGAGGCCTCGCGTGGTCGGCAGATTGTGACAAGCTGTTACATTGAGTTTTACTCTTGAATAATCGCTCTGTTTTTCAACCCGAAGCCAGCGGAGTGGCAAAACATGTATGTTGCAGCCCTCCGCAGCCGGGGGCTTGCCTTCGGCTTCCTCCTTGCACCTCGGTAAAATCAGCGAGCTGTTTTACCCTCGGTCGCTGCGTCGGTTCGGGCTGCCGGACTTGCATTGCAAGAAAAAATAACAACCCCTCTGTCGGATTATTCTGAATATCTGTTGATTGCGATCTTTTGACCACTCATGGCCCGGAGGCTGCCCTTCTCTGTCGTGCGAATCATTTTTATTCTGCCGTTCCTGCCGTCTCCTCCGGCTGCGTCAGCTCAATACCTCGGAGCAGTTCTTCGACGCGTCGGAGGGTACTCGTCTTGCCGTATTCCTTCGAGGGGTAGCTGATGCCGACGGTGATGAGCGACTGCCCCTGTTTGAGGTCGTAGGCCGTGAATACGAATCCCGGATATTCGGTCCGGCGGCCTTCGCTGTACAGCATGTCGGTGCCGTTCGATACGAGGGGGCGCGAGGCCTTGATGATCCCGCCGTCGTAGTAGGCCGAATCGCGGCTCGCGCAGTAGTCCGAGAGGTCGGCGATGCTCTTCGCCTCGGGATCGAAGACATCTTGCAGGGCGTCGATGTTGAATTCCCATTCGCCGTCGAGGACGTACATCGTGTAGCGGGCGTAGGTTGAGTCGGTTTCGGGTTCAATGCTCTCTTCGAAGGCGGAGTATCCGGCCGGAATCCGGATTCGCAGCCCGAGGTCCGTGCAATCATAGGTCTGTTCGGTGTCGAGCAGCGGCAGCTCGCCGCCTTCGTCTACCAGCTGCGTGGAGAGCACCGTGAGGTATCCGATGAGCAGGGCGGTGCAGACGGCTGTTGCGAGCATGCGCCAAAAGGCGGCGTATTCGCCGGCTCCATGCTTGATTTTCAGCCAGACGTATAATCCCATGATTGCCTGCCAGGCACCCCAGAGGATGGCTCCCGTGGCGATGACGTAACGGCCTCCGGCTTCGGTGAGGTAGTAGGAGATGAAACTGAAAGCCAGTCCGCCGACGCACCACAGCAGTCCGACGAGGATGTTCTTTTTCGCTTCGGCGAGCGATGCCGCCGGCTGTCCGGCGGATTCGGAGACCGTGGATGCCGGCTCCGCAGGTGTTTCGGGCATCGGCTCGAACACCGGTTTTTCGGTCTTTTCCATGATGAATTGGATTGTTCTGGGATGCAAATATACGAAATCCCCCCCCCGAGCAAATATTTTGCGAAAAAAATCCCCGCCTTGTTGAGGCGGGGATCAGAGTATGGGATTGCGACCGGATTATTTCCAGTTCAGGATCTTGTGGAAGTCGTACTCCTCGGGATTGGGAACGTAAGCCTTGGCGGCTTCGTAGTCGGCCGGGGTGATGGCGTTGAGAATGGTCTCCACCACCGACGTGAACTTGTCCGACTTGATGTCCACCAGACGGGGCGGAATCTTGCCCGTCGTGGGGTCCTGCAAGTCCTTGAGGTAGAGCGGCGAGACGTTGCCCTCCGAATCCACGTAAACCATGCAGCCCGTCTTGCCTTCGGCGAAGAGCTTGTGCACGCCGATACCCAGCTCCGAGCAGTAGGTCAGGTCGTAGGCGATCGGGGTCTGGCAGCGGATTTCGTAGCCCAGCTCCACCGGACGGCTCTTGACCTTGAGACCCAGCTCCTTGAGCTTCATCTCGATCATCTCGTTGAAGATGTGCGCCTTCGACACCTTGCCCAGCTCGGGATGTCCGTGCTCGTCGTAGGTGAAGTGGATGCCGCTCTTGCGGATCTCCTCGTCCGACAGCGCGTGGAACACGCCTTCGGAAATCACCGCTGCGCCGTAGTCCATGCCCATGATCTTACGCTTGATGATCGACGAAATCACCAGGTTGACGATCTTCTCGACGGTGATTTCCGTCTTGTCGAACATCTCGGGAATGACGATCATCGGGTAGTGGCAGGCCTCGCCGATGCCGAATGCCAGGTGGCCGGCCGAACGGCCCATGGCAGCCAGCACGAACCAGTTGCCGCTCGTGCGTGCGTCGACGTAGACGGCGCGGGCGATGACTGCGCCCTTGTCCTTGGCCGACTCGTAGCCGAACGTCGGCGTGCCCTTCGGAAGCGGCAGGTCGTTGTCGATGGTCTTCGGCACGTGGATGTTGGCGATGGGGTATTTCTTGGCCTCGAGGAACTTGGCGATACGGTTGGCGGTCGAAGCCGTGTCGTCGCCGCCGACGGTCACCAGCAGTTTGATGTTGTTGTCGGTGAAGAACTTGAGGTTGAAGTTGTTCTCGAAATCCGAGTCCTTGGGTTTGAAACGGCTCATCTGCAGGAACGAACCTCCCTGGTTGAAGATGCCGTCGGCCATCGGGTAGTCGATGTCTACGGTGCGGGGCGAGGGGTTGAACAGGCCCGTGTAGCCTTCGTGCAGGCCGATGACGCGGTAGCCCTGGCGCAGGAACGTTTTGGCCACACTGCCCACTACGGTATTCATGCCGGGAGCCGGTCCGCCGCCGGTCAGAATTGCGATTGCTTCTTTCATGATTTGAGTTTTTATGTTTTGAGAACCTTTTTTTCGGTTTCGGACGCCCAAAAGTACTGTTTTTTTTTCAAACGGGCAAGAAAAAAGGAGGCCTCCTGCATGAGGGGACCTCCTTTTTGATCTCTGTAATTATAGTTTGCGCGATTACTCAACTACAGTTACGTTAATAGCCTGTTCGCCCTTGGCCCCGGAGCCAACTTCGAACTCGACCGCCTGACCTTCGTTGAGCGACTTGAAACCGTCCTTAGCGATGCCCGAGAAGTGTACGAAAATCTCTTTTCCGTTCTCCGCCGTAATGAATCCGTAGCCTTTCTTGCCATCGAACCATTTTACCTTACCTGTCATAAAAATAGAGAATTAAAGTGTTAATGTGTTCGGCAAAGTAAAATAAAAATCATTGGCTTTCAAAACTTTTTGGCATGTTTTTTCGTCTTATGCGGAAAATTCTTATCTTTGCGTAGAGAATGTTAAACCACATGGCGTTATGAACAGAAATCTGAAACTCGCGCTGGCGGCCCTTCTGGGCTTCTCCGCGGCCTGCACATCGGTGAAAAACGCTCCCAAGGAGGACACCGCGAAGTCGCAGGACGCCGACACGACGGTCGTAAAGGGATACTCCGAGTTTCCCCGCCGTGTCGTGGTCATGTACGGCGTGCGTACGCCCCATCAGGACAGCGTCCGCAACGAGCGGCTCAAACGCCTGGAACGCGAACGCCCCGATTCGCTGCCTCCCGTAGCCGAACGCCCGCAGGAGGAGGACCCTTCGGCCGGCGGGAAATAAGCCATGTCACGCCGCCGGCTGGGGCTTCGCAAACGATTGGCCCTCAATATTTTTTCCGACCTGTATGCTTCGAAGGTGCGCGAACACCGTCTCGATACGCTTTTCTGGGAGTGCACGCTGCGCTGCAACCTCTCGTGCCGTCATTGCGGCAGCGACTGCCGGGTTGATCCCGGCGTGGCGGACATGCCGCTGGGCGATTTTCTGAAGGTGCTCGACGAGGAGGTCACGCCCCACGTCGATCCCGCCGATGTGCTGATTATCTTCTCGGGCGGCGAAGTGCTCGTCCGCGCGGATCTGGAGGAGGCGGGCGCCGAGGTCACGCGCCGCGGTTACCCGTGGGGCATGGTGACCAACGGCATGGCCCTGACCCCGGAACGCTTCGGGCGTCTGCTCGACGCGGGCCTGAAATCGGTTTCGGTGAGCCTCGACGGTTTCGAGCGTGAGCACAACTATATCCGCGGGAATCCCCGCAGTTACGACCGCGCGCTGGAGGCCGTGCGGATGATCGTGCGCGAACCTTCGCTGTCGTACGACGTGGTCACCTGCGTCACGGGGGCGATGGTTCCGCAGCTGGAGGCCTTCCGCGACATGCTCCTTTCGGAGGGGGTGCGCCACTGGCGGCTCTTCTCGATTTTCCCGATGGGGCGTGCCAAGAACGATCCGACGCTGCGGATGACCGACGCCCAGTTCCGGGAGATGCTGGAATTCATCCGCCGCACGCGGCAGGAGGGCCGGATCGAGGTCAGCTACGCCTGCGAGGGTTTTCTGGGCGGTTACGAGGCCGAGGTCCGCGACCATTTCTACCAATGTGCCGCGGGTGTCTCCGTGGCTTCGATCCGGGTCGACGGGGCCATTTCGGGGTGCACGTCGATCCGCGCCAACTACCATCAGGGAAACATTTACCGGGATCAGTTCTGGGACGTGTGGCAGAACCGCTTCGGGCCGTTCCGCGACCGCGAATGGGCGCGCAGGGGCGAATGTGCCGATTGCCGGATGTTCCGCTATTGTCAGGGCGGCGGCATGCACCTGCGTGGCGACGACGGCGAATTGCTCTACTGCCACTACCACCGGCTGTGACCGTTCAGAGACGGTTCAGATACCCCCGCCGGACCAGCTCCTCGTCGTTTGCGCACGGATAGGCTTGCCCGTCGGCCATCACGTAGAGACGGTCGGCGATGCCTGTCACGTGGCGGTACATGTGGTCGGTGAGCAGGATTCCTTTTGCCATTTTTTCCTGCCGGATAAGCGTCTGGAGCGTCTCCACGTGCAGGGGTGCGATTTGCGAGAACGGTTCGTCGAGCAGGACGAACTGCGTGCGGCTCCGCAGGATGACGAAACACTCCAATATGCGCTGTTCCCCGCCCGACAGCTCCCCGATGCGGCTGCCGCGCAGGGGGACGAACAGCGGAAACCATCGTTCCAGTTCCTCCCGCGACAGTCCGAAATCGCGGAGCACGCGCTCCAGCCGGAGCCATCCGGGGATGAATGCGTGCTGGGGGAGGTAGCGGACCTCCTTTTCGGTGAACCGCCCGTGCCATTTCCCGTCGATGCGCATCGAGCAGAACCCGGCCTTCAGCGCCCCCGAGAGAATCTTCATCAGACAGCTCTTGCCGCACCCGTTGCGTCCGAGCACGGCCGTCACGCAGCCCGTTTCGGCGAGCAGGTAAACTCCCGAGAGGATGCTCCGTCCGCCGAACGCCAGTTCTGCGGAGTCGATTTCGAGGATATGTTTTTCAGCGGGCGGCATACAGCAGGGCGGCGGAACCGTTCAGCAAAAGGCAGCACAATCCGAAATCCACCGCACAGCTTATGCCCAGCAGAGCACGGCGGCGGATGCCGAGGTTGCGGTAATAGTAGAATTCGTCGGAATAGCGCGGCACGATCCACACGTAGAGGAAAAGCGGGTAAATCAGGGCTTTCCCCAGCAGCAATGCCGGGACGATCGGCGCTCCGTGGACCTTGGCGACCCACGCCAGGGCGAGGCTCACCGCTCCGCAGAAGAAGAGCATTGTCGAGCGGTAGAAACGGAGTATGAGCAGCAGTTTGGCGGTCATTGTCTGAAAACATGAAAGAGCCGGGATGGCCGCAAAACCGGGTTGCACCCGGTATGGTTGCGCCGCCTGGCCCGTAAAAGCGTCGTTACGACGCCAATATACGAAAAAAAGCGGCACCTTGTTCCGAAAACCGGGATTTCCCGATGCCGCCGATGCCGCCGGGGCTGACCGGGGGCTGCGAGGCTTGCAGACGGGCGGCCGTGGCCGTCCGCAGCGGGGGCTTTTGAGGCTTGACCGTAATTTTAGGAGAATGTTTTTTCGGAAATATTTTGTCTTTTCGGATTTTAGACTTATCTTTGTGCGCTCTTAAAACGATAAGGGCACTTGTTCGGGGTGTAGCGCAGTCCGGTTAGCGCGCCAGCTTCGGGAGTTGGAGGTCGCTGGTTCGAATCCAGTCTCCCCGACAAATCGGCAGACTGCTCGATAGGGTAGTCTGCTTTTTTTATTGAAATTCCGGCGGAAGCCGCAGCGTTCGGAGTGTAGCGCAGTCCGGTAGCGTATCTGGTTTGGGACCAGAGGGTCGCAGGTTCGAATCCTGTCACTCCGACAGACAATGTATGAAACGAGGCAACCCCTCCGATCCTGTGATCGAAGGGGTTGTTTTGATTTATTCCTGCCTTTGCCCGACCGGCGGAGTCCCTGCCGGCGGTGCGGTTTCCGTGGTTTCTGCGGGTGATGCGCCTCCTGCCGCCGGCGCGGTGTCCGTTGCGTCCGGCAGATTGTCCGCCGGGAGGGCCGGACTGCCCGCCGCACCGGCGCTTCCCACCCCGTTGGCGCTTTCGGGCGAGGCGGCGCTTCCCGTCGCATGGCCGCTTCCCGGTGAGGCGGCGTTTTCCGCCCCGTTGGCGCGCTCGGTCCCGTCGCTACGCGCTGTCCCGCTGACGCTTTCCGCCGCACCGGCATTCTCCGGCTGCTGTTCCCCGATTTCGAGGGTCTCGCCGTCGACGCCCAGGGCGATCGTGTAGCAGTTGCGGCCCGTGTAGGCTGCAAGGGCCAGCGAGTCCATCGGTTGCAGACGGAATGCCGGGGGCTGGATCCCGTGCGTGCTGAACATATACTCCGCCAGCGCCTTGTCGCGCGAGGCCATCATCCGCCGGAGCTGTCCGAGTGCCTGCCCGCGGTAGAGCGCGAGGGCTTTGGCATCCGGCGACAGGCCCTGCACCGGGCGCCCCTGCGCCGTGAGCAGCGAATCGGCGAAGGCCTCCACGGCGGGGGTGCGGATGTCTGTCTGCTGGAGTTTTTCGTATTCGAGCATCGAGAGCCGCGGCCGCTGTCCCGTCGGGTCGGCTGCCGCGAGGCTGTTGTGGTAGGCCAGCCGCAGGACGTTGGCGGCCTGTGCCGGCAGCGCGCGGGAGAGGTTGATGCGCTGGGTCAGCGCGACCTGCATCTCGGGTTTCTCCTTGAGCAGCTGGGCGATCTGGTCGAACGAGGCGTATTGTTCCGACGTAAAGGCGTACTGCGCCGCGTCGAGGGGGATGTATTCGAGGTTGTCGCGGCTGCCCGAGAGGAACGAGAAGGGCGCCGTCACGACTTTGAGCAGTACGTTGCCGATGGCCTTGAGCACGATTTTGCGGTAGGAGAACTCCGGCGAATCGAGGTCGCCGCCGACCGGAAGGTCCATCTTCACGTGACCCGTCTTGTCCTTGAGCACGTAAAGCCCCAGTTTGAGCGGAATGTTCATCTCGGGTTTGAGGTCCTTGCGCTTTTTGTCCACGCGCGGCTCGAAGACGTCGAGGTGGTTCGTGCCGTCGAGATACCGGTTGCGGATGACGTTCTGGCTGCGGAACGTGAGGTTGCCCCGCGTCAGGGGGTAGGCCGTGAAGTGCTCGCAGTAGGGCGAGAAGTCGCGCAGGTCGAGGTTCGAGAGCCAGAGCGTGATGTTCTGGTTGTTCATGTCGTCGAGTGTGCCTTCCCAGCGGAGTTTCGCCTGTCCGGTGCGTTGCATCCGCGCGTCGATCTCAAGGCGGTTGCGCTTCGAGGGGTCGAAGCCGCGGCTCCGCATCCGGATGTCGGTCACGGCGTATTCGAACGGGCGTTCCATCGTCAGGTCGCGCAGCGTCACCCGTCCTCCGGCGATTTCGAGGTCGGCGATCTGCAACGTCGGACCGGGGCCGGATACGGTCTTTGGTGCGGGTTCCTCCGGCGCGGTCGGGGCCGCCGGGGTCTCGGGCGAAGGCTTCATCAGCGCCGAGAGGTTGTCGCCCCCGGGCGTGAGTTCGGTCAGCAGGGAGAATCCTCCGACGTAGAGGCGGTCGAATCGGAAGCGCATCTTCCCCAGATCACCCTCCGCGAGCTGTACGCCCAGCGTGTCGACCCCGGCCACGGGCCGCTGCTGCATGTCGACGAGCGAGAATCCCGCCAGCGAGGCGGTCCCTTCGGTGCGCAGCGAAAGCAGGTGCTCCGTGTCGCCCCGCAGGCGGATGTCGGCCGAGAGGCGTCCCGCGACGCCTCCGATGTCGAGCGACTGGCGGAAGTAGGGCAGCATTCCCGCAAGGGTCATGTCTTTGAGCTTCAGCCCGATGTCGAATTCCGACGAGGCGATGTCGTAGGCCACGCTCGTCGCCAGCGAACCTCCCTCGGCGAAGTTGAGCACGGCGCCCACGTCGGTCTTTTCGCCGCCGAAATAGACGCCCGGAATTTGCAGGTCGATGTCGTTCAGCCCCCACGTGGCGTTGAGTTCGAGGTCCTTGTAGAAGAGGCGTCCTCTGCGGATGCGGATGTCGTAAAGCCCGATTTCCCACGGTTCGGACGGTTCTTCGGCCACGGCCGTGGTGTCCGTCGTCATGAAACGGCCGAGGATGTCGTCGAAACTGAACGCATTGCCCTGCTGGTAAACCTTCACGTCGGGAGCGGTGAAGTGCAGGTGCTTCACCTCGACGCGGTTCGAGAGCAGCGGCAGCAGGCGCAGGCGCATGTCGAAACTGTCGAGCGCGAAGAAGACCGTCGAGTCGTTCGTGCCGCCGATCCGCAGCCCTTCGACACGCAGGCGTCCCGTGAATATATTGATCCGCAGGCGCTCCATGCGGATCGAGCGGCCCAGCAGTTCGCGGTCGTGTTTCTCGACGTAGTTCTTCGTCACGGGCGAAACGGCCACGGCGAGGGCCAGTACCAGTACGATCAGTACGGCCGTGACGATCAGCGCGATTTTATAGGCTTTCTTCATAGCGGTTGAGATTTTCGAGTATGTGGCCGAAATCCTCCTCCGGGCCGGGCATGTATACCGAGAACCCGAGGGACTGTGCGGCGTCGACGTTCCTCTGTCCGTCGTCGATGAACAGCGTTTGGGCGGGAAGCATGCCGTCTGCGGCGATCATCTTGCGGAATATGGCCTCGGAAGGTTTCAGTTCGCACAGCTGGTAGGAGAGGTAGACGGCGTCGAAATAGTCGTCCATCGTCTTGCCGTCGGCCGTGAACATCCGGCGGATGTACTTCATCGACGCGGGGTTGTTGTTCGAGAGCACGCAGGTCCGTATTCCGCGCTCGCGCAGGGCGTCTATCTGGCGGAGTTTCGCGACCGGGATACGCACCAGAAACCGGCCGTAGGCCCAGGCGATCTGCGCGTCGGTGACCTCCTGCCGTCCGGATAGCTGCCGCATCTGGTCGCAGGCCTCGTGGAACGAGATGTCGCCGCGCTCCAGCCGTCCGATCATTTCGGCGGGGTAATAGGGGTTGATCAGATCGGCCACGGCATCCATCCCGAGGCTCCGGAAGGCGCCGATGCAGCGGTCCCTGTCCAGATCGACCAGCACGCCTCCGAGGTCGAAGACGACGGTTTTGATTGTATTCATGGTTTATCGGTTATTTGCTTGTTGTGTGTTTTTTGTCCTGTTTTTCGCCCTTCCCCGGGCGAACGACGGATCGCCGGGCGATCCGGGATTTATGTACTTTTTGGCCGCAAAAGTACCGAGCGCAGTCTGCGACTGCTTTTCTTTGCCGCTTTTTGGTCGTCAAAAAGCGGCGCAAAAACCGCCCCGCGACAAAAAAGGCTGAAAGACGCGGTCTAACGCTGGCTCCGCCCGCTTAAGAAGCGGGTTTTTAGAATAGATACTGTTGTTCATAAAACAGGCGTCTTACGCCTGCGCTCGCGCTTTTAGTCCGCCTCTTTCTTGACGCCTTTTTGCCAAGCGGGATTCTCACGCCGCCACAGGCGGCGAATGATTCCGGCTCGATGCCGGAGCCGTCAAACGAAGTCCCGGCTAAAAGTGGCAGGAAACGGGGCAGGGGCGCACGCGCCCCCGCGAATAGGCGCCCGTTTCGAACGTTAGACGGGACGAAGCAGGCGAAGGCATCTGCCGGGGAGTTTTTGGTACTTTTTGCGGTCAAAAAGTACAAAGAATTCCATCAGCCGCAGACTGCGGAAAAGTACAATCTCAAAGAGCCTATTTCTGAAACTTCATCGTGAACCTGCGCACCGGACGCAGCACCCACATCGGCAGTATCTTGCAGAGGGGAATCCACACGCGGTTCCACCAGTCGGGGACGATGCACCGGCGTCCCCGCCACAGGGCACGCAGTCCGCGACGGGCGCACGAGTCGGCCGTGATAAGCACCCCGAGGCGTGTGCCGATGCGCTGCCAGCGGGGAGTCAGTCCGTAGAGGTCGGTCGCCACGCCCGCCGGGCAGACCGCCGTGACGCGGATGCCGTGCTCCCGGACCTCCTTCGCGAAGGCCACCGAGAACGACCGCAGGTAGGCCTTCGACGCGCTGTACAGGGCCAGTCCCGGAAAGGGCATCCACAGCGAGTAGGAGGACATGTTGAGGATATGGCCCCGGCAGCCGCGGCGCACCATGTCGGCCGCCGCCATCCGGCACAGCTGGGTGTTCGTCAGGTCGTGCAGCAGGATGATGCGCTCGATGCGCTCGGCGGGGGTGTGCAGGATGTCGCGGAACGAGAATATCCCGGCGTTGTTCACCAGCACGTCGATGGCGGCGCCTTCGCGCCGCACGGCCTCCCACAGCTCCGCGGCGGCTTCGGCGCGCGCCAGGTCGATCTCCACGATCCGCACGTCGGGCCGGAATCCGGCGGCGGATGTCGCTTTCGGGGCGTTGCCGTCCGGACCCGTTCCCGCGGCGGCGAGTATCTCGCCGCATACCGTCTCCAGCGGTTCGC
>OGHO01001109.1_pt1 | contig 28332 bp, 26 predicted proteins | sample 1571421 | NCBI WGS metagenome assembly OGHO01 (sample SAMEA2581937, study PRJEB24529) | metagenome | biome: Human gut stool | place: China | collected 2011
GAGACTCTCATAGGAGACTTGTTTATGATTTGGACGATCATCCAGCTTGTGATCAGCGGCATCGCCATGGGCTTTGTTTATGCGCTGATCGGCATCGAGTACACGCTGATCTACAACGCCTCCGGCGTTCTGAACTTCAGCCATGACAAAATGGTCTCGCTGGGCGCCTACATCTATGCGGGCATGTTCGTGCTGGGCCTCGGCTGGAATTCCGTGGTCAGTGCGATCGCCTCGCTGCTGCTGATGGCGGTGTTCGGCATTCTGGTGGCCTATCTGATCTTCATCCCCCTGCGCAAGCAGAAGTCCATGATCTTCACCATTATGGCCACGATCATGTTCGGCAAGGTCATCATGGAGGGCGCCTGCCTGATCTGGGGCGGCAACGCCTTTACGATCCCGGACTTCATGTCCGGCACCTACCAGATCGGCAATGCCGTTATCTCAAAATCCAACCTGTTTCTCATCATCGCCGCGATCGTCATCGTTGCACTGCTGCAGTTTTACCTGCAGAAGACCAAGCCCGGCAAGGCCATGCGCTGCGTGGCGCAGAACCGCACGGCGGCCTCGATCGTCGGCATCGACGTCAACCGCAATATGGCGATCACCATCGCCATCAGTACCGTGATCTGCTGCTGCATCGGCATCCTGGTTGTGCCGCTGTACAATGTCAGCTCCACCATGTCCAATATGATCGGCCTGAAGGGCTTTGCAGCGGGTGTTCTGGGTGGCTTCGGCTACATGCCCGGCTGTATCGCGGGCGGCCTTGTGCTCGGCATCGTCGAGAATATCGCCTCCATGATCCTGCCGTCGGTCTATAAGGATGTTGTGGCCTTTGTTCTTCTGGTTGCGTTCCTGCTGTTCCGTCCGCAGGGCCTCCTCGGGAAGAAAAATAAGTAAGGGGGCTGCCGCATGAAAAAGGAACAAAAGCTGATCTTCCGGCTGCTGCCGCTGCTGATCGCTGCCGTGATCGCAGCCCTGCTGCCGCAGATGATCCGGAATGAATACTATATGACCATCGCCTGTCAGATCCTGATCTATCTGATCGCGGTCTGCGGCCTGAACTTCATCACCGGCCTGACCGGCCAGATGAACCTCGGCACGGCCGGTATGTTCGCCATGGGCGCCTACGTTTCCGGCCTGCTGAATGTGAAGCTCGGCGTTTCTCCGTGGCTCGGCCTTGTGGCGGCGCTGTGCGTCGGCTGGCTCATCGGCAAGGCGCTCGGCTATCCGAGCCTGCGCCTGCGCGGCGTGTACCTCTCCCTGACGACCATCGCCTTCACGGAGATCATCCGCATGCTCCTGAACAACATGAAGGGCGTGACGAACGGCGCACAGGGCCTGCGCGGCATCGAGCGCTATAACTTCTTCGGCTACCGCGTGGAGGGGACGATCCCGTATTACTACATGGTCCTCATCGTGGCCATTCTTGTGGTATGGTTCGCCTGGCGCATCGTCAATTCCAAGTGGGGCCGCGAGTTCAAGGCCGTGCGCGACAACATTGACGCCGTGGAGTCCTGCGGCATCGACGTCGCCAAGGTAAAAATCCGTGCGTTCACGCTGGCCGCCATGCTCGGCAGCTTCGCGGGCGCACTCTATGCCCACCTCATCGGCTACATCAACCCCGAGTCCTTTACGGTGGACCTGTCCACGAACTTTGTCATCATGCTCATGGTCGGCGGCATCGGCTCGGTGTTCGGCAACGTCATCGGCGCCGTGATCATCACGCTGCTGCCGGAGCTGCTCCGCTTCCTTGGCAAGTACTATTATTTCGTCTATTACACGGCCGTCCTGCTGTGCGCGCTCTTCCTGCCGAAGGGCATCGTCTCGCTGGCGGCTCCGATCCGCGAAAAGTGGAACAGGCTGCGCGCCCGCAGGGCTGGCGCACCGGCTATGGAGAAGGGAGGTACGGCGGATGGCGACCACATTAAGAATTGAGCATCTCGTCAAGCGCTTCGAGGGCCTTGTTGCGGTCAATGACCTCTCCATTGACGTGCAGGAGCGCAAAATCCACGCCCTCATCGGCCCGAACGGCTCCGGCAAGACCACGACGCTGAACCTCATCAACTCTGTCATTCCGCCTACGTCCGGCCAGATCTGGTTCCGCGATACGCTGTTGACCGGCAAGCCGACCTTTGAGACCGTCAAGGCGGGCGTCGGCCGAACGTTCCAGAATATCAAACTGTTTTCCTCCATGACGGTGCTGGAGAACGTGATGATGGGCGGCCAGAAGGATGTTTCCCACAACATGCTCCGCTTCATCGTCGACCTGCGCGGCAGCCACCGCGAGGAACGCGTCCTGCGCGAGAAGGCGTGCGAGGTGCTCGACTCCATCGGCATGTATCATCTGCGCAACGAGACCGTCGACAATCTGGCCTATGGCCGCCAGAAGGTCTGCGAGCTTGGCCGCGCGCTGATGACGACGCCGCAGCTCATCCTGCTCGACGAGCCCGCCGCGGGCCTGAACCCGAGTGAGCGCCGCGAGTTTGTGGATATCCTGCGCAAGGTCTATGACAGCGGCATCGATCTGTTCCTCATCGAGCACAACATGGACGTCGTCATGAACCTGAGCCATCGCATCACGGTGCTGAACTTCGGCTGCAAGATCGCCGAGGGCACACCGGAGGAGATCCAGCATGACCCGCAGGTCGTCAAGGCCTATCTGGGCGACCGCTTCCGCACGGAGGAATGAGTATGGAACCGATTTTAAGCCTGAAAAACGTCTGCTCCTACTATGATAAGGTGCAGGTGCTCTATGACATTAACGTCGATGTCTACCCCGGCGAGATCGTCTCCGTCATCGGCGCAAACGGCGCGGGCAAGTCCACGATGATGAAGACCATCATGGGCCTGGTCCACATGGGCCGCGGCGAGGTGACGTTCGACGGGAAAAAGCTCAACCGCATGCATGCGCACAAGATCTGCAAGGCGGGCATTGCCTATGTTCCAGAGGGCCGCGAGGTCTTCCCGAACATGACCGTTTTGGAAAATCTGGAGATGGGCGCATACTGCCGCTCCTACACGGCTGCGCAGATGAACGAGAAGCTCGAGGAGATGTACACCATGTTCCCGCGACTGAAGGAGCGCCTAAAGCAGAAGGCCGGTTCCATGTCCGGCGGCGAGCAGCAGATGCTGGCCATTGCGCGCGGCCTGATGAGTGACCCGTCCATGGTCATGCTTGACGAGCCGTCCCTTGGCCTGGCCCCCGTCATCGTCGACGATGTGTTCGACGTCATTCACAATATCAATTCGGTGAAAAAGCTGCCCGTCATCCTTGTCGAGCAGAACGCCTATATGGCGCTTTCAATCTCCAATCGCTGCTATGTGCTGGAAAACGGCCGCATCGCCCACTCGGGCAAGAGCAGTGAACTGATTCAGAGCGACGTGATCCGCGAGACCTATCTCGGCGGCTAAATACAGGAGGAATCAACTATGGGATACCGTTATTTTGATGATCAGCGTCTCTGGGACCTGACCGTGGAAGTTTTTACCCGCAATGGCTACAGCCGCTCCGACTGTGAGGACATTGCCAACGTGCTGCTGGCATCTGACCGCATGGGCATCGAGTCCCACGGCGTGCAGCGCATGAAGCTTTATACGCATTCTCTGGAGATCGGCCGCATCAAGCGCGGCGCGAAGAGTGAGATCGTCCGCGAAACGCCCGTCTCCGCCGTGATCGACGCGCATGATGCCATCGGCCAGCCCGTCTCTGTCGCCGCCATGCAGATGGCCATTGACAAGGCAAAGAAGGCCGGCGTCGGCATTGTTGTCGTCCGCGACTCCAACCACTACGGCATCGCCGGTTATTATGCCAAGATGGCTGCCGATCAGGGCCTGCTGGGCATCTCCATGACGAACACCGAGGCCCTCGTCGTGCCGACGTTCGGCAAGCAGCCGATGATGGGCACGAACCCCATCGCCGTCTCCATGCCGGGCACGCCGCATCCGTTCCATCTCGACATGGCCACGAGCGTGGTACCTGCCGGAAAGATGGAGGTCTACGCCAAGGCGGGCAAGACCCTGCCCGGCGACTGGCTCATGAATTCGGACGGCTCTCCCAGCTATGACCCGAACGATTTCCTGCGCATCCGCGCTACGAAGTCCCTCGGCGGCATTTTCCCCGTCGGCGGCGAGGGCGAGACGAACAGTGGCCACAAGGGCTATGGCCTGAGCCTGCTCGTCGAGCTGTTCTGCGGCATCCTGTCCGGCGGCCGCACGAGCAACGAGGTCCGCGTTGTGCCGAATGTCGACAAGGTCTGCCATTTCTTTATGGCTGTCGACTATTCCATCTTCGGCGACAAGGAGCAGATGGAAAAGCGCTTCAGCCAGTACCTCGAGGACATCCGCAATTCTGCGCTGGCCGACGGCCAGACCCGCATCTACACGCACGGAGACAAGGCCTATGACCACATGGCGCGCGTGGCGGAGGAGGGCGTGAAGGTCAATGACAAGACCTATGACGAGATCGTCAAGATCTGCCAGGACCTCGGCATCGATCCCGCGGAATACCTGATCGAAAAGGCAGGCCCGCAGGCATGAGCATTTTTGAAGCCCTGCTCCAGCACGATCATGTGCCGAATTTCTACCGCGTCGAGAATACGCGCTCCGCGCCGAAGCTCGAGGACGTTGCGGCAGAGACGCGGCGCGTGATGCAGGAGAGCGGCACACTGGAGCAGCTGAGGCCCGGCCAGAGCGTCTGCATCGCGGCGGGCTCACGCGAGATCGCCAACATCGCGCTCATTGTCCGCACGGTCTGTGAGGTCGTGCGCGAGCACGGCGCAGGGCCGTTCATCATCCCGGCCATGGGCAGCCACGCAGGCGCGCAGGCCGAAGGACAGAAGAAGATCCTCGCCGATTTCGGCATTACCGAGGAATATACCGGCGCGCCCATCCGCTCGAGCATGGAGACGGTGCAGGTCGGCGTTACGAAGCCGCACGGCTTCCCGGCGCGGATCGACCGCTATGCGGCGGAGGCGGACTGGATCATTCCCATCGGCCGCATCAAGCCCCACACGGACATCCGCGGCCCCATCCAGAGCGGCATCCTCAAGATGATCGTCATCGGCATGGGCAAGCAGTTCGGCGCGGACATCTGCCATGCCGAGGGCTTCCCGAGCATGTCGCAGAACATTGTGGAGATCGGTCTGGAGATCATCGCCAACACGAATATCCTCTGCGGTATGGCCTCCATGGAAAACGGCTATCACGAGACGTATCGCGTCGTCGCCGTCGCTCCGGACAAAATTCTGGAGACGGAAAAAGAGCTGCTGCCGGATGCGGCGGCGCAGCTCTTCGGAATTCCGTATGAAAAACTCGATCTTCTGATCGTCGACTGGATCGGCAAGAATATCAGCGGCGCGGGCATGGACCCGAACGTCACCGGCCGCTCCGCACAGAACGGCATTTCCCGGCCGTTTGCCGAGCGCATCGTTGCACGCGATCTGACGGACGAGGCGCACCACAATGCCACGGGCATGGGCAATGCCGACGTGACGACGCGCCGCCTGTTCGACAAGATCGATATGGAGCAGACCTATCCCAACTCCCTGACCTCGCGCGATATCAACGGCTTCCGCATTCCGATCGTCATGGAGAACGATGACCTTGCCATCCGCTTTGCCCTGCATACCATCACGGGCGCGAATGCGGCAAGCGGCTATCGTGCCATGTGGATCCGCGACACGAACCATGTGCAGACGTTCTATGTGACGGAGCGCCTGCTGGCAGACACGGCCGCAATGCCGTGGCTCCGCACAGACGGCGTGGCGCTGCGCCCGGTCTTCGGCGCGGACGGCTACTTTACCGGCTGGGGGAGAGCCTGATCAATACCGGCACGGGACGACGCGGCGGGGGTCCTGATAGTTGAAGAACAGGGTGCCCTGGCGGTGGCCGACGCGCTCTGCGTGGACCTCCTCGCCATTGCAGATGCGCTGAATCAGGCCCCACAGGCGCTCGGCGGCCTCCGCCTTCGTCTCCGCGCCGGTCAGGACGCTGCCTGCGCAGAAGTCGATGTCGTGGCTGAGCATGTCGAACGTCTCCTGATTGCCGGTCAGCTTCAGGATGGGCGCGACGGGCGTGCCGCCGACGTGGCCGCGGCCCGTGTTAAACAGAACGAGGTGGCAGCCGCAGGCGATCTGGTCCAGAAGGCCGGTCGCGTCGCCGCCGAAGAAGAAGGCGGGCTCGGGCTTGTCGTCCGGAATGACGTCCAGCAGCCAGAAGCCGGGGTGCTTCGGCCGCTGCGCGATCTTCAGAACGCCCTCGATCCTGCAGCCGCCCATTTTCACGACGGCACCCATGCTCTTTTCCTCAATCGTCGTCAGGCCACCGACGAAGTTGCCCGGTGAGATGGAGTAGCGGCCGAGCCTGCGGCAGAACTCCATGGTCTTGTCATAGGTCAGGCCGACATCGCGGGCGACGTCCTCGTTCACGGCGCGCGAGACCAGGTGACCGCGCAGGCCGACGGCCTCGGCGACCTCCTCCATCATGGCCGTGCCGCCCGCGGCGGTCAGATTTTCAAAGAATTTGCCGATGACGGCGTTTCCGGCGATGCCGGACGTGAAGTCCGAGCCGCCGCACTTTGCGCCGATGATCAGCTCATGCGCGTACATCGGCGCACGGGGGCCTGCCTCGAGCTTCTCCAGCATCTCGCCGGCGAGCCTGCAGCCGAGCGCGATGCCCGCCTCCGTGCCGCCGACCTTCTGCAGGTAAAACGCCTCTGCCGGGCGGCCGTGGGCCCGCGCGAAGTCGCGGATGCGGTCCGGCTCGATATATTCGCAGCCGTGGCCGACGATGAGCACGGCGCCGACGTTCGGATGAACGCAGTAGGCCAGCATGCGCTGCACGACGGCCTGATTGTCCAGACATGCGAGCGAGCCGTTGACATCGACGTCCCTGTGCTGCGCCTGAAAATGCGCCGCAATGGACTCTGCGACGTGCTTGCTGCACTCCACGGTGTAGAGCACGAGGACCTTGTTGCGGATGCCCTTGCCGCCGTCCGGTCGGAGCCAGGCCTGGCAGATCGGTGTTGCTTCCATGGCGTTTTCCTCCTCAGTACAGTTCATAGACGACGTCCTCCGGCAGGGCCGTCTCGGCGTCCAGCGTTGAGGCGCGCTCGTCGAAGTCGCTGCGCATGTTGTGCAGATGCACATGCTCACCGGGCGCGATATCCTGCGTGGCCGTGCCGATGCGCGCGCCGTATTTGATCACGGGATCGCCTGCCCGCAGGGCCCGCAGGGCGAATTTGTGACCGAAGGGGATGTGCCCGGCGGCCGTGACGTGCCCGTCGCCGGGCTCGCCGAGCAGGCGGATCGCGCCCGGCTCGATCTCGCCGAGTGCGGTGCCGACGCTGTCCGTCGCGTAAACGATATAGCCGGTCTGATTTGTCATGATCTGAAGCCCTCCTGAAGCTTTTGTAGGTTCTGCCGGGAGGCGGAGCCGCATGTTTTGAATAAAATTCGCTTGACATTTCTGAATTGATGCGTTAATATGATTACAGAAGTACCTAGAACATTATGCAATGCAAAATGTCAAGTAATGTGCAGTTAACTGCGAGAGCTGGCAAACGAGAGAGGAGCGGGAGATTATGATGATCCCTATCGACAAGATGTCAACCACCGACAAGGTGATCGAAAGCATCCGAAGCTACATTCAGGAGCCGGGCAGAAATCCCGGCGAAAAGCTGCCCACGGAAAATGAACTGGGCAAGCAGCTCGGCGTCGGCCGTTCGTCCATCCGCGAGGCGCTGCGCGTGCTGCAGACGATGGGCTATGTAACGATCGTCCACGGCAAGGGCGCGTTCATCAAGGCGTGCCAGCCCAGCAGCGAGGAGGCCGAGCGCTGGTTTGAGGGCAATATCTTTGCCCTGCGCGATATCTACATGGTGCGCGAGGCACTTGAGCCGCTCGTGGCCCGGGAGGCCGCACGGCATATTACGGAGGAAGCGCTCGCGGAGCTGCGGCAGATCGTCGACCAGACGGCGCATGCTGCGGCGCTGCCGCCGGAGGATGCCAACGCGAACCTTATGGCCCAGCTCGACGAGAAGTTCCACGAGAAGATCTGCGAAAGCACGAACAACCCGTTCCTCGTCTCGCTGTACAAGCAATTCATTCCCGCCCTGCACACCTACCGGCTGAATTCGTTTGCCATTCTGAAGAACTGCTCGAACGTGGTCGAGCCACACCGCCGCATCATGGAGGCGCTGGCCCAGCATGATGCCGAGGCGGCCGATCTGGAGATGCGGCAGCATATGCGCATCTCGAAGAACGACACCCGCGAGGCGGCGCGCAGCGCCGGAATGGACGCGCAGTTCTGATACTAGAATCTGATAAAAAGCTTTAAAAGCTTTTTATAGCGCCGAGGGCGCGTCAGATTCTGCATGAGACGGCGCAGCGTGCGTCAGCACGATGCGAGTGTGCGTAGCACACGGGATTCCTGATGAAATGTTTTAATCAGGAATCAGTATGAGAAGCAGGGGAGACATCAGACAAAATTTTGTCAGTTCCCACAAAAACATCCTATCAGAAATTCCGCGGGTTGTCAATGATTTTGTTGTCATACAATCAGTTGACATACAATTTCACCGTTGACATCATCCCAATTCTCTGCTATGATGAGACCATCTTGCAGAGAGAAGGGATTCTATGCTGGGCAATATCCTGTCGACTGGCGAGCAGGTCCTCATCCTTGTTGTCCTGCTGGCTGTCGGATTCCTGTGCGGAAAGATCCGCATTTTCAACGACCAGAGCATTTCCCACCTTTCGGCCTTTGCGCTGAAGATCGTCGGTCCCTGCGCCATCGTCGAGTCGTTCTGCCGCCAGTTTGACAGCGCCATGCTGCGCGCCATGGGCATCGTTGCCCTGCTGGCCTTTGCAGCGCACGCGCTGTATGCCGCGTTTGCCTATGTCTGCATCCGCGGCGGTAAGGAGCCGACCCGCCGCGTTCTGCGCTACGGCACCGTGTTTGCCAACTGCGGCTACATGGGCCTGCCGCTGCAGCAGGTCCTGTTCGGTGCGGACGGCGTGTTCTACGGCGCAACCTGGATCGGCGTGTATAACCTCGTGGCGTGGTCCTTCGGCCTCGTGCTCATGAGCGGCGACCGCAGGCAGATCTCGTTCAAAAAGCTGCTGCTGAACCCCGGCATCCTTGCCGTGCTGACCGGCATCGTGATCTTTGTGTGCTCCATCGAGCTGCCAACGATCATCCTGCAGCCCATCCACTATTTCAGCGCCCTGAACGTGCCCGTTCCCATGGTCATCAGCGGCTACTATCTCTCGAAAGCCGACCTGCGCACCATCTGGAAGCACGCAAATTACTACATCACCATCGCCCTGCGTCTTGCCGTCATCCCGCTGTGCAGCATCGGGCTGATGTTCCTGCTGCAGAAGGCCTTCCGGCTGGACGGCATGCTGCTGGCGGCCTGCATCGTGGATATCGCGGCCCCCGTCGCCGCCGCCACGACGATGTTCTCGACCCTGTTCCGGCAGGACAGCGAGACGGCGGCCAACCTCGTGTCCATCAGCACGCTGCTGTCGGTCCTGACGCTGCCGATCATGGTGGCATTGGCACAAAGCGTCTTTTTATAATCCCCTCTGCGTCAATCCCCGGCGGCGGATGACGGAGCCTTTCCGCCGATCCATCGCTTCGGAAAGCGAAAAGCAATATAACCTGTATGAAATTTATAGACTGATCAAAAAAGAAAAGGAGAAGTTTATCATGGATTACGCAAAAGAGTCTCTGAAGCTCCACGAGCAGTGGAAGGGCAAGATCGAAGTCGTCGCTACCGTCCCGGTCTCGACGAAGGACGACCTCAGCCTGGCCTACACCCCCGGCGTTGCGCAGCCCTGTCTGGAAATCCAGAAGGACATCAATAAGTCCTATGAGCTGACCCGCCGCCACAACCTGTGCGCCGTCATCACCGACGGCACCGCCGTCCTCGGCCTGGGCGACATCGGCCCGGAGGCCGGTATGCCCGTCATGGAGGGCAAGTGCGTCCTGTTCAAGGCGTTCGGCGGCGTTGACGCCTTCCCCCTCTGCGTGAAGACGAAGAACGTCGACGAGTTCGTCGAGACCGTTTACAACATCTCCGGCAGCTTCGGCGGCATCAACCTCGAGGACATCTCCGCACCGCGCTGCTTTGAGATCGAGCGCAAGCTGAAGGAAAAGTGCGACATTCCCATCTTCCATGACGATCAGCACGGCACCGCTGTCATCACCCTCGCCGGCCTGACGAACGCGCTGAAGGTCGTCGGCAAGAAGAAGGAGGACGTCAAGGTCGTCACCTCCGGCGCAGGCGCTGCTGCCATCTCCATTGTAAAGCTGCTGCTGTCCGCTGGCTACAAGAACATCACCATGTGCGACCGCAAGGGCGCGATCTATGCCGGCCGCGACGGCCTGAACTGGATCAAGGAAGAAATGGCTCAGGTCACGAATCTGGAAAAGAAGGCCGGCCCGCTGTCCGAGCAGCTCAAGGGCGCGGACGTGTTCATCGGCGTTTCCGCTCCCGGCATGGTCACGAAGGAAATGGTCCAGACCATGAACGAGAAGGCGATCATCTTTGCCTGCGCGAACCCGACGCCGGAGATCTTCCCGGACGAGGCAAAGGCGGGCGGCGCTGCCGTCGTTTCCACCGGCCGCAGCGACTATCCGAACCAGATCAACAACGTTCTGGCGTTCCCCGGCATCTTCCGCGGTGCGTTCGACGTTCGCGCCAGCGACATCAACGAGGAAATGAAGATGGCTGCCGCCAAGGCTCTGGCCGACCTGATCTCCGACGAGGAGCTGAGCGCCGACTATATCATTCCGAAGGCATTTGACCCGCGTGTCGGCAAGGCTGTCGCCGCTGCCGTCGCCGAGGCTGCCAAGGCCTCCGGCGTTGCCCGCATCTGATTTTCCGGAATAACTGCCGCCGCAGGGGAGAGCTCCTCTGCGGCGGTTTTGTGCCCCCGCTGGCTCCCGGAGAGGCCCCACAGGGACCGTGGCAATCTCGGGGAGGCACTTCCAGGTCGTACAGGGTAACGATAAAACGTACCGACCGATTGCGTCTGCAGCGGCGGTCACTGCGCAGCCGTTGGCGGCTTTGCCGCCTTACGGATGCGGCGTGCCCCTTGCGGGTTGTGAGCGCCCTGTACAGGGCTATTCAACCGCGCAAGGGCGCTGGTGCACCTCGGCACTGCCTGATGTGTCATTCCGAGGAGCGAAGCGACGTGGGAATCTCGCAGTACCCGTTTGGATCACAGGGGAACCTTCGGCGAAAACGTAACTGCCTGCACGAGATTGCCACGGCCCCTTTGGGGCCTCGCAATGACAAACCTTTGGCGTTCACCGTCTTATCGGCAGCCTGCACTGGCCGTCAGTACCGTGCCGGGAGCGGCATGCCGCTCCCCTACAATGGCAGGTGCATGCATCGGGAGCGGCCCCAAATTTGCGGGCTGTACACGGTGCGTCGGGGACGCCGCACCCTACAACACGCCATCGATACTTCAACAATACCCCCCAAAAATGCAGTCTCTCTTTTCTGAGACTGCATTTTTTTATCGGCCGAATCGGAGAAAATGCGCGCTTCCGGCGCGCGATCCTTCTGCTCCGGGCGACAGGGCGGCGCGGGCAGGAAAGCGCAGACGCCTCCGAGCGGAGTCGGCATGATGTCGTATTGTCAGACAATAAATGGTCGAAGTGCACAAAATCTTGCTGAATTTCTTGAACAATTCTACGAAATTGATTTTGTTGTCATACAATCTGTTGACATACCGGTGTCGAGCGGTGTATAATCCAGTCAGAAAGAGCGAAGGGAGCACGGAACATGACGAAGCTGAACGAACGCATCGCAAACGTGCCGGAACGCATTTTCATCCTGGCGCAGCTTGCACTTGGTCTGCTTCTGGCAGCGGGCGGCGGCTACTGCATCCTCCGCTTCGGCAACGACGGCGAGCATTTCAATTCCCTCGGCCTTGCGGCCGCGCTGGTGCTCTGCGGCGGCCTGCCGACCCTTATCCGCAGCCGTATCGAGCGTCCGACGCCGTGGCTGCGCGGCGCGATCATCGGCGGCCTCGTTGTGGCCCTCGGCATCTACGTCGTGATGCGCTTCGCCTGAACCCGTCCATGTCCGGCATGAGCCGGTGGAAATAATTACTTTGTTCCAAAATCCGAAAGGATCATTTCAAGGAGGAAAACACAATGAAAGATCACAAGAAAGCTTACGGCCTTTGCCCGGCCAGCATGACGATCTGGAATGCCGATCAGACCTACAACAAGACCGGCATGGAAAAGTATCTGACTTGGCTGCTCGACAACGGCGCACAGACCATCTCCATCTGCGGCTCCACCGGTGAGAACATCGCCATGAACATGGAAGAGCAGCGCGAGATCATCGCTCATGTCTCCAGCTTCCTCGCTGGTCAGGTTCCTCTGGTCTGCGGCACCGGCCGTTACGACACCCTCAACACCATCAAGATGAGCAAGTTCGCTCAGGATCACGGTGCTGACTGCGTCATGGTCATCCTGCCCTTCTATCTCAACCCGCATAAGAAGGCTGTTCTCCAGCACTTCCGCGACATCCGCGCTGCTCTGGACATCGACATCATGGTCTACAACAACCCCTGGTTCGCCGGCTATGAGCTGAATACCGAGGAAGTCAAGTCCCTCGTCGACGACGGCACCATCCAGTGCATCAAGGCTGCCCATGGCGATCCCAACCGTGTCCATGAGCTGAAGTTCGCCTGCGGCGACAAGCTGACCGTCTTCTATGGCCATGACTACTGCGCAATGGAAGGCCTGCTCTGCGGTGCCGATGGCTGGCTGTCCGGCTTCCCGGCGGTCCTGCCGAAGCAGTGCCGCGCTCTGCAGGATGCCTGCTTCGCCGGCGACGTCAAGGCTGCCCGCGCTGCGCAGGACAACATCCAGCCGTACATCAACTACTTCTTCTATGACAAGGTCAACGGCGTGCCTCACTGGCAGGAGATCTGCAAGTACACGCTGCAGGCTCAGGGCCTCGACTATGTCGGCCTGCCCCGCAAGCCCCTCGGCGAGCTCGACGAGGCCAACAAGCGCAAGATCGAGAAGATCCTTGCCGACATGAAGTAATTCATCCTCACAAAAGCGATTCTTCCTCCGGTGCTCCGCCTCCCACGGCGGAGCACCACCCCCTTTCCCACGCACTGGTCCCGCATCTCGGTCGACAGAGAATTATTATTATAAGGAGAACAACCAATGAAAAAGCTGATCGCGCTTCTGCTTGTCCTCGTAATGGTCGCCGGCCTGGTCGCCTGCGCCGGTTCTAATGACGAGACAAAGGGCAATGATACCACCAACACCGAAAATACCGCCGACAGCAACGGCGATAGCAATACCGGCTCCGGTGAGCCCATCTACATCGGCCTGAGTGCCAAGATCACCGGCGCTGACGCTGCCAACGGCGACCGCATGGTGAAGGCTGCGCAGATGGCCGTTGACGAAGTCAACGCAGCCGGCGGCCTCCTCGGCGGCCGCAAGGTCGAGCTCGTCATCCAGGACGACGCCACCGACAACGCCATGGCCGTTAACGTCGCGAACATCTTCGCCGGCAACGACAAGATCTCCGCAGTCGTCGGCCCGTGGAACTCCGGCATGATCCTCGCCGCTGAAGGCGTTTACAAGGATGCGAAGATCCCCTTCTTCGGCCTCGGCACCAACCCCAAGCTCCTTGAGCTGGACAACGAGTACTGCTTCCTCGTCCGCGCGAACGACAACCTAATGGCCTCCTGCGCCGCGAAGCTCATCATCGATGAGTTCAAGGTCAAGTCCGTCGGTATCATGTACACGAACAACGAGTTCGGCACCGGCGCTATGGAAGTCATCGAAGCCGCCTGCAAGGATGCCGGCATGGCTGTCTATCCCGAAGCCATCAACATCGGCGACACCGACGTCACCGGTCAGATCCTTGATCTGAAGAGCAAGGGCGCTGAGTGCATGGTCGTCTGGGCCAGCGACGCTGAGTACGTCCTCTCCGCACGTCAGGCATACGAGCTGGGCTTCCAGGTCCCGACCGTTGCTTCCCCGGCTATCACCATGGATCAGGTCCGCGATCTGTGCGAGCCGGAGTGGGTCGAGGGCTGGTACTCCGTGACCGACTTCGTCGGCAACTCCGATGATCCCGAGGTCACCGCGTTCTGCGACAAGTATGCCAGCGATTACGGCGAAGGCCAGAAGGCTGAGCTCTACGTCGCCGACGTCTACAGCACCTTCAAGCTCGTGTTCGACGCCATCGAGCGTGCGGGCAGCGCCGACCGCCAGGCTATCCGTGACGCCGTCGCCGAGACGAAGGACTTCCCGATGCTCCAGGGCAACGCGACCTGCGACGAGAACAACCTGCTGGTCCACTCCGCGACTGTCGCGCTGATCAAGGACAATGTCCCTGTGATGTACACCACGGTTTCCGCGGAGTAATCGAAACGAAATAAATTTGTAGTCTCTGGCAAGGCCGTCCAACTGGATAAACTGGTTGGACGGCCTTTACATTAGCAAGAAAGGGAGGAAAGCAATGCTTGAAACTATCCTGCAGCTGCTGATCACAGGTGTTGCCCTCGGCTTCGTGTACGCTCTGGTCGGCGTGGAATATACGCTGGTCTGGCAGTCCTCCGGCCTGCTGAACGTTGCACATAATATGCTGATCACCACTGCCGCCTTCGTTTTCGGCGGGACCTTCGTTGTCGGCCTCGGCTGGCCCATCTGGCTGAGCATCCTCTGCACGCTCCTCGTGATGTTCGTGCTCGGCTGTCTGATCTCCGCCACCATCTTCAACCCCCTGCGCAATATGCCGCTGACCATGTATTCCATTGTGGGCACCCAGATTTTTGCCAAGGTCATTTCCGAGGCCCTGCGTCTGATCTACGGTCCCTACTCCTTCACGATTCCCGGCTTCCTGACCGGCGTAATCAAAATCGGCGATTTCGTCTTTGCCAAGGCGTATGGATATATCATCGTTGTGGCCATCCTTCTGATCATCGCGCTTCAGATGTTCCTGAAGCTCACGAAGCCCGGCAAGGCCATGCGCTGCGTTGCGCAGAACAAGACGGCCGCGGCCATCATGGGCATCGACATCGACCGCAGCATCAATATTACGACCGGCCTGAGCTGCGTCATCTGCGGCATCATCGGCGTCCTGACCATCCCGCTGTTCACCATCAGCCTGACCATGTCCAACATGATCGGCCTGAAGGGCTGGGCAGCCGGTATCGTCGGCGGCTTCGGCTACATCCCCGGCACGATCCTCGGCGGCCTTCTCATCGGCGTGGTCGAGTCCCTGGCCATTCTGGTCATCCCCACGGTCTACAAGGACATCGTTGCCTTCGTGTTCCTGATCGTCGTGCTGCTGATCCGTCCGGGCGGCTTCATGCGCCACAAAGTCTGATGGGAAAGGGGTAATGGAAATGAAACGCAAAAAGATTTCGATAACTTCCCTGATCCTGCCCGTGATCATGCTGGTTGTGGCTGTCGTCCTGCCCATGATCTACTCCACAAACTATTACATCCAGCTTTTCAGCCAGACGCTCATCAACCTCGTCGCCGTTCTCGGCCTGAACGTGGTCATGGGTCTGGCGGGCCAGACGAACCTCGGCACCATCGCCCTCGTAGCCCTCGGCTCCTATACGTCGGCCCTGATCTCGCAGGCGACCGGCTCGACGAACCTCATCGGCCTGCTGGCCGCTCTGGTCGTCGCCGTTCTTGTCGGCTTCATGCTCGGCTACCCGAGTCTCCGCGTCAGCGGCATCTTCCTGTCCCTGACTACCATGTCCGTTGCACAGATCGTCTACTCGCTGGCCAACAGCATGCAGTGGCTGACCGGCGGCGCCATGGGCGTGAAGGACATTGCAAAGCCGAATATTTTCGGTATTGTTTTTGAGACGCAGGCGCAGCTGTACTATTTCATTCTGGTCATTGCGATCCTGCTGATCATCTTCTCCGTGCGCCTGACGAAGTCCAAGTACGGCCGCGCGCTCAAGGCTGTCCGCGATAACCCCGAGGCAGTCGAGTCCGTCGGCTTGAGCGTGACGAAGCTCAAGCTCATGGCCTTCCTCATCGCCACGATCCTCGGCTGCCTGGCCGGTGTGTTTTACACCTGGGTCATGCAGTACGTTGCTCCGACGACCTTCACCACCGACAACGGCACGAAGTTCGTTGTTATGCTGATGCTGGGCGGCATCGGCTCGACCTCCGGCATGATCATCGGCGCCATCCTCGTCACGATCCTGCCCGAGCTGCTGCGCTTCATGGGCGACTATTATCAGCTCGTGTTCTACGGCATCGCGCTGCTGCTCCTGCTGGTGTACCCGCTCGGCCTGTCTCACCTGTTCTCCCAGCTCAAGAAGAAGGCCGTCGCTTTCTTCGCCGGCCGGAAGAAAACGCAGAAGGAGGGCTGATCCATGTCCGTACTGAGATTGGAGCATGTGACCAAGCGCTTCGGCGGCTTGGTTGCAGTCAACGACCTCTCCTTTGAGGTCAAGGAGCGCCAGATCCACGCGCTCATCGGCCCGAACGGCTCCGGCAAGTCGACCTCGATCAATATGATCAACGGTTCCTTCCCGGTGACCTCCGGCAAGATCTATTTTAACGACAAAGACATCACCGGCTGGAAGATGCATAAGATCGCCGCGGCCGGCATGGGCAGAACGTATCAGAACCTGAAGCTGTTCCGCTCCATGACCGCGCTGGAGAACGTCATGATCGGCGGCCAGCTCCATGCGAAGATGAACTTCGCCCGTTTCCTCGTCGACCCGTTCAAAACGAAGCGCGAGGAGGAGGAGCTGCGCGAGAAGGCGATGGAGATCATGCGCTTCATCGGTATCGAGCAGTACGCCGACCGTACCGTCGGCAACCTGCCCTACGGCCGCCAGAAGATGACGGAACTGGCGCGCACGCTGATGATCGATCCGACCCTCATCCTCCTCGATGAGCCGGCTGCGGGCCTGAACCCGAACGAACGCGCCGAATTCGTGGCCATTATCAAGAAGGTCTATGAGTCCGGCAAGGATATCCTGCTCATCGAGCACAACATGGATATCATCATGAACATCAGCCACGTCATCACGGTCATCAACCACGGCGCCAAGATCGCGGAGGGCACGCCCACCGAGATCCAGAACGACCCCGAAGTCATCCGGGCTTACCTTGGCGACCGTTACAAGATCGGTATGGAAGGAGAATGATCCATGTTCTTTAAAATGGAGCACTGCGATGTATACTACGGCCAGATCCAGGCCCTGTATGACATCAACGTCGAGATCAATCCCGGCGAGATCATTTCCATCATCGGCGCGAACGGCGCAGGCAAGACGACCCTCATGAAGAGCATCATGGGCCTCGTCCCCGCCAAGAACGGCAAGATCGTCTGGCAGGATGAAGAGATCCAGGCCAGGAAGACCCACCATATCGTCAAGCGCGGCATCAGCTATGTCCCCGAGGGCCGTGAGATCTTCCCGGGCATGACCGTGCTGGAAAACATGGAAATGGGTGCCTATACCCTGCACATGAGCGCGAAGGAAAAGGCGGACAAGCTCAACGAGATGTATGAGCTCTTCCCCCGCCTCTATGAGCGCAAAAAGCAGAAGGCCGGTACCCTCTCCGGCGGCGAGCAGCAGATGGTCGCCATCGCACGCGGCCTGATGCTCAGCCCGAAGCTGCTGATGATGGACGAGCCGTCCCTCGGCCTCGCACCCATCATCGTCGACGAGGTGTTCGACATCATTTCCCGCGTCAATGAAAAGGCCAATATCCCTGTGCTGCTGGTCGAGCAGAACGCCTACATGGCGCTGAGCATCTCGCACCGCAGCTACGTTCTGGAAAACGGCGTCATCGTTGACGAGGGCGAGAGCAAGAAGCTGCTCGCCAGCGAGTCGATCCGCACTGCCTATCTGGGCAAGTAACTACTGATCAAAAGGAGTGTTTTATCATGCAGGACAAGAGCCATTATACCCGATACAATTATAAAAAGCTCTATGAGCTGGCCGTGGAAATGTTCATCCGCTACGGCTTCAGCCGGGAAGACAGCGAGAAGGTCGCTGACGTCATCCTGACCTCCGACCGCTTCGGCGTCGAGTCCCACGGCGTCAACCGCCTGACCCTTTATCCGTTCGGCATCGATATCGGCCGCATCAAGGTCGATGCAAAGCCCGAGGTCGTAGAGGACCGCCTGAGCATGGCTGTCATCGACGCGCACGACGGCATGGGCCAGCTTGCCGGTATCCAGGGCATGCAGCTCGCCATCGACAAGGCCAAAAAGTACGGCGTCGGCATGGTCAGCGTCCGTAACTCCAACCATTTTGGCATTGCCGGTTACTATTCCATGATGGCTGCCAAGCAGGGCCTCATGGGCGTGTCCATGACGAATGCCGAGGCGCTCGTCGTCCCGACCTATGCCCGCGAGCCGATGTTCGGCACGAACCCCATCGCCGTGACCATCCCTGCCGAACCGCATCCGTTCCACATGGACTTCGCAACGTCCGTCATGACCTGCGGCAAGATGGAGGTCTATGCCAAGATCGGCCATGAGCTGCAGCCCGGTATGCTCGTTGACGAGACCGGCACGACCTGCCTCGACCCGAACGTCTTCCTGCGCATCCGCGACAACAAGTCCAACCCTGCTTACACCGAGAAGACCCGCGGCGGCATTATGCCCATGGGCGGCGAAGGCATGCTCTTCGGCGGCCACAAGGGCTATGGCCTGGCGCTGCTCGTCGACATCATGTGCGCGGTCATGTCCCACGGCGCCGTCAGCAAGGGCGTCCGCGTGACGAAGGATAAGGAGAAGTGCTGCCACTTCTTCGCCGCCATTGACTACTCCCTGTTCGGCGATAAGGAAGAGACGAACCGCCGCCTGTCCGAGTACCTGCAGAGCATGCGCGATGCAGAGCCGGCCGAGGGCCAGAGCCGCGTCTATGTCCACGGCGACAAGGAAGCGGACGCCGAGAAGGACGTCCTGGCGCACGGCGTCGGCATCAACCCCGCAACGTATGCCGAGATCGAGAAGTACTGCGTCAAGAAGGGTATCAACATCAAGGATTACCTCATCCCCGAAGAGGCGTAATTGACTGCATGAAGTCCGTGCCCCGGTTTCCGGGGCACGGCGGAGGATAACGCATGAATATCTTTGATCAACTGCTGGCTGATAACCAGATCCCGAAATTTGTCCGCGTCCGTCATGAGATGGACCACAGCCATATCGATGACATCGAGGGCGCTGTTGCGCAGGCTATGCGCCGCGAGGGCACGCTCGACCGCATCAAGCCCGGCGACAGTGTCTGCATTACCGCGGGCAGCCGTGATGTGGCCAATATCGCCCGCATCATCCGTGCCATCTGCGATCAGGTCAAGTCGGTCGGCGCACACCCGTTTATCATCCCCGCCATGGGCAGCCACGCGGGCGCCAAGGCTGAGGGTCAGCGCGGCATCATCGAGGGCTACGGCGTGACGGAGGAGGCCATGGGCGCTCCGATCCGCGCCTCCATGGATACTGAGGTGATCGCGCACTCCAAGAGCGGCCTGGAGATCCATCTGGACAAGTTCGCCAATGCGGCGGATTTCCTGATCCCGGTCGGCCGCATCAAGGCCCACACGGACTTCCGCGGCGAGGTCGAGAGCGGCATCTGCAAGATGCTCGTCATCGGCATGGGCAAGCAGCACGGCGCATATCAGTGCCACAAGCTTGGCTTCAAGAGCATGGCTGCCAATGTCAAGGAATTCGCGGGCGCCATTATCGAGAAGAAGCCGAACATGTTTGCCATCGGCCTGATCGAGAATGCCTATCACCAGACCTGCCGCATCGAGGCCATCCCGGCCGGGCGCATTCTCGAGGAGGAGCCGCCCCTGCTGGAGTACGCCAAGAGCCGAATGGCAAAGGTCCCGTTTGACCAGGCGGACATCCTGTTTGTCGACGAGACCGGCAAGGATATCAGCGGCGCGGGCATGGACCCGAACGTCACGGGCCGTTCTCCGGTCCTCGGCATCAGCCGTCCGTTCTTCCAGCGCATCGCCGTGTTTGACCTGACGGATAAGTCCCACGGCAACTTTGGCGGCCTCGGCAGCGCCGATGTGACGACGCAGCGCCTGTACCGCAAGATCGACTTTGAACAGACCTATCCGAACGGCATCACCGCGGCGGAGCCGCTGGCCGTGCGCCTGCCCGCCGTTATGCCGAGCGACCGCACCGCCATGCAGTTTGCGCTGCGTACTGCCACGGACTGCGACTGGGAAAAGGGCCCGCGCATCGTCTGGCTCAAGAATACCCTGTCGCTTTCTGAATTCTATATTTCCGAAGCCCTGATCCCGGATGCTGAGGCGCTCGACAATGTGACGATCGTCTCGGAGCCGATGGAAGTCATTTTCGACGAAGAGGGCAACGTCAAAGAACTGCGCTGATCTCCCCGGGAACCGAGGCACTGGGCCTCGGCGCCGGCTGGCATTAGCGGCTGCCGGCCGGCGAGGGGAGGAAAGCACCCGCCGAAGTGCGGCATCCACTGTAAAACACATTAGCACGTTCACTATAAAAACATAATTAAGGGAGCCTCTGAACCCACAAACAGAGGGCCCTACAAAAACAGGAGGATATACTGCAATGGACTTCCAGAAGAAATACGGCAAGATTCTGCTCCCGCTCATCACCCCCTATGACGAAAACGAAGAGATCGACTATGGCAAGTATGCCGAGCTGATCGAGTACGTCATCACGAACGACCTCTGCGACTCCCTCATCGTCACCGGCACCACCGGCGAAGCTTCCCTGCTGACGTTCGACGAGCGCGTGAAGCTGTTCGAGACCGCCGTCAAGGCCTCCGCAGGCCGCAAGCCCGTCATCGCTGGCACCGGCTGCGCTTCCACGAAGGAGACCATCGCCCTGACGAACAAGGCCTATGACCTCGGCATCGAGCTGGCTCTGATTGTCTGCCCGTTCTACAACAAGCCCACGCAGGAGGGCCTGTATCTGCATTATAAGACGATCGCCGAGAACACCAAGGCGAACATCATGCTCTACAACATTCCCATCTTCGTCGGCGTCAACCTCGAGGCGGAGACCGTCGGCCGTCTGGCCGCCATCCCCAACATCGTCGGCGTGAAGGACGAGGCCGGTGTCAACCCGACGCAGGTCACCGATTTCTTCCTCGCTACCGAGAAGGTCGATCCGAACTTCGTCGTTTACAACGGCGACGACATCATGCTCCTGCCGACGATCGTGCAGGGCGCGATGGGCATCGTCTCCGGCGGCGCTCACATCTTCGGCCACGAGATCCGCGCGATCTTCGAGGCGTTCGAGAAGGGTGAGAACGAGAAGGCCAAGGAGCTCTTTGTTCCGATGTATCGCTTCTGCAAGACCACCGGTCAGAACGGCCGCATCCTGCCGAACTCCCTGCTCCGTCCGGCCATCGAGGCTGTTACGGGCATCAAGCTCGGGCCGGCCCGCCTGCCGCTCGCTCCCGCAACGGAAGCCGAGCTGGACGTCACCCTCGGCGTTCTCCGCGAGCTGGGCAAGCTTTAATACTGATTCCTGATTAAAACATTTAATCAGGAATCCCGTGTGCTACGCACACTCGCATCGTGCTGACGCACGCTGCGCCGTCTCATGCAGAATCTGACGCGCCCTCGGCGCTATAAAAAGCTTTTAAAGCTTTTTATCAGATTCTAGTATAATTCCAACATGTGCACCCCGGCCGCCGCAGACCTGTTTGCGGCGGCCGTTCCATTTATCATTGCAGGGGCGGGGACAGCCGGGCCCGGCACTGCACCGGCGATACAAACAGGGCCTTGTTAAAATGGTGAATGCCCCCGAATTGTCATTGCGAGGAGGCCGAAGGCCGACGTGGCAATCTCCTGCAACCGGTTGCGTTTTCGCCGAGGCATTCCTGTTATTCACCATTGTACTGCGAGATTCCCACGTCGCTTCGCTCCTCGGAATGACAAAACTGTTTGCCCTGCGCCAATGAATCTGTGCTGCAAAACCTACAGCCTGCAGGGCGCTCAGGGAACGCCGCTACAGACGCAATCGGTGCATACCGTTTTATCGACACCTTGTACGAACTGCAAGTGCTCCGCCGGGAGCGGCATGCCGTTCCCGGCAACGCGCCATGAAGGCCTTGCGTCAAACGAAAACATCCGGTTGACGGCGGCGCACCTTATGCTGTATACTGATACGGGCGGTCCGCAGCCCGTCAGACTGCAAGAAAACCTGCCAAGCCAAAAGTTTCGGAGGGAAGAAAAGTGTGAAAGGAAACCGTCAGGGTGTCCTTTCGCGTTCCATAACCCGCCGCAGCGGCAGAATTGCAAAATCATGCTGCAAAAATTGATTTTGCAATTTGGAAAGCAGCTTGGCGAAAAAGGCCTGAAGGGACTTTTTTGACAAGCTGACGGGCGGTCCGCCGCCTGCGTGAATGAAAATCCGTCTCCCTGCCTGCAGAGGAGACTCGCAAAAAGGAGAAACACAATGGGAAAGAAACCGAAAATTCTGGTCGTCGGCAGCTTTGTCATGGACCAGATCGTCACGACGCGCGTCTTCCCGCGTCAGGGCCAGACGATCCTCGCCGAGCGCTTCAACAAGGCCCCCGGCGGCAAGGGCGCCAATCAGGCCGTGCAGATGGCCCGCCTCGGCGCGCAGGTCACGATGTGCGGCAAGCTCGGTCACGACGCGAACGGCGACGAGATGCGCCGCACCTGCGAGGAGGCAGGCATCGATACGTCCTGCATCCTTTATGATGACAACGCGGCCTCCGGCTGCTCCGTTATCATCCTCGAGGAGCAGCCGAACGGCGGCACCGAGAACCGCATCCTCGTCGTGCCCGGTGCGAACATGACCATCACGCCGGAGGACGTCGCCTTTCTGAAGGACCGCATCGCCGAATTCGACCTCGTCGTGCTCCAGCTCGAAATCCCGATGGAGATCAACACGATCGTTGCAAAATATGCCCACGACAAGGGTGTGCCCGTCATGCTGAACCCGGCCCCCAGCGCCCCCCTGCCCGAGGAGCTGCTTGCCTGCCTGACGTACCTCTCCCCGAACGAGCACGAGGCCCGCGACCTGAGCGGCGTTGCCATCGGCCACGAGGGCAGCCATGTTGACGAGGCCTCCGTCCGCGCCGCCGCCGCAAAGCTCGGCGAAAAGGGCGTGGAAAAGCTGCTCATCACCATCGGCTCGGCCGGTGCGGCCCTTGTGGAGGACGGCCGGTTCGTGCTCAGTCCGTCCGTCCCCGGCGTCAAGGCCATCGATCCGACCGCAGCGGGCGATTCGTTCGTCGGCGCGTTCTGCGTGGCGGTCTGCAGCGGCCTGTCCTCCGAGGACGCCCTGCGCTTTGCCAACCACACGGCGGCCCTGACGGTCTCCCGTCTCGGTGCGATGCCGTCGCTTCCCACGCTGGCCGAGGTCGCTGCGACCATGCCCGGCGGCGTGAGCGGACTGGAGGACTGAAATATGGAACGTACCTGGAAAGCCGATTATGAAAAATTCGCCCGCACGGCGCGCGAGAACGTCGCCGCCACGCTGGACAACATGGACTACCCCGCGCTGGAGCGTGCGGCGGAGCTGATCCTCGCCGCCAAGGCGGAGGGCAAGCGCCTGCACATCTCCGGCATCGGCAAGCCCGCGCATCTGGCGGGCTATGCGGCCTCGCTGTTCTCCTCCACGGGCACGCCCGCCTATTTCCTGCATGGCACCGAGGCCGTGCACGGCTCCTGCGGCCAGCTCGTGCCGGGCGATGTCGTCATCTTCATCTCCAACAGCGGCGAGACCGCCGAGATGAAGGCGACGATCAGCGCCGTGAAGAACAACGGCTGCGCCGTCATCGGCGTGAGCGGCAACGCTTCCTCGTGGCTCGCGCAGCAGAGTGAGGCCCATCTGCTGGCCCATGCGGACGCCGAGGGCGGCCCGCTCGACCGCGCGCCCCGCGCCTCCATCCTGGCCGAGACCCTCGTGCTGCAGGCCCTGAGCGTCCTGCTGCAGAGCGAGGCCAAGGTCACGCCGCAGCAGTATGTCAAGTGGCATCCGGGCGGAAGCCTCGGCCATCTGCGCGAGAATGAGCGCTGAGACTTGACAAGCGCGGCACACCGTGCTATCCTAAAAGCAGGTCAGAGAGCGTGTCAAAAAAGAATTTTTGACACGCTCTCAAACGAGACCCGTTTCACTGGGCTCTCGTTTGAAAGGGGCTGCGGCTCGCTGCAGCGCACGAAGGGCACGCCCTTCGCACGTTTGCGAGCCGAGCGGTATTTTCTCCGACGTACACGCCGCCGGAGAAAATGATTTCCATTTTCTTTGCGCTTGCGAGCGCAAACTCTGCGAGGCTTTTTCGGCAGAATGAAGCAGGTCATAAACGGTCTGCTTTTTTTGAAACGTTGGTTAGAAAACACTAACCTGAAATGGAGGCAATTTCTATGGTACAGATGACATTGAAGATCGACGGTATGCAGTGCGGCATGTGCGAGAGCCACGTCAACGACACGCTGCGCGCGGCCTTCCCGCTGAAGAAGGTCAGCTCGTCGCACAGCAAGGGCGAGACCGTGCTCGTCACGGCCGAGGAGATCCCGGAGGACGCCCTGCGACGTGCGCTCGAGCCGACTGGCTACAAGCTTGTGTCCGTGCAGAGCGCGCCTTATGTCAAGCGCGGTCTGTTCCACCGCGGCTGACTCGCCTGCCGGTTGCGCGCTCCCGCTCTCGCGGCGCTTTCCTTTTTGCGCGGCGTGTGGTATGCTGTATCCAGAACGCAGCGCTGCACGACTTTGAACGGAGGAAACGAACATGGAGATCGGGAAAAAGATCCGCGAGCTTCGCATTGCCAGAAATCTGACGCAGGAGGCGCTGGCCGCCGAGCTGTCCGTCACGCCGCAGGCCATTTCCAAGTGGGAGTGCGGCACGACGACGCCGGACATCCAGCTCCTGCCGGATATTGCTATTTTCTTCGGTGTTACGCTTGACGAGCTGTTCTGCCTGACGGACGACAATGAGCTCGACCGCATCCAGAACCGGATCTGGGACAGCCGCCTGCTGCCGCAGGCCGAGCTGGAGCGGGCCGAGCGCTTTCTGCAGTCGCGCATCGAGGCGGGCTACCGCCCCGGCCGCTGCTGGTGCCTGCGCGCCCAGCTGCACAACCATCAGGCGCAGCAGCACCACGCGCTGGCGGCGGAATATGCCAGGCAGGCGCTTGCCGTCAGCCCGACGGAGAAGGACGCCCACAGCGAGCTCTGCGAGGCGACCGGCGGCACGTTTGGCGACTGGTGCGTGCACAATCACGCCCTGCGTATCGCCTATTACCGCGAATTCGTCGCGGCGCACCCGGATTACCCGCGCGGCTACCTCTGGCTGCTCGACGACCTCATCGCGGACGGCCGCCTGACGGAGGCGCGGGACTATCTTGTCCAAATGGCCCGCGTGGACGACAGCTACCGCGTGCCGCTCTACCGCGGGAAAATTCTGCGTGCCGAGGGGCGCATGGAAGAGGCGCGTGCCTGCTGGGCTGAGATGGAGGAGCGATTCCCGGACGAATGGCTCGTCAGCCTGTCGCTCGGCGATCTGGCGGCGGAGCTGCAGGACTATGACGCGGCCGAGCGCTATTACCGCCGCGCCCTGACGCAGCAGGCCCCGCCGCGCTATGTCGACGCGCTGGAGTCGCTGGCCATCCTCCGCGAGCTGCGGGGCGACCCCGCCGGGGCCATCGCTGCGCGGGAGGAGCAGCTGGAGCTTTACCGCACGGAGTGGAGCTTCACGGAGGGCGAGACGGCCGACAGCGTCCGGCGCGACATCGCCCGCCTGCGCGAACAATTATAATTATAATATAATATTATAATAGGGTATTTTCGAGCCGCTACGCATCTTTGCGCTGTGGGCCCTGAGCTTGTCAAAAAAGGATTTTTGACAAGCTCTCAAACGAGACCCGTTTCACTGGGCTCTCGTTTGAAAGGGCTGCGGCTCGCGGCAGCGCACGAAGGGCGCACCCTTCGCACGTTTGCGAGCCGAGCGGTATTTTCTTCGACGTACATGCCGCCGGAGAAAATGATTTCCACTTTTTGCGCTTGCGAGCGCAAACTCTGCGAGGCTTTTTTAACATTCTGAGGGAGCTCAGCTGCAGGACTGAGCTCTCCGTTTTTTTGCCTGCTGGTATCAAATCCGCCTGTCGGGAAATACTGTGACTATTCCCGTTTGATGGGAACAGTAAAACGACCGGAGGATACGGAGCCATGCAGGGCAAGGTGGAGATCTGCGGCGTGAACACGGCGCATCTGAAAACGCTGAAAAACGACGAGATGGTGGAGCTGCTGCGGCGCAGCCAGGCGGGAGATCAGGCGGCGCGCGAGCGCCTCATCGAGGGAAATCTTCGCCTCGTGCTGTCGGTCATCCAGCGCTTTCTCGGGCGCGGGGAGAACCCGGACGACCTGTTTCAGGTCGGCTGCGTCGGCCTCCTGAAGGCCATCGCCAATTTTGACGTGAATCTCAACGTCCGCTTCAGCACCTACGGCGTGCCGATGATCGCGGGCGAGATCCGCCGCTATCTGCGCGACAACAGCGCCATCCGCGTCAGCCGCTCCATGCGCGACACGGCCTACCGCGTGCTGCAGGCGCGGGAAAAGCTCCAGCGTGAGAACCAGCGCGAGCCGACCGTCGAGCAGATCGCCAAGGAGCTGGACATACCCCGCGAGGAGGTCGTGTTCGCCATGGACGCGGTGGTCGATCCCGTCTCCCTCTTTGACCCCGTCTACTCCGACGGCGGCGACACCGTCTGCGTGATGGATCAGGTACGCGACACGCGCAACACCGACGAAAGCTGGCTCGACCGGATCGCTCTGCGCGAAGCGGTGGACAAGCTCTCGCCGCGCGAGCAGCGTATTTTAGCTATGCGCTTTTACGACGGCAAGACGCAGATGGAGGTCTCCGGTGAGATCGGCATTTCGCAGGCGCAGGTCTCGCGGCTGGAGAAAAACGCCATCAGCACCATCCGCAGGAATCTTTGACCGCTTCATAGCACAGCTTATGATAGGCTGTGCTATTTTTAATAATGCTTCTATCGCCGATCCGCTTGACTTTCTCTGTTTCCCATGTAGAATGTTTAGGGCTCGGCAGTCTCTGCCGCGCCGCTCACAGCAAAACACAGAACAGGAGTTGTTACCATGAAGTACGACGTTGCCATCATCGGCGCGGGCCCCGGCGGCATCTTCTCCGCCTACGAGCTGACGAAGCTCGTCCCCTCGCTCAGGGTCGCCGTTTTTGAAGCCGGCCACAGCCTTGAAAAGCGCCATTGCCCCATCGACGGCAAGAAGGTCAAAAGCTGCATCGGCTGCAAAAGCTGCTCGATCATGAGCGGTTTCGGCGGCGCGGGCGCATTTTCCGACGGCAAGTACAACATCACCAACGATTTCGGCGGCACGCTCTATGAGTACATCGGCAAGCAGCAGGCGCTCGATCTGATGCGCTATGTCGACGAGATCAATATGCTCTACGGCGGCGAGGGCACCAAGCTCTACTCCACCGCCGGCTCGCAGTTCAAGAAGCTCTGCATCCAGCACAAGCTCAAGCTGCTCGACGCCTCCGTGCGCCACCTCGGCACCGACATCAACTATGTCGTGCTCGAGAATCTCTATAACGACCTCAAGAGCAAGGTCGATTTCTACTTTGACACCCCTGTGCAGGCGCTCGAGGCAAAGGATGGCGGCTTCACCGTCGTGTGCGCCGACGCGCAGTACGAGTGCGGCAAATGCATCGTCTCCGTCGGCCGCAGCGGCAGCAAGTGGATGGAGGGCGTGTGCCGCGCGCTCGACATTCCCACCAAGTCCAACCGTGTGGACCTCGGCGTGCGCGTCGAGCTGCCCGCCGTCGTGTTCTCCCACCTCACCGATGAGCTGTATGAGAGCAAGATCGTCTACCGCACCGAGAAGTTTGAGGACAACGTGCGCACCTTCTGCATGAATCCGCACGGCATCGTTGTCAACGAGAACACCAACGGCATTGTGACCGTCAACGGCCACAGCTACGAGGACACAGCCATGCAGACCGAGAACACCAACTTCGCGCTGCTCGTGGCCAAGCACTTCTCCGAGCCGTTCCACGATTCCAACGGCTACGGTGAGAGCATCGCCCGCCTTTCCAATATGCTCGGCGGTGGGGTCATCGTCCAGCGCTTCGGCGACCTCGTGCGCGGCCGGCGCAGCACGGTCAAGCGCATCGAAGAGGGTCTTGTCACCCCGACCCTCGCGGCGACGCCGGGCGACCTGAGCCTCGTGCTGCCCAAGCGCATTTTAGACGGCATCATCGAAATGATCTACGCCCTCGACAAGATCGCCCCCGGCACGGCGAACGACGACACGCTTCTCTACGGCGTGGAGGTCAAGTTCTACAACATG
>OGHO01001113.1_pt1 | contig 28252 bp, 30 predicted proteins | sample 1571421 | NCBI WGS metagenome assembly OGHO01 (sample SAMEA2581937, study PRJEB24529) | metagenome | biome: Human gut stool | place: China | collected 2011
CGCCGAACGGGGCCATGGGTCAAAATCTCGTGTCCATTTTCTTGGGTACAGTTTAGCTCCCGTTGGGGTCAGCGTTTGGGTCAGGAAAAAGCAACATCCGAAAATAGCAACTTATGAAAAACAAAAGTCCTCGAAATCAGACGATTTCGAGGACTTTTGGCAAGCTACATCATTCTGGATATCTTGCATTTATTGCTCAAAACAAAGATATTTCGTGTTTATAGATTTCGTTCTGCTTCTACATTTTCTGTGTGCCATCCAGCAATGCTTTGCTTTTCATGTTCATATATATCTCGATTTACAACACGAGCATTGAGTGCAAGCATGCCCTTCTGAGGACGATCCGCATATACATATCTGTGTGCATGTCGTATAATCATTTCACGAAACAATTTACTGTATGCCAAGGAATAGTCCAAGCCAGGGATATTCCTTTTTACACCGACTTCGGAAAATAATAGCACTTTGGGAGAAATGGGCATTAATATTATGTTGTGTTTTGTCCCCCAGCCTCCACCAAAATCATAGTCCCTTTCGCTATTGTAATTCAAACAAATAACAGGATCATCTGATGTTGGGAACGAAATACCATCAGCGGCATGAACCACTTGCCAATTGATCCGTTCGGATACTTTTACAGTTGATGTAAGCAAATGCTTTAAATCATGCAAGTAAAATCCTTGGCCCACAATCGTTTTCATTTCGACTATGCTTTTCTCTCTATCAAGTAATATCTTGAGTGGAAATAGGACATCTTCTGTACTTTTGCTGGCAGCAGACTGATGTGATATGCTTCGCTGCAATTCGTGCGCTGATGCCTTGTTTAGCTTTCCGCAAACTTCGTTCATCACGTCAGGGAGTATTTTCAGGTTCTGCTTGGTTAGTCGCAAGTATGCAGCTGGCGTACGCAGGTACTGGGCAAAAACAAAGTGTGAGAGAGTTTTTATTTCCTCTTTTGATAGCCTCTTATCGTTAATCAGCTTATCGAATATTGGTTTTGCTGGTCGTTCAAATTCTTGATCAAACCAATGTTCAAAATCATCAAGTTCTTCATTGCCGACAACTCTTGTATAAAAGTCATTCCATACCGCGGTGTTTTTGATTGATTGCTGTGTCCAGTATGGAACATTTGCGTTGGATACCAGAATACTATAAGTTCGAATTGTCTTCCCATCAAGGCTCCAGTTTTTCAAATAGAATTGCGGAATGTAGTGATTTCTTCGAGTTATATTCTGACTCATGACGCCATCACTCTTTTGCGTTCTTGATCCGCTTCTGGATATCCTCCACGGACGGCAGTTGGCGTTCCAGTTCTTCCGGCAGGTTGCTGGTGATCTGATAGGCACTGACGCCGATGGGCTTGCTCATGTCCTTGAGCGAATACTCCGCCACGAGGTCATTCTTGCTCTTGCAGAGCAGCAGGCCAATCGACGGATTGTCCTGCTCTTTTTTCAGGATACCATCCACGGCAGAAAGGTAGAAGTTAAGCTGCCCTGCGTATTCCGGCTTGAACTCGCCGGTCTTCAACTCGATCACCACATAGCAGCGGAGGTTGAGGTTATAGAACAGCAGGTCGATGTAGAAGTCATCACCGCCCACATTGAGGTGGTACTGATTGCCGAGGAACGCAAAGCCGGTCCCCAACTCCAGCAGGAGCTTTGTCACATCCTTGACCAGAGCCTGCTCGATGTCACGCTCTATCATATCCTCTTTGAAAGGAATAAAATCGAAGATATACGGGTCTTTCATCGTCTGGGCCGCGAGTTCACTCTGCGGAGACGGAAGGCGGCTTTCGAAGTTGGACACCTTCTCTGCCAGCACCTGCCGCTGATACAGCCCGCTTTCGATCTGGTGTACCAGCACGTTGCGGGACCAGCCGTTTTTAGCAACTTGTTCGGCATACCAAATATGCTCATCTGCATTCTTCACCTTGTCCATCAGGGCAATATGGTGATACCAAGTAATTTGTGCAAGCGCCGCTTGCACAATTTCCTTTTCGGGAAAACGCAGTGCGAACTTCGCCATGTATTTCAGGTTTCTCACCGAGTAGCCGGTGGCGTCTGGAAAAGACATTTTAATGTCTGCGGCAAGATTTTCAACAAATTTGTTGCCCCATGTCTTGTGCTCGTTGATGACCTCGCCGATGGAGTGGTAGAGAACCAGCAGCTCACGATTGACGCTGACCGTCGCACGGTATTGCGCCGTGCGGATCTCCTGCTTAATCGATTCGACGATATTCAGATATTCGTTGGAATTCATCAGCATTTTTCGTTTCCCTCCATCAGTTTATGCAGCAGCCCTTGGCAGCCCGCCAGCACATCCTGCCACGTTGCCTCGAAATCGCCCGTGTACCACGGGTCGGCAACATCGTGGGAGCAGTCGGTGTAGTCCATCAGAAGGTGCAGCTTGCCGTCCGGGTCGCCGCCGCAGATGCGGTGCATATTCCGCAGGTTCGCGCTGTCCATGCCAATCAGTAGGTCGTACTTGTCGTAGTCCTGATTGGTGAGCTGCCGCGCTGCGTGGCCGTCGCAGGAGATCCCGTGCTCCGCCAGCTTGCGCCGCGCCGGAGGATAGACCGGATTGCCGAGCTCCTCCCGGCTGGTCGCCGCCGACTCGATATGGAACTGTGAGGCAAGTCCTGCCTTCTTCGCCAAGTCCTTCATCACGAACTCCGCCATCGGGCTGCGGCAGATATTTCCATGGCATACAAAGAGTATTTTCTTCATCGCACTCGCTCTCCTGAGAGATTTCTTTTTCTCCAGTATAGCAGGAAACCATCGGCTCGTCGAGAGAAGAATGCAGCCACGCCTGAGATTCTATGGCTTCCAGCAGTTTTGCTTTTTTCCAGCCGAAGCGCAGCGCGGCTCGGATGTACCATGCCCGCTCCTCGTTGTTGCCACATCTCTCTAAAATCGCCACATTCTGCGTCCAGCCGAGCTCCATCGCCAGCCTCATGATTTCAGGGGATTCTTCGTAGGTTGCGTAAAACGCCCGCATACGGCGCAAATTGCGGGGAGAAAAGCCCTCGGCTGCGGGATAGGCCGCTTGCAGGTATTCCGACGCCGCGACAGCCGCTCCTTTTTCGCTCCTGCCGCTGACCACTCGGCCAATCTCGCAGTACAATTCCATCTGTGGTAGCTGTTCTGCCATGAGCTTGTCCAGCTTGGAAAACAGGGTGCTATAGTCTGCGGGTTTGCGGATGTTCATGGGCTTTCTCCTTTCCGGCGCGGTGCGCCTGATCAACGCTCAAAGCAGAAAAAGCACGGCGATGTCACCGTGCTTTTCTCTGCTTTGACTTGTTTCATATGACCCGCACGATCTGCTCCCACAGCAGGATGTGTTTTTCATCAATGGCTCGGTTGTCGTGGTAGTGGCCGAACAGCCAGTAGTGATATGTTGCTCTTTCCCGCACCTCCTGCAGGAAGTCCGTGAGCCGATCTGCCTCGTTGTGTCGGCTCCCCGCGAGGGCGATGCTGGTGGGAGCGCAGTGGGTGATGATGTAGTCCACCTGCCAGTTGTATCTCTCCAGATTTTGCAAGGCTTCGATGTATTCCTCATCAGAGGGAAGTTCCTGCCGCCACCATGAGATGTGGTTGATCCGATGATTGGTGTCATGGCTTTTTGCGCCGCCCATGGTGAAGAAGCGGTAACTCTCCAGCTCAAAGATCTGACTGCGCATCAGGTGCAGCACATGAGGGCGAACGCGGTGTACCTTGCCGCCGTGCCACTCGGCAACAGGGTATCGTTCCAGCGCGTCATAGTTTTCATGGTTGCCGCAGACGAAGGCAAGTGTGAAAGGCAGGCGTTCCAGCCAGTCCAGCGTTTCATCGTCGCGGCTGTCGCCAAACCACACGCCGCCGAAGTCGCCGGCGATGATGACCATATCGTTCTTCGTCATCCCAGCTTGCTCCGGGAAGTATTCCGGCTGGAAGCGCCGGAAGTTTCCGTGACAATCGCCAGTCGCATAAATCATGTGAATTTCCTCCTTTTCGGCTGTTCCACAGCCTGCTCGATTTCCAGCCCGTCCCGCAGCGTTACACGGATGCGCTCTCGGGACAGGACGGTGACCTTCTCCAAGAGCTGATAGATCACATTATCATCCCATTCCATAAGCTCGCTTGACGCAGTTTTCAGCACTGACGCGACCGCCTGCACACGGCGGTTCGTCTGTTCCTGTTCCTGACGAATTTGCAGAATCTTGGCTTTACGGCGCTTGAGCTCTGCCATTGCTGTGGAGATCGATTGGAACTGTGCAGTGTAGCTGTCAGCGTTATTCGCATCGGCTGCTTTCCTCAGAAGCTCGTTGAACTGCTGTCCCAAGCCTTCCATGGCTCGGTCAATATCTCCGAGACTCATGCTCTCGCCGGGGATAGGGGCAAACTCCTGCTCCATCGCGTCGATGAGCTGTGCGGTCAGAGTGCCGTGGTCGGACATGGCAGAATTGACGGCGCTCAGTATGGCCTGTTGGAGCGGTCCTTCGTCCAGCGTCGGAGAATGCAGGCAGTATCTCTTTCCATAGTCCAGGCGGCTCGTACAGCGCCATACCGCGCGCTTTTCGCCGTGCTGCGTCCATACGACACGGCGGTAGGCTGTGCCGCATTCCGCGCAGAACAACAGTCCGCTGAGCGCATACTTGCCGCTGAATTTGCCGCGTCCGGTAGGGGCGCTTTTTCTTGTGCGCCCATCCTGTGCACGGCGCCGCGCAATTTCAAGCTGTACGGCATCGAACATCTCGCGGCTGACGATAGCTTCATGGTTGTCCTGAATGAGGACCTTGGGAAGCTGCCCTGTATTCAATATTGCTTTTTTGCTGATACAGTCCTTGATGAAGGTTTTCTGAAGCAGGGCGTCCCCGCAGTATTTTTCGTTGGTGAGGATGGCGCGCAGGTTGCTGGCGGTCCATTCCGTTGTTCCGGCAGCGTTGCGGACACCGCTGGCCTCCAGCGCCTGGCGGATGTTTTGTATGCTTTTTCCGGCAAGGTAGCGTTCAAAAATCCGACGAATCGTTTCTGCTTCTTCCGGAATGATCTCAGGATTACCATCCACCCCTTTCTTATAGCCCAGCATGGTTTTATATTGAAAGGTGACCTTGCCGTCCTTGATGGACTGACGCTTGCCCCAGCGGACGTTAGCGGAGATGGATTCACTTTCGGATTGGGCGAAGGCGGCGTGGAGCGCAATGAGGAACTCACTTTCCGGATAAATGGAGTTGATGTTCTGCTCCTCGAAGATCACGGCGATGCCGAGACTTCGCAGCTCACGGGTATAGCTGATGGTGTCCAGTGTGTTTCTGGCGAAGCGGGAGACAGACTTGGCAAGGATCATGTCGATCTTGCCCTGCCGGCATTGGCGGATCATGCGAAGGAACTGCTTGCGCCGACAGGTGGAGGTTCCTGTGATGCCCTCGTCCGCGAAGATGTCCACCATCGTCCAATCAGGATTCTTCATGATCTTCTCGGTGTAGAACGCTTTCTGGTTCTCATAGCTGGTCAGCTGCTCTTCATCACCGGTGGATACGCGGCAGTAAGCGGCGACGCGCAGATTTCGTTTCTTTGCCTGCTCCTGCGGAGATTCCTTTTTCGCCGGAATGATAATGATTTTTCTTTCCGGACGAGGCTCTGCCATGAGCTGTCACGCTCCTTTCGTCAATCGCGGGGATGGCCTATGCTTCCAGGCATTGACCATTTTTCAGATGGACGCGCACATCGTCGCCCTGACATTCGACGCTTCCAACTCCCTGCCGCAGCAGTTCTGCGTCCAGTTCGACCATCTTTGACCGCCGCCCGAGAATGCTGCGGAGGCGGTGGGCTTCGTATTCTTCCATCTGGACGCTTATAAGGGTCAAGACCGCAAGCTCCATCGCTTTCTGCCGCGCGACTTCTTCATCCACGGGCGGCGTATGCAGAAGCTTGTCCAGCTCCAGCCGGAGCCGCCGAATATCTTCTGTGCTGGGAACACCGAATGCCTCTATCTTGATGAGCTGCGGATCGCCTACCACCTGATTCAATATCTTGAGGACTTTTCGCGCAACGCTGTCGGGGACTGTGCCGCCGCAGAGCCTGTAAAGCTCGGCCTGCGCGGGGGTTCGAGAGGAAATAGAGCGTTTCTGCTTTCGACGCTCCTGTACTGCCTGAAGCTGCTCCGCAGATATGAGTGCGGGGTAGACCTCCGTTCCGATATAGCGGCTGTCTTCCAAAATTCGAGCCACCATGTTTACATTCCAGCGTTTGCCTGCGTCGTAAGGAACATCCCTTTTATCGAGTTCCTTTGCAAGATGCTGGAAGGATGCGCCGGTGAGGTACGTTGCATAGATGTACTGCACCGTTTCTGCTTCATTGGGGGAGGGGATGATATCCCCAAACTCCATGCGGTAGCCGAAGACCATTTTTCGCTTGGATGTCATATCGTTATTTTCTCCTTTCAAAGTGTTCTGGGATTTCCAGCCCGTTGATGAGCCGGAAGATTGCTGTGCTGTTATTCTGAATGGTGATTTTCTCAACCAACTCGCTGAACAGCGCCCCGTCAAAGGCCATCAGCAGATCCGGCCCTTCTTCCAGAATGTCCAGAAGTTCCTGCGTGCGCTGGATCGTCTGATCGTCCTCGGCGCGCAGAATGTGGGATTTTTTCAGCTTTGCTTCGCGGCGCTGTTCAGCCAGTTGGTTACTGCGGGATATAAAAATGTCAGGATCGACGATGGCCTGCTGTTTGAGCTGGGCTAGCAATCGTTCCTGACTTGCAATATCTGCGATTCGTTTGTTGAGTGAAATGATATCCTCACTCCAGAGAAGTCTTCCGGTCTTGGCTGTCTGGAGCGCTTGGATGAGTTGTGTGAGAATTTCCTCTCCGTACCGATTGAGCCGGAAGTATACACGGAGAAAGGCTTCCGTGATCTCCGATTCGGGCGTTTGCATGGTGAGACAGCTTTCGGCACTTTTTTCATGCGTCTGACATACCCAATAGGCGGTGCCGCGGCATACCTTTCGCTTGCAGATCGTTCCGCAGTGTCCGCACACGATCTTGCAGGAGAACGGGTGGGGAGCACTGGCTCGAGGCGGAATGAAAGCGCTTTTTCGGGATAAGAGCTGCTGGACCTTGTCGAACACCTCCTGACTGACGATAGGCGGATGGGTTTCTTCAATAAGGTATTGATCCTCCTCGCCCTTGTTTTCTTTTTTTCGGTGGGGGAGAGTGACCGTGGCGTAGGTCTTCTGTACCAGCGAGTTCCCGATGTACTTTTCATTGCGCAGAATATACTGGATACTGCGAACCTGCCAGAAGGGGGTATTTTGCTTGGTGGGGATACCCAGCGCCGTGATCTCCTTTGCGATATCCTCCATGCTGATGCCGGAGAGGTAGCGGTCAAAGATCTGCCGGATGACAACGGCCTCGTCCTCGATGACTTCTAGTTGGTTATCGACCAGCCGGTAGCCGTAGGGGGCGCAGCGGGTAGAGAAGACGCCGCGCTGCATCCGCATCTGATAGCTGTGACGCATTCGCTCTGAGATGGCTTCACTCTCTTTTTGCGCCAGCGCCGAGAATACTGCGGTGAGGGCTTCGCCGGTGGCTTGTGCGGTATCGATGTTCTGTTCCTCGAAGTAGACGCTGACACCGAGAGACTTCAGTTCTCGCACGGCCTCCAGACTTTCTTTGGTGTTGCGTGCGAAGCGAGAGGTGGATTTGACAAGAATACGGTCAATACGGCCGCTGCGGCTATCTTCCATCATCCGCAGGAAGTCATCTCGCTTTTCGACGGATGTGCCGGTGATGCCCTGATCGGCATAGATGTCTGCAAATATCCAGTTTGGATTGCTGTTGATGAGCTTTGCAAAGTAAGCGGTCTGGGCTGCATAGGAGTGGAGCTGATCGTTGGAGTCTGAGCTGACGCGGGCGTATGCCGCCACCCGGAGGGGGTGCGTGAGATCCTGCCCGGTGGCAGGGATGGTGATGATCCGCGGCTTCGGCTTCAGGGCGAGAGAGCCTGTGATTTTCTCGCTGTCGTTCATTGCGCTGACACCTCCTTTTTCAGCAACACACAATACCATGAAGCATCCGGAATAGCTATACCCAAAAGCGAGAAATCAGAGAGAAATAATGATGTCCGCGCCAAGCTGTACCATCAGACGCGCGGCGATCTTTTTTGCTTCGCTGCCGCTGACAAGCCCGCGCTCCCGCAGACCGCGGAGCAGGGTGACGATGCCAAGATAATCTGCGTTGGGATTCATTTGAAGTCCTCCTTTTTGATTTTGGTAACGAGAACACCCGAGCCCGTTTGTCAAATGGGCTTGGGTGTTCTCACTACACGCTTCTATTGTTGTTACTATGCCGCCTTACTTTCAGTCTCGTTGGGTATCATCTGTCTCTATTTTGCTCTTCATCTGATCTAAAGCCTTTATGATGGCGTCCTCTGCTATGCAATCCTTCAATGACGACTCAACAGGTCCTCTTTCCACAATGAGGATAAATGCTACAGCGCTCATCTGCTCATCCCGAGGAAGATCAAAGAATTGATTTTCTGTCGCAAACTTCTTGACTCGCTGGTACGCCTCACCGAGATCAACAAACTCACTAAGTCTATCCCGATCCACCGTTCTCGTTTTCGCAACTATTCTCACTGCTACACTTCCACGAGAAGTACATTCATCTATAATCTTCACAAGGGAAACATCATCTGTAACCATTGATTTCTTTTTATCCGCAGCGGTCTCTGGAGCGATTTGTTCAAGCAACCACAAAAATCTCAGCCCGTGATATTGCCTCAATACCACTTTTGAATCAATTGCCTTCACAGCGCGCTCCTTAAAGATTGCTTCCAGCTTTAGGACCGCATCAAGAGGCAATACTGCATCAGCAGACTCTCTGGCATTTTCTGCACATCGGCCAAGTTGGTTTTCGAAATCTTGCAGCAACAAAGCCACTGTCGATACCTGGACCTTTTCGTTTTCAAAAATCGAGCACATTAAAGAAGCTCTCGCTTTCGAATCAATACTCTTTAATAATGGATCAACACAATACAAAAGCCTCCATGCAAACGGAACTGCAAAAAAGCCTCCATCCTCAACCTCAAAGGAACTCCAATTGCAAGAAAGAACTTTGATAATCATCGCTGCCCTTTTCGCGTCAATGATTCGTCCGTCTCCGGCCCCTGCGTACGCCTCTATTGCTTCAAGAAGCCGCACGATTTTCCCTTCGTGATAGATTTGCATAATTTCTTCTGCAAGCTCACTTTCACTCGATTCAAAAACCATACGCCTAACTGTAGCAGTGGGAATCGCTCCATTCTCAAGCGTCAACGCAAAGTACCTGTCGAAGCATTCTGGAGCAGCGATACTATTTCTTATAAGGGAATCTCTACGGGAGTATCCTCTCCCAACGCCGTACGACCACCCCATATTCGTTTTAATTCCCGGAAATAGAGTGCCAAGTATATTCTTTGTTGCCTCTAAATCTGTAACACTTCCGTCATCCGGAGCTATTCTGTTAATCGCACGTTCGACTTTCTCTTCCGCCTCTTTTTGGCGCTCATGTGAGAAGCTGCGCCTCTCCCCGCATAGTATATCCTTATAACTCGGCAGTTTTGAGTAAACTGTCGGCTCGAATACTTGCAGACATGTAAGCCCCAGCAAATCAGCAGCACTTGTCTCATTCTTCAAAAGCTCATATTTGAGCGAAAATACATTCGTGTACCGGATCACATCTCGTATCGATCTGATGTAGTTTTTGATCCCCTGCTGGAACAATTCGCCCCATGTCTCCTTGTCCCAATCCTCTTCCGGAATATCGCCGAGAATCCTATTTAACTTTAAAAAAAGCGCTTCATGGATATCATCAATATTCGGCGCTGGAATCTCAAACGGCACTTGGACGATTTTCTCTAAATATTCCTTGCCATCACCATGCTGCACTTTCCCGAGCGCACGAACCACGACATCATAATCAAAAGCTAAGACGTATATGGTATTTGGAAAATCTGCCAATGATTTGACCAACTGGAAAACTGCTACAATCTCTTCCTCAGAAAGTCGATCTATATCGTCGATGGAAACAATAATCTTTATCTTTTCGTCTTTTAGTTTTTTGATAATCTGATTTTTGCTCTCCTGCAAGTCAGTCGTCCGTTCTTTAGTTTCTTCCTCCGCTTTTTTAGTAATCACTTTTGTAACGGCAGCAACAATTTCTCCTGCAACCGGAATAACACTCGTTGCCCCCAATATATCTGCGTATCGATCAATCATCTCCCACGCTTTGTCAGCGGCTCTCTTTTTGAGCTTGATTGCTGTCGCCATTTGCTTAAAGAATTGCGTAACAAGCTGCTTTGGATCTGAACACAACCACGGGTTGAACCGTAGAACCACTACGCCGTCATCGATTCGCTCTACATTTTCAAAGACCATATTCAGCAGTGACGTCTTACCGCTTCCCCACTCGCCATATAAGCCAATCGTGAGAGACGATGGGAACGAATACTGCACTAAAGTCTTTGCAAGGCTCTCCGCAAATGAGCCTCGGTTCAGTCCGTCTTCCTCTAACTTTTCGATAGGTAAATCTGGGCTAAGCATTACACAACCTCCTTAAAATGTTCTACGCATCAAATCACATGGCATCAACTGCAATGCTAAAAACCTCCTCGATTGTAATCTCTCTCCGGTCCATCATCTGAATCACGCCGCCGACCGTATCGATCCGCTTGACCTCACCGGTCACGGTCCGGTAGCTGCCGCCGGTCTTTCGCTCGTCCGGCACGAAGTAGGTGATGGACACCGTTGGCCTCTCCGGAAGCAGCTCTTGAAGGTGCTGCAGCTCCGCATCGACGCGCGCGATCTCGCTCTCGTCGAGCTCGATGCGCTGATCCGTCAGCCGCCCTGTTTCCGCGATGGCGGCGTGGTGACCGGTGAGGGCCGCGAAAGGTGAAAACTGCGCCGCGCGGTCATGCAGCGACATGCGCGAATGGTTCTGCGAGGTCGGATGCGGAAGATCAATAATATCGCCGTATTTACCGCTCATGCCTTGTGCCCTCCGATCTGCCCGTTGCGCTCTCGGGCGGTCGCACCGTCCAGGTAGCTCCCGCCGTTCAAAATCGCGTTCTTGCCAAACTTCCTCTTGATATCCAGCATCGCTTCCTGAATTTTGCGCTCGCGCTCCAGTTTGGTTTCTTCATCCTTGTGCTGCTGTTCCTGCGCCGCGATATCGTCGAACAGGTTGAACTGCACCGGCGCTTCGGCTTCCTGCGGGACATCGTCCTCGCTCACGATCTTATTCGCGGTGATGGTGATCCTGCGAACGGACAGCTTGGGGTTGACCTTTTCGTCGTAGATGCCGAGAACGGCATCCATGATGCTGCGCGCAGAGGACGTCTTGCGCGGTAAATTCGACGTGCCATGCGCGTGCTTGGGAATTTTCCTGCCGTAGCGGTCCGTCACGATCTCGCCGTGGAAATTGCCGCCCGTGGTATTCTCGATGTCGTAGCCGACCGTCAGCGTGAGCTGATCGGTCACGAGACGCTTTTCGAGCAGGTCCATTGCGACGGCCTCTGCCATCTCACGCACGACGAGACGAGCCTTGTCATATGGATACGGGCATTGCAAAACCTGTCCGGAACTGATGCTGTTCGTCTCCGGCCGGTAGGCCTTGATGTTCTCCATCCGGCACGGCTCCCAGCCCCAGGCGTGGTCGATGAGCAGCTCTGCATTGATGCCGAACATCTGATAGAGCAGCTCTTCGTTGTAGTATTCGCTCGGCTTGCCGATGGAGCATTTTGCAATGTCGCCCATCGTGTAGATGCCGATGGCCTCGAGCTTTTTGGCGTAACCCCGTCCGACGCGCCAGAAGTCCGTCAGCGGGCGGTGCTCCCAGAGCTGTCTGCGGTAGCTCATTTCGTCAAGCTCCGCGATGCGGACGCCGTCTTCATCCGGTGCAACATGCTTTGCCATGATGTCCATGGCGACCTTGCAGAGATAGAGGTTCGTGCCGATACCCGCTGTGGCCGTGATGCCTGTGGTGCGCAGCACGTCGAGGATCATGGCCTTTGCCAGCTCGCGGGCCGTCATGTGATACGTCTCGAGATAGCTGGTCACGTCCATCATCACCTCGTCGATGGAGTAGACGTGGATATCCTCGGGGGCGATGTATTTGAGGTAGACATTGTAAATTTGCGTGCTGATCTGAATGTACTTCGCCATCTGCGGCGGCGCAACAAGATAGCCCACCGCGCGCGACGGGTCAGCCGCCAGTTCACGAGCGTCATAGCTTTTCTCGAATAGATTGCCGCCCGCTTTGCGCCGGCGTTCGGCGTTGACCTCCTTGACGCGCTCGACGACTTCGAAAAGTCGTGCTCTGCCGGGGATTCCGTATGCCTTCAGAGAAGGCGATACCGCGAGACAAATGGTTTTCTCCGTGCGGCTGAGGTCTGCCACGACCAGATTGGTCGTCATCGGGTCAAGCCCGCGCTCCATGCATTCGACGGACGCGTAATACGATTTTAAGTCAATAGCGATATATGTCCGCTGCATGGCGCACCTCCTCGTTTTTACTGGCATCCAGTATACCACAATGGCAAAAATCGAACAAGCGTTCCTGACAAACTTTTTGTTGGGATATTGTGGAATCGGCCAGTTTCCAAACCGTAAGCGCCATGCTACAATGGAACGCGTTTGTGGATGGGAGGGCAAAGCATGTTTTATACGACAGAGGAGGCCGCGATCGTGTGCGGCTTTTTGGATTTGTACCTAAACCGCGACAGCGTTGATCGCGCCGTGCGGGAGCAGAATCGAAAATTCCAGCGCAGCGCCGCGAGGGGTGACCTTCGGCGCGAGGATTACCGGTGGGCGGAAAAGGCGCTGGACTTTCTCCAGCCCTGCTGGTGGCAGTCGCATGAGGATCATAGAGCGCTGCAAAACGCATTGCTGAAAACACATTTGCTGGCAGAAATGAAATAAGTTCAGAATACGGCGGTCAGGTATCCTGACCGCCGTATTTTCATTTGAATGCATGGGTCGCTCTGCTGTCTGTTGGCAGCATCTTACATTGCCCTGAATGGCAGAGCGGCCCTCGCCGTTTCTGAAATTTGTCTTTGCTCAGTCCTATTCGACACTACTTCCCGGACTGTCGGGCGGCTGAACGAACCGGCGCTTGGCAGCACCCATCGGGAATCTCACCCCTCCGAGGATCTCTCCGAGCTGCCCCCATTGCTTGAGACTGTGGCTGGACAGGATGTACCATTATAGGCTGACGGGATCATTGCAAGACAGGCTGCCACGCCTGCTTTTGGCTGGGTGAGTTTCGCTTGGCACCTTAAAAGGCCGTTCATTGACATCGGAAGTTTGTCCGATGCAGGTGGTCTTGGCGCACCCGCCGCATCGCTGTTCCCCTTCGTCAGGGGACCGTCAGCTGACGTTATTCGTCACCGGATATAGCCGCTGTTGTATCGGCATTTTTCAAAGGACAAAACCTGCCGCTTCGTCCAGCAGGGAGAAGAGTATTTGATCCCTTCACTTAAGTACCCGCCACGGACGCATTTCTACAAAAAGAATTTTCAATTTTTCAGAAGTTTTTTTAATTTCCTCAGAATGCACCGCTCCTGATAGCTGACGTTCTGCTGCGTTGTACCGAGCTGCTGAGCGATCTCCACCTGACTGAGCTCGCACCAATAACGCAGATGGAGGAGAAATTTCTCGTCATCCGACAGCTGCTCCACCGTGCATCGCAGATTTTCCAGCTCTATTTCATGGAGCAGAGCTTCCTCCGGGGAGGGGGCCTGCTGGGAGAATTGCTGATGCTCCTCCAAGAGCCGTTCATAGGAGTCCTCTTTCTGCGGCATGACCACGGTTTCCATCGTCCGCTTGCTCTTGCGTATGCGATTCACTTTTAAATCGTATTCGAGATACTCCTGCTTTCGGTCGCACTGTCTCAAGAATTTCAAAATATCCGGACGGTCCTTCAGACAGGGGTATATTTTCAAATAGTCGGGATGATAAGCATCTCGTTTTTTCATATTTGAGTCCTCCGTGTTCTGAAAATTTTGAAATGGACAAAATTTCAGAAACGGTGGATCTCGGCAGCGGCAGTCGGGACGTGATCGCCGTTGGATGAGAAAAGTGCAAGCGTACAGCCGCAGCTGTACGCTTGCACTTTTATCAATATAATTACAGGAGAAGCTCGGCTCCACAAAACAGAAGCCCGCTTCTAATTTTTGGCCGTATTCCTGTGTGCTATCCGGCGTGTTCTTCCAGCCTGAGGACCTATATGGAAGTTCAAACGCCGGAATCTTTTATTACAGGACCTCCCGCAGATTCTCCCTGTTCATAAAATACCTCGCTATTTCTGCAAGTAATTAGAACCGTGCTTCTAATGCCTTGAAGCCAAACAGCGTTCATTAGAAGCGAAGTTCAAATTAGAATGAAAGCAATAGGAAAGGGTGAAGGTATGCACGATATTTGCAATCTTTTTGGAGCTGCCCTGAGCAGGGCGCGGCGCGAACTGGGCCTGACACAAATCGAATTGGCCGAAAAGCTCGGGACGACGGACCGCAGCATTTCCGACTTAGAGCGCGGAAAGACCAATTCAAAGCTGGATACGGTTGCGCATTTTGCACGCTCCTTGGAGATCAGTGTAGATGCTTTGATCGGAGTAGTGCCAAAGGGCGATGTTCCATCCTGCGTCAAGACGTTCTTTGCAGGGATGAGCGCCGAGGAAGCGGCCAAATACATACGGCTCTGTAAGGATGCCGACGAGCTCACAAAGGAATAATAGCGGCATAAATTAGGCGGCGGTAAGCAATCGTGCTTATCGCCGCCTTTGATACTACAGAGACGGCAGATGGTCGTTACTTGTGGTATCTGCAATAAGGATTTATTTCACATTTGTTCCGCCTAATTGTTGTAATACTGCGAACTGAAAGGGCTTACTGGAACCGGTAGCCTTGCGTGGTCAGCACATGTAAATACTGTCATATTGCCTGGAACGACCGGATAAGCCAGCCGTTTCCGTTTTTCTGCAGTGTCAAAACGGCTGGACCTTCGTTACAGGACGATGCTCCCCACAATGTGACAATGGCACCGCTCTTTTCACCGTAGCTCGGATTAAATGCTCCAGGGCCAAAGTCGCTTGTAAAGGTGTAGAAACAGTCCGTTTCTGGAACATAGCACAGATTAGATTTCCAGTCCGAGTGCATATCCTCTATGGTGATACCGGCGTACTGCATTAGGATGTCGTTGATGTAGCTTCGCGGTAAGCGATGACATGGTGTGGGCATTTCTTCAAGTGTTAGCAGGTGGCCATCCGTCGCTCGGAAGTTTATCTTCTTCTGTACGAGCCGAAATTCATCTTCGTCATCCGAATCAAGGACTTTCAGGCTCGGGCAGTAGGTGATAAATGTGTTTGCGTCCATGTCGCGGGGATCATCATATAGCGAGGTGAAGAAGCAGCTAATGGGCGTGGGGGAGACCGTATATCCGCCCCATTCCTCAATGTAAGTGCTTACCTGGCAGGCTGTGTAAGCCTCAAGCTCATCCAACTCATCTGCGGTGAGAGGGGGGCTTGTGCTGCGGTAAAGGTCAGCAGTCCGAGCTTCACTATACCATTTTCCAAAAGTGTCATAAACCATCCAACCAAACTGCTGCGCTGAATTGTCTTGTTCTGCGGGAATATCAGATAGTCTGAACCAGCCATCACCAGTATCGGTAGTCACATGGAACGGCTGAAGGCCAGTAAAACCGCTTTCATAGGAGATAAGCGATATACCATCGCCGTGGAACTTATAATAATATTCACCGCTGGGATTCCAGCTCTCAGGCGGTTGGCAAGTCTCCCATACATCGTAATCTTGCAATTCCTTTATGTACTTTTTTGTACGGATGGCAGCATTTGCAGGATGGGTTTCCTCATTTTCACCATTGCAGTAGGTCAGAGTTGAATTCGATGCATCCAGTGCTGATAAAATCTCTTTGAGATCAGCGATTGTCAGCGTCGTTGGTGCTGTGTCTGACCGATTTGTCTGCGTCGGTTCTTTCCCGCTGCATCCGACCATTGAAAGCAGTAAGGTGAGAGTAAGTAGAAGATGCGAAAATCCCTGTGTTGTTCGCTTCATAAGATCATCTCCATGTCATAGTAGATTAGTGGCGACTAATTGCTGATGTTGTAAGCTCTTTTGGAGAAAAGAAAATACTTTTGAACTGGGACAATCCAAGTTAGCAGCAGTGCCTATATAAAATAAATATGATTATCCCTGTGACCTGTATTATTTCGCCTTGCGGCTGCGCACAAGGCTGACAAAATAGCATCCCACGACGGCCAGATAGACGAGGAACGAGCCGAGGCCGCGCCCCTCCTGCAGATAAGAGCCCCAGAGCATGGGAGCGCAGTATTGCCCTACTCCCTGGCTGATGATGCTGTCGCCCATAGTGGCTAAGAAAATGAGCGCGGACATAAGTGCATAGGCGACCGTAAACGGCGCGAGATAGGACTTTTTGCAGTACAGTGTTGACCAGAGCAGAAGAAGCGTGATCACGACGCGGGCGAGACTCTGGAAAATCAGCAGCACCCCGATTTGGTATTTCGGTGAAGAGAGCAAATGGCCGTAAAAGGTGCCTTCTCCAATCATGTTCATCCAGAAACCGGACGTCATGCACTCATGTACATATGCGATCAGAGGCGAGTCGCCGGACGGAGAGACGAGAGACGGCTGCGAGCGGATCGAGAGGGTGAAGAAAAGAGGGACGAGAATTGCGAGAAATGGCGCGGCGAACAAAAGCCTTTTGCTCGACTGTATGATACGTGACGATTGCATGTTCGGGATTCTCCTCTCTGTAAAGTCATTTTGCTTCATCAAATAGGTTAATATCCGCTTGCTCGTTTGGCAAGATCACGGCCTGACCGGTTGCATAGATATGAGAGATAATAAAGCCTTGCTATGCAATAAGATCCTGATAGGCTTTTGCAAGCATAGAGTCTGATTTGCTATATTCGGGATTACTCGGTGTTCTGAACAGATAGGTGTAGTTTCCTGTTTGTGCGACGACAACGTCATGTTCTGCAATGATCAGAGGCGTTTCCTCTTAGTCCATTCGTTGAATTGATTTTGCTGCTTTATAGATGCATCAGGCGGTCGATTTCTTACATAGTTTTCGCTTTTTGACATTTCAACCAATTAGAGCATTGTTCCTTTGTGCAAAGTCTCAACTTGAGTTCTGGGACTTGTTTTATCTGCCAAACGATGCTTATAATCATTTCGCGGGGTATCTCGCCTCGTGAGGAGGTTGTCCATGCTATCGTACTTACTCGCTGCGCTGGAAAGCGAAGAAGATAAGCGCAGATTTACAGAATTATACGAAGAAAATCATGTGCGTGCCGAGCAGACGGCGCTCCGCATTTTGAGAGATCCGCATGATGCCGAAGATGCCGTGCAGAACGCTTTTTTGCAGGTGATCCATCATTTTGATGAGATTTCCGAAATTCCTTGTAAGAAATTAGGCTTCTGGATCATCTCTATAGTGAAAAACGAAGCACTTATGATTCTGAGGCGCAAACAGAAGGAGCTGCCGCAAGAGGATTGGGATACTTTTTCGGCAGATGTCAGCGATCCAACAAGCTATAACGAGCTTGTCCGGCTGTTCTCTCAGCTTCCACCGACCTACCGGGCGGCGCTGGAAATGCGGCTGATCAACGGCTACTCCGGCAAGGAAATTGCACAGCATCTTGGGATCTCAGAGTCCGCGGTCAATACGCGCATTTCTCGTGGTCGCGCGCTGCTTCGTGAAATTGCAGTCGAGGAGGGATTTCACATATGACAGAGCAGGAACTTGACCTTTTCATGCGTAACGTGCTGTTGGATGCCATTGCAATGGACGAGGAAACTCAAATAGAGACGATCCCGTATACGCCGTCGCTGCATCATCAGAAGCAGATCAAGGCAATGCTCAAGAACCCTCTGCGCTGGGCGCGTGATCGAAAGCAGCCTGTTTGGAAAAGAGCCTTAAAGCGGGTCGCTGTCATATTGCTGGTGATCTCGCTTGCATTCGGCAGTTTGATGGTCGTTAGTCCAACTGCTCGCGCGACATTTATCCGCTGGGTTACAGAATGGTATGAGACACATGTGACGTACCGTTATGCGGGTGACGATATGGTCGGAGATCTTCCGGAGTATACCATTACTGAATTACCGGAGGGATACGCTGAAGACCGTGATCAGCGAATTGAGTTTGGGACACAGACTTTCATTTCTTATCAGAATGGTGATATTGATTCTGCCATTACACTTCACTACTGTTATATGCAACAAGGCTCTGCAACTATATTTGTTTTGGAAAATGCAGATAGCATTCCCGTCATAGTGAATGGTTGCGAGGGTCAAATCTTCTTGTCTAAAAATTTGGAAACAACCAGAAATGCTATCACTTGGATTGATGTTGAACAAAACATTCAGTTTACTATTCAGGCTCGATTAAGTACTGGTGACCTTTTGCACATAGCCGAAAGCGTTTCTTTGGATAATTTGCCGGAAATTGAATGATTGTTTCTTTTTTGTAAGAAAGGCACCTTCTTTTTCATCTATTTGTCAGAAAGTGCGGATTCTTGACAAATAGTAATTGCCGTTTTTCATAGGTCCTATAAAGAACATTGCGCAAATTGTAAAAAGTGGTGGCGAAAATGCGATTGAATTCTTCAAAAAAATTTTTAGAATCTACTACTGTTCAAGTTTTGACTATTACCCTATGTGTGTTTGCAATTGTTGCTCTGCTTCTTCGCCTGAGATTGCATCAGACAATGCTCAGCGTAGTTACAACATCGTACGCTTCCATAGATGAAACCAGAGCACACATAGAAGGGCAAATATGGTTGCCAGACTTGCGGCAACGCGATGTCGAGAATTATTGCGCGGGTTTTGTCTATACGGATGAGAGTAAAACAACATTAGACCATATTTCTGCGCGGTACGAACTTCAGGGTGGCTGTGTATTGCGTTTCCTTGCAGATTATGACCGTACGATAGACTTGATTATAGACGATAGCAATGATTTGCAATTTTTGGAATGTGATAATCGTTGCATTTATTACAGGCAGGATAGTAGCTCACGGACTGATTTCTATTTCGCATACTTCAGCGAGAATGACATTTACTATGAACTTATGCTGTCAGTGCCAATTGGTACTTTATCTTCTGATGATGCGATGGGAATGTTGTTTCGAATAGCGTCACCCTGACCTTTTAAGGAGAGTAAGTCCAAAACGAGTCGTATTCGAGCAAGTGGATGGCTGTTTAATTAAGATTAATTAAGAGGCTTATATTGGTAAAAATGCAAGTGTTGCTGATACTTCGCAAAGGAAAAAAGTACACTAAATATCATTACAACACTTTCTGCAGAGGATAATAAAATGGTAAAATGAATGATATAGAGGGTTGAGATGGGCTTAAAGATTCATGATTTTTGTGCGGTGCGGATACGCTGTCTTGTGATTGTGGAGATAATCTGCCTGATATTTTTTGCCGCAGGTTGTACAGGAAAGACTGTGGAGGGAGTCAAGGAAGATTTTCCGTTTGAAACCGTCCAGCTTGCGTCAGAATATGGTACGCTGTATATACAAGCGTCCTCATACTCCGAGGAGATTGGCAAAGAGATTCTTCAGCAGTTTGACACCGATGTGGAAACTGCCGTGCAGAGGACTGGCTGCGGTGGAGCAGATGTCTTGCTTTGCATTGCGGATTCAGCGACCGCAAGCTATTACGCGGATGCGGACGAGTGGTATTGTTCTGCTCAGCAGATACAAAGCGGCGCTTACCGCAAGAGGCTTTTGGAAGAGCTTTACGATTTGCATGATTACGGCACGCTTGTCGGACTGGCCCGTGCTGTTTATGATCCTGAAAGCACGGATGCCGATTTCAAAGCGTACTACGCAGATGAGGACCACCTATCTGTACTTTCTCTGTTTGCGGCATATTTTATAGACGACTTCACCGATAGAGAAACTGTGGAGATGGCTGAGTGTACAGCGGGAGAGTTTGTCGGATATTTGCTGGAAAATGGCGGTTTAGAGCGTGTGATTGCTTCGCCATTTTCCGAGATTGACCGCAATGAATGGCTACGTACAATCGATGTTGCAGCCGAATACCGTAACCTCTACGGTACGGAATTCCTCGAAGATGCGATTTATCGGGAAAACTATCGGTATCCGCTAATTATGCGTCACGGCGTGCATCAGTATAACTTTCTCCCCCTGCGCAGCTTTGCAACGCCTGTGGAAGTCTGGAAAGCATTGTCGCAGTATGCGGAGGGAATGCAAACATTGTGGGATCATCTTGCTGAATATGCACCGTCCGCTTGTGAGCGCATTCGCACACAATGGGCGCTGCCGATGACGACGAGTTTTACCGCTGTAGGGGAAAGTCAGGAAAAGCATGGCGGCATTGTGACGGTTGCCCGCCCAATGGACTGGTTGCACGAAACTATACATTTTCTTCTGGAGCGCGAGACGGGAAAGGACCCTGCATGGACGCAGGAGGGAATGACAACATATCTCTCTTGCTTGACTGGACAGACATTTGATGGCGACAATTATTACGCGCTGCTAACGCTGGACTACAGCAAAATAGCGGATAGTCCGAGTAAGACCATCGCACTCCAGTTGGTCGAGTATTATCACACGCACTGGCTTCAGGAGAGCTATAATCCGTTGACATATTACCGCGCGCTGGGATTATTCCGCGAGGCGGCGGAGGAAGCTGGAGCGGAGGATTTCCGCCCCATCGTTGTCTCTTGTGGCGAGCGGCGGAATGAACTTTCCGGAGGAAACTTCACCGAAGAGAACGGCAATGAACTATCCTATTATCAGGCGATGCTCGTCGTTGACTATCTAGTTGAGCAGCATGGACTTGATGCTGTGCTTGAAGCCTTTTTTGAGGATGAAGATTTTCCTGAAAGCTTTGGCCTAACATATCAAGAGGCTCTGTATGCGGCTGAAACGTCTTTTAGTTAAAAATAGGAAAATAAAAATGCCTACAATAAGTAGGGTGCACTTATCTCAGATGCTAATGCCGCTTGTATTGACTGCTAAATGCAGAAGATATTAGCGCCTAATTGCTCACTGAAAGTGAAAACGCGCGTTGGTGAAAGATCTCAATCTTTATGAATTCTTCCATATTCGGTCAGATCAAATTATAGGCGGGAACATCCTTGCAAGATGTTCCCGCCCTCTTATACCCATTTCCGCTGCACGACATTATACCTCAATTTTACTGTCGTGCCGACTGGCATCCATTCGCTGCAGCCGATGCCGACAGGCTCTCTTTCAAGATCGGTCGGCTGCGCTTAGCTTCACAGGCGTTCGAGGGAAAGATTATTTGATTAGCAAGGGGCGTCCTTACCGTCCGGGTATTTTGGTGTGTACGAAGTGTCAAAGCTTTCCTGCTCCGGAGCGAGGGGAAATGTATCGATACTGCCAGCCTCACCGCGGAAGCAAAAATAGAAGCTGAGTGCGTGATAGAAAAGCACCTGCTGCTCTTCGGTCAAAAAGTCGGGTGCGGCGTAATTTGTACGAAGCTATTTGGAGACGGGCAGTTCGGCAGCGGAAAGAGAAGTACGTGCGTTATAGAAGTCGGTTTCCTCTACACCGTCCCACTCGCCGATGAGCTGCATATCTGCCTGATTCGGCGTGGTGAAGGCATCAAAACGCCAGCCTGCGTCAGTATAGATCAGAGTGACCGGATAGATGCGCGTGTACTCATAGCTTGTTTCCAGCCGCTCGTCGCGCTCGTCATAAGTCTCGTCCCAGCGTGGATAGGGATAAGAGTAGTGCGCCGTCACCGTGAAGTCGATCCGATCATCCGTCTGTGCAGTCAGAGTAAATTCGTCGGGAATGTTGCTGTTGTAATATTGGTCGCCGTAGGCGCAGTCGAGGATAAAAAGCCGACCGTCGTGCTCAATGTAGATCGGCGCGTTGCCGTCGTCATTGCAGGTAGACCAGAACGTATCGGTGAACAGCGCGTGGATGACGCGGTCAAAGTCAGCCCAGGACTGCCAACGGCTGTGGGAGCTGATGTAGGTATATCCAATGTCTTGCTTCCATTGTTCCAGTCAGCGCCTACACCCATGAATCGGCTGAGATGATATGTCATGGGAAAGTAAGTGATGTTGCTGTAAATCAGAAGCGGATACTTGGCCGTTTTATTATCAATGACCTGACCGTTGAGCGTTACCTTACCGGTAACAACACTTGCGCGCATTGCTGCCTCAGCGGTTGGAATGGCATTCAAGGCCACCATAACGCAGCACGCTATTGCAAGTAAAGACTGAATGATCCTCTTTTTCATGATTGAACCTCCTTGTTGTATAGCTGTATTTTGACAATTGATCCTCTTGACATATTTCCTGTAATACTGTTCGTAACTTGCTTCTTAGTACTTAACAAGTTTTCGATGAAGAAACGAATACAGAGACGATCCCGTATACGCCGTCGCTGCATCATCAAAAGCAGATCAAGGCAATGCTCAAGAACCCTCTGCGCTGGGCACGTGATCGAAAGCGACCTGTTTGGAAAAGAGCCTTAAAGCGGGTCGCTGTCATATTGCTGGTGATCTCGCTTGCATTCGGCAGTTTGATGGTCGTTAGTCCAACTGCTCGCGCGACATTTATCCGCTGGGTCACAGAATGGTATGAGACGCATGTGACGTACCGTTATGCGGGTGATGATATGGTCGGAGATATTCCGGAGTATACCATTACTGAATTGCCGGAGGGATATGTTGAAAACCAAGAAGAACGAATAGCTACCCAAATACAGGTGTCGATTTTATACCAGAGTGACACCGGCTATCCGATTACGCTTCATTATATTTATCTTCAACAGGGTGCAGCTTCGCAATTTGTTTTAGATAGCACAGATGATGTTGTGATAGATACTGTAAATGGATATGAAGCTTATATTTTTGTTGCTGCAGACCAGGAAAATGATAGCAATGCTATTACATGGATCGACCCGCAGAGTAACATTCAGTTTACTGTTCAAGCGCAGATGAGCACAGATGACCTTGTGCACATGGCTGAGAGCGTTTCTTTGGTTAACTCGCCAAAAATTGAATAATTGTCTCTTTTTTGTAAGAAAGGCATCTCCTTTTTCATCTATTTGTCAGAAAGCGCAAATTCTTGATAAATAGTAAGAAAGGAGGTGCCTTTATTGAAGAAAAGAGTCTTTGCCTTGATAGCGGTTCTTTTGCTTGCAATGGCTAATACTGCACAAGCGGCTGTATTACGTGTTCCCACGGCTACACCAGAGTTGTCCTTTAATGATACAACTGCTAATGCATTTGCGCTTTGTACCGCTAGTACATCAGACCGTATTAGTGCAAAACTTACTTTATATCAGGGTAACACTTACATTGACTCGTGGAGCGCTGCTGGGACGTATCGTGTACCTGTTTCTGGCGAATGCACTGTCAAAAGTGGTAAGACCTATCGACTGGTTCTTACCTGGAGCATCAATGGAGTTGCTCAACCCTCAGAATCAACGACTCGAAAATGCCCGTGAGTGCATAAGGGTATGCCGATGTAACTTATGATGCGAAGTAACTGTCATTAACATAGAGAGTGTGTCGTGTAGTGATTCTGAGGGACAATACGAATAGGAGTCAAAAATGTTTTATTCTATCTTAGCACAAGTTAAACACAATCTAAAGACCAGAAAGTGCAAAGCGGTTTTTGCCGTGATCCTTGGCTTTGTTTTAGCGAATTACCTACAAAATGTCTTCAGGTATGCTGGCTATGATGTCATTGATATGTATCATCCCATGAAGCTGCGGCTACTGGTCGCAACGGATAATCCGCTGGGGTTCTATTTCATGCAGCTTTTTCCATTTCTTGCGGTTATCCCAGCATCATTTGTACTCTTGGAAAATAGAGAGACGAGATATGAGATATATATTTGCTCTCGAATTGGGAAACAAAGATACCATTTCAGCGCCACAATCTCAGCAGCACTGACAACATTTGTGGTCTTCTTTCTGCCATTTTTGCTGGAGATAGCTCTAAACGTGCTCGCATTCCCTCTGCAGGCTTTCGGCGATCCATCTAACTTGAGTTGCTATGATCCTTTATATCTGAAAATAGTCAGCCGATACTTTTGGCCCTCTCTATATGTGAAAATGCCATACTTGTATGCGGTTCTAAATGTGGTAGTTGTGAGCCTAACCAGCGCAGTTATCGGACTGCTTCCTTTTGCCATTGGAGGTTTCTTGAAAGGAAAGTATAAGTTGGTGCTTTTCCTTCCGACTTATCTTTTATTCTATGTCTTGCAGATTTGGGGAGGATCTGTTCCCGGTGAGTTTTCCACCTCGTATTTTGACTATCTGATGTTCTATGACGGCACACTTAAAAACTATGCTGCTTTTGTAGTTTTCCTGTTGAGTATGCTGATTTTCTCGCTCACTGCTGTAGCTGTGCTTTCCAAAAGGGATATCTGCAACTGAGGTGATATTTTCGTGAAAAGAAGTAATGACCTTATTGCAGCAGGAACGGTCCTTTCACTTGTTGCAACGCTTGACATGCTGCTGTCTCCAGAAAGTGTCAGCCTGATTGATTTGGTCCTCCGGATGAGTTATGTCGGCACGTCCTTTGAATTCCCATCGCTTTTCAACATGACGTTTCGACTTTTTCCTCTTTTTGCATTCCAAGCTATTATGGGGAATTCTTACTACGATTACTTCTGCACGGGCAGTGTGTATTATTTTTCGCGTTGTCAGTTGAGAAAGAAATGGCTTGCAAAAAAACAGTTTGAGCTTTTGCTTGCTTCTATATTATATTCCGCCTTCTTACTTGTCCCAAGCCTGCTGATACTTATTATGCAGCAGCGGCTCATGTTATCACGGACCGCATGGACAATTACCGGATATTATGTTGCCATCTTTTCTCTCTGGCTCTTTATCACGACAACAACAATCAATTTTCTGTCTCTCAAGATCAAGGAAGTTGCGAGCTATGCTTTTGTTATAGGAAGTCAGCTTGTACTCGTTATGGCACTTAAGTTTTGCGAGCCGGAGAACGGTGCTGCCGCCCGTTTATTAAGTATTAATCCCATTGCACATCTGATCCTCAGTTGGCATAATAGCCCAATTAGTGAAGTGGATTTCTATATCCATCAGATTGAAACAGGCATCTCGTTGAACGATTCGGTCGCCTTTTTCTTGGGCTTGTCCTCTGTAGCGGTGTTTGTTTCGATATTCATAGTCTGTCGGCAGGAAATCATTTCTTCAAATATAGAAACCGAGGTGGCATAAATGGAGCTTATTGCTGAGAATATCTGCAAATCGATAAAAAGGAATATGATCCTTGATCATATCAACTTACAGCTATCAGGGGGCCATATCTATGGATTTGTTGGCATCAACGGTGCCGGTAAAACGATGCTGTTTCGCGCACTTTCAGGGTTGATACGTATTGATTCGGGGCAGATACGATGGAACAACCAGATTCTGCACAAAAATATCGAGGTTCTTCCGAGTCTCGGAATTGTTATTGAAAATGCGGGGTTATATCCAAACCTGACAGGATTTGACAACTTGAAAGAGCTTGCCGACCTGAGACGCAGTATCACTTCTGATGATATTCGATTCGCAATGAATCGAGTCGGATTAGATCCCGCGGATTCACGATTGTATAAGAAGTATTCTCTCGGAATGAAGCAACGGCTGATTATAGCACAGGCGATTATGGAGCGTCCTGATGTGATCATGCTTGATGAACCGACCAACGCTTTGGATGAGGAAAGTGCCGCAAACGTGAGAACAATAATCCGTGAGGAACGAGAGCGAGGCGCAATAGTATTACTTGCAAGCCATAACAGAGAAGATATTTATCCATTGGCTGATGTTATTTACCATATCAACGATGGGCGTATCGATAAGATTGAGATGGTGAAAGAATGAAACGAACTTTTTCGCTTTTTTTAGCAGCGGTTATTATAATTGCGGTGATTATCGGTTTGGTTAAACGCTCAACTTATACGGACATAACGAGAGAGCCTGAATATCTAAACCATTTCAGCGTTGCAGAATTGCCGGAGAACTTAGCTGTAGAAAATGCCGCATTACTCCCGACTGAGTTGAAAAATGCGCCTATTGTACTTCAGGTTGCTCCGGTTGGAGGGATTGAAGCAGTGTTTAAAACGCTTCGTCAGCCGGTAGAAATTGTACATATTTTGAAGGGCTCTGATTTGATTGACGAAACGATTGGCGAGCAGATCTATATCACGCGGGCTTCATGGTGTTTGTTTTTCGATGATATGACTGCAAATCTCGGGTTCGTAAACACTATGCGTCATGGGCAGTATTACCTGATTTTCCTTGAAGGAAAAGTTGAACTGCCCGAAGCACAGAAGTCGCCTACCAATATTTATTATCTTTGCAATACGATAGTTACCCCTGTTTTCTCTTATACTGAAGGTGAGGATGTCGTAATACCGATAGACACTGTTCCAACATATGTTCCTTATGCGGAAGTGGAAAACAACACTTTCTTTGCAGCTTCACAAAGAAGCCGTGAAGCGCTTGAATTACTTCGTAATGAACTGACAGCTGTATACCAAGAGAATCGCTCTGCTGGGCTACCGTAGAGCAAGATGTCATCCTTAAGTGAAAAGATAGACTCGCCGTGGGTGTTAGAACAAAATTAATCTGCAAAGGCGCTTTTGAGCAACGCTCCCCGGCATAGCTGGATATTGGGCGCGGAGAGTGCGGTTTCGTTCAGCCAGCCCTGCCGGTAGGCTTCCACGACGCTGCTTCGACCTACATCCTGCCAGCTGTCACCGATAGTTTCCGCACCATAGGCGCGGCAGAGCATGACAGCCCACTGCTCCACAGTGATGAGCTGTTCCGGCGAGAAGCAGTCATTTCCCGTTCCGGCAGCGATCTCACGTTCTGCCAGATACCGTACACTCTCGCAGCACTCTGCCGTGTCCGGCACATCAACAAAGCTCTTGCAGGCAGCAGACGCACTGTCCGGCAGTAGCCACACCAGCGCCAGAAGCATGAGCGTCAATGCTGTTCTTCTAACGATCATCTTCATAAGTTCCTCCATATTTTTGTTCTTTCTCTGTCCTGTATCCTCCGGTAGAGTAGGTTCTTCTGGATGCGCCATGATGACGCTACCCTATGGACAGAGTTTTGAGAGTAAAAACGTCACAGTCCCCCTTGGCGGGAGGCTGTGACGTTTTCTGCTTGGTCAGCCGATATAAATTGCTGGTGAGACTGCCGTTGGAGCGGCGGCGGTTCCGCTTCTCGATGAGCTGCCTGCGCTCAAGATCTGCCAGAGCCCGCTGGACTGTCCGCGGCGAAAGTCCCAATTCACGGGCAATGGTCTTGATCCCCGGCCAGCAGACGCCGGAGGCGTCTGCCCGATCTCGAAGGTAGATATAGACTGTCTTCTCCCGGTGGCTCAGATGCTCCTCGGCGTAGATAAAGTTGAATTGACTCATCTGCCTCCCTCCATGTTATAGGGACTCTTTGTGCAGCTCCGATGGATGCTGCGGATGAGTTCGCCCTGGTCTATGTAGGCGATCTTTCGGGCTGCCCGCTCCGGCATCCGGTAACCATCGGGATCGAAGGTGATGCCCCAATCCAGAAAGAGGCGCAGTTTGGTGCGCATGGGATGAGTTCCCGTTTTCATCACCACAAACTCTCCCTTGGGGATGGATTTCAATTCATCCGGCGTCATGAGAGGGCGCTCTATCATCTGCAAGGACTGGCTACTCTCCTTTCCCTGACTGACAGAGCCGGACAGCACGGTCCTGCTGCCGAGGGCGGCGGAGAGTGCGTCGGCTGTTTTGCTCTGGGGCGAAAAGCCGCCGAAGATGGTGTCCTGGCAGTTGTCACATATAATTTCCGCGCCCTCTTTTCCATAGTTCTTCTCCAATTGGGCCAGGCTCTGGATAATGGGCACCAGCGTCAGTCTACGGGAGCGCCCCGCGCTGAATAGGGGCAGGATGTCAAAGGGCGGCATGGTTCCCAGCTCATCGCAAAACAGCACCACGCGGTTTTTGAGCCTGCCGCCGGTTTCATCCGCCACGGAGAACAATTCGCGGGACAGATTTTGTATCATGAGCGCCGCGATGAAATTCTTGGCGGGATCTTCTTCCGGCAAAATCAGGAAGATGGCGCACTTCTCCGAGGCAAACATTTCAGCGTTGATGGGGCTGTCGTAGCAGATGACCTGTTCCAGCTCTGTATCCAGAAAGGCGTTGAGGCGGGACATGACGGTGGACATGACCGAAGCCATAG
>OGHO01001143.1_pt1 | contig 27611 bp, 20 predicted proteins | sample 1571421 | NCBI WGS metagenome assembly OGHO01 (sample SAMEA2581937, study PRJEB24529) | metagenome | biome: Human gut stool | place: China | collected 2011
CGTTGCAAGCGCCGAGGGTGCAGAAGGCACGATCACCATCCCGGAGGTGCATCTCCTCGCCCCGAGCCACCTTCCCGTCCGCGTAAATATTATTCGAACCGCACACGCCATCAAAATACCCCCGGATGTGAAACCGCTCTAGCATATTGATTAATAAATCTTCCTGCAAGGCTGATAATATATACTGGCGTACCCCTCTCTCCTTTAATCCTTCCAACACCGGCATGATTCCGGGAGTCAACTCCACGTCTTTCGCCAAGGCATTATAAGTATTCACGAAATTGATCGAAACCTCTTCCCAGTCATCCCTGGAAAAATCAAAACCGATTAACTCGTAATACGCTTTTACCGGGAATCCGAAAATCGACTTATAATTATCAACCGTCAGCCGCTTCAAATTCTTCTGCTCCAACATCCGGTTTATCGTGTCCACGCTAATTCGCACGTCATCCAACAATGTCCCGTTCCAGTCCCAAACAATATTCTTATACTTCATGTCACTCGTTATTTCTCAATAAAATAAATATTACAGCACATGCTTAACACCCTTGACAAAGATAATCATTTCTCTCCTGAAAATAAAAATACACGTTCCCGACCCACCATGCTCTAATTAATAAAAAGCCTTGCCCATTACCCTCCAATTAAATACCGTTTGACTCGTACTTGACGCGTTCATAATTCATGCCGCCAATTCCCCGCTTCTATTAAAAGGGCATCTTGCCCGTTAAAATGGCGGCTAAGTGGCGGCCAAGTGGCGGCTAGGTGTGGGCGAAGTCGCCTAATAGGGAGACAATTCACACGCAATGGTCAGGCAAAATGGTTAAGCATGTATTTTGATGAACCAAGTTTTCAACAGGCCGTTATATATAATCATGCAACTTAAAAACCGTTTCTCTTTATTCAGAAACGGTCTTTTTTATCTCTTCCTTGTGAAACGCCTCGATCCCCGTCCATCCTAGACGTTGGCGAGCCACATTTTCCGGGAAAATACGGTAAACAACATCCGCCTCGCTACCCAAAGTTCCGTCCGCGTTGAATAATTCCACGTGCATCTTTGCCAGGCGAGAGTTTTGTTCCACGACACGGGAACGCAAGAAAAGTTCGCCCCGATCCGTGTAAACGGTTGAGCGGTATTTCGTGTTCAATTCAACAGTCACCCCGGCACTCTTCACTTTTGCGAAAACATTCCAACAAGCAATCTCGTCAATCAACGTGGCCTGTATCCCGCCATGTAACACGTGGAAAAAACCTTGAAACTCGGGACGAGGTGTCCAGTAACAGGTAATATATTCCCCTTCCTCGTAAAATTCACATTGCAAACCATGCTCGTTACCGGAAGCACAACCGAAACAATTATACCCCTCGTGTTGTTCGTAAGCGTTATATAATTTTTTCTTTTCCATTTCCTGATAAAAAAAGGGACGTAATCGCGTCCCTCATGATAAATTGTCTAATATTTTTACAAGTTGCTATTGATCAACTTGGCACAAGCCTCCATTTCCTCTTTCGGGAATTGTTTTTTCGGGTTACTAAAGTTCAAATCATTACCTTCAACCAAAGGAACCAAGTGTACGTGAGCATGTGGAACATCCAATCCCAACACGGCAACACCAACCCGCTTGCAAGGAATGCTTTTCTTGATCGCCTTGGCCACTTTTTTAGCAAACACCATCAACCCGGCCAACTCCTCATCGGTCAAGTCAAACAAATAATCTTCCTCTCTTTTGGGAACCACTAATGTGTGTCCTTTTTGTAGCGGACTAATATCCAAGAACGCATAATAGTTCTCGTCCTCGGCTACCTTGTAAGAAGGTATTTCTCCATTTATAATTTTAGTGAAAATCGAAGCCATAATTAATTTCAGATTTTAGATTCCAACCGCACGAGACCGGAGCCTATTCCATGATTTAATGATTTCGGATTAACGGCCTTGTCGTTCCCCATTTCAAATTCTTAATTAAATAGAAATGTCCATAATCTCGAACTCCATCATCCCGGCCGGCACCTGTACTTCCACCTTCTCCCCAAGCTTCTTGCCAATCAGTGCTTTCGCGATAGGAGTCGTGATCGACAATTTCCCCGCTTTGAAATCGGCTTCACTCTCTGACACCAGCGTGTAAGTCATGGTAGCCTTCGTCTTCGTGTTCTTGATCGTTACCTTGTTCAAAATTTGCACCTTTGACGTGTCAATCTGAGACTCGTCAATAATCCGGCAACTGGCAATTGTATCTTGTAGCTGGGCGATCTTTGCCTCAAGCATACCCTGAGCATCTTTCGCCGCATCGTACTCTGCATTCTCGGAGATATCTCCTTTTTCAATGGCTTCACCTATTGCTTTTGAAATCTTAGGGCGCTCCACGTTCTGCAGATTGTCCAGCTCATCTTGCAACTTTTTTAGCCCTTCTTTTGTTACATAAGATACCTTCTTTGTCATAACATATAATATTAAATAACTTGATTCATTTATAAAAAAATAAATGACACTTATCCTCCAATAAGTGCCTTTATCTAGTTAAGAATTCCATACTCTCTGGAATCCTCACCTCCTGATGACAAATTTAAGACCTTTTTTTGAATTAAAAAAGTTTTGGGCGAAATATTCCGAATAAATATTTTCAAACAATCCGATTAGACATATTTACCTGAGATATAAGTATATCCTATTCATTTCTCGAAACAGATGTTTTCGTTTGAAGAGTCATGTGCAAAGCTAAAAAACACGATTGCATCCTTTCGCGTCAAGGTAAATACTCTTCCCGGATATTTTGCATCGCCGCAAAAATATTACTCCGGGCATGAGGAGTTATCGCTGTCATCTGGTCGATAATTTTACCCACCGCATCCCGGTTTGTCGCTTTCTCGTGAGGGCAATGCTTTTTCTGTTTCTTGAACTGACGCATTTCAGCATATCGCAAAGTCTCGTCATTCGAGAGATAAATCAACGGACGTATTAGCGTGAAAGTATTCTCGAACATCTCTAACCGGGCAGACATACTACAAATCGTCCCGTTGAACATCATGCTCATCACGAGACTCTCCACGGCGTCATCCCGGTGATGTCCCAAGGCCAGTTTCTTACAATCATACTCTTTCGCGATATCAAACAGCATTTTCCGCCTGTGCCAAGAGCAAACAAAACAAGCGGGTTTCTTGGGATTCACCGATGTATCCACCCGAATAGTCCGGTATACATACTCCACCCCCAAACGCTCGCAAAAGGCCCGGAAATAACCACTATCCACCTCGTATGCCACGTCCTCCACGGCAATATGGGCGGCGACCACCGTGTAATTTTGCTTGGGATCTTTCGCTCGCATAGCCAAAACCTCCAACAACGCCAACGAATCCTTTCCCCCGGATACCCCGACCAGTATTCGATCCCCGTCGACAATTAAATTATAATCATGTATCGCTTTCCCCACCTTCCGGAAAAAATCCCGGGTAAACAACTTGTCTTGCTTCTCTTCTGTAATCATACCTTCATCTATTATACTCCGACAAAAATAATTAAAATCTTCACTTTTTTTCGTAAGTTTGGTCCCTCAATCTAAAATACAGACTATCATGCTAAAGAAAGTTCCGCATACCTATACCATTGTATTTTCAATCATTATCATTTGTGCCATCCTCACCTGGATTATCCCAGGGGGAGAATACGCCCGTGAAACCGTGGAAGTCAACGGCGTGTCAAGAACCGTGATCGTCAATGATTCATTTCACGAGGTGGCCAAAAGCCCTCAAACGTGGCAAGTATTTTCGGCACTTTTTAACGGGTTCGAAAAACAAGCGGGGATTATTGCCTTTATCCTGATCATCGGGGGCGCTTTCTGGATCATGAACAACAGCAAGGCGATTGACGTGGGCATCTTCTCTTTCTTGCGATCCACGCAAAAACTGGAACATGTCGGAATCATCCGACGACTTGGAGTGAACAATATTATCATCACGCTGGTCATGTTGCTATTCAGCAGCTTCGGGGCCATTTTCGGGATGAGCGAAGAGACATTGGCTTTTGTTATTATTATCGTCCCGCTAGCCATATCCATGGGATACGATTCACTCACGGGCGTATGCATGGTCTACGTTGCCGCGCATGTCGGGTTCGCTGGAGCCATATTGAACCCGTTCACGATCGGTATCGCGCAAGGACTATCCGACCTACCCCTGTTCTCCGGGTTTGAATACCGCCTTTTCTGCTGGGGGATATTAAACGTGATCATGATCGCGTGGGTATTACGTTACGCGGCCAAAGTGAAAAAGAATCCAAAAGCCTCTTTAGTTTATAATCTCGATAGCCATTGGCGAAAAGAGAAAATGGCCGATACCGAAGAAATTGAATACAAGAGTTACACGTCCTCCTGGATCGTTTACTTCTTCATCCTTACCGGACTCGTGTTGTTTTCTTTCTATTACCCCCGCACGACCTTATCCATCGGGGAACATTCCAGCTTGACAACATTCGTGTTACCAGCCCTGACAATCCTGTTCGCCCTCATCGGCTATTTCTCATTACGGAAATCATATCATTTCTTTATCCTGACCATATTAGGTTTCACCATATTATTCCTCATCGTGGGAGTTATGGGATACGGGTGGTATTTGCCGGAAATCTCCGGCCTGTTCCTTGCCATGGGCATACTCTCCGGCTTCGCGGCAAAAGAAAATGCGGATAATATCGTGAAGCTGTTTATCGCCGGGGTAAAGGACATTCTATCGGCAGCGTTAATCGTTGGCCTGGCGGGCGGTATCATCATCGTTCTACAAGAGGGACATATCATCGACCCCATCCTGCACTCGCTGGCTAACCTGATGAGTGAAGCCGGACGGGTTCTATCTCTCGGAATCATGTACATGATTCAAACGTTGATTAATATCATTATTCCCTCCGGCTCGGCAAAAGCCGCTTTAACCATGCCGATCATGGCTCCTTTCTCCGATGTAATCGGGTTGTCCCGCCAAGCTACCGTTATGGCTTTCCAATTCGGGGACGGATTCACGAATATGATTACCCCGACTTCGGGAGTATTGATCGGGGCTCTCGGAATCGCCCGTATTCCTTATGATATCTGGGTGAAATTCTTCTGGAAATTCATCTTACTTCTCGTGATCCTAGGATTCGTCCTGTTGATCCCCACGGCCACGATGCAATTGAACGGATTTTAAACAAACGTAATAAAATAGATATGGAAATCAAATCTTTGGACAACACGAGCCACGACAAGTTATTCCAGGCATTTGAACAGGCATTCGCCGATTATGAATTACAACTGAACAAAGCAGAACTCCTCACCATGTTAAAACGGCGTGGTTTTAATCCGACACTTTCTTTCGCGGCATTTGACGGGGATAAAATCGTCTCGTTCACTTGCAATGGGATCGGTGATTTCAATGGTACCCGCATGGCTTACGACACGGGAACCGGAACGCTGAAAGATTACCGGGGACAAGGATTAGCCACACAAATATTTGAATATTCTATTCCCCATTTAAAAGAAGCGGGTATTAAAGAATACTTATTGGAAGTATTACAACATAACACGGGAGCCGTCTCCGTTTACAGCAAACTAGGTTTCGAGGTAACACGTGAATTTTATTATTTCAAGACGGAACCGGAACGAATCAACAAGGAGGTCAAAACTCCCGACTTCCCTTACACGCTAGGAGTTATCAACATCAACGAGTATGATTCAATACCCGGCTTCTGGGATTTCAATCCGTCATGGCAGAACAGCATCGAATCCATAAACCGAGCGCCCGAAGATTTTATCTGTTTAGGCGTTTTCACGGAAGGCAGGCTTGTCGGTTACGGGGTTTTCGACCCCACATCCGGGGATGTCACCCAAATAGCGGTAGACAAACCATACCGTCGCAAAGGAATCGGGTCATTGTTGTTACAAAAAATGATCGAAGCCAATAAATACACCTCGATAAAAATCGTGAACACGGACATTGCCTGTGATTCGATCACCGTTTTCCTTAAAGCAAAAAACATTGAACCGACAGGTAAACAATTTGAAATGATCAAGAAGTTATAATCAGCCTCGATAGAGACTCAACTCGCCCTCTGTTTATAAAGGGAAACTAGCGATGAAGCGAGAACAGATGGAGAGTTTGTTCACGGTCTGTCGAGCGCAAGCTAGTTCGAGACCGTTTCGGGCTCAATACGATGAAGCGGGGAGGGAGTTTCTTATCACTACCTCCAAAAACTCCTCTATCGGCTATGCCGTCACCTCCTTTATAAACTAGGGCACTGAAAAAATCCTTTTGGAGAGGAATAACTACCCCCTCCGGCCCCCCTTACACAGGGGGTGAGTTAGTGAGTGAAGAGATCCCTTACACGGGGAACGAGTTTGCGAGTGAAGAGATTTCTTACACAGGGGGAAAACTGATTATCACGCGGTTTTCCCATCTGTGTAAGGAGGTGCTAGGGGTGGTCGTTCAAGAAAATAGGACTTTCCCCGCACCCTCATAAACAGAGGAGGAGCTAGAATACGATATTTAATACTCCTCCAGCAAAAAAGATGTAAATAAAGAGCATGATATCAATCCACCTTGTCTATACAAAGGCTCCAAGCGTGTTCACAAGGTGGATTTTTCACGAATGCTGTCGGCAGGGTAACTAACACACCATTCCCAACACGTTTATACGTGAGGTTTCCTTTGTATCCCAACAAAGAAATCTTCGCTCCCCTAGCTGGCTTAACACTATACAACATCACGCAGGAAGGCGGATTAAGTTCGTTTTCGTCATTCAGGTAAACAGCATACACTTTCCCGTTATTTTTATGTTTCGTGTAGCAAATTTTAGCTTCCTTGTACGGGGCAACCGGACGAGTCTCGTAAATAGCCTCTCCATTAATCTTCATCCATGCTCCCATATCCTTCATGAGTTTGATCCCCTCCGGCGGAATCTCCCCGTTGCCATCCACACCCACGTTCAACAAGAAATTACCACCTTTGCTGACAATATCTACAAGATAATGCACCAATTCACGGGTTGACTTGTATTTATCCCCCGGCAGGTAAGACCATTGATTTGCCATTGTCATGCAAGTTTCCCACGGGTAGTCCCACGGTTTCTCGGGAATCTTCTGTTCCGGGGTCCGGTAATTCTCGTACTTCCCGCCAATCCAACGATCCACGACCAACAATCCCGGCTGATGCTTCCGGGCCATGGAAACAATCCGATCCATTTTTATATCCTGATCCCGGTTATCCGGGCTGACCCAACCGCCATCCAGCCAGATAATATCGACCTTCCCGTACCCGGTCATCAGTTCCTCGATCTGGTTATAAGCAAAATCACAAAACTTTTCCCACATCCACGGGTGATTCTTGATCTTGTAATTCACGTTCCGATCGCCATGCTGCCAACGTTCCGACCAATAGTAAGGACTATTCCAATCCGGTTTCGAGAAATAAGCCCCAATCATAAAATCTCGTTTTTGAAATGCACCGTATAGCTCTTTCAACACGTCCGGTTTCGCTGCCATATGATAGGGACATTCACGGGAAGTAATTTTATAATCAGTCTCTTTCGTGTCCCACATACAGAAGCCGTCATGATGTTTCGTCGTGAACACGAAATACTTCATTCCCGCCTCTTTTGCCAAATCCGCCCAAAGCTCCGGGCTAAACTTCTCCGGATTGAACGTCTTTTTCAAATCCACGTAATTCCGGTAATACTCGTCATAAGAGATCGTAGAATCCCTTTGAATCCAATCCACGTCCTCCGTGCAGATTGTCCAAGACTCGCAATATCCTTTCTGGCTATACGGGCCCCAATGCACGAAAAAACCGAATTTCAAATCCTGCCATTGTTCCAATTTCGCCTTTACCGCCGGGTCTTGTTCCCAATAATATTCCATTCCCTCGTACTGGGCTTTCAATGACGTTCCCCCAAGCACGAGTAACACGCATAGAAGTAATTTTCGCATTATCTTTAGCATTTTAATATTTTACACAACAAATGCAAAGATAAAAAAAGAAGTAACTAATCCCACGAATCAATAAAACAAAGGAGGTGTATAACAAGTCCTTTTCCTACAAAACAACTACCCCCTCCAGCTCCTCCCCCTTACACAGGAGGAAAGCTGAGTCCCAAGCGGTTTCCCCTCCCGTGTAAGGAGGGGAAAGGGGTGGTAGTTCCATGTAAATTGACTTGTTAGACCCTCTCTCCTTTACACAATCAACCCATTACTATTATATCTTTTCAATCACTTCAATTTTTCAGAGACTAAGGCTCTTAATTTCTCTCCTCTCAGATTCTTCGCGATTATCCGGTTATTCTCGTCCAACACGAATATTGTCGGAACAGCATCAATATTGTACAACCTCACCACGTCGCCCGTCCAGCCTTTCAAATCGGAAAGATGTAACCATGTCAACCCGTCTTTTTTGATCGCCTCCAGCCACTTGTCTTTCTTCTCGTCCAGAGAGACACTAATCACCGCAAGACCTTTATCCTTGAAATCCTGATACAACTTCACCATGTTCGGGTTCTCCATCCGGCAAGGCCCACACCAAGAAGCCCAAAAATCAATTATCTTGATTTTCCCTTTCACGTCATAGAGAGCCATTTCCTGACCTTCGGGAGTACTCAAGGTGAAATTCGGGGCCACGGCATCAACGCCCACTTGTTCCAAAGCAGCAATGCGAGCAGCCACCTGTTTTCCCGGTTCCAACTGACGAGCTTTTTCGGAAAGCCGTTGATAACAATTTTTCAAAGCAGGTAAATCCATCCTCCCCATTCCCAACGTCTGGATATAAGCGGCAAAAATGTTATCCTTATTCTTCTCGACTAATGCATCCAACTCCTTTTGAGCTTTATCCCGAGCTTTCTCCAATTTACCTTGTAACTCGCTGGCTGTTCTGAAATGTTTCTCGGCAGAAGCTTTCTTGATCTCTGCTTTCATTTTCTCCATTTCTTTATTCGTTTTGTCCACGATGGCCATGTAAGTATTCAACTCTCCTTGTAGCTTTCCCCCCTTGATCTCCTCCCGCTTGTTTTTCCATAACCGCATTTCGTAAGGCACATCCGATTCCAAAAGGAAAACAAATCCGCCATCATATTCAGCCACTTTAAGTAAAGCGACACAAGGCTCTTCGATTTCACCTTCCAACACGAATTTTCCCCCCGTGATCGGACCACTAGCCAAAGTATCCACCCGATCCACCCGGTTAACGATAACCAACATTTTTCCTTCTGTCAACTCGAAAGCCTCTCCACCGATCTTAAATTTTTTCCCTTCCCCGAAGGCCGAGCCCACGAGGAAAAGGGAAAAAACAAACATTATTACTTTCAAACTATTCATCTGTATTTCGTTTATAAATGTCTAACTCCCGGTGCCGAGAAAATAATATCCTGAATCGGCCCGAATCCTGTATGAATCATCGTCCTTTCAATATCACCTGCTGCATCCAGAAAAACATCATGCAATTCTCCTGTTCCATCCGGATTGTTCACCACAACAGCCAATCTCTTATTTGCATCAACCGTACCATACCCTTCATCATACTCCCTAGCCATTCTAAATTGCAATTTCGTAATCGGTCCTCCGGCATCATATAAATAGATCTCCTCTCCACTCACCAGATTATATAAATAAACAGCACTATTCCGAGTATAGAAAATTTGATCTTTAAAGGCCACGGAAGTCGCAAATTGTGAATTTTCCTCTAACTTCATCTTCAAAGCTGGGGTCTTGACCACTTCTATAAAAGAATTTCCCCCTTGCCCATTAAATCCAATTTGGTACACCGTATAATTTGTCGTATCCCTCGCCACAATAAGCACTCCTTCCTCTGACATATCACTATTCCCTTGTCCCATATAGAGTACATCCTGATTTTTCCACTCATCTTCTTTAAACACACCTTTATCAAATAATGTCAGTGCCGCCTGATTATCCTCCTTGACAACCGGTCGTTCAATCGGTCTATCCCAAATTGAAGGGTTTTGCGACAGCGCATAATACATAAACTGCTTATGAACCTTATCCCATACAGTTACATAAGAACTTCTTGCCAAAAATATTTTATCCACAATATAGTCCTTCGTTTCTTCATTTGTCTTCACGCTATAATACCAACCATATCCTCTGGCCCAATAAAAATGTCCGGCCTGATCAACAATTATACCAGAACTGGTACCCGGGATTTCACTACTTAAACCATAAGCCAAACGAGGCCTGGGAGTAACATTGGGGATCATCGATTCAAATCCTTTCCTAACAACCAAATCATAAGCGTGCATATACGAACAACTATCCGGTTGTATAACTACAATAAACTCACAAATCCCCGAATAATCATTCCCATCCATGGTGTAAAGTAAACTCGTTGCACCTTGATATCTACGCACCCCCCATGCATCTTCATAAACATCATATATAATATTAGGTTCCTCACTCACTTCATTTACACCTTCTACCACGGCTAATTTCCGATCTCCCGGTTGTCCATGCAGGACAAACCAGCTATTTACAAAAGGTACCTCAGTCTTCATACTAAATTTCTGATAATACTCGATTCCTGTTGAATGATCGATTACCCGGAATAGAGGTTCATATTTCGTACTCTTCTTGGGAGGATATTTTAGCAATAAATCTTTTGAGAAAACCGTATCATACACGGTTTCATCATTCACGGTTTTCCATGTTATCCACTGGTACTCCAAATTACTCCCGCCATCAACTTCAGACTGAGTTATCACGGGAGAATAAGTAACCTTCAATGTATCTAGAGCAGGCTGTCTATACTTGTAATTATACGAGTATTCCGCAATAGTAGGCTCTGGCGTGAAAGTTATAGATACTAGGTCGTTCACCTTTTTGTAGTCATAATTACCTTTATCTTCATAGCACCCGGCTAGAATAAAAGCGATAATTCCCAATATATAAATCTTCTTCATCATCGTTCTAGATTTTTATCAATTTCTATATTTTACTTATCTTTTTCCGGTTCTTCCGGAACCTCTGGGAAAGGTGGGAATGGTAACGGCTCATCCGGATGAGCTGCGTTATAATCCTCATAAGCCTTTTTCAGTTGCGGCATCAACCGTACCCACGGTGCCCATGGGACAAAACTACCCGCACCAATAACATTGATTACAAATTCTTTCTTCTCTTCAGAAAACTCGCCTAGATAGGTCCCGGCTCCATTGTTATTATCCCACCAAGTCGGTTTTGTCCACACGGGAAAAGTGAAATCTTTTGGATGATCCGGATTTTCACGATTAAACGTCTCTAAAGCATCACGCAAAGTCTGATTATCCGTACCCCAATCATTATATATGTCGAATTGAACCTGAAGAACTGTCACCATAAATGCATATTTCTCCTCAGAAAACTCGCCCGTGTAATCCGCACGCATATCCCATTGTCCCGGTTTTTCGTAACGATCGGAAATCATTAACCGATACACGCTCAACTCTTCCGCACCCGTATCAAAAATCGAATTTCCATCCTCCAAATCGAATGTAACCCCCAATCCATATCTCCCCCTTTTATCCGGACGAATCAAAACAATCTGAATAGTATCGATCAAACGGTTGGCCTTAAAAATGTAAGAAGGATAAAATTCCACCATTGCCAAAGGTAAGGTATCCAAATCAACAATTGGAACTCCCTTCAACTTAAATTCCCGATCAACATCTGCCGCATGTCCCATCAAAGATAGAAACAGCGAGATCGTATCCCTGGAAATTGAATCACCGAGATAAGCAACATTCCACCCACTCCCGATAAATTGTTCCGCAAAATTATATTCGTATGTCATTTCATTCTTTTCCACGTTATAATGAAATTGAATACAATCTTTTTCTTGTTCAAAACTTACTATTCCCTCTTTTTGGCAACCCAGCAGAAGAAACAAGAAACCTATATAAATATATTTATTCATCATATTCTATATTTTAGTTACATGATAATCATTCCCCTGTCATGGTTCCATACTCGACTTCATCGTCCGGAATCGGGAACACATAATAAAGCATCTTCTCCACCGGGCAACGATAAAATGTCTCGTAATTATGTCGTTTCAAAAAATAGAAGAATTGACCTTCTGCAAAGAAGTCTTTCTGGTATTCTTTCAGTAGTACGTCTCTCCTGTAATCTTCCGTAAAAGCACTACTGTAATTAACGTCATACGTACGGGAAATACCTCTCGTGTTACGAACTTTATTGATATATTGCACGCTCTCTTCCAAAGAAACCGATTCTGCTAGAATGTAATACATTTCGGAAAGACGGATCAACGGGATATTTTCATCATAGAAAGAATCTTCTCCCAAATATTTCCGACACATATTTTGATTATCTCCATGAATAAAACCGAAACCATTCTTATAGCGGATATCATTAATGCCACAAGTCATAGATTCAAAAACTGTCAATCGATTTTCATCCGTGATCCATAGTTCTCTATTAAAAGGAAGTACACTTTTCCATGAATCTTTCAACTTTTCACTCATGTTATACATTGACAAACCGAAAAGCGTTTCATCATGTAAAGTCACGTCTTTCTGATTATCCCGAAGCAATTTTAACCCACAATCATTAATTACTTCCCGGGCATAAGTCGCTGCCATGGTTTTATTTCCCATCCACAAATAAACACGAGCCATAAGGGCTTTCACGGCATATTTATTCATCCGGTAATTCCGTTGTGCCTCAAAAAGATTGGAAAAATCATAACTGTAGTCCATTTTATCATTTACCAATAACTTCTCAGCCTCATGCAAATCATCCAGTATTCGGTGAGCCAACTCATTTGCCGCCATGGGTGCCACTTTATCTGAATTAAATTTATCCCGAAAAGGAACAGCCTTGGCGGTTGAATCCTGCAAATAAATCGGCCCCCACATTCTTAACAAGTCAAAATAATGGAAAGCCCGCAATCCCAAAGCTTCTCCTTTAATCATCTCCCAATATCCCTTGGTCTTGATGTTTCCCCCGTTTGTCTCCAAATTTGCCAACAAGTTATTGATATTGGCTATATCCTGATACATGGCACTCCAAATTGCCGCTAAGGTATTTTTCGGATCACTCTGATTTTTATAATCATATATTTTGGCTCGAACTTCTTTCGAATCTGTGTTATTATCATACCGTTGTACCAATTTCTCCATAAAATTGAAGGTCATATGTCCCCCATATAATGACGTATTCGTCATTCGGCCATAAATTCCGATCAAGGCACTTTTAAACCCATCTTCCGAGGTGAAAAAATCCTCACTTTTCACATCTGTTTTCGGACTAACATCCACCCAATCCGAGCAAGCGGATACAGCCATCACAACGATCCAACTACACGCTAATACTATTTTTTTCATTGTATGTTCCTCCTTATACTTTAATTAAACAACACGGATAAGGACAAATTAAAACTCCGGGCAAACGGATATTCAAGACCTCTCTCTTGTCTTATCGTCGAAATCACAGCAATATCATTCATGGCTGCATTCAACGACAAACTCCCAACCCGACAAGCCTGCAAGAACTTGAAGCGCTTAGGATCGAAACGATAACCTACCGAAATTGAAGAGAATGTTAATTTATTCTCTTTCTGCAAGAAACGACTACTTTGCGGAGTACTATTACCGATGAGTTTGATTGATTTATATTTTGCATCCCGGTTATCCCTCGACCAACGTGCTTTTATTGCCCGTCGATCTAAATTATAAGCGACACTTGAATTTTCAATCTTGTCAACTAACGTTTGATTATAAGTACGCGCCCCTAAAGAATAGGTAAAACCTAAATTAACAGACCAACTCTTATACAAGAAAGAAGAAGAAATAGACCCGTTCCACTTCGGTTGAGAATCTCCCATGGGGACTTTATCCACGGCATCCCACACGAAAGTCTTCTCCCCGTTCCGTTTCAGGTAAACTTCTTGTCCGGTTGCCGGATCAATACCCAAAGAACGTACCGTAAATACTTGATTCAACGATTTTCCTTCCTCGTAAATCGGAAGGGGTTCGTCGAATTTTGCTTCCCTATTCTTCTCGTTCATCGTTTTCAATACATTAGAAATCTTCTTTACCACGTTCCGATTGTGAGCCCCATTCACGCCCACGGTCCATTGAATCTGATGCTCATAATCATTAATAATCAATCCGCTCACATCCAAATCTATACCCTCGTTCAATACAGAGCCCACGTTCATGGTCATCGTATTGAAGCCCACGGACGGAGCCAAAGTATATTGTAATAACAAATTTTCAGTCAAATTATTATAATAAGAAGCGCTAAAATTCAAGCGATTCTGAAAAAATGACCATTCCAACGCAACACTTCGATTTTTCGTCTTAGACCATCCTAAATCCGGGTTACCGATCCCCTTCAATTGTGCACCCAAAACATCTGTTGCCGGATAAGGGAACATCAAATCACTAAAAGAATACATTTCCGTGGCCTGATATGGTTCATAACTTTGCGACCCGGTGACACCATAAGAACCTCTCAACACCAGATTAGACACGAATGAATTTTCCAGCCATTTCTCCTTGTGCATATTCCAACGAGCTCCGATAGACCAGAATGGTGCCATACCCGTGTTCGAACCGAACTGTGATGATAAATCCCCGCGGATACTGAAGTCCATGGAATAACGCATATCATACATATAACTAACCTGCCCGATCACGCCCACGGCACGAGATGTTGATTCGGAACCATTTACCCGTTCTTTCATTTCAAAAGCGAACAAAAAATCAGTCATATTATCATTCGGAAATCCCAATGACGATAAACTAATATTATTACTCTTGTTCTCATCCACATTCCAACGTCCGAACATACTGATCAAATGCTTGCCCAACGTCAGATTGTAATTGATTGATGCATTCAAACTCCAACTGAAGGTCTCTCCCGTACTTTTATCATAAGACCCTTTCTTTGTCAAATCTTTTTCATCTGTAAAATCCGTATGATTCATAGATTTGAATTTTTCAGACCGTGCCGTCCCTTTAGTCAACGATGCTGCCACATTTACACGCAAATTCTCTTTGATTGCACATTCAATAGAAAGATTATCTGTTACACTAAAATTCTCAGTCAAATCTTTATACGGAAATTGAACATTATAAAGAGGATTCGTTACCATTACACGTTGAGTTCCCGCACCCACTCCTTTATGTTCAATCAATTTCGTGTAGTTGCCATCTTCATCTTTCACCCGATAATAAGGATTTAACCGAGTATACGTACTGAATATCCCATAAGGTGAGTTATTCCCTTTCGTGTTTGAAAGACTCAATTGATTTCCGATATTCCATTTTTTCCGACGATACTGCAAATTCAGACTCAACCCCATACTTGTACGATCAGATTCCTTCATCACCCCGGGCTCACTACTGTAATTCACTCCCAAAGAATATCTTAACGCCTCATCTCCACCTTCCATTGAAAGCGAGTGACGGTGTGTCACGGGGGTCTGCAAGGGTTTTGACAACCAATAGGTATCCACGCCACGCAGAATTTCCTGCTTGTAATGGTTATAATAATTCATATCATCTGCATCCGTCGGTCTAAACAACCCAGCCCGCAGCTCGTAATCCAATTTCTCTTCCGCATTCATCAAATTATAGTCGGTCAAGTCCGGAGTCGTAACACCCATATTCATGGAATAAGATATATTGATTGCCCCTGTCAATGGTTTCTTGGTCTCGAAAACCAACACCCCGTTGGCCGCCTCGGAGCCATAAATTGCCGTGGCCGAAGCATCTTTCAAGATTGTTACCGATTCTACCCGTTCCGGGTCCAGATCCACGATTCTCTGTAACGTGGTTTTAAAGCCATCCAGTATAAACAGCGGCATATTCGGGCGGTTAGAATAATCCCCCATTAACATCTGTAAATCGTTCGCCCCGGAAGGATTCAATTGCACATCACCCCTCAACCGGAACTCCGGCATAGCGTTCGGATTCGATCCCGCTTTATTGTTCTCCACGATCCGGAAACTCGGGTCAAAAATCTGTAAAGCTTTCAGAATATTTGTCGGGTTCAATTTCTTTAACTCCTCTCCTTTCACGGAAACGTAACTTCCCGAGAAACTTTCCACCTTCCGGGGAGCCATTCCGGTCACGACCACGTCGCCAAGCTCTTCGGCTTTCGGACTCAACTTGATCTCTATATCAGTCAATTTACCGGTTAATGCAAGCTCTTCATTTTCATAACCGACAAAAGACACTTGTAAAGCCGAAATACCCTCCGGTACCTCGATAAAGAATTTTCCGTTGATATCCGTGACAACACCCATCGCCGGCCGCTCTTTCAAAACGATACTTGCTCCCGGAAGAGATTCTTTCGTAGTGGCATCTATCACCTTACCGCTTACTTTGTGCACCAGTGCTTTCGGATCAACCTTAGGTCGGGATTTAAAAACAATCACCCGGTTCATCTGGTACTCCACATCTACTGGTTGGTCCCCCAAAATTATGGCCAACACGTAACTCAATGTCTGATTCTTCACATCAATTGTAATCAATTTCTGTACATCAATCTGTGCATGATTGTAGAAAAATTGCACTTTTGTCTGCACAGCCAGAGAATCCAAGACCTTATCCAGTCTCATTTTTTCCACCCTGAACGTGATCTTCGTGTTTTTGTAATCGTCATCATTGTCTGCCCGCACGCTGCCGACAAACAAGAAAAACATAAGTGCAAAAACCGTAAATTTAATTCTACACGAATGTAGATACACTTCTTTTTTTTGCATAACTTTGTTCTGTTTTTAGTTTAAGTCGCTTTAAATTAAAATGTAAGCACCAGGGGAGTATTAGCAGTACTCCCCTATATTGCTTTTATTTCATCACATCTGCAAGAATCTTTTTATATTCCTTATTTTTATTATATTTCTTCAAATAATCCTTTTTCAACTTCTCAACCGTGGCAAAATCTTTATTACCCGCCACCTGATTATACAAGAAAACAAACAATGCCGCATCCCGTAAAGTTCCATCATAGAAAGCAACGATACTCCCGTATTCATCTTCCATATTTTTGGCAGGAGTATAAGTTTCGCTTTTCTCATGTGCCTTTTTGCCTAACTCGTAATTTTTATAAGTCCCCAGGAAACCCATATACGGCCGATTTCTCAACGAGGCCTCATCATCCCGCAGCCGGTAATTATCCAACGCACCCCAATATCCATCAGCCATACAATCTTCCAGTTTTTTCTTTTGATAAGACGAGCAAGCATACGGATAAGAAATCAAATTCGTCAATAACGTGGCTTCCATTTCCGAAAGCAAATAATTATACATACGAGGAGAAATTTCGCCCTTTATTTCATCCAACATCGCAATTTCATCCTGCCACTCTTTCAACGTGGCCGTATAATGCTCTTTCGCGTCATACAGCAACACCATCATGGCCGGGATATTTGTCTTATATTTTCTCTCTGCGCGCAACGCACGAACTTTATGCAAGTAATCGGCAACAACAACCGCTCTCGGGGTTCCCGTGTATTCAACCGCATCATAACGATTCCCCACATAAGTAACCTTGGCATGAATATTATCTCCCGGTTCCAGACAAATAATCACCCAAGCATTAATTTTCATCATCGTGATGTCATCCAGCTCCACGTCAAACTCCATCAATTGATTTTCCTTATAGGGGAATTCCTGATTTATCCCATCTTTCTCCATGAAATCGAAGTATATCATATCACCTCCTGTAAACCCTTGAATTTCCGCGCTGACATGACACTTTTTTTGAGCTTGTAAAGACAAACAAGAAAGACAACCAACAATTAAAACAAGTAATATACTTTTCATAGATTTCATATTTACTTTTTACCTAGAATTTCTTTAATTTTTGCTATTAACTGCTCGCCTCTTAATCCCAAAGCGATCACTTTACCATTAGGATCAACCAACACCGTATAAGGGACAGCCGTCACGTTACACATCTTTACCGGAGCCGTCCCCCACATCTCGAAATCACACACCTGAACCCATCGCATCTTTTTTTCTTTCACGGTATTCAACCATGCCCCCTTATCCTTATCCAATGAAACGCCCAAGATTTCAAAATCTTTTCCCTTGCACTCCTTGTACAATTTCACAATATTCGGCATCTCCCGCATACACGGACCACACCAAGAGGCCCAGAAATCAATCAACACATACTTTCCTCTAAAACTAGACAAACTAACTTTCTTTCCATTAGGATCAGGCAACGCAAAGTCTGGCATCATGCTTCCTTCTTTGAATGCTGCAATACGAATAAATTCATCCAACTGCTTCGTGTAGGGATGCTCGTTCAAATTCGGGTCTATCTTTGCACGCAAAGCCTTTAACTCGTCCAATGACAAACGGTATTTCATGGACCAGTAAATCACGAATGGTGCAAATACCTGATCCGGGAAACGCTCGACCATATCTATTCCGACTTTCGTATTCCGTTGTTTTGACAAAGCACTTCTCGCTTTAAAATTTTTATTCTCAGTATCGTAATCTCCCCTCCCGTAAATAGTTTGCTCTAACAAGAAAGCATGATTAATACTGTCTTCAACGTATTTATTCAAGAAATTGTAGAACCTGTAAATATCATTATTCGGAGTCCCTTTAGCTTCCGAATTCAAAAAGAAATCAGCATTCCCCCGGATATTAATTACCCCATTCTCCAAAAAGAACGGGGTAATCGGGCTCAAACAATCCGGATCGGCACTCTTGATAAAATACATTCTCGGGTATTTCACGCTCCCCCCTTTAAAAGTATACCGGTTATTCACCACCTCTGCACTATCTATCACGTTGGATTTCCCCTGAATTTCCTCTTCCTCCACGAGATATACCTTGTTAGGTTTATAATTTCCTTCTATGACTCCGTTAATCACGTAACCATCCGTTTTCTTCTCCTGTGTCTGCCCGATCGCCGCACTGGAAAGCGCCAGTAATATTCCTGCTAAAACTATTTTTCTCATAAATCAGCTCTTTACTTGTATTAATACTATTTCTTATTCAAAACTTCCTTTATTTTCTTTTCCAATTCCACACCACGCAACCCCAAAGCGATCACTTCACCCTGTGGATCAATCAATATCGTTTGTGGTATGGCTTGTACGCCACACGCTTTTGCAGGAGCCGTAGCCCATGCTAGGAAATCGCATAATTGCGGCCATTTCATCCCGTTCTTTTTTATCGCTGCCGTCCAGGCGTCTTTCTTGTTATCCAACGAAATTCCGAGTATTTCAAAATTCTTTCCCTTACATGCTTTGTACAACTTCACCACGTTAGGCATTTCCTTCATACAAGGTCCACACCAAGAGGCCCAAAAATCAATCAAGACATATTTACCTCTATAATCCGCCAATCGTATCATTTTCCCATTCTGATCCGGTAAACTGAAATCTGGCATCATGCTGCCCACCTTGAAATCCTTTAATCGAATAAATTCATCCCATTGTTTCGTGTAAGGATGCTCGTTCAAATTCGGGGCAATCTTTGCACGCAAAGCTTTTAACTCGTCCAAGGACAAATCATGTTTCATATTCAAATAAACAATATAAGGAGCGCAAACCTGATCCGGATACTGTTCAAACACGTTTGTCTCAATCTCCCTTTCCCTTCTCTTCATTAAATCCGATCTTCTTCGCAATTCTTCAAGTTCTGTTTTTTCATCCTGCACACCATGAATCTGGCTGTCAATGATAAACGCTCTCATCAAGCTATCATTTACATATCTCTTTAAAAAATTATAAAAACTAAAAATGTCATTATTTATCGTTCCTCTTGCCTCCGAATTCATAAAAAAATCGGCATTCCCCCGAATTCGAATCGTACCATTCTCCAAAAAGAAGGGAAGCAAAGGACTCGTACACTCCGGAACAGCACTTTTAATAAAGCACATTCTTGGATATTTTACATTTCCTCCTTTAAACGTATAACGATTATCTACCACGTTCGCACTATCAATCACAGTAGTTTCCCCTTGAATTTCCTTCTGTTCCAATAAATACACTTTATCCGCTTTGTACTTACCTTCGACAACCCCGTTTATCACGTAACCTTCCACCTCTTGCGATGCCTTATTTTGCCCGAAAAGTCCGACAACAGACATCAATAAACACCCTAACACTAGAATTTTCTTCATACAATTTAATTTAAGCATTAAATAAAAATCATTTCACATACAATTTATCACCCTCTTTCCTACACGACAAAGAAGACGTCTCTTCCAGTCGTTGCACGAAAACATCAAAATTCTCCTCTTTATAAATTACACCCGTGTAAATAAACTTGGCACTCTCTTCTCGTTCAAAAACGATTTTCACCTCGTACCAGCGCTGCAACACTTTAGCCACTTCCAACAAATTTCTTCCCTTAAAAACATATTTCCCGTTCTTCCAAGCAGTATAATCGTTCACGTTCACAGGCTTTATATCCACGGTCTGATCCTCCTTATCCCACCGTAGCTGACGACCGGGCAACAAACTATAACTACGATCACCCACATGAGTCGCAACATGTCCTTCAACCAAAGTAACCTCGGCAAAATCCTCATCGGCATACGAATTAACATTAAACGATGTACCCAACACCTCTACTTTCATCCCGTTCAACATTACGAAAAACGGATGTTCCCGATCTTTAGCCACTTCCAGGTAAATCTCACCCTCGGCATATACAACACGTTCATCCCCCGTAAAAGCCACCGGATACCGCAATGATGATTTTGCATTCAACCACACCTTCGTCCCATCAGCCATCGTGAATGTGAAATCACATTGAGAAGGAGTAGTCAAGGTATTATATACCATTTCCGCTTTTATCGAATCCGAAGTATTGTATTGCATCCCTTTTTCCGTGTTCATCGTGATCTGTACTCCATTCTCCTCGTTTAGCGTCAGATCCTGATTATAAAGCACCATTTGCTGCCCGTTAGAAAGCGTTAACACGGGAACATTTTTCCTTATTGTTATTATATTTTCCGTCTGTTCAGGTAGTACTTCCTCCATTTCTACCCCGTTAAAATAGAACAACGCTATAAATAAAGGCAAAGCTATAATTGCCGCATAACGAGAAATTTTTACCACCAAACGCCGCCGTAACTCGTTTCTCTCTCTTCTCCGAACAAAAGAATCAAATGCCAATTGCACATCACAATTCTTGTATATCAATAGCTTATCCCGCATCATCTTTTCCGAACAAACCTGTTCATACAAATTCTTATTCCGTTCGGAAGCATTCCTCCATTTATCTAATTCAATTTGTTCTTCCGTTGTGATATTCCCCGTTAAATGCTTATAAATCAAAATAGATAATTCAAACAATTCATTTTTGTCAAACGCCATATTTTTCATTTTGTCAAACTAAAAAACGTCCCTTTAGTTAAAGAAAAATCTTCTTTTATCAGATCTCTTCAAAAAAACATTCAATTTTTCCGCTAGATTTATAAAAAGAACAGTTTTTCATCTTTATCCTCACTACAAATAGAAAACGCACGACTTCCTAAAAAGGGGGTGTATACAACACGCTTTCTTTCAAAAAAGAAAGTCATAATAACAACTACATAGCTAATAATAGAACCATCAACATCAATCATTACTATATCTCAACAGCATAAAAAAAGAGAGATTAAAAAATCTCTCTTCCTAAACACGAATAAAACTTTCAAATACAATTAAATTTTCACTTTAATTTATCGCTAATAAAAGTCCTTAACTTCTCTCCTCTCAGATTCTTCGCGATTATCCGGTTATTCTCGTCCAACACGAATATTGTCGGAACAGCATCAATATTGTACAACCTCACCACGTCGCCCGTCCAGCCTTTCAAATCGGAAAGATGTAACCATGTCAACCCGTCTTTTTTGATCGCCTCCAGCCACTTGTCTTTCTTCTCGTCCAGAGAGACACTAATCACCGCAAGACCTTTATCCTTGAAATCCTGATACAACTTCACCATGTTCGGGTTCTCCATCCGGCAAGGCCCACACCAAGAAGCCCAAAAATCAATTATCTTGATTTTCCCTTTCACGTCATAGAGAGCCATTTCCTGACCTTCGGGAGTACTCAAGGTGAAATTCGGGGCTATCGCATTCACGTTGACGCCTTCCAATGCTTGAATCCGGGCGGCAAGCAACTTGCCCGGCCCCGTCGCTCTGGCTTTATCCGTTAAATTCGCATAACAGGCCTTCAACTCGTTCAACTCCATATTCCCCATTCTTGCTGTCTGAATATAAGCCGCAAACACGTTATCCTTATTTCGTTCCACGATTACATCCAAACGCTTTTGAGCCTCCGTCATCAATTTATCCAACTTCCCCTTCAACTCATTCGCCGTACGAAAATGTTTTTTGGCACTAGCTTTCTCTAATTCTTTCTTTAGTTCATTGATTTTCTGCTTTTCCTCGACTACGATAGCTTCATACGTGACAAGTTCTCGTTGCAACTGTCCTCCTTTAATCGTGCATTTCCCAGACTGGAACAACTCCATCTCGTAAGGAACCTCCGCCTCCAGCATGAAAACAAACCCTCCTCCATATCCCGCCACACAAATCAATGCCACGCAAGGTTCTTCAACCTCTCCTTCCACCACAAACTTCCCGTTATCAATATCTCCTTGTCCCAAGGTGTCGATCCCACCAACCCGTTGCGTGATCACGATCATCTTCCCTTCTGACATTTCGGGGATTTTCCCGTTGATCGTGAATTTTTTTCCTTCCCCGAATGAAACTCCGGGGAAAAGGAAAAGACATGTTATAAATAATTGACTAAATAATCTCCACATAATTAACGTATTACTCTCATTATTGTTGTAAAAACAAGATCCTTTATCTCTCCAAAACCTGTAAACGTGTGTGATTCCACGAAATCTCCGGCCTCATCCAAAACCACTTCATGCAATTCTCCGGCACCCGCCACGTTCACCACGATACCCAAGCAACGATAAGGGCTACTACCATCCAGGAAAGAAGCATCACAATCCGATCTGAATTTCAACCGAGACACGACATTACCCGCATCATACAACTCAATCGCCTCTTTACTCACGGTATTATACAAATACACCTTGCTCTCGTCCGTGTAGAAAAATTGCTCGGCATAAGCCGAAGAAGTCGCGAAACAAGTACTTTCATTAAACCCTAGTTTTCCTAGTTTCACTCTCGTCACCTTGATCGGAGAGTCGTCAGCTTTCGCTGATTTACTCTTGTTACTAGCCTCGATATAAAAGATATAACACGTGTCCGCCATAACCCCGATAGCCGTGGCACCCATCTCCTCTGAACCGGAAGTCACCCCTTGCCCCAGCCACAGGATTTTCATCTGATGTGTCCCGGCATCGTCCACCTGCGTCATTCCCTCAACCGGGAAATCACTAATCTCGACCGTATTCCCCTCAACAGCCTCTTGCGGATAACTTCCATCCGCACTGGAAACATTGTAACATTGATTATACGAAGGATCAAACGACATGAATTTCCGATTATCCTTATCCCAGATTGTAGTGAAACCGTTCCGAGACATGAAGATTTTATCAATCCGGTAATTCTGCACATCATTTTCCGCCAAACCGGCAAAATAATAACCGCTCTGTCCGGCATGATAAAATTTACCGGCATCATCTACGACTATCGAATATCTTGTCATCGGATGAGCTTCACCATACTTCAAGTTATTCGGATTACTTCCCGGGGCAAACAATAACCTGGAACTCTTCCTATCTTCCAACAAGAAAGGAAGCATCAATGCCACGGAATCCCGCTGAATAACATAAAGACTTTCCATTTTATCTATCCCGTCCGAAAAAGTCAATTGATTCACGTACGACAACGCCTCCGCTTTCTGGAAACGTTCTCTATTCCATACATCCTTGTAAGCATCATAACTAATGATAGGACTCGTGGAATCCGGTTCCTCCACGGTTCCCAATCTCCGGTTATTCTCCGGTCCGTTTAAAACGAACCACGCATTTACGAAAGGAATTTTCGTACTCATCGTAAAATCCCGATAATACTTCACCCCGGTCTTATTATCACTCAGACGAAATTTGACGTTATATTTCGTCGTCTTCTTCGGGGGATAAACCAACTCCAATTCTTTCGTAAAAACACTATCTACAACCTGTTTCGAATTCTCCGTGTATCCGACAGTCCACAAATATTCCAAATCACCTTCACCCTCCGCCATACTCTGGCTAAAAACCGGAGAATAAGTTACTTTCAACTCTTCCTGAGCCGGTTGACGGTATTCATACCGATACGAGTTTCCTTCCTCCACCACGATCGGTTCGGGCATAAAACCAAGTCCCTCAATCGTGTTAACTTCCTTGTAATCATAATTTCCCTTATCATCATAACATCCGACCAGAAACCATGTAACAAATCCGAATATAAGTATTAATTGTTTCATCATCTTTCTATTTTACAAATTCATAGAATCATATTGCTATCTCATATCGTCGGGAATTGATCAAATGGTAATGGTGAATCAGGATTTGCCGCATTATACTGGTCATAAGCATCCCGCAGCCGCTGATTCATCCCACTCTCGTCATCTATCCAATACCAGCCAAAATAGTTATAATCATAGCCCAGAGCTTCCTGCATAAACTCGTCTTTCGCCATCGAATATTCTCCGATCAAATAATTCCAATACGACCACCACGCCGGTGCGGGAGGTTCCGGGAACGTGAAATCCTTTTCTTCTCCGGGATGCGATGCGTTGAAATCGTTCAACGCTTTGGTCAAAGTCTTAATATCCGCACTCCAATTGGCATACGGATCATACAATTTCCCCAGAATTGACACCATGAACGCATATTTATCTTCACTAAATTCCCCGACAACACTCGTATTCCATCCCGACGGTTGGGGATACCGGTTACTCAACCGAACCTGAAATTTGTTTTTCTCCGCGGCACCAACCTCCAATGACGGGTCGGAATTTTCTGCATCAAGCACGATCCCAATCGTATAGTTCACCCGGGCCACGGGATTTAACACGTACACATCTACCGAATCTCTCAATTGTCCTGCCCGGAATACATAGGAAGGTTCAAATTCAAGAAACGTCGTTGCCGTTTCATCCTCCCCTTCGGTTACTACCGCTTTCAAGCGGAATTCTCGGTCATATTCCGCTGCATGTCCCATCAAAGACAGATTCAAACGCACCTTCTTTTTTACCAGAGAATCACCCGTGTACCAACGATCTACATAAAAACCGCTGTTTCCCGGTTCACCATACCAGATCGTATCCGGCCTGTACTCCTGCATAAAATCAACTGTTACCCTCATCTGATTTGTATCATAATCAAATTGCAACCCGTCACGTTCTATCGAATAACCGATAATTTCCTTCTCCTGACATGCCGCTAAAGAAAATAACAGGACACTTACTATATATATATATCTTTTCATAATCAACTATTTATATTTAAATGATTATTCAGCTTCACCGTATGTTTTCTCATCATCCGGAACAGGAAGCACGTAAGCGGAAAAATTCTCCACGGGACAACGATAAAACGTACTCATATTATGTCTCTTCAAGAAATAAAAATACTGTCCTTCAGCAAAAAACTCTTTCTGATACTCCTTGTTCAACGCTTCCAGTCGTTGGCTTTCTGTTACATTCGTTCCCAAATTGTACGCACGGGAAATACCCCTCGCATTCTTCACCGCATTGATATATTGGCCACACTCTGACAAATCCACAGACTCCGCCAAGATATAATACATCTCCGATAAACGGATCAACGGGATATTCTCCCCGTACAACCCGGAACCCAAGTACTTACGACACAAAAAGAGATTACCCGATGTATGTATAAACCCGTAATTGGAACGATAACGCATGTCATTCAATCCGATACCCTCGTTTATCTCGAACACGGAAGAAATATTCGAACGGGAGATATAATATTGAGTGTCAAAATTCGAACCGTCTTTCCAATAAGCCGATAACTTTTCCTCCATATTATACATGGAAAGGGCAAAGAGCGTTTCCTCGTACAAAGATACATCCTCCCGGTTATCCCTAGCCAGTCGCAAACCCGATCCGTTGATCACTTCCCGGGCATACCTTGCAGCCTGAGCCTTATTCCCAGCATACAAATACGCCCGGGCCAGCATCGCCTTCACGGCATACTTATTCATCCGGTATTTACGTGCCCCGACAAAAGGTTCATCTGCCACTCTTTCGTAATTCATCGGATCATTCTTCAACAACTCCTCGGCCTGTTTCAGATCTGCGATAATACGTTTCATGACCTCATTCGCTGCCATCAGGGGAGCACTATCCGAGTTGAATTTCTCCCGGTAAGGGATACACGCTTTTGTTGAATCCTGAGAATAAATCGGTCCCCAGAGACGTAATAAATCCAAATAATGGAATGCTCGTAAACCGCGGGCTTCGCCCTCCATCAATTCCCGGTATCCATCTGTCACGATCACATCTCCATTCGTTTCAAGATACTGCAAGAAATTATTGATATTTGCGATCTCGTTATACAGCTTCAACCAGATATCTGCAATCGCCGTTTTAGAAGATTCCGTCTCCCCGTAATTATAAATCAAGGCCCTTTCCTCGTCTGTTACAGCCCCCGGAGCGTAATTATCATAGCGTTGTACCAACCTCTCGATAAAATCAAATGTCATCTGCCTGCCATACGATTTCTCAAGAACCATCATACTATACAACCCGGTCAATGCACTTTTAAATCCATCTTCCGAAGTAAAAAACTCCTCCGCCTCGATATCCGTTTTCGGATTCACATCAATCCAATCCTTACACGAAGACAAGCACAATGAAGTAACACAGATTATAACGACTAATATATTTTTCATCTTGTATTCCTCCTCATTTTAGTTAAACAATACAGACAACGACACGTTGAATACCCGCGCAAACGGATAATCCAATCCTCGTTCCGTCCTTATCGAAGAAATACGCCCCAAATCCTCCATCGTGGCATTCAATGACATACTTGCAATCCGACAAGCTTGCAAGAACTTGAAATTCTTCGGGTCGAAACGATAACCCACAGACAACGATGTAAACGACAGTTCATTACGCTTTTGAGCGAAACGACTACTCATCCCGGTCTGTTGCCCCATGATAGATATAGACTTGTAACGGGCGTTCGGATTCTCCTCACTCCAACGATGCGATAATGCTCGACGATCCAAATTATAAGCCGCACTTGAATTCTCAATCTTATCTACCAAGGTCTGGTTATACCACCAAGCCCCCAACTCGTAGGAACAAGCCAACGACACGCTCCAATTTTTATACGTGAATGAAGAAGATATCGCACCTCTTAACTTAGGTTCCTGATCCCCGACAGCGACTTTATCCAATGGATCCCACAGGTAAGTCTTCTCCCCGTTACGTGTCAGGAATACTTCTTGTCCCGTAGCCGGGTCAATCCCCAGTGAAGGAACCACGAATAACTGGGTAGTAGATTTCCCCTCCTCGTAAATCGCTTCCGGGGCCCCCGTTTTCTTTTCAAGGTTTTGCTGGTTCAAAGCCTTCATCTCATTTGAAATCTTCTTGATCACGTTACGATTATGCGATCCGTTCGCCGAGATACTCCACTGGATTTGCCGTTCGTAATCCTGAATAGGCATCACGCTGAATTGGATATCGTACCC